>JAABUQ010002788.1_pt1 | contig 33596 bp, 29 predicted proteins | sample 5560001 | NCBI WGS metagenome assembly JAABUQ01 (sample SAMN10711888, study PRJNA513371) | rock metagenome | isolation source: Antarctica rocks | place: Antarctica: Victoria Land, Finger Mt nord | collected 2015-12-18
CTCATGCCGACCGCCCGGCTTCGCCGCAGACAACAACGGCTCGACCAACGCCCACTGCGCGTCGGTGAGATCTGATGGGTACCGACTCTTGGAGGACATACCCCAAAGTTCGAGAACACCCCCTCACAACCTCCTTTCAAACACGCTCTAACGTAAACCGGACAAAATCGCGCCGTTACTACTGAGAGCCCTGGTCGTCATGGCAGCGATTCTACCGGCGCGAAGCTGCCGTCGTGGTCGACGAACGATGGCCGATGGCGTCGGCGACGACTGCCGGATTGGCATGTAGAAGCAGAACTCGGTCGACCGGGATTCGAGAGCGCTGCCGCCGTTCAGAGCAGTCGTCCGATCCGGGCCGTGCCGGGACCTATGAGAAAATCACCCTCGAATCACCTGCCGAGCGCGAGCGCCCGTGGGTGCGCGCCAAGCTCCGCGCCGCGTGGTCCGACCCCGGGCGGGGATCGTCGCCTCGGCGGCGGGCATGATGCTGCCGTTCAGCGAAGCCAGGCAGCCGGTTGCAGGCGAGCTCACCGATCAAACCTACCGGCCGGCTCGGGCCGGCGGCGAGGCTTCAAGAGTCCGCTCAGGCGCCCGCGCGAGACCAGACCTCGGCGAGGCGGACTATGACCGCGGCGGAGGCGGCCATGTCCTGCAGCGACACCCATTCCCGCACCGAGTGGTACTCGTGACCGCCATTGAAGATGTTCGGCGTCGGCAGGCCTCGCGCGCTGAGGATCGAGCCGTCGGTGCCGCCGCGGATCGGATGGCGCAGCGGCTCGATCCCCTCGGCACGGATCGCCTCGGCCGCCGCCTCGGTGACCTCGGGGACACGATCGAGCACGCCGCGCATGTTCTGGTACTGGGGCCGGACGGAGAGCTCCAGCCGGGCTCGCGGCTCGGCGGCCAGCACATCGCGCGCCGTCCGTTCCAGGAGCGCCACGTGCGCGTCTAGCTCGGCGTCGTCGAAGTCGCGGACGATCGTGTGGATCTCCGCCCGGCGGGAGGAGCCATGCAGCTCGTAGGGATGGATGAAGCCCTCCCGCTCCGCGGTCGTCTCCGGCGCCAGCGTGTCGGCCGGCAGCGCGGCGAGGATCCGCGCGGCGAGGCGCAGGGCGTTGACCAGCTTCCCGGTGGCCTGCCCGGGATGCAAGTCGACACCGTGGATGACCAACGTGGCCTCGGCCGCGGAGAAAGTCTCGTCCTGAAGCTCACCAAGCTCGGAGCCGTCGATCGTGTACGCGCAGCGCGCGCCAAAGGCGGGAATGTCGAACAGCTTGGCGCCCTCGCCGATCTCCTCATCGGGGGTGAAGCCGATCCGCAGCGTCGGTCGGGGCAGCTCGGGGTGGGCGAGCAGGTGCGCGGTGGCGGCCATGATCGCGGCGATTCCGGCCTTGTCGTCGGCGCCGAGCAGCGTGTCGCCGCTGCTGGTGACGATGTCGTGGCCGACCTTCGCGGCCAGCTCGGGCATCGTCGCGGGGTCAAGGCGGGTGCCCTCGCGCGGAAGCTCGATCACTCCGCCGCCGTAGCGCCGGTGGACGATCGGCTCGACGCCGGTGGCGGGCGCTTCGGGGCTCGTGTCCATATGCGCGATCAGCCCGATTACCGGCGCCGAGGCGCCCGTTGCGGTGACCGTCGCGGTGACGTAGCCGTTGTCGTCGAGCCGAGCGTCTGCGAGCCCCAGCTCCGAGAGCTCCGCCACCAGCATCCGCCCAAGCTCGAGCTGGCCCGGGGTGCTCGGAGAGCGCTCGCGATCGCGCCTGGCCTGGGAGCTGACGCGCGCGTAGCGCTGAAAGCGCGTCAGCAGAACGTCGCCCATCGCCTCCGCCAGCGGCGAGGTGTAGCGCGGATCGCTCACCGGCCCGGGACCTCGGCTGCCGCAGCGACTCGAAGCCCCGCTCGCGCACGAGGCGCTCCCGGCGCCTCCGCACGCTCGACGTGCTCGGCGATCAGCTCGGCCAGCCGCTCTGGGCAGGTGCGCGGCGCCCAATGCCCGCCGGGCACCGTTCGCAGTGTCAGGCTCGGGGCGAAGCGCTCTATCCCGTCGAGCGTGTGCGCCTCCAGGAACCGATCGTCGAGCGGTCTGATCACCTGCACGGGGATCGCCACCGGCGTCGTGCGCCTTGGCTTCAGCATCAGCCGCAGCGGCGTGCGCCAGTACAGGCCGACGAGATTGGCTCCGTCCCGGGGGCGATGGTCGCGGCGGGGAACTCGTCGCTGCGCGGAACTCCCTCGCGCCGCTCCAGCAGCCAGCCCCAGCGCGGTGCCACGACACGCGGCCACACCACTCGGAACGCCGCGGGCAGTCTGACGGTGCCCGGCCAAGTTGTGCTTACGCGCAATGCAGCGCACTGACCGTCGGGTCGGAGATCGGCGCCATGGTGCTGCCGCCGCAAAGCTCATCGCGGTATTGACCGCAGGCGCCCGAACGTCCGCGCCGCGAGCAGCATGAACAGCAGCCCGATGCCAAGGCACCAGGCGACCGCTAGCCACGCCTGTGAACCCGTCGGGTGGCCGAGCAGGAGATCCCGCTCAGCATCGACGACATGGGTGAAGAACTGGTTGGAGACGAAGGCGCGCAGCCCCGACGGCATCGTGCTGGCGGGAACGAACGCGCTTGAGACGAAAACCAGTGGCCAGATGAGCACGAAGCCAGCAGATTGCGCCGCCTCCTGGCTGCCGACGCTCAGCCCGAGCAGGGCGCCCACCCACGACAGCGCGAAGCCGAACACCACCAGCAGGCACAAGGCCCCTAGCAGGCCGATGCCGAGGTGAGGGCTGAAGCCGAGCGCCCAGCCGAGCAGCACGAGGATCACGATCGTGACCAGGTTGCGCACGAGGTTCCCCGTGATCCGTCCGATCAGGATCGCGCCGTGGGACATCGGCAGCGTCCTGAAGCGGTCGATGATCCCGTTTCCCTTCTCGGCCGCAAACCCCATTGCGCCGGCGACAGCATTGAACGCAGTTGTCTGCACGAGGATCCCGGCCATGAGGTAGTCGATGTAGGAGATGTGGCCCGGCGGGTGGATCGCGCCGCCGAAAACGAAGCGAAAGACGAGCACGAACATCGCCGGCTGCAGGATCGCGAACACCACGATTGCGGGCCGACGGAACGTCACGGTCAGGCTGCGCTTCGCCATCACAGCCGAATCGTGGGCGAGCCAGCCCAGCTGGCTCAGCCGCCCAGGCTGAGCCGGCAGCTCGCGGAGGCCATCGCCGGTGACCTGTCCGATGTTGGTCACCTGGGCGCTCCGGACGTCGTGGCGTCTTCGTGGGACAGCGGCCGCTCGGTACCCGCGGCACTCTTGCCGGTGAGGGCCAGGAATACATCCTCGAGCGTCGGCTTGCAGATCCCCAGATCCTCCACCGTTAGACCGTTCAGGCAAAGCTGCGAGATCACCTCGGGGACTAGCTCTGCACCGTTGTCGATCGTCATTCGCAGACGCAGGTTCGGTTCATCGAGCTCGCCGCGGTGACCAGTCCGGGCGAGCACGTCGCGGGCCCTCCGCAGTTCCTCGAGGTTTCTCAGGCGCAGCTCCAGGCGCTCACCGCCGACATCTTGCTTGAGTGCGTAACCGCTGCCCTCCGCCACGATCCGGCCGTGGTCCATCACGGCGATCCGTTCGGCGAGCTCATCCGCCTCCTCGAGGTACTGCGTGGTCAGCAGGATCGTTGTGCCGGAGGCGGCGAGCTCACGGATCACCCTCCACAGCTCGCGCCGGGAGCGCGGGTCCAGGCCGGTCGTCGGCTCGTCCAAGAACAGGACCTGGGGTCGCGAGACTAGGCTGACCGCGAGATCGAGTCGGCGACGGGTCCCGCCCGAATACTTCTTGGCCAGTCGATCGGCGACCGCGCAGAGGTCGAAGCGCTCGATCAGCTCGGCGGCTCGCGCGCGGGAATCGGCCATAGGTAGGTGATGCAGGCGGGCGAACAGCTCGAGGTTCTCGCGCCCAGTCAGGTCGACGTCCACGGCGGCGAACTGACCCGTCAGAGCGATCTGGCGGCGCACCGCGCCGGGACTTCGCACCACGTCGTAGCCGCCGACCAGCGCGCGTCCGTGATCCGGCTTGAGTAGCGTCGAGAGGATCTGGATCGCCGTGGTCTTCCCCGCTCCGTTGGGACCCAGCAGGGCGACGATCTCGCCGGCGGAGACCTCCAGATTCAGCCCGTCCAGTGCCCGGACCTCGCCGAACTCGACTGTGAGCCCTTCGATGACGATGCCGCCCCGCGCTGCATTGTCGTGAGCGCGGCTGTGCCGCGAGCCGTTGGCCGCAGCATGTTGGCTGCTCACTCGACCACCCACAGCGCGAGCTCGTACGCATCGCCGAGCGTCTCGATCTCGCCCACCTCGAGATCGCAGTCGGCCTCGGCACCGAGCGGCGCGGGTCCGAGCACCCATCGGCGCACGGTCGCTAGCACCTGCTGCTCTATCAGCGACGTGGAGCACATCCGGATACCAGGCTATTCACTGCTTTCCCTAGCTGACCTGCATTTGTTGCGGAAGCTAGATCTCAGATTGCGCACACCGTCGGGACATCTTACGCTGCGAGCTACGTTCGCGGCCATGACCGCGAGCGGCCACGATCGACAACCGCCCACCGGCTCCACAACCGGCGCCCTGGAGGGGGGAACCCAACAACCCCCTGCGATCGACTTCGCCCACCGCAGGGCATTCTTTGTCGGCACGACGGCCGTAGCTGTCGGCGTGGGCTTGCATCTGCCGATGTTCTTCGACAGCGCCCGCATGCACTACCGGCTCGCGGGCATGTCTCCGGACCCCGCGATGCTGGCCGGGATGGCGCTGATCGCAGTCGGCTTGGGCGCTGCTGGCTACGGGATCATCGGCCCCATAAGGCCCCGCCTGGCTCACCGCCACACTGGTTTCCGCGTCTGCGCGCTCGATGATGCCTCGCTGCGCCCTGCTCACCTGGTGCTGATCTTGGTGATGTCGGTCGCGGTGACCGTCGATGCGATGAAGGTGATCGCGCTCGGGTTCGTAACGCCCGGGATGGCGATCGAGTACGGACTTCGCTCTGCCTCCCATCCCGTTGGCTCGATGCCGGTGGCGCTGCTGCCCCTGTGCGGGCTGTCGGGCACCGTCGTCGGATCTCTGATCTGGGGACGGCTCGGCGACCTGGTCGGTCGTCGCGCGTCGATCCTGCTGGCGGCGATCTTGTTCATCGCCACCTCGATCTGTGGGGCGATGCCCAGCTACGAGTGGAACTTCGCGATGTGCTTCCTGATGGGTGTCGGAGTCGGCGGCATGCTGCCGATCACGCTGACGCTGATCGCGGAGCTGATGCCGGCGCGCCATCGCGGCTGGGCGATGGTGCTGGTAGGCGGCGAGCTCGCCCTGGCTTACGCCCTGACCAGCTGGCTGGCCGGACTGCTGACTCCGAGCTACGGATGGCGGATCCTGTGGCTGATCGGGCTGCCCACCGGCGTGCTGCTGATCGCGCTCCAGCGATACATTCCCGAGTCACCCCGGTTCCTGCTGCTGTGTGGCAGACACCGCGATGCCGAAGCGGTGATGGCCCGATATGGAGCGGGCGTTACCCGCTCAGATGCCGACGAGCACGACGCGCCCGGGTGGTCGGGCACGGTCGTGCAGGATCGGCTCCCCACAGGGACCATGCCGATCATCGCGTTGCTCGCCCTCAGTGCCGGTGTGGTCACCTATGGGCTGCAGCTATGGCTGCCAACGAACCTGGAGCATCTGGGTTTCACCGCGCTCACCAGCGCGTCGCTGCTGCGCGACTCCGCGCTGTTCGGGCTGCCGGTCACGGTGCTTGCCGCGGTCCTCTACGCCCGATGGTCGACGCGAGGGACGCTGCTGGTGCTGACACTGATCACAGCGGTTGCGCTGCTCGTCTTCGCGCTCGCCGGGGACGGAATCGTTCGTCACCCGGGCCTTCTGCGCATTGTCACGGTCGTGCCCACGGCGATGATCAACTCCGTGCTCGCTGCGGCGCTCGCGTACGCGGCCGAATCTTTTCCCACCGACCGGCGGGCCACCGCCGCCGGAGTGGTGGGTGCTCTCAGCAAGGTCGGTGGCGTCGGCTTGACCGCGCTGGTGGTGGGAAGCGTCGCTCCGGCGTCGATCCGGACCACCGCGCTCCTGGGAGCCGCCCCGCTGCTGCTGGGGGCGGTCGCGGTGCTCCGCGCGGGGGTCGACACTCGGGCTCGCCGGCTGGACGACCTCGCGGTCGTGGGCCGCGGGGGCCACCCCTCGGCTCGCCTCGGCGCCGACCCTCCCTGATGCATCGCGCCGCCGAAACGACTCGGGGCGGCCTTTCGGCCGCCCCGAGCACGGGAGAATCCTGGAGCGCCTAGGAGGCGTTAGCGCAGGACCACACCGTGACGCGCTCCTCGCCCTTCACGTCGTAGAGCGCGACGTCGCCCTGCGACTCGAAGCGCGAGCCGAACGGAGGCACGCGGTAGACCTTGCCGCGCATGATCACCGGGGTCTCGTTGCGCAGGGTGCCGATCGGGGTCTCCATGGTCAGGTACAGCCGCTGCTCGCTGTCGACGCCATCCTCGATCGCCAGACCGGCAGGGACGTGGACCGACCCAATGATCGGGCGGGCGCCCGGGCACGAGTCGACGCCACCGAAGACGCGCACCGTCGCGTCCGGCCAAACCTCCTGGCTCTCACCGACGAGCTCGAACTTCAGGATCTCGAGCGGCATGTACACGGCACCGCTCTCGATGAGCGTCGGCTCGTGGACGACGAACTGGGTCGGGCAGGCGGTCTCGAGCAGAACTCGCTCGCTCTGTCCGTCGGGGAGGCGGAAGCCGACCTCGGACTCCGCGTACGGAAGCTCCATCACCGTGCCAAAGTCAAGGCTGGTGTCCAGGGTCTCCCGCGTTGGCGTTTGCTGGGTATGCATTGCATACTCCTTTGGGATCGTTTGCGGCCCTTGCGGACCCGTGCTGAAGCTGATTGAAGATCGTCGTGGAGGACCTCGCCACGGATCCGTTGCCACCGAGCTGCGGCAGCGCGGTGGCACCGCAACGCCTTCCGACTCGCAACATCCGACCCTGCCCCGTCTCGTTGTGCATTTCCGTAGCTCGGAGGCGCGCCGGCGCGATCGCGCGTCATCCCACATCGGCGCATGGATGGGCAACGACTGCCGAGTAATCGCAATCCGGAGGACATAGGGTGGAGTCACCGATGAGTTCTGTCACCACTGACGCGGCCCGTACCGCGCTGCGCGCCGAGGCGAACGCGATCTGGGACGCACGCACGATTTCGGCACTGCTGACCTGGGACCAGCACACCGCACTGCCTCCCGGTGGTGCCTCCGCGCGGGCAGTGCAGCTGGCGTGGGCGGAGCGGGCGACCTACGACCGATATCGCTCAGATACGTTGGCTCGCCTGATCGAGCGGCTGGAGGACGCAGACCGAGCCGAGGACCCGGACGACGCCTCACTGCTGCGCCTGATGCGTCACGAGCACCTGAAGGCGATGCGCGTCCCGCTTGAGCTGCGGGAGGAACTGGCGGCCGCCTCCGGGACTGCCCAGCACGCCTGGGTGCAGGCCCGCGAGGCCGGGGACTACGCGGCGTTTCTGCCCCATCTGCGGCGCAACGTCGAGTTGCGGCGGCGCTACGCGGACTGCTTCCAGGATCTCGAGGATCCCTACGACGCTCAGCTCGACGACTTCGATCCCGGGTTGCGGACCTCTGAGATGTCCGCGCTGGCCGAGAGCCTCAAGCGACGGCTGATCCCGCTGATCCGGTTGGCTTCAGACCGTGAGCCTTCACCGCCCCTCGAGGGTCCCTTCCCAGTGGAGCGGCAGCGCAGCGTGGTGACCGCGCTGCTGTCCAGGGCGGGCCTCGACCTCGATCGGGCACGGATCCTCGAGTCGGCGCATCCGATGACCGTCTCGATGGGTATCGACGACGTGGGATTGACCACGCGGTACTCACCGGAGAACCTCGACGGGATCTTCCTCGCCCTTCACGAGATCGGGCACGCCCACTACGAGCAGGGCTTCGACCGGTCGATCGAACGCACCCCGCTGGCCCAGGGCGCCTCGGCCGGCGTACACGAGGCCCAGGCCCGTCTGTACGAGAATCTCGTAGGCCGCCATCCGGCATTCTGCGGGTTCATGCTCGAGCTGCTCCGCGAAGCGTTCGGCGAGGAGTTCCGCCGGATGGCGCCGGAGGACTTCGAGGCCGTGGTCAACGGCCGGCGCAACTCCGTCGTGCGGCTCGAGGCGGACGAGCTCACCTACCCACTGCACATCGTCATGCGCTTCGAGCTAGAGCGCGAGTTCCTCGCTGGACGGCTGAGGCTGGAGGACCTGCCGGCCGCGTGGGCCGCGCGGGTCCACGAGTATCTGGGACTCACGGTCGCCGACGATCGCGAAGGCGTGCTGCAGGATCCGCACTGGGCGTTCGGCGCCTTCGGCTACTTCCCCACCTACGCCGTCGGCAACGTAATCGCGGTTCAGCTCTGGAACCAGATTGCGGCGGTCACGCCGGCAATCGAACAGGAGCTCGCCGCCGGGGTGCTGGACTCCGTCAACCACTGGCTGGGGGAACACATCTGGCGCCACGGCCGGCGCCGTCCCTTCAAAGAGCTGCTCCGGGCCGCGGTGGGCGCCGGGCTGGACACCGTGCCTTTCGCCGCCCATGTTGAGGCCAAGTTTTCCCAGGCGTCGATGACGACCGCTGGGGGGAGCTGACGCTGATGCTGCCGCCGATGCCCTCACAGAGCCGCTCGCGTGAAGAGCACCCACCGGGTGCTCGCAGGAAACCAGCGTCCCGCGCGCCCGCGCGTCAGGACTGGGTGCGTCAGCATCGTCCGAAGCTCATCGCCACGGCGTTGGCGATGCTTGCGGCCGTCTGGCTGGCCATTCTGTTGCTGGCCAGCCAGCACGCACTGTGAGGCAAGCTCGGGGAACGGACGTTTCGCCGGGCCGGATCAGCTCGCCACGGCCTGGGCGATCGAGATCGGGTTCCCCTCGGGATCCTCCGCGTAGGCGACGCGCTCCCCCCAGGGCATGTCCTCCGGCTCGCGGAGCACCGTTGCGCCGGCGCCGTGCAGCTGTCGCACCTGCTGATCGACGTCGTCGACGTAGATGAACAGCTCGAACTTGGCGCCGGTACCAAGTCCGCGGTCGATCAGCTGCCGAGGAGTCTGCTCGCTCACGATCCCGAGACTCACGCCGCTTCGCGTAAGTGACACGAAGCCTGCGTCCTGTGCGTCGGGGAAGCGGTACTGCTCCTCGAAGCCGAAGCTCGAACAGTAGAACCTGACCAACCCCGACACGTCGCTCGTGTACAGGATCGGGAAGAAGCTCACGCGGTGATCCTAGCCTCCGCGCTGGCGGCACCGATGATCGCCATCGTGACGTCGACCATGGCCTCCAGATCCCGGGTGGCGATGTGCTCCTCTGAGGTGTGGATGCGCTGCATTCCGTTGCCGAGATTGACCGTCGGGATCCCTCGCGCGTTCAGCACGTTGGCGTCGACACCACCGCCTGAGACTACGAGCGTGGGCGCGTGGCCGCAATCTCTCATAGCGGCAGTCGACAACCGCACCGGGAGTGAGTCGTCGTCCAGCTGGTAGCCGGGGTAACCCTCGAATGTCTCATGCTCGACGGCGCAGCCCGCCGCCGCCGCGGCCGCGTCGCAGTCAGCGAGACATTCGTGAACCAGGGCCCGGGCGGCGGGCCCGTCGAAAGAGCGGATGTCGACCTCGAGCGTGCAGCGGTCGGGCACGACGTTCCGAGCCGTGCCTCCGCCGATCACGCCGACGTTGACCGTGGAGCGTTCGTCGATCCGGCCATGCCGCATGGTGGAGATCGCCCGAGCGGCAGCGAGAATCGCCGAGCGTCCCAGCTCGGGCTCCAGCCCGGCGTGGGCCGCGCGGCCCAAGAACGTGACGATCACGTTCTCCTGGAATGGCGCCCCCACGATCACGCTGCCGACCGGCGAGGCGTCGTCGAGCACGAACCCCGCGGTCGCCTCGACGCGAGAGAAGTCGAACGCCTTGGACCCCTGCAACCCCAGCTCCTCCTGAACGGTGAACAGCAGCTCGACCCCGGGATGGGAGACGCGTTCGTCGAGCAGTCGTCTCAGCGCGACGAGCAGGACGGCAACCGCCGCCTTGTTGTCGGCACCGAGAATCGACCCGGCCGAGTTTCTGAGGACGCCGCCCTCGACGGTCGGCACGACCCCGCACGTCGGAGGCACAGTGTCGAGATGCGCGCAGAACAACAGGCCGCGCCCGGGCTGTGGATCTCCCAATCGGCAGTACAGATTGCCGGTTCCGCCGGACCCCGCGAACCCGTCCTCCTCGGCGTGCACCCCGATCTGTGCCAGCTGTCCGCGCACGTAGTCGGCGACCTCCCGTTCGCCTCCGGACGGGCTCTGGATCGCGGCCAGCTGCATGAACAGGGGAACGACCTCCATGACCTCGTTCACCCGGTCGCGTCAAGCAGAACCTGGATCCGCATCAGCGCTGCGAGCTCGCCGCGAATCTTCATCCGCCCCGTGAGATAAGCCGAGGTGGGCTTCTGCTCGCCGCGCAGGATGCGCTCGAAGACCTCCGCGGTCATCGCGACGCGACAGTCCGCCTCGCCGTCGCCAGTATGTACGGAAACCGACCCGTCGTTGACGCGCACGAGCCATTGGCCCGCACCCTCGATCGCGAACGCGCACGTCTTGCTCACACCGACGAGCGTGCTCGGGTCAGCACGGCTTGGGAGCTGCTCGAAGTAATCCTCTACGAGACCAGGCATGTGGAGGGAAGGGACTCGCTTTCGTTTCGGGCGGCCTGCGCCCGGGCGGCGTCGAGCACCGCAGAGACCTGGCCGCTGTTGACCAATCCGCTGATGGCGGCGAGATCCTCGTCCGCCGGGCGGTCCTGCGCGAGCATCGGTACGTGTGCGCGTAGGAGCTCGTGCAGCGCGCGGACCCCGATCCCCGGCGCACCTGCCGCGAGGTCTAGCCCCTGACAGGCGCACAGCAACTCGACCGAGAGCAGCGAGCACAGCTGCTGCGCAGATTGTCGCGCCAGCGAAGCGGCCGTCATCCCCATTGACACGTGATCCTCGTGGTTGCCGGCCGTGGGCACGCTATCGATGGAGACGGGGGATGCCAGCGCCCGGAGCTCGGACACCAGCGCCGCCGCTGTGAACTGCGCTGCGACGTAGCCGCAGCTCGCCTGCGATGCCGATGTCAGCACCATCGGCAGGCCGCTGTCCGGTGGGGGGAAGAGCAGCTGGTAGATGCGTCGTTCGCTCACCGAGCCGAGATCGGCCAGCGCCAACCGTAGTACATCGAAGGCCAGAGCCAGGCTCTGTCCGTGGAAGTTCCCCGCAGAGAGGACCTCGGCTCCGAACAGGATGGGATTGTCGGTGACCGCGTTGAGATCGACATCGACGAGCTTGGCGAAGAACTCGACGGCCTCCCTGGCGGCTCCGTGGACCTGAGGCACGCAGCGCAGCGAGTACGGGTCATGGATCTTGCCGGCGATCCGGTCCAGGCGCTCCGACCCCGCGGTCGCCACGCGGATGTTCTCCGCCGTGTGGATCTGTCCCGGCAGTCGCCGCAGCTCATGTACCCGCGCGTCGTAGGCGGCACGGCAGCCCGACATCGCTTCGATGCTCGCTGCGGCGGCCATGTCCGCCGCGTCGATCAGCCGCTTGGCCTGAGAGATCAGCAGCGCCCCGGTGGCCGCCATGAAATGGGTGCCGTTGAGCAGCGCGAGCGCTTCCTTGGCCTGGAGCGTCAGCGGCTCGCGGCCTAGTCGCGTCAATGCCTGTCGGCCGTCGAGGATCGTCCCCTCGGGTGTTCGGGCGCGTCCTTCGCCGATCAACGGCAGGAACGCGTGCGCGGACGGGACGAGATCGCCGCTGGCCCCAACCGATCCGGTCCGTGGAACGCACGGCGTGAGCGAGCCGTTCAGGAAGGCCACGATCTGATCGAGCAGCTCCAGGCGCACACCGGAATGGCCGAGCCCAAGGGTGTGCAGGCGGACCACCAATGCCGCCCGCACGATCTCGTCCTCTAGGAGGTCTCCGACGCCGGCGGCGTGGCTGCGCAGGAGGTTCAGCTGTAGCGCCCGCTCAGCTTCGGCGGGGATCACGATGCCGGAGGATGGGCCGAGCCCAGTGTTGACACCGTAGAGCAGCTCGCCGGAATCAATTGCCTGCTCGAGCACGGTCCGTCCGCGCTGCACCCGTTCTGCGACCTCAGGTCCGAGACGGACCCGGACGCCGTCCTCGGCCACCGCTGCGACAGTCTCGGCACTTAGCGTGTCCCCCAGCACGACCTCGGTCACCGGGCCACCTCGATCCTTCCCCGGTCGGAGACATCGTTCGCGTCGTTGAAGCCGATCACGGGAAAGCCGGCTTCGGCGGCGAGGCGGATGCCGGCGCTGCAGCCGTAGCCCTCTCCGTGGACGCCCGGCCGGGAAACGAGCCGTCTGCTCACCGGTCGGATCCGGAGACCGCGAGCACAACAGGGTTACCGTCGGGATCGGTGACGTAGCCAAGCCGGTCTCCCCAGGGCATGTCCTCGGGCTCTCTGATCACGGGAACCCCGGACTGCCTCAGCCGCTCGATCTGGGTGTCGACGCTGTCGACGTAGATGAAGAGCTCGAAGCGAGGCTGCGTGCCCATCTCGACGTCGAGCAGCTCCTTCGGCGAGCTCCGAGCGACGATGCCGATGTCGGAGTCGCCGCGACGCAAGCCGACATAGTTCGGGTCGTCTGAGTCCGGGTGGTGGTAGTAGGGGTCGAATCCGAGCTCACGATAGAAGGCCAGCGAGCTGCCGACGTCTCCCGTATAGATGATGGGGAAGCTTCGAGGTGTCATGGCGCCGATCCTAGGCAGCGGGCGAAGACTCCGAAGCGATCGCGCAACACACGCCGGGCAATGAGCAATCCCACCACGCCCACCTGCCTTAGATTCGAGTCCATGACCGATACCTACGAATATCGACACGTGGTGGTCCTCGAGGAGACCAACCTCCTCGGTAACGTGTACTTCGCTCACTATCTGCGCTGGCAGGGGCACTGTCGAGAGCTGTTCCTGCAGACGTACGTCCCTGAGGTCGTGGCCGAGCTCGACCACCGTGTCGACGCCCTGGTTACGACGCGGTGCGCGTGTAACTACTTCGCCGAACTCGAGGCGTTCGACGTGGTGTCGGTGCGGATGCGGCTCGGCGCCGTCGAGCAGAATCGCCTGACCCTGCAGTTCGATTACGTTCGCGTCACCGATGACGACGAAGAACTCGTCGCGCGCGGGGAGCAGCAGCTGGCGTGGTTGCGGCGCAACGGTGCGCGGTTCGAGCCCCAGCCGGTTCCGCCGCAGCTGCTTGCCGCGGTGGACTCCTACCTCTGCGCCTAACAGTCGTCCGACCGGCGAACGCGCGCGTCTCTGGGCCGACCGCCGCCCAAGCTCGCGCACCGCGCACGATAAAGCGGGAACATCAGCAACTCACGCAAGGTCGGCTGGGGCAGTCGCTGCAATCCTGAAGGCGATGGCGAACGCAACCGATACGTCGGCCCGCTGGCAGCGGTTCTTCGGACATTCCGACTACGTGAGGTTCGCCTCGGTGATCCTCAGCCCAGCCCGCACAGCCGCCGAGCTGGGCGGACTGAAGCGGCTCGTGCGCCTAGGCATCGGCACCCGAGTGCTGGATCTCGGTTGCGGCTACGGGCGCTTCAGCGTCCCGCTGGCCCACGCGGGAAGCGCCGTGACCGCGCTCGACGGCTCCGGGGAGCAACTGCGCCTTGCCCGGGCGGCGGCCGCGAGGGCGGCGGTGGAGATCGAATTCGTGCACGGGAACATGCTCGAGCTGGACCGAGTGGAAACGTTCGACGTCGTGCTGTGCCTCGGTACCGCGCTCGGATACGTCGAGGACGCCGACGCGGATCTCAGGATCATCGCGGCAATCGAGCGCGCGCTGGTGCCCGGCGGTACGGTGCTGATCGACACCGAAGGTGGTGGACCGAAGCTGCGCGCTCCCGGATCGATGGATTTCGAGATGGCGGGCATGTCCGTTCACAGCGACCGCGCCTTCGACCCAGGCACGGGTCGCTGGCACGAGCACCTGAGCTGGTCCCGCAACGGCGAGCGGGATTCGGCTGACTACTCGCTGCGCCTCTACTCGGATGTGGAGCTGTGTGAGCTGCTCGAGCAACAGGGCCTGTCGGTCGACGGTGCCTGGGGCAGCCTGGCTGGCGAGCCGCTGCAGGCGGACTCATCCCGGCTGGTGGTACGGGCGCACAAGCCCGACGCAGCCGGAGCTCGTGCGCCGGCTCTGCGCGCCACGGAACGTGATCGCCGCCCGTCCGCTCCGTCACCGTCCGATCGTGACTGAGCTCGACCGCGACGTGATCCCGGAGCCGGGATCCGACAGTGACGTCGTCATCGTCGGTGGGCGCGTGGCCGCCGCCGCCACCGCGATCCTGTTGGCCGAGCGGGGGCACCGGGTGAGCGTCGTCGATCGGGACAGCGAGACCAGTGAGGCGCTCTCAACCCACGTGTTCGGCGACTGGGAGGCGTTCGACCGGCTCGGACTGACGGCAGAGCTGGCGGACGCAGGCGCACCGGCGATCACGCGCTTTCGAACCGAGTTCGACGGCGCCGCCGTCGAGGGGGAGCTGGCCGTGACGCCGTACGTCCTGTGCCTTCGCCGTCGCCAACTCGACGCGATCCTCGCCGCCCGCGCTCGCTCGTTGCCGACCGTCGAGTGGTTCCCCTGCACCACTGCTACGGAGCTGATCTTCGACGGCGACCGGGTCGGCGGTGTCCGCGTACGGCAGGGTGCTCGACGGGCGGAGTTGCGAGCGTCGGTCGTCGTCGGGGCCGACGGGCGCAACTCGCTGGTCGCGCGCGGCGTCGGCGCGGAGGTCGTGCTCGAGCGGCCGGCTAGCCGCTGTGCGTACTACGGCTACTTCGCCGACGCCTGGCGACAGCCGATCGCCACCTTCGAGTACCACTACTGTGGCGAGGACCTGGTGCTCGTGGCACCGTGTGACGACGAGCTGCACTGCGTGTGCGTGATGCCCCCGCAGGACGATTTCAATCGCTGGCGCCGGGCCCCTCAGGAGCTCCTGCACGAGCGGCTGGGCGACGCCGGAACGCTCACTCCGCGATTCGCCACGGCGCAGCGCGTGAGCGGGGTGCGCGGCTCGGGGACGTTGAAGAGCTACCTGCGCACCAGCTCGGGTCCGGGGTGGGCGTTAGTCGGCGACGCGGGCGCGATGGTGCATCCCTGCATCGGGGCGGGGATCGATCACGCCGCGCGATCCGCCGGCGAGCTGTCGGACGCATTGGACTCGTTCCTGCAGGGCCGCGCGGGGTGGGACGAAGCCCTCGCCTCCTACGACCTCGCTCGCGACCAGATCGTGCTTCCGACCCTGGAGCTCGCCGCGGCACTGGCCGCGAAGAGCGGACCACCCCCCGACGAACGAGCCCTGTTTGGGCTGTTGGTGTCGATGCCAGGGCTCGGCTGGGAGCTTGCCGCCAACTCCAAGGAGATCGTCTCGACGGTTTGTGGCACCGAGCGACTGGCGCGTCTCAGTGCGCTGGCCGGGGTCACGAACGGGACTCCATCCGTCGCGGAGCCTGAACCTACGAGCTAATGAGGAGATGTCATGCCGGTCGACGATCACCGAATTGAAAACTCAATCCACATCAAGGCGCCGCTGAAGCGCGTGTGGGATGCCCTCACACTCGAGTCCCAGCTCAATCGATGGGAGACCGTGGAGGCGCACCTGGATCTCCGTCGCGGCGGCGACTTCCTCTACGTCTACGAGTACGGTCCCCCGCGGCCCGGGACATTCCTCGTGGTGGAACCACCGCGGCGAATGGTGCAGCTGAACCTCGTCTTCAACCAGGATCGGAGCTTCCGCTATATCAACACGAACACACTGGTCCCGGACGGGGACGGATCCACCGTGACCGTGGAGGTGGAGGGTTTCGGCCCCGGGGACGAGGAGACCTGGATTTGCGAGAGCATGGATCTCGGCTGGGAGACCGATCTCCAAGTGCTCAAGGGCTGGGTCGAGCGCGGTGTGGACTTGCGCAGCGAGTTCTGGCGGGGGCTGCACATGGGCGTTGCCTATCTCAGCGCGAGCGACTCGGGGATCCGGTTGCTGGAGGTTCATGAGGCCGGACCGGCGGATCGGGCCGGCCTCCACTATGGCGACGTGATCACTGCTTTCGACGGCGAGCCGGTGGCGGACTTCCGCGGCTTTCGCAAGATCCTCTCCGGCCATCAGATCGGGGACACCGTCAGCTTCGAGGTGACGCGTGCCGGGATCCGGATCCAGCGCGATCTGACGTTCGGCGATGTCAGGATGAGCGATGCCCTCGCGACCAGCGCTTGACGATCGCACCGTCGTGATCGGGCTCTGCGAGGAGCCCGACGTGCTCGTCCAGGACTTCAGCCTGCGCCACGTGTCCTGGGCGGTGCTCGCTCCGCTGATGCTGAAGCTCGTGCGCTACGACGATGCCTGGCGCCCGTGGCCGGAGCTTGCAATCCGGATCCCCGATCGCGAGAACGGGGGCTGGCGGACGCTTGCGGATGGTCGCACCGAGATCCAGTGGGAGCTTCTCCGCGACGTCCACTGGCACGACGGTACGCCGGTAACCGCCCACGATGCGGTGTTCACCTATGAGCTGCTGCGCCGCACGCCCCCACCCTATCCCCACCACACGATCATCGAGGCGATCAGTGAGATGATCGTCCCCGCAGGGCGAGACCACACACTGATCGTGCGCTGGAGAGCGGATGAGCCGTTCGCGATGTACGAGGAGTGGGGCACGCTGCTGCCACGGCATCTGCTCGCCGAGGAGGGCCTGGAGGATCCGGAGCTCCGCGACGTGCATCCGTTCCTGCGGGCGCCCGTCCTCGACGGCCCGTACCGGTTCTCCAGCTGGACGCCGGGATCGGAGATCGTGCTCGAGCGGTCCGGATCGCATCCGCGAGGCCTGCCGTCGGTGCAGCGGCTCGTGTTCCGGTTCTTCCCGGGTCCGGGCGAGCTCGCCGCGGCCGTGATCGACGGCACGGTCGATGTCACCGACCTGACGGGCTTCAGTCCGGCGGACGCCGAGCGAATCGAACGCGACGCCAGCGACGTCAGGATCATCGAGACGCCCTCCTTCAGCTGGGAGCACATCGACTGCAACCTTGAGGACGAGGTGCTGGGCGATCTCCGGGTGCGCCGCGCGCTGGCGCACGCGCTCGACCGGCGCGAGATCCTCGAACGGCTCTACCGGGGGCGCTACGAGCCCGCGGACTCGTGGCTGCCGCCACGTCACCCAGCCTACAACCCGCACATCCACCGCTACGCCCACGACCCCGTCCGGGCGGCCGCGCTGCTCGACGAGGCGGGGTACCGGCTAGGCGCCGACGGGCTGCGCCACGGGCGTGACGGACGGCCCCTGACCCTCAGCCTCGTCACCACCCGGCGGCCTGCTCCTGGCGGCCTGTGGACCTCATCGGCGACCCGTCCTGAGATGGCGGAGATCGTCGCGCAGCAGTTCCGACGGGTGGGCGTGACCCTAGAGGTCGAGCTCGTTGATGCGGGCGAGCTGTTCCCGCGGCTGCGGCGGCGGCGCTTCAAGCAGCTCGCCATGTTCGCATGGTCGATGAGCCTTGAGACCACGGGATACCTGCTCTGGCACTCGGCCAAGGTCCCAGACGATGAGGACTGGTACGGACTCAACGTGTCTGGGTGGCGCAATCCGAGCAACGATCGCCTGCTCGACGGGATCACCGAGGCCGGCGACTCCGAGGAGCGCTACGACCTGATGCGTCGGCAACAGCGCGATTGGTCATTGGAGCTGCCCGCGCTGCCGCTGTTCTTTCCTGCGTCGATCAACACCGCCAAGGCGGGTCTGGCCAACATCCGGCCGGCCGGGGTGTTCGGCACCTACGTGACATGGAACGTGTGGGAATGGGGATGGCAGGCCGAACCGGCGACGCGGCCCTCGCGAGACCTATCGACGTCCCCCGGGGCTCGGTGAACTCGATGGCGGGTGTGGAGCCAGTCGCCTCCGAGACCGAGACATCCTCCAGCCGCGCTCACCTCGCCTGGCGGCTCACCGCAGCTCCGTTCATCCAGGATCCGCGTCGCTTCGAGCCGCTGATCTCCCGCTTCCCGGTGGCCGACGCCTTCTCGGGTCGCCGGGTGCGGGACATCGTCACGTCGTTTCTGATCGGTTACAACGCGTTTGCGAGCGCAGGTGACACGGATTCCTCGCTTGCGTCCCTGATGCGCTTGGCGCCATACTTCCGGCCCTTCGCCTACGAGGGTGCGGCGATGGGCTTCGGGCCGTGGGCGCTCCGTCATCGGCGACCCCTGGCGAGCTTCGAAGCGGTGTTTGGCCGGCTCAGCCCGGCCACCGTTTACCAGAACTACGTAGGCCTGGGATGGTGGCTCGCGCGCCGCCGGGGCCTTGGCCGGTCGACGACGCGGCTGGTTGCCGGACTCGATCCCCGCTACCAGCTGCTGGTGTACGAGGGCATCGGCTTCTCGGCCGGCTTCCGGAGCGGGGGTCGGAGCCGGGCGCTGCGGCGCCTGCGAAGCTTTGGCGAGCCGGCCGAGCACGTCGCGCACCAGGGCTTCGGACGCAGCCTGTGGTTCGTGCACATGGGGAACCTCGAGGCCGCGATCGCTGCTGCCGGCGCACTGCCCGAGCGGTTTTGCGGTGACGCCATCAGCGGGCTCGGCCTCGGATGCGCCTACAGCTGGTTCGACCGCGTGGGCGAGTTCTGGGAGATCGCCGCGGTCACAAGCCCCGAGCAGCGACCAGATTTTCTGCAGGGAGCTTCGTTCGGATGGGAAGCGCGGAAGCGAGCCGACCAGGAGCTGTTCGCCTCCCGCATGCAAACGCTCCCGGCCGGGCGGCGAACGCTGATCGAGCAGGCAGTGGACACCGTGCACCGGGCCTCCCACGAGCTCGATCCGACGAACCCGAGCTTCTACCAATCCTGGCGCCGCCGAACCGCGGAGCTGATCGATCCATCGAGCCACCGACCGTAAGGAGCGACATGTCTCAGGACACCACACTCAGCACAACAGGTATCGCCACGCTGGACACGACCGTGATCGAGTGCACCGATCTCGGCAGGATGCTCGAGTTCTACACCTCGAAGCTGGGACTCGTTGCGAAGATCTCGACCGAGGCCTATGCCCTGATCGACGGAGGCGGCGCCTCGATCGTACTGTGGCAGGGAGAGAAGGACGAGATCGTGACCGGGTTCACCACCGCTGACTTGGCCCAGGCCCGGGAGCTGCTGGAGCAACGTGGCGCGCAGCCGACGGAGCCGGCTCGCCATCCGCAGGGGGAGTTCTTCTATGTTGAGGATCCCGCCGGCCACAAGGTCATGATCAGCACATGAGCCGCGGCCCGGCGGCGGACGCTCGACTCACTGGGGTGGGGCGGGCGAACGCCGGACCGGCCCGGGTGACGATCGTTCGCACGAACGACGTCAGCTGCCTGAACCCCGTGCTGTACCGTGACCTGCCGACGGGCGAGGTTCTGAACCGGATGTTCGACCACCTCGTGCTGACTGACGATGCCGGGGCGTTCGTTCCTGGGCGATTGCTCGCGACCTGGTGCCGCTCTCCGGACGGTCTGGTGTGGGATTTCGAGCTCGCCGCCGGCGCGAGGTGGCATGACGGCGTGCCGGTGACCGCGCACGACGCCTGCTTCACGCTCGAGCTGATCCTCGATCCGGAAACCGCCAGCCCACGACGGTCGGAGTTCCTGATCGAAGGCGAGCCGATCGGGTACGAGGCGGCCTCCGATCGGGTGTTGCGGATCACGTTGCCGGCCGCGCACGCGCCGCTGCTCGGGTCGCTGGCCTGGCGGCCGCTGCTGCCGCGCCACGTGTATACCGACGATCGCGTCCGGCGCACCCCCGATCATCCGCCGGTTGGATCGGGCGCGTTTAGGTTCGTCGAGTGGCGTCCGGGGGAGCGGCTCACGATGAGTGCTTGGGATGAATACCATCACGGCCGCCCGCCGTTGGGCCAGGTCACCTGGAGGCCGCTCAGCGATCCGGACGTCGCGCTCCGGGCGCTGCTGAGCGGATCGGCCGACTACTTCGCAGGATTGCCCCCGGAGCTCGTCGACGAGGTCGAGGCGGCGGACGGCGTCCGGATTGTCCGCACCGCCGACGCCAGCTTCACCTACCTCGGCTTCAGGCTCGACCATGGGGCGTTCGGCGACCTGCGGGTACGCACCGCGATTGGCCTGGCGATTGATCGCGACCGGTTGGTGACCGATGCCCTGCGCGGCGCCGGCGTCGTGGCTAGAAGCCCGATCGCGCCCTCGAGCCCGTGGCATCACGCCGCCCCTTCCGAGCCGTACGACCCGCGAGCTGCGGCACACTTGCTCAGCGCTGCCGGCTGGGCGCCTGGAGCCGACGGAAGCAGGCGTGACACCGCGGGCGCCCGGCTCGAGTTCACGATCTTGACGGTCGCCGGAGACGCGGTCAAGCTCGCCACCGCCGCCGGCATCCGGCGAGATCTGACGGCCGTGGGAATCGGGGTCGACATCGTTACCCACGAGATGGGACGGCTGCTCGAGCTGGCCTTCGATGGCCGCTTCGAGGCGATTGTGCTCGGCCTGACGCCGGGCATCGATCCCGCGTTCCTGCACGGTCTCTACCACAGCTCGATGGTGCCGCCGGGCGGTTGGAACATCTTCGGTTACGCGGATCCGCAGGTTGATCGGCTCCTCGACGCGAGTCAGGCCGCGATCGACCCCGCTGAGCGTCACGACCTGATCGCCGAGGTGCAGCGCAGCGTTGCTCGAGACCTCCCGCAGGTGCTGCTGTTCCACACCGACGCCGTCGACGCGGCGAGCGACCGATTGTCGCTGCCCGCCCCGCCCACGGCTCCCGGCAACCGCTTCATGCACCTGCACCGGTGGGAGGTGCAGCTCAGGCAGCTTGCGAGGACGTCCCCACTGGGGATGTGAGCGTGCTCTTCCAGGGCAGTTGCGGCGGGGTCTCCAGACCGATCCTGACGCGGGCGCGATACTGGGATGGCGGGTAGTCGAATTCCTTCTTGAACATCCGCTCGAAATGCGAGAGGTCGCGGTAGCCGACTTCGAACGCGATCGTGGTCACCGGCTGGTCGGTGCGCGAGAGCAGATCGCAAGCCTCGGCTAGCCGAACGGTCCGGAGGAAATCCATGAAGCGCGTGCCGGTGGCCTGCTTGAAGCTGCGCGAGAAGTGATACCGGCTCATGTAGGCCTCTCGCGCCACGGTGTCGAGCGTCAGTCCGCCTGCCGCGAAGTTCGTCTTGATGTAGCGGATCGCTCGCGTGATCTGCTCCGGGAAGTCACCGTCGTCGAGCCACAGGCCGTCGCAGATGACGGCTTTGGGGCGCTGCGTCTCGCCACCCACACCGGCCGCGGCCGGTGTGGGGTCCGGCCGTAGCGCCCTGCCGGCGAACCACAGCAGCTCCTGCACAAGCTCCGAGAGGGCGCTCAGCGGATCCTGCGCGACCAGCTCGAAGCGGTCGCCGGAGCGCCTGAAGTCGGCGTCCGTGGCGATCACCTGTGTCGGTATCGCCGCGCCATGCAGGGCGTTGACGACGAGCCTGAGCTGATCCACCGCGTGCACCGTGGGCCTGTCCCCACAGGTGCACATCAACCCGACCGGCTTGCCCTCCAGGGCCTTGCGCCGCAGCTGGTCGAGCGTGTGCTTGATCAGCCCCGAATACGAGTTGTGGTAGGTCGGCGTGACGATCACGAAGGCGTGCGCCTGGGCCACCGTAGCCTTGAACGTGCTCGCATCCCGTCGGGGGGTGCCGGTTCCAGCGTCCCCCTCCGCAATGTCCCAGAGGTCGACTCGGGCTCCGTGATCGATCAAGCGCGATGCGACGGTCTGCAGCAAGCCGCGGGTGTGCGACGGATGTGATCTGCTTCCGCCGATCACCATCACACGCAATCGCTTGCCGGGGAACTCGGTGCCGAGCCGACTCACGCCGGACCCTTAGCCGCCAGCAGGCCAACGATCAGCGGACCGGATTCCTCTGGGAGCGACACGGTGCCGACGGCCACCCGGTGCATGCCGCAGCGCAACAGCACCCAGCGATCCTCGGCGATCCGCTCCAGCGCGAGCGGCTCTCCGCTGGGTCTCCCGGCCTTGCGCAGGCACTCGAGCGCCGCCCACAGCCGCGTCGCCGCGGTGTCGAATTCCTCGCCGGCCTCCGTGGCCACGCGCTCGGCCAGGCCGGTGGCGGCAATGCCCAGCATCCCCTCCCAGATCGTTCGGCACCGGGGCTGGACCTCCTGCAGGTCGCAGGCCAGCGACCGCTCCCCGGCTACGGCCAGCGTGTACGGGTCTTGGTGAGAGATCGAGATGGCGGTTCCGTTGTCGAGCTCGGGCTTGCCGTCGCCGCGGTGCCTTAGGCGTGCGCCGGGAGCGATCGCCGCGCTCGCGCGCAGTGAGCGGTCAGCCCTCGACCCACCTGCGTTGACCACCGCCGCGTCGATCGCTGGCGCGTCCGGGACGAGCTCTGCGAACCGCCGCTCGATGAACGGGCGCACGAGCTCGAGGCTCCACATCGGCGGCTCGGGCAGCCGATCGATCGCCCGCAGCACGAGGCCGCTCCAGCGTTCGATCTCTGTGCCGTGGGCGTCGCGGGCTACGACCTCGTAGGAGAGCTCGCTCTCGGTGGCCCACTGCTGGACCGAGGTGACCGTCACCGGCCCGGCTGGTGCACCGCCGGAGATCCGGATCCGCCCGACCGAGACCGGCAGTACGCGTCGGTGCGGGATGCAGGCCTGGGCGGCGTGGATGTAGGCGTCACGTGCGCCGAAGTCACCGAGCACGAGGGTCGAGGACGCGTACGCGCTGAACCACTCGGCGTTCGGGTCGGCGATCACGTCGACGACGCAGCGTCGGGCGCTGAGGTGGCGATAGGCGGTGACGCGCCTGAACCGGGAGCCGTGGAACAGCAGCCGGTCGTAGAGCTCGGCCGCTGCCGCGGGCGCGGGGTCCGGCAAGGCGGGTTGACCCTCCGGGTCGTCACCAGCTTCGGGACGGGCCTCCAGACCGGCTGAGGCTGCTGGCTCGTCGACCAGCTGGAAGCTGGCTCGGAAGTGCTCCGCCGCGAATCCGGTCTCGTCGCTTCTGATCACTACGTCGACCCAACCCCCGCCACGGGCCAGCGCGGCGATGCGGATGCGGCGCTCGTCGCGGGGCGGCACCGTGATCGGACGCTCCAGGCTGATCGACTCGATCTGCCTCACCGCACCTGAGACCAGCATGCTGGCCGCTTGGGCCATAGCCTCCAGTCCCACAACCGCCGGCAGCAGCGGAACACCCGCCAGCGAATGGTCGAGCAGGTAGCGGTCGACCGCGGTGGACAGCTCGCACTCGGCGACCAGCTCGGTACCCGTGTAGAACACCGGGAGGCGCTCGAGGAACCGCAGCAGCTGGGGCTGGACGGGTGCTGCGCGGAGCGTGGGAGTATCGCCGAACCGCCCGCTAACAACGAGCGAGGGCGGGGTCTGTCCGCTCCTGACCACGTCGAGCAGCAGCGCCACGCCGTCCTCAGGTGCAATCGGGGTGACGCCGGCACGCGCCAGCGCTTCCACGCGTCCGAGCCGCTCGCCCATCCCCGCGCCGCCCCACACCGACCACTCGAGCGTAATCATGCGTGCGTCGGGGAGTCGCTCGCTCCAGTCATCGGTCTCGAGCCGCAGCCATTCGTTGGCCAGTGCGTAATGTGCCTCGCCTCGCATACCGGTCCGCGCGATGATCGAGCCGAAGGTCACGACCAGCTCGATCGGTTGGCCCGCGAGTGCAGCCGCCAGGTTGGTCAGCCCATCGACCTTGGTCGCGAGCGTCGCGTGTAGCAGCCGCTCGTCGAGGTCGGCGATCAGCTTTGGCTCGTTGACTCCGGCGGCGTGCAGTACGTGGCTCACCGGGCCCAGTTCGGCTTCCAGCTGTCGCACAGCGCCTGTTACCTGGGCGAAATCGGCGACGTCGGCGCGCACGTAGACAGTCTCGACGCCCGCGCGGTCGTAGCGCTCCAGATTCGCACGCAGCTCGGCGTCGTGAGTGGGGTCCGAGCGTCCGAGGATGCCCACTCGCGCTCCGTATGCCTCAGCGAGCGCGAGCGCAGCCTCAACGCCGATCCCCTTCCCCGCCCCGGTGGCCAGTAGCACAGGCGTACGGTTGCAGGTCATCCGGGCCTGGTCGGTTGGCTCACCGCCGATCGTGGCCCGTGTCAGAGTGGGCTCAGACCATTGCAGCTCGGGACCCAGCCGGGCTTCGCGATAACCCGTGCCGCGCTCGGCCTCGGCTCGCACCGCCTTGAGGCTCGCCGGTGTCGGTTCGATGCCCAGCTCGATCAGGCGTACGGTCAGGTCCTGCTGCTCCAGGAACATCGTGCGGGCGACCGCGCCCGCCTGACCGGCGTGCAGGATCAGCACCCGCTGATGGCGTCCGGACTTCAGCACCGACCTGACCTGGCTGAGCAGCCACGCCGCGGTCGCGGCCGTCCGCTCTGCGGACGGCGCGATCACGATGCCGGCCTCCTGCCCATGGCCGCCGAAGGCGCCCGCCAGCAGCTCCCGCTGCGGATGGTCGGCGGGTTGGACGACGTCCCAGCGCGTGTGGGTCGGGGCGCCGCCGGCGGGCGGCCGCGGCTGCCAGCCGATCTCGAACGGTGCCACCCACGCAGCGACGCCGGGCGGGGCTGCCGAGTCAGAGCCGTCGTCCGGCGGGGACTCGGCGATCACCGCGGCGAGCTCGGCCACGGTCGCGCTGGCGAGGCTCTCCGGCGACAGCGGTGGAAGCACGCCCAGCTCGCGCGCCGCCTCGGACGCGATCTCGGCGATCGTGATCGAGTTCAGGTTCAGGTCGGTGAGCAGTTGCGACTCGCCGGAGATGGTCTCGATCGGAAGCTCGGCACGGAGGGATATCAGCCGGCGTATCAGTTCGTCCGCGCTCACATCACGCCCGACGTCGCCCGCCGGGGCAGGTGCGCGTGACGTGAGCGACGAGCTGTCCGGGACTGCTGCGCCCGGTGTGAGACCTCTGACCGGCTGGGCGATCGGGGGCAGGGCGCTACCCTCGTCGGCGGGGCCGTGCTCGCACGGATTGGATAGGAAGCTGTGCTCGCGCAGAGGATCGGACCCGAGCTCGACCCGTCCCTCGGCGAGCGCGGCGATGTCCACGTCGGCACCGAAGGTCCACGCCGCCGCGACCGCGGCGAGAAAGCCCACGAGCGTGTCTCCGCCCGCGTCGGTGGCGATCGCCGGCACCGACGTTGCCCCCAGCAACCGCGAGAGCATCCGGCCTGGCCCGACCTCGATCCACAGATCCACCGGTGCCGTCGCCATCGCGGTCGCGACGGCCTCGGTGAACCTGACCGGCCCGGTCACCTGCCGAGCCACGAGCGCGCGGATGTCGGTCTCAGCGGTGATCGGAGCGGGCGTCACCGTCGACACCACGGTTCGCTGTGGCACGCCCAGCTCGAGCTGGTCGAGCATCCGGGCGAGCGGCTCGATGGCGGGAGCCACAAGCTCGGAGTGAAACGCACACGAGACTGGCATGCGGACAGCGCGAACGCCACGCTCTCGGCTGCGCGCGAGTGCCCGCTCGATCTCCGCCACGCGTCCCGACAGCACCGTTCGCTCGGGGGCGTTGAAGGCGGCAATGACGAGGTCGAGACCCGAGGCCAGTGCCCGGGCCTCATCGGCGGTCCCCTGGATGTCGGCCATCGCTCCCGGCTCGCTCTGGCACTCCCACATCGCGCGGCCCCGTGCGATCGCAATCGAGAGCAGCTGCGGGGGCGAGAAGACACCCGCCCACTGCAGGGCGGTCAGCTCTCCGAGGCTGTGGCCGAGTGCGACTTCGGCGCGGATGCCGAGGCTGTCGAGAACCTCGGCCGCGGCCATCGAGCAGGCCGCGGTGACCGGCTGCGCGGTTCTCGTGTCGCCGGTGTCGGTCTCAGGCGCGAGCCGCAGCAGTTGCTGCGAGATCGCCGCAGCGGCGGGAAATCTTCTCGACAGCGCGCCGCCGTCGAGTGCTCCGGTCGCTCCCTGGCCGGGGAACAGGAACCCGATCCGCGGCGCCTCATGCAGCGATCGCTCGCCGAGGAAGTAGCCCGCGCGCTGATCCGTAGCCCGCGTCTCGCCGGCCTCGATCGCGCTCGCCAACCGCTCCAGGCGATCGCCGAGCTGACCCGGATCACCCGCCAGGACCGCGGCGCGGACGGACCCGTGCTCGGCCCTGCGGCAGAGCTTGATCGACAGGTCGCGGAGCTCGCCGAAGCTCAACCCCCGCACCGCCAGTCCGAGCCGCCTCGCCTCGGTGGCGAGCGCGCTCGAGGACGAGGCGCAGAGCGGGAACAGCTCGCTGTCCTGAGGGGTGGCGGCGAGCCGCCGCTCACGCGGCGTCAGTGGTTCGCCGGCGCCCTCGGTCGCACTGATTCCCTCGAGCGTGATGTGCGAGTTGATCCCGCCGAAGCCCATCGCGCTGACGCCGGCGCGGAGCGGTCGATCGTGGCTCCACGGCTCGGGCGCCCGGAGGATCCGCAGCGATGCCTGCCGGGCAGCGAGCTGCTCGTGCGGGTCATCGCAGCCCGTCGTCGGTGGCAGCACTCCGCGCTCAACCGCGAGCACTGCCTTGATCAGAGCGGCCGCGCCCGCGGCGGCCTTGGTGTGGCCGATATTCGCCTTGATCGATCCCAGCGCAGCCTTGGTCACTCCGGCCGAAATATCGCCCCGAGCTTCGTGCAGCGCCGCGATCTCCGCCGCATCTCCGACCGGTGTCCCGGTCCCGTGGCCTTCGAACAGGCCAACCGACGCCGCACCATAGCCGGCCCGATCGTAGGCGCGCCGGATCGCGAGCACCTGGCCGCTCGCCTCTGGACGCGTCAGGCCTCCGCGTCCGTCCGACGAGACGCCCCATCCGCGGATCACCGCTCGAACTGGCGCACCCCATCGGACGGCGTCCTCGTAGCGGGCTAGCACGACCAATCCACAGCCCTCACCCGGCCAGAAGCCAGAGGATCGCCGATCGTAGACGCGCATCCGCTGCTCGGCCAGTGCGCCGGTCTTCGCGAACCCGACCAGCTCGAAGGGATCGACGCTCAAATCGACGCCACCGGCGAGGACGACGTCGAGGTCCCCCGTGGTGAGCAATCCACAGCCGTTGCTGATCGCCAGCAGCGACGAGGCACAGGCACCGTCGATGGTGTAGCCGCCCCCATGGAAGTCGAACAGATTGCAGATCCGGCCGGCGATCGTATTCGACAGCGCGCCCGCCAAGCTGTCCTCGTTCTGAGGCTCGAAGGGGGCCTTGAACTCGGGCTCGAACTCGTCCAGGAACCGGGCCGCCGCCTCGTCCTCCCAGCCCTCGGCTAGCAACCGATTGCCGAGCACGCGGCGCACGTAGGGCCAGCGCAGCCGCATCACGCTCGAGCGTGAGAACTCGCCCGTGAGCGTGTTACCCATGATCACCCCGACCCGATCCCGGGAAACACCAGGGAGGGTCTCGAAGCCGGCATTGGCCAGCGCGCGGGCGGCCACATCCACGGCCAGCCAGTGCGTGAGATCGGTGCTCCTGAAGGTGGACCCCGAGATCCGAAACCCGACGCGATCGAACGCCCACCCGTCGATCAGCGCGGCGTTGCGTGAGTAGGTCTTGTCCGGAGCGCTGCGATCCTCGGAGTAGTAGTCCTCTAGGCGCAGTCGCTCCGCCGGGAGCTCTCGGAAGGACTGGCGCTGCGAGATCACGTTCTCCCACAATTCCTGCGGTGAGGCAGCCTCAGGGTAGCGGCAGCCGAGTCCGATCACGGCGATCGCCGTCATGCCGCGAGCTCCGATCGGGCCCTCGGGAGCGCGCGCGCCGCGGGCTCGCGTCTGCTCCGCGCCTCCGCAACGGCGACGTACCACAGGACGGCACCGCGCAACAGGCAGGAGACGATCACGCAGTAGAATAGGCCGTACACGAAGTGCAGTTGAATCATCACGGCGTACGCCGCCGCCGCGGTCAGGGCGAACACGACCTGGTTGCGGGAGCGCACCGGGGTCGTGCCCGGGTCGGTGATCATGTAGTTGGTGAACAGGACGAACGCCGTCCCGGTCATCGGCGCGAGCGCAGCGGGCAGCGCGATCCCGGACGTGAAGTGCCTGATCACCGCCTGCAGCGCGAAGCCGCCGAGCCAGGCCGCGACCAGCGGGCCCTTGCCCGTCAGCGTCAGGTTGAGCATCAGCCCTGCGGCGAGCAGCGCGCCCGGAACGATCCAGTACAGGACACCGCTGACGTTCTCCGTGAACATGTAAGGGAGCCCGACTCCCACCCACGGAAAGACCGAGAGGATGATAGCGATCGCGAGGTTGGAGGGGTTCATGACATGCCGCATGCGACCCTTTACCGGCGCACGGAACAGGTACTTAGTGCCGACGCTGATGCTTGCCGCGAACACGAACGGCCACAGCCGCGATCCTGGATAGAGCAGCAGCCCGATCGCCATCCCGGAGATGTGCGCCGGCAGCAGGAAGGTCACGAACGAGTCGATGCCACCGAGGAACTGAGGACGTCGCCGATGACCCCAGGCGTCGGCCAGCTCGAGGCCGATCGTCAGGAGATGGCTCGCGCCGACCGCGACCACGGCCTGTAGCCAGGATTGCTCGAAGCCGAGGAACAGGTGACCGACGATCGTCAGCCCCGTGATCGACACGGCGAAGCGGCGCAGAGCGCTCACGCGCGGGTTCTTGGGTTTAAGCATGCTTCTCCGGGAGTCGCACGGCCCAACGGCCGGGGGTCAATTGCAGGTGAATCTGGCGGTGGCGGCCTTGCCAGTCGCGCCAGGCGATCGTGACACCGAGCCGTGTTCGGGCGGGCACGTGTCCGAGGCCGAAGTGAACTTCGGGGCTGCGCACGCTGGCGTGTCCGTTGCCCTCGTCGACCTGCGCCCGTGCTGGATGGCGGCGTGGCTGCGCCAGCGTCACCTCCGCGCCCAGCGCGGGAACCCCCGAGACTTCGTTACCCGCCGGTGCCCGCCTCAGCATCAACCCGCTGCTGCGTCCGTCGTCGATCGGCTTGAGTATCCGCAGCTCAAGCGCCCTGCCGCAGGAACGGCAGCGGTTCAGGTAGACGTGTGAGGTCCCCCACTGGTCGGCGATCGCGAAGTCGAGGAAGCCGTCACCGGTGAGGTCGGCAGTCGCCACGCCGCGGGTCGGCATCGGTTCATGAACGCCGACGCTTGGTGCAATGTCTGCCCAGTGCCCGGGGGTGGCCTGGACGAAAAACCGCACGCCCTGACGGCCGGACAGGTCAGTGCCTGCGGGCATGTTGGGCCAGAAGTCCGGTTTCGCAGAGAGCGGGTCACCGGACATGGCCAGTTCGGTGATCTGAGGCCACAGATTGGTCTTGCCCTTGACGAACCCGGCCGTCTGGATCAGCTGCTGGGAGCCGCTGTTGTTGAAGTCGCCGAGCTTGGCGTCCCAGGTCCACCCGCTTCGCGCGAGGCCCATTGACTCCGCGCGGTCGTTGAACGGAGCGATTCCACGCCGCATCTGCTTGACGTCGTCGCCGCGGTTGAGCCACGCCATGTTCGTCTCCATGAGACCGAGCTGTGAGCTGATGTTGCCGACGAAGATGTCGGTGCGTCCGTTGCCTGTGAGATCACCGAAGTCGACGCTCATGCCCTTGTAGGAGTCGTGCCCCAGGGCCATCGATTTCGGGGTCGAGAAGCTGTAGTGACCGGTGTCGGGCGTGAGCCGCACGTGCCCGGGGGTGGAGTGGTTGTAGAGCAGCCAGTCGTGTCCGAAGTCGTTGGCCACATAGAGATCTGGGAGCAGGCTTCCGGTCAGGTCGTTCGCGCCGATCGCCAGGGTCCAGGCGTGCCCGCCGTTCGGCAGCGGGTTCGGCTTGACCTCCCGGAACGACACGCCCCCGTCGTGCGCTCCCGACGACAGGAAGATGCGATCCTGACCGCCGTTCTGCGCGTGTGAGAAGCCCAGGTTCATGTGCATCGCCGGGTCGTTGCGCGCGCTGGGGTCGAGCAGGCGGGCCCCATCGGGGAAGTAGTTGCCGATGATCAGGTCGGCGTGGCCGTCGCCGTCGACGTCGGCTTGGTCCACGGTGTCGGTGTACCAGCGCTGCATTGGCGAGACGAGCTCCTGCCGCGTGTAGGCCGCCGCGCCGGGCGCGGTTCCGGGCTTGCGGAGGAACAGCACCGGGGAGCGCCCCCAGTAGTAGACGAGGAAGTCGGTGCGGCCGTCTTCGTTGAAGTCACCCGGGAGGCAACCAATCGGCGCCATCGTGGTCCAGGAGTAGGGCAGCGGCTGAGGCTCCAAGGTGAACGGCCGGAACCGATCGCCCGTCCCCGCGGCTGGAGACAGGGTGACAGTGTTGGTCCGTGGGTCGGTGAGGCACACGTCGTTGTACAGGCCGCGCCCCTCGACGTCGCCCAGCGCGACCGCGGCACCCACTCCCGACATCCAGGCTGCGTAGTGCTCGACTGAGGGCTCGAAGCGTCGAATCGACTCCCGGCCGTGAACGGCAAGCGAGCTGATCGGCTCTCTCTGAAAGCTAAACTGATTGGTGAGAGACGCAGGTACGTGCGTGCTGGGGAGCTGCGCGGCCAAGGCGGTTCCCCCGATCAGCACGAGTGCGAGCAGCGGTGCGGCAGCACGACGCGCCCGCCATTTGCCTCGGGGAGTCAGATGTCGAGTAGAGATCCTGAAACGATTCGGCACGCGCTGAATATGATCTCTCTCGGCCGGCAAATGCACATCGCCCAATGGGTTGATCCGAGGGCCGGTGGTGGATCTAGAGGGTTCAACCCAAAGATTTAGATCCTTGGTCGCGTCGCTTCAGTCAGTGCGTGCCTATGCGCCTACGCGGCGGTCTGGGAGGGCCATTCCCGACGACGGCCTGGCCCGCTACCCCGAGGCCGCCCGCAGCCGTGAGCGCGGTCAGCCCGCGGCTGGCGCCGCGGGCGCGACGTCGAGCCTGGCCCGCACCCATTCGCAACCGACCGACAGGTCCTCCACCCCCATTGCAGCGGCCACGGTGAGCCACATGCCGTAGCGGAAGAAGTTGTCGATCCGCTCGGGGTCGGCTGCTGACAGCCGCTCCACGTGGGCCACCAGTTGGGCGTAGCAGTCGCGCACCCGCTCTCGGATCACTTCGTCGTCGCAGGCCGTGTAGGACTGCAGCTGGAGCATCAGGAAGTCGCGTTCGGAGGACAGCAGCTCGACGAAGGCGTTGCCCATCGCCGTCATCACGTCAGTGTCGGGCAGCGCGATCGCCGGGTGAAAGACCTCGGCCGCTTCGCTGAAGCGCTTCATCACCTGCTCGAATCCGCGCTCGACCGCGGCTAGGAACAGCTCGCGCTTGCTGGCGAATAGGCTGAACACGTACGGCTGGGCGACACCGACCCGCCGGGCGATCCGATCGACCGGGGTGCCATGCAGCCCGGTCTGGGCGAACTCGTGGACGGCCGCCTCGATCAGCGCCTCCCGGCGCTCAGAGGCCGGGACACGCGGGCGGGGGGTCTTGTTCTGGCTGGGGGTTGGCGCCGATGCCATGTTCAGAACGTCGCTGATCTTATGTCGCGGGGCGATCGGGGCGTCCTCGGCCTGGGTCCTCGCGGGCGGCGGCTTCGGGTCTTGGCCTGCGCCGTGGCCGCCGCCCGGGTGCTGAACGGCAGCGTCGCCGCGATCACGGCACCGGCACCAAGCACGCCGGTACCGACCCACATCGCCGGGATGAGCCCATCGACGAACGACTGGTCTGAGCCGTAGCCGCCGTGGCTGGTGAACACGGTGGCCAGCACCGCCACGCACCCCGCCGAGCTCGCGAATCGCGTTCGTGGCACCCGACCCCTGGCCGGCCTGGTCGGTCCGGACCGAGGACAGGACCGCGTTGGCGGCCGGCGCGAAGACCAGCGCAATGCCCGACCTGGCCAGCACGAACGGCGCGATCACGCTTGCGTAGCTCTCGCCGACGCCGGCCATCGTGGCCATCCAGCCGAGGGAGCGGCGAGACACCGTCGGAGTCACAGGCCCGACCAAGTCGGCGCTTGCCACACGCGAGGTGCCTGGATCAACACGATCTGTCTGGATAGCACCAGCATCTCCGCGAAATTCACGGTTTAGTGCTTGTCGCCACTGCCGTCGAGCGGTGGTGTTGGGAGGGCCGGTGCTGTGCAGCCCGTCGACGGCCTGATCGGTGCTCTGCCTGCAAGGGGTCGCAGAGCACGCCGAGCGTTCCCCGCAGATCGGCCAGCGCGTCACCTCACACGTCAGCTGAGCCGGTCGCGGCTCGCCGAGGTATCGGCTGGCAGGTTCCGGCTGAGCAGGACCGCCGCCTCGCTGCGCCGGCTGGCGTTGAGCTTGGTGAGGATGTTGTGAACGTGGGTCTTGACCGTAGCCAGCTCGATCACCAGCTTGGCCGCGATTTCCTTATTCGAGCGCCCGAGGCGCAGTAGGTCGGCGACGTCGCGCTCTCGCGGCGTCAAGTCGCAGGACGGGAGCTGCTCGGTCGTCTGCGACAACGAGACGCTGCGCAACAGCAGCGCGACGACGTCCGGGTGGCATACCAGTTCGCCGCGCCCGGCCCTCTCGAGCGCAGCCAAGAACTCGACCATCGCCATCTCGCGGGTGAGGAAGCCGACGGCACCGCCCTCCACGCAGGACCCGACGCTCTCGACCGAGTCCGGCACGCCGATGGCGACCAGGTGAGCTCGCGGATACCGCTGCCGCATAGCCCGCAGATTGGCGCAACTTGTCGGTCCGGAGACGTCGATCAGGCAGAGATCAGGCTGGACGCGCTCGAGCTGCGCATGCGCGTCTGCGTCCAGGCGTGCCAGCGATGCCACTACGTCGAACGCTCCGTGGGAGTCGAGCGTGCGCCGGATGATGTCGCGATGCAGGCGTGCCCCACCTAGGAGCAGCACCTTGGCTCGACGCCGCCTCGTGGATGCCCTGGAGACAGTCAGGCTGGCGCCGGAGCTCTCGATCCCGCTAACCCACCGAATCGACTGAGTGGTGCGCATGCCCGTGGGTGAGGCGGGCCGCAGTGACCGCGCGCGCGTCGGCTTGTGCGTCCGCGTTTGGGCGCTGGTGGGGTCGCCGCTTGGGCGGGGGCGGTTGGAGAGCGGTGGGTGGACATCGCTTTCGGGCCTGCGAACGGCATCTCGCTTGCTCATCCCTGCCTCCGTGATAAGTCCGATGGGGGGATCTGTTGATCCGCCGCCAAGCTCAGGGCTTGACGACGGGACTTGGCCCGACGAATGAGACGAAGAATCTATGAACCACTTGCTGTTTCGTTGTATCTGCCTTGTGATCAGGGGCCGTTCATAATCAAACTTCGTGGTTTGATGCTGTAGTACGTCGCAAGCGCCTTTGCCAGCCGAGCGGGAAGCGCCTTGTCGGGCTCATCCTGTGGTCGCAGCGTCTCTTCAAAGAGATGCGGCGTGTCCTTGTGCTCGCGGTGCTCGGGCGGCGACGTCCATACCTCCTCTGTGTCCGGCACCCGGCCTGAAATCACACCTTGAATGTCTGGCGCGTGCGCAAGACTTGTCGCATGGCTCACCAGCCTCCCGGTCGCTGCATGTTCTGCGACGCGGCCGGCGTC
>JAABUQ010002790.1_pt1 | contig 33567 bp, 16 predicted proteins | sample 5560001 | NCBI WGS metagenome assembly JAABUQ01 (sample SAMN10711888, study PRJNA513371) | rock metagenome | isolation source: Antarctica rocks | place: Antarctica: Victoria Land, Finger Mt nord | collected 2015-12-18
GGGTGGCCACGCGGTACGAGAAGACGGCCCGCAACTTCCTTGGATTTGTTCATATGGCCTCGATCATGGTGCTGTTGAGGTAGCCTGTCCGACGCAACTCCCCCAGCTTTTGTCCACACGGCCTAGATCGTTCGAGCTGAAGCCACCAAGCTCGTAGCCGGGTCGATGGTCAGGACGAAAAAGCCCCCGGCAAATGGATGCCGGGGACTTCGGACTCGGGGCGAATGCGATTTGGGCCGGGGCTCAGGTCTGGGGCGAGCCGGCCACGGCGCCGACGGGGGCGGGGGCGGGGGCAACGGCCGAGGGGGCGGGCACGGTCACGGTCCGGGTCACCGGGACCTGGCGGGTGACCTGGCGGGTCTGGGTGGTCATGACGGTGACCGGCACCTGCTCGGCGACCGTGGTTGGCACCTGCCGGGTGATCGTGTCGGCCACCTGGCGGGCCTGCGGGGTCATGACGGTGACGGGCACCTGTTCGGAGAGCTGGACGGGGACCTGGCGGGTCGTCAGCTCGGTGATGCTCCGCATTTGGGAGACCATGACCGTCGTCGAGAACGTCTCGGGGACGAGGTAGGGGACCTGGCGGGTGGCGACCTCGGCGACGAACTCGGTCTTGGTCGAGGGGACCATCTCGGTCCTCGATTGCGGGACCATCCGGGTGACGGTCGTCGGGACGTAATCGACCTTCTGCTCGGGGACGTGGTTGACGACCTCGACCGGCACCTTGCGATAGCTCGTCACCGGCACCATCTTGGTCTCGCTGATGGTCCGGGTGACCGCCCGCTTGGTCGGGGCCTGCCGCGGGCTGGCCGAGGCGACTGCCTGGCCGCTGGCGATCCCCTGGCCGCTGGCGGTGGCGGGGGCGTCGACGTACTCGATGACCTCGCGGGTCGCCGTCATCGGCTTCTGCTCGGTGTAGGGCTGGTCGACCTGGTGGGTCACCTTGACCTCCCTCATCACCGTGGAGTACCGGGGCTGGTTGACCGTCTCGGTCGTCGGGACCATGTCGGTCACGGTCCTGGGGACCTGGACGTTGACGGTGGTCGGGCGCTGGACGGTGTAGTTCTCGGTCTTGTACTCGGTCCGGTAGCGGGTCTGCGTCTTCGTCGTGGGGACCTGCTCGGGGACCTGCCGGGTGACCGGGACCTGCTCGGTCTTGTACTCGGTCCGGTAGCGGGTCTCCATCTTCGTGGTGGGCACCAGCTCCGAGACGGTCCGGCTGATCGGGATCGTCTCGGTCTTGTACTCGGTCCGGTAGCGGGTCTGCATCTGGGTCGTGGGGACCTGCTCGCGGATCGTGTCGGTCACCGTCTCGTAGGTGGTGTCCTGGTAGGTCGCGGGCCCCGCGGCGACCTCGCAGGTCACGGTCGCGCACGAGCCGCACGCCGAGTGGACCTTCATGTGCCGGCATTTGTGCTTGCAAGCCGCCGACCCGGTCGTCGAAATCGCCAGGGTCAGGCCGACCGCCAGGGCCCAGCTCGTCCTCATCCCGCCCGTCGTCATCGCCATGTCGCTCGCTCCCCGGATGTTCAACGATGCCCCACCGCCGGGCGATTTCCCGGACTCGCCCTCGCGATGGGACCTGACACATCCGGTATAACGGAGTCTCTGGGTAAAATACACAGCAAACGACGATTGGCTTTGTTTTGGCGGTTGATCGGGGCGGGTGGATGTTCGGGATCGGCGGTCTATTTTGGCGCTTCCCAGATGATCGCCGGTCCGGCCGTCGGATCGGCCCTTCCGCCGGCCTCGATGGGGACACGGGCCGGCCGCGACGGCAATGGGCCCGCGACGGCGGGAAGGGGGCCCCGGCTTGAGATCGGCTCGCGAAATTCCCCGGCGCGGGTGAATCCCTCGGGCCGGGTCCTGCGAAACCTCGGAGTCTCCCCCGAGCGATGAATCCGCCTCTCGACGGCCAGGGCGGCCCGCCCGAGCGGGGTCCCCACCCCGCGCCGGGCGGGTCGGCGCCGGCGTCGAGGCCGACGCCGAGTGGTTCTTCGGGGGCCGGGAACGTCCCGGCCGTCGCGAGGCCAAGTCGCCCCCGAATCCCTGGAAGGTCGTCGCCTGCCTCGGCTGGGCCGCCGCCGCCGCCTCGTGGCTGGCGATGGCGACGCTCGGCTGGCCGACCTCCCGGCGCCCCGACGATCGCCCTGGGCGGGTCGCCCCCGGCGGGTGGGTCGCCCCCCTGAAGGTGTCCGACCATCCCCTGGCCCGGGGCGCCCGGGGCGAGTTGGCCTGGGACCAGGGATCGCAGTCGGGCGAGCTCCGGCTCAAGGGCCTGGCGGAGGTCGACCCGAAGAAGGGGGGCTACCAGCTCTGGATCTTCGATTCCGGGCGCGACCCGCGCTACCCGATCGACGGCGGGGTCTTCACCGTCGCCGACCCGGCGGCCGCGACGACCGTCCCGGTCCGGGCCAAGCTTGCCCGTCGGGCGGCCCCGCCTTTTTGCGATCACCCTGGAACCCCCCGGCGGCGTCGTGGTCTCCGATCGCCAGCGGATCATGCTCTCGGCCGCCTATCCGTGAGGCCCCCGGTCAGGCCCGGCGCCGCCCTCGGCCGCCGTGCCTGAGGAGGACTCGGGCGGCCTCGGCCCGGGCGCCGGGGCGGTCGACGACGGCGTCCATCCGGGCGCGGGCCAGGCGGTAGGCGGCGGCGTGGTCGACGATCGGCTCGGGGTAGTCGCGGCCGACCTCGAAGCCGATCATCCGGGCGAGCAGGGGGGGCATCCGGTGGGGGGCGGCGAGGTACTCGTCGGGCACCGGATCGAGCTCGGGCACGTAGCGGCGGATGAACTGACCCCCGGCGTCGTGGTCGAGGGCCTGCTTGGCCGGCGAGTAGATCCGGAGCGTGTTGATCCCGGTCGTGCCGGACTGCATCTGGGCCTGGGGGTAGTGGATGCCGGGCTCGTAGTCGAGGAACTGGCGGGCGAGGTAGACCGACGTCGGCCGCCAGTGGAGCCAGAGGTGGTACGAGGCGAACGACATCAGCATCGCCCGCATCCGGAAGTTGATCCAGCCGCCGAGGTGCAGGGCCCTCATGCTCGCGTCGATCATCGGGAAGCCGGTCCGGCCCGAGCACCAGGCGTCGAAGCGGGAGCGGTCGAAGTCCCCCTCGCGGAGGCCGTCGTACGCCCGGTTGAAGTTGCGGTGCTCGATCGCCGGCTCGTCCTCCAGCTTCTGCATGAAGTGCCCCCGCCAGCGGAGCCGGTCGCGGAACGACCGGAGGGCCCGCCACCAGCGGGCGTCGACCGCCTCGCCGGCGTCGAGGGCGTCGCGGAGGTCGGCCTCGCGGCGGCGGATCGCCCGGTCGACCTGGGCGGTCGAGACGCACCCCCAGGCCAGGTGCGGGCTGAGCCGGCTGCAACCGCGGCGGGCGGTGGTGGGGCTGGAGACGGTCCGCGGATAGTCGACCCCCCGCCGGGTCAGGAACGACCCGAGGATCGAATGGGCGGCCGACTCCCCCCCGCGCTGGGCCTCGGGCCGGCTGCTCGGCGGCAGGCCGAGGGCGTCGGGCCCGAGGATCGAGCCGTGGTCGATCCCCGGCGGCGACAGGAGCCGGGCCGGCCGGGGGGCCTCGGGTCGGGCCATCGCGGCCGACCACAGGCCGGCCCAGGCGTCGCGGGTCGGGAGCCTGCGGGTGACCCCGTCCTGCCCGAACTCGTGCCAGGGTATCCCGCGCGCCCGAGCCCACCGGCCGACCCGGCGGTCCCTGGCGAACGTGACCGCGCCGCCGGTCTCCTGGTGGCTCCAGAGGCCCGCGACCCCGAACTCGCGGTCGAGCCCGTCCAGCACGTCCGGCATCCGTCCGACCCGAGTCGTCAGCCGCCCGCCCAAGGCCCCGAGCGATCGGTCGAGCTCGTCGAGCGACTGGTTGATGAAGAGGAGGTGCGCCGGGTCGAAATCCTCGGCCCGGAAGACCTCCGGCTCGTAGACGTACAGCCCGACGCAAGGCCCCCGCCGCGACGCCCGGGCCAGCGGGTAGTGGTCGCGGACGCGGAGATCCCGCTTGAACCAGACGACCTGGATGGGCATGAGGATCGGGCCGCGCAGGTTGCCCGCCACCGGGCGGGATGGCGAGTGTCCAATTGTACAAGGGGACGAGGGCGAGTCGAGGGAGATCCGGCCGACCCGCGGCCGAGCTGGGCCGCAATTTCGGATCAACCCGGAGATCCGGCCCGGGGGTCCCGGAGAATCGATCCGCCCGCCTGATCGGCCCTGCTTCGGGCTTTCCGGGCGACGATCGACCGGTCGAGGAAAATCGTCACACCGGCGTAGTATTGTGATATGTTCGCCTGGTAGGAGCTTCGACCCGGGAATGGATTCCGGGAGGAGGTCGGCCCCGAGGCGACGCCGCCGGCGGGATCGCCCGGCCGAGCACGATCGATCGCCATCCCGGGACCGCCGACCCCGCGCGACCCGATGTCCCGGGCCGATGGCGCCGCCCGCGTCCCGATCGGTCGTCTCGTCCGCGATCGGAGTCCGGGCCCGGCCGGGGTGCCGCCGAGCCGGTGGCCTTGCAATCCGGCCGGCCGTCGGGCCTTGGTCCCAAACCCGGGCGACCCTCCCCGGTTTGCCGCCGGCTTTCGCGAGATCCATCGGGGCCTCGTCCGGTCGAGGCCCGCCTCACGATAGGACCGCTCCTCTCCCACGGAGTCCCGTCCCATGCGTATCCCCCCGCGATGGTCGCGGAGCCGATCGAGGCCCCGCCCGGCCCGCCCCGTGCGGGACGTCGAGGGCCTGGAAGCCCGCGAGCTGCTGACCCTCTTCGTCCTCAACCAGACGACCCAGGCGGGCGTCCCGCTGGACTCGAAGCTGATCGCCACCTTCTCCGGCGGTCCCACCAACAGCGGCAACGACGTGATCGGCTCGAAGCCCTCGGACTTCTCGGCGAACATCTTCTGGGGCGACGGGAGCTCGTCCACCAACGGGCTGATCGTCACCGAGCCCGGCGGCGGCTTCGGCGTCGTCGGCTCGCATACGTACAATTCGCCGACGTTTCCCAACTCGCCCGATCAGGTGTTCGTGCAATTGAATGGGCTGAACGGCAGCTTCGCCGAGTCCAGCGGCCAGGCGACGGTCACCCCGGCCTCGCTGACCTCGCAGGGCCTGGCGATCAACGCGGCCAGGGCGGTGACCTTCGCCGGCGCCGTGGCGACCTTCCACTCCAGCAACCCCTCGGCGGTCTCCGCCAGCTTCTCCGCGAGCGTCAACTGGGGCGACGGCAGCATCACCCAGGCCCAGGTCGGCACCGACGGAGCCGGGGGCTTCATCGTCAACGGGACGCATTCCTACACGTCGAGCGGGACGTTCACGACGACGACCTCGATCACCGACAACTTCGGCCAGGTCACCCTGGCCAACGGGGTGGCGACGGTGGCGCCGACGAATTCGGTGATCGCCCCGGTCAGCCAGCTGGTGGTCGCCACGGCGGGGCAGGCATTGCCGCCGTCGACGCTCGTCGGGTCGTTCTTCTACACCCCCACGGCGGGCACCACGCCGCTCGTCCTCTCGGCCGCGATCAACTGGGGCGACGGCCACACCACGCCCGGCACGGTGACGGCCACCTCGACCACGATGAACGGGGCCACCCTCTACGACGTGACCGGCTCGAACCTCTACCAGCTCCCGGCCACGCACCCGATCACGGTGACCGTGGCGGACGAGGCCGGCCATTCCGGCACGATCGGCAGCACGGCGATCGTGACGGGGCCGGTCGTCAACCCGTTCGTGGCGACGATCGGCGTCATCCCCGGTGTGCCGTTCTTCGGCAAGGTCGCGACCTTCACCGACACCGACCCCCTGGCCCTCTCGACGTTGCCGACGGCCACGATCGCCTGGGGCGACGGCCACATCACCCAGGGGACCGTCAGCGGCCCCGACTACAACGGCGTCTTCAGCGTCTCCGGCGGGAACACCTACGCGACCTCGGGCGCGAGCTCCTATCCGGTGACGGTGACGATCTCCGACCCGGCAGGGCGGAAGGCCACCGCCGCGAGCCTGGCCCTGGTCAGCAGCCAGTCCGTGGCGCCGGCCTCGTTCGGGGGCGGCCTGGAGCTCAACGGGTTCAACGGCCCCTACGCCGCGCTGGGCGCCACGAACATCAACCGGCCGGTCTTCTCGGGGCAGGCCGGGGCGTTCGCCACCGTCCTGCTCGGCATCCGGCGGATCGACGCGAACTCGACCCTCCCGCTGGGCTTGGCCGTCGCCGACGCGAACGGCAACTGGGTCATCCAGTCGGGCCCGCTCCCCGACGGGATCTTCCAGGTCAGCGAGGTCGTGACGCCCGCGGGCGGCTCGCCGGTCGGCCCGGTCCCGCTCGGCGCCAGCGGCCTCTTCGTCGTCGACACGGTGCCGCCGAGGGTGGTGGGCGCCTCGACCGACGCCCAGGGGCGGACCCTCGTCTCGTTCCAGGACAACCTGAGCGGGATGAACCTGGCCAGCCTGACCAACACCGCCCAGTACACCCTCTATGGGCAGAACGGGCGGACGATCCACCCGGCCTCGGCGACGGTCCTGCCCAACGCCGGCCTGCCGACCGACGTGGTCGTGGTCCAACTGGTCACCGGGGGCGGCTCGAAGTTCCGGCCCAGGTACGTCCGGGTGACCGCCCTGGGGATCACCGAGAACGCCGGCAACCTCCTCGGCCACGACGTCCGCCACACCATCCAGCCCGCCAGCGGCCGCGCCGCGAGCAACCCCGTCGTCCACCTCGCCGCGCACAAGCCGAAGCCCTCGACCCGCCGCTGATCCCCGGCCGAGGCGAGCGAAAGGGGCCCGGGACCACCCCGGGCCCCTTCGTCGTTGAATCGTCCCGCTCGATCCGTGGAGCGGTTCCCGCCCGATGCCGCGATGGCTTACGATGGGACCTCCGACCGAGGCCTCCCATCGATCGACGGCAAGAGAAGGGCGGTGGAAATATGAGCAACCGGGCGTTGCTGGTGCTGGCGGGTGCCCTGGTCGCGGGGTCGGCCCGGGCCGAGGCCCAGGCGCCGAAGGCGGCCGAGCGCCACCGGCCGACGGCGGCGGAGCGGGCCGAGGTCGAGGCGAAGGCCGCCGAGCTGGCCCGGGCGATCGAGGCGGTCCGCCCGAAGCTGGGGGATGGTTTGGCCGGCCGGGATGCCCTGGCGGACGTCGCGGTCTGCCACAAGGCGGCGGCCTGGGCCTTGCGGTTCGACGAGTTCTTCGAGCCGAAGGACGTGCCCCGGGTGCTCAAGGTCCTCGGCCGGGGCCTGGAGCGGGCCAGGGCGTTGGGCGAGGGGCGGGCCCCCTGGGCCGAGGCGGCGGGCGGGACGGTCCGGGGCTATCGGTCGCGGGTCGACGGCTCGGTCCAGCCTTACGCGGTGGTCGTCCCGGCGGGCCGAGGCGGCGACGACCGGCTCCGGCTCGACGTGGTCCTGCACGGGCGGGACGCGAGGATCCAGGAGGCCCGGTTCTTCGACGCCCACGACGGCAAGGCCGCGCCGGCCGACCTGCCCGGCCTGGTCCTGCACGTGTTCGGCCGGGGGAACAACGCCTACCGCTGGGCGGGCGAGGCCGACGTCCACGAGGCGATCGAGGCGGTCAGGCGGAACTACCGGGTCGACGACCGGCGGGTCGTCCTCCGGGGGTTCTCGATGGGAGGCGCGGGGGCCTGGCACCTGGGCTTGCACGACCCGGGCCGGTGGTCGTCGGTCGAGGCGGGGGCGGGGTTCAGCGAGACGATCGCCTACGCGAAGCTCGAAAACCCCCCCGACGTCGTCCGCAAGGGATTGCACATCTATGACGCCGTGGATTACGCCCTCAACGCCTTCGAGGTGCCGATCGTCGGCTATGGCGGGGAGAACGATCCCCAGATCCGAGCTTCGGAGAACATCGAAGGGGCCCTGGTCGCCCTCGGCGTGCCGATGAAGCGGGAGGGCCTGGCGACCCGGGCCGAGGGCCTGGACTTCCTCCGGTTGGTCGGCCGGGGGATGGGCCACGCCGTCGACCCCGCCAGCGCCGCCTTGATGAAGGCGTTCCACGACGAGCGGGCGACCCGAGGGACCGACCCCTACCCGCCCCGGGTCCGGTTCGCCACCTACACCCTGCGGTACAACAAGGTCGGCTGGCTCGAAATCGAGCGGCTGGTCGAGCATTACCGCCGGGCGACCCTGGAGGGGGAGATCGCCGGCGACCTCGCGACGGTCCGGACCGAGAACGTGGCGGCCCTGGCCGTCGCCCGCCAGGCCGGCGAGACGCTCCGGCTCGACGGCCGGGACTTCCCCTTGCGCGAGGCGGTCGGCGGCCTCCTGCCCGACGTCTACTTCCGCAAGGGGGCCGAAGGGTGGGAGGTGCTCGACCACGACGCCTCGCTCGCCCTCCAGCGGAACGCCCGGGGGGAGAAGCGGCCGGGCGTGCAGGGGCCGATCGACGACGCCTTCGCCGGCCCGTTCCTCTGCGTCCGGGGGACCGGCACCCCCGGGGACCCGAAGCTCCAGGCCTGGGCCGACGCCAGGCTCGCGGGCTTCGCCGACGACTGGGCCCGGTCGATGCGCGGCGACCTCCCGGTCGCGGACGACGTCGCCGTGACCCCCCGGCAAGTCGACGAAAGCCACCTGATCCTCTTCGGCGACCCCGGCTCGAACCGGCTCATCGCCCGGGCCTTGCCCGACCTGCCCCTGGCCTGGACCGACCGCGAGGTCGCCCTCGGCGGGGCCCGCTTCCCGGCGGCCGGCCACGCGCCGGTCCTGGTCGCCGCGAGCCCCTGGAACCGGCTCCGCTACGTCGGGATCAACGCCCGCCACACCTTCGGGGCCGGGGACTTCGCCGGGACCAACGCCCTGCTCTACCCCCGCCTGGGGGACTACGCCGTGATCAAGCTCGGAGAGCCCGACGAGGTCGTGGCCAACGGCTTCTTCAACGAGCGCTGGAAGTGAGCCGGTCCGGCCGCCGGGCCACGGCGAAGAGCGAGGTGCCGACGGCGAGCTTGCCGTCGAGGGCCCGGCCTTGCTCCCGGGCGAAGGCCGCCCGGAGGAGCAGGGGGGCGGGCCAGGGGGGGACCTTGAGGTAGCGGCGATACACCTGAGCGGCCGAGTCGCCCGGCCTCGCCCGCGAGCCCCCGCGCTGGCGGCGGAGCATCGGGACCAGCCAGGAGCCCCACCAGAAGACCTGCTCCAGATCCAGCGATGCCCCTTCGAAGGCCGCCCGGAGGGTCGCCGGCAGGTAGCGGCGGCGGTGCCCCTGGATCGCGTCGAACTCGGTGAACAGGTCGGGCAGGGCGGGCACGCTGACCACGACCACGCCGCCGGGCCGGGCCAGGGCCCCGAGCCGGGCGACGGCCCCCCGGTCGTCGTCGAGGTGCTCGATCACGTCGAGGGCCAGGACCGCGTCGAACCCCCCGACCCCGACCTCGGCGGGCAGGGGGCCGGTCAGGTCGAACTCGGCCAGGGCCCGGCCGGGCCGGTCGATCGCCTCCAGGGCCCGCCGCGACACGTCGGCCCCGACGGCCCGGTATCCCCGGCGCTCCAGGGCGTCCAGGGTCGTCCCCCAGCCGCAGCCGGCGTCGAGCACCCGGGCCGGCGGCCGGATGCCCAGCCGCTCCAGCAGGGCCAGCGTCAAGCCGGCACGGGCCCGCCACCAGGGGTGGCGGTCGATCACGGCCTTGAGGTCGGTGAGGATCTCCTGGGGCATCCCGTCGTCGGCGAGCCCGGCCGACCAGCGGGCGATCATCGGGCCCGGACCTGCCGGCCCGGCCTGGCCCGGGGCCGGGCGGGGGGGCTCGCGGCGCCTCGGCCTTCGGTCCCTGCGCGGCTCGGGTCGAGCCGGCCTACCAGGTACGTCGGCCGCCCCTTGGATTCGAGGAAAATCAAGCGAACATATTCGCCGATGATCCCCAGTCCGATCATCTGGATCGACCCCATGAACAGGACCGCCACGATCACGCTCGCCCACCCTCGGGGGGCCGAGTGGTGGCCGAACGCATCGGCGAACACCCAGGACATCAGGGCCGCAGCCAGCGCGGCGGTCCCCAGGCCGAGGTAGGTCACCAGCCGGAGCGGGGAGGAGCTGAAGCCGACGATTCCGTCGATCGCCAGACCGAAGAGGGCCCGGAGCGAATACTTCGACCGGCCCGAGTCCCTCGCCTCCCGCTCGTAAGGCACTCCGACCTGGCGGAAGCCGACGAACGTCCGGAGCCCCCGGACGAACCGGACCCGCTCGGGCAGGGCCTTCAGGGCGTCGACGACCGCGCGGTCCATCAGGCAGAAGTCGCCGCTGTCGAGCGGGATGTCGAGGTCGGCGACGGCGGCCCAGACCCGGTAGAAGGCGAAGTAGGCCGCCCGCTTGAGGAGGCCCTCCTTCCGCTTCCGGCGGACCGCATAGACGACGTCGAATCCCTCGCGCCACCGCTCGACGAACCGGGGGAGGACCTCGGGCGGGTCCTGGAGGTCGCCGTCCATCACCGCCACCGCCCGCCCCCTGGCATGGTCGAGCCCGGCGGTCACCGCCGCCTGGTGGCCGAAGTTCCGGCTCAAGGCGACCACCGCGACCCTCGGGTCGGCCCGCCGGATCGCGTCGAGCCGCCGGAGGGTCGAGTCCCGGCTCCCGTCGTCGACGAAGACCAGCTCGAACGACTCCCCCAGACCCTCCAGGGTCGCGACCAAGCGGCGATGGAGCGCCCCGACGTTCGACTCCTCGTCGAAGAGCGGCACGACCACGCTCAAGCAAGGGCCCGGGTCGCGATCGATGGTCATGCCCGGCATCCCCCTCGAAAACATCAACCCCCGGCGTTGCGTCCCGAACCTCCGCCGTCCCTGGACATAACACGAACCGCCCCAACCATGAAGCCCAACCGGTTTCAGGCCTCGACCAGGATCTTTTCCCGGTTCAACCGCCTTGCCCGCTTTACCCAGACGGCAAGGATGACCACGCCCGCCACCGACAACCCGATCGCCAGGCCAAGCCAGAGCCCGATGATCCCCCGGCCGAGCACGAAGGCCAGGGTGTAGCCGATCGGCAGGCCGACGCCCCAGTGGGCCACGAGGATGGCGATCATGGGCGTCCGGGTGTCGCCGGCCCCGCGGAGGGCGCCGGTGGCGACGACCTGGACCCCGTCGAAGACCTGGAAGGCCGCCGCCACCAGCAGGAGCCGGCGCGTGGTCTCGATCACCCGGGGGTCCTGGGTGAAGACCCCGATGATCGGCCCGGCGAAGGTGAGCAGGCCCAGGCCCGAGGCCACCATGAACCCCGAGCCGATCAGGATCGCCATCCATCCCGAGGCCGACGCCCCCCGGCCGTCCCCCCGGCCCAGGGCCTGGCCGACCCGCACCGCGCCGGCCGAGGCGACCCCGAGGGGGACCATGTAGGTCAGGCTCGACACGTTGAGCACGATCTGGTGCGCCGCCAGGCTCGCCGCGTCGAGCCGGCCGGCCAAGGCCGTGGCGAAGGCGAAGACCCCGACCTCCAGCGTGATCTGGAGCGCCGCCGGCAGCCCCAGCGCGATCAAGCGGCCCAGCCTCGCCGGCTCCGGCCTCGGCCAGCGCCGGGGAGTGCCCGAACTTCCCCTCGGCGCCAGGGCCAGGAAGGTGATCACCAGGACCGCCGCCAGGTAGAACCGGGCCACGCAGGTCGCCCAGCCCGAGCCCTCCACGCCCATCGCCCGGAACCCGAAGTGGCCGTAGACCAGGGCCCAGCACGCCGCCACGTTCACCAGGTTGGCCGAGACCAGGGCGAACGTGATCGGCCGGACGATCCCCACCCCCTGCAAGTACCGGCGGATCGCGGCGTACAGCATCAGGGGGCCCGTGCCCCAGGTCAGGGCTTCGAGATAAGGCGCGGTCTCCCGCAGGACCGCCGGCAGGATGCCCCAGCCCGGCAGGAGGGGGATCAGCCCTCGGACCGCCAGCATCGTCGGCAGGGTGAGGGCCGCCGCCAGGTAGACCCCCTGGGTCAGGCTCCGCAGGGCCTCGTCGTCCCGGCCCGAGCCGTGCTCCTGCGAGACCATCGTGTCGAGCCCGAGCATGACCCCGATCCCGAAGATCGTCACGGCGATGTACAGGTTGCTCCCCAGGCCGACCGCCCCGGTCGCCTCCGCGCCCAGGGGGCCGACGACGATGCAGTCGACGATCCCCATCGCCATCCACCCCAGCTCGGCCAGGACCACCGGCCAGGCCAGTCGGGCCATCGGCCCCAGCTCCGCCTTGAGCCGGCCGCCCGGCCGGTCGTCGAGGGGCGTCCAATCGGCTGCAATCTCGGGCTTCATGGAATCATCCGCTCGATCGAAGGGAACCGGGGCGACCCGGGACCTTCGGCCCGGGGGGAGGGTCATTTTATCCGCTCCCCCCGGCCGGGGTAGCCCGACGCATTTGCCCGAACGAACCCAACCGCCCCCAGGCTCGCGGCCCCGAACTGCCCCGGCGAGGGGAAGCCCGCCCGGAAAAACGAACCCAATCTTGCTCCCGACTGCCCCGACGGCGAATCCGCGAGTCTCGCCATAACTTTGGCGATTGCTTGAATTTCGGTCGCGTCGCCGTCCGCGAGAACGGCCGGGAGGCCGGCGGAGAACTGGGGCGGCGACGGGCCGGACCCGGCTCGGAGAAAGACGAACCCAACCGGCCGGACACCGGCGGGGCCGGGCCCGTTCGCCCGAACGAAGCCAATCGCCGGGGCCCGCCGCCGGGGCCGGACCGTCCCGCCCCACCCTGCCACGACCGCCCGGGGAAAGACGAACCCAACCGCCGGATCGTCCGCCCCCGGGGCCCGACGAGGTCGGCCGAACGAACCCAACGATCGAGCCATCGCAGATCCCGAACGAAGCCAACATCCGCCCTCCGCAATCGATTCCAATGCCCGGCCCATCGGCCCCCGAAATGTCGAACCGCCCCCCTCTATTATCCTCCCGTCCGCCCCCGATAACCCGTCAATTGGCCATTTCAGGCGAGATCGAGGGCCCTCCTATTGGATGGTTGCATGAAGAGTCGACGAATTTCTTCGGTGTCTTGCGGGCGGCCCGGCCGCGGATCATACTTCCTATGATCCGCATCCTCCCCAAAACGTCCCTGGCCCGCATGCCTCCCGCGACCTGACTCTGCATCGACGCCAAAAAAGGTGCCCGGAGAAAGCCGATGCTTCGCGACCTCCCGCGCGATCAGCGCCGCCCTCGCTCCGCCCGGCCGAACTTCGAGCCGCTCGAAGGCCGGGCCCTGCTGGCCGCCCTGATGGTGACCAACACCCTCGACTCCGGCGCCGGCTCGCTCCGCCAGGCGCTCCTGGACGCCACCTCGACCGCGGCGGCCTCGACGATCTCCTTCGCCATCCCCGGCCCGGGCGTGCACACGATCAGCCCGGGCTCGAACCTGCCCAACATCAACGAGCCGGTGACGATCGACGGGACGACCCAGCCGGGCTACGCCGGCACGCCGGTCGTCGCCATCGACGGGGCGGCCGGCACGGTCAGCATCGGCCTGGACTTCATGCAGGGGTCGTCGGCGAGCGTCGTGAAGGGCCTGGCGATCGACCGGTTCGGCTACGCGGGGATCTTCGTCCAGGGCCCCCGGGTGACGATCCAGTCGAATTCGCTGGGGCTCGACCCCGCCGGCCTGGCCGGGGGGACCAGCGGGTCCGGCATCGTCATCGATGACAATATCAATGCGACGGGGGACGCCGGCTCGGTCATCTCCGGCAACGTCATCGCCGCCAACGGCGACGGGATCGTCCTCGGCCCCGCCTTCAACGCCACGATCTCGAACAACTTCATCGGCACCGACGCCACCGGCCGGGCCGACGTCGGCAACGTCCGCAACGGGATCGTCGCCCAGTCCCTGACCGCCGGGGTCGCCATCTCGGGCAACACGATCGCCGACAACGGCGAGCGGGTGATCGTCGACCAGAGCGGCGGCGGCCTGACGCTGGCCAACAACACCCTGGCCAACAACGGGACCCGGTACGTGAACCTCGCGGTCGTCGCGTCGAGCACCGCGCTGGCGACCGCGACCGGCCAGACGATCGCGACGAGCTACACCGTGACCAACACCGGGCCGGCCACCGCGACCAACGTCCGGCTCGGCCTGGTCTCGCAGGACTCCCAGTTCTTCGTCTCCCCCGCCGGGTTGGTCCCCTCGCCGGTGCTCCGGTTCACCGGGGGTTCGGCGTCGCAGGGGACGGCGACGACCGGCTACCTCGCCCAGTCGGTGCAGGCCGCCCTAGGCACCCTGGCCCCGGGGGCGTCGGCCACGGTGACCGTCACCGCCCGGGTCATCGGCTCGGGCAAGGACTCGATCGACGCCGTGGTGTCGAGCGACAACCCGACGACCGCGCCGCCCGGCTCGGTCGCCTCGACGGCGGTCACCGCGACCGGGACCGCCGACCTCGCCGTCGTCGCCTCGCCGCCGCCGCCGGCCCGGGTCGGGGCCCCCGAGACGTTCACCTTCGTCGTCACCAACCACGATCCGACCTATTCGACCGACGCCCTCTTCGCCCTCCAGGTCCAGGCCCCCATCTTCTACCCCGGCATCGGCAGCGCCCCCGGGTCGGCCCGGACCGGCGCCCTCGTCTGCCAGGGGACGGTGGCGACGGCGGCCGCCGGGTCCTTCGACATCCAGTTCTACACCGGCGACCTCGGCACGCTCCCCCCCGGCGCCTCCGCCGTGGTCACCGCGGTGGTCATCCCGCCGGTCGGCGGCGTCGTCTCGGCGATCCTGTACGCCTACTCGGCCAGCGACGTCGACCCCAACCCGACCAACAACTTGGCCTACGCGGCGGCCCAGGCCGCCGGCGCGGCCCCGGCCTCCTCGTCGCCGATCCTGATCGGGGCGGACGCCGTGACCTCGTCGGCCACCGGCCCGATCACGTCGATTCAGGTCAACTTCCAGGGGCCCTTGAACGCCTCGACGGCCCAGAATGTCGGCAATTACTCCCTGACCACCACCGGCTCATCAGCCCGGATCAAGATCGCCTCGGCCTCCTATTCGGTCACCACCCTCGGCTTCTCCGTCGTCACGCTCCGGCTGGCCCGGCCGCAGCCGAGGTCCGGGGCCCCGCTCCAACTGGTCGTCAACGGCCCGGGCTCGCCCGGCCTCACCGGCGTCAACAGCTCGGCACGCCTGCCCTTGGGGACGCTGACGATCCCCCGCTGACCGGTCCGAGGCCCTGGCCGAGGATCTCCGCCAGGGCGCGGCCGGTGGGGTGTCGAGCCGGGCGACGACCCGGCCCCCCCGGTCTCCGGGCCGAGGCCGATGGACCCGCCTGCCGTCCGGGAGGGCCTCCGCCCGTCCTCCTCGCATCCAACCCCCTCGATTTATCATCCCTCTATTCGGAGAGACCCATGACTCGCGAGCCTCGCAGCGACCGGAACCGCCGACCGATCCGATCCGCCCGACCGGCCTTCGAGCCGCTCGAAGGGCGGGCCCTGCTGGCCAGCTTGATGGTGACCAACGCGCTGGACTCGGGCGCCGGGTCGCTCCGCCAGGCGATCACCGACGCCAACGCCGCCACCGGCGCCTCGACGATCGGCTTCGCCATCCCCGGCGCCGGGGTGCACACGATCACCCCGGCGACGAACCTGCCGGCGCTCACTCAGGCGGTGACGATCGACGCGACGACCGAGCCGGGCTACGCCGGCACGCCGGTCATCGCCATCGACGGGGCGACCCAGGGCACCTCGGTGGGCCTGACGATCGAATCGGGCTCGGCCGTGGCGGCCGTCAAAGGGCTGGCGGTCGAGGGGTTCGGCTACGCCCAAATCTACGTGATCTCCAGCGGCGCGACGATCCAGGACGATTACCTGGGCGTCGCCCCGACCGGGGCCCCCGGCGCCGGCAACAACAACGGCTACGGCCTGATCCTCTCGGGCCTCGCCGGCGTCTTCAGCCCGGCGGCCAACGTCATCACCGGCAACGTGATCGGCGGGAACAATACGGGGATCTTCCTCACCGAGAACGTCAACGCCACGATCTCGAACAACTTCATCGGCACCGACGCCGCCGGCCGGGCCGGCATCGGCAACGCGCTCGACGGGATCATCGCCGTCTTCGGGACCCACGGGGCGGCCGTCTCGAACAACACGATCGCCGACAACGGCCGGTTCGCGATTAACGACCAGAGCCAGGGCGGCCTGACGGCCTCGGGCAACAACCTGGCCAACAACGGCGTCCTGGCCGCCAACCTCTCGGTCACCGCGACGACCACCGGCGCGACGGCCAACGGGCTCTCGGCCCTCACCGGCCAGACGATCACCACCACCTACACCGTCACCAACAACGGGCCGTTGGCCGCCACCAACGCCACGCTCAACGTCGGCTCCCAATTCTCCCAGGGCGGGCTGGACGGCTTCAACATCCCCTCGACGGTCTATCGGTTCGCGGGGGCCGTGACCTCGGCGGGGACGGTGACTCCCAGCACCGGCCTGACCCTGGAGACGGCCCAGTTCGGCACCCTGGCCCCGGGGGACTCGGCCAGCCTCACCGTCGCCGCCCGGGTCATCGGCTCGGGCAACGACGTCTTCCTCGCCAACGCCTCCAGCGATCAGACCACGACCCTGCCGGCCGCCGCGACGGTCACCAAGGCGCTCAACGCGATCGGCAACGCCGACATCGCCGTCGCGGCCGCGCCCCCGCCCCTGGCCCAGGTCGGCCAGCCCGTGACGTTCACCTTCGTCGTCACCAACCGCGACCCCCTCTACTCGACCGATGCCCTGATCGCCGTCGGCTTCACCTCGACCGCGGCGATCGCCGGCGTGGGGGTGCTGACCAGCCAAGGGAACGTCATGTCCCTGCGGGTCTTCCCCAACGGCTTCGGCGGCGACCTCGGCACCCTCGCCCCCGGCGCCTCCGCCGTGGTGTCCGCGGTGATCGTGCCGGCCGCCGGCGGGGTCGTCTCGGCGTCGGTCTACTCGTACTCGACGAACAACATCGACCCGAGCCCGGCGAACAACCTGGCCTTCGCCGCGGCCCAGGCCCGCTCCTACCCGACCTTGCTCGGCGCGACCGCGCAGCCGCCGACGGGCCCGGTCGGGGCGATCGCGGTCTACCTCGCCGGCCCGGTCAACGTCTCGGAGGCCCAGGACGTCCGCAACTACGCCCTGACCGCGGCCGGGAGCACCGCCCGGATCAAGATCCGGTCGGCCACCTACGACCAGGCCCCCTTCGCCGGGGCCACGCACATCGTCACGCTCCGGCTGGCCCGTCCCCTGGCCCGGCCGGCGACCCTGCAACTGGTCGTCGCCGGCCCGGGCTCGCCGGGCCTGACCGGCACCGACGGCTCGAAGCTGATCAACGGCGGTGTCGCCCTGAACCTCAGCTGAGACCCGAGACCTCCCCCCCTTTCATCCCTCTCCCGGAGCCACCAAGATGCCTCGTCCGATGATCCGCGACCGCCGCCGCCGCCCCGGGCTCGAGCCGCTCGAAGGGCGAGCGCTCCTGGCCAGCTTGATGGTGACGAATACCCTGGACTCGGGCGCCGGCTCGCTCCGCCAGGCGATCACCGACGCCGACGCCGCCTCGGGCTCCTCGACGATCGGCTTCGCCATCCCCGGCACCGGGGTCCAGACGATCGGCCTGGCGACGGCCTTGCCGGCGATCTCCCGGCCGGTGACGATCGACGGGACGACCCAGGCGGGCTACGCCGGTTCGCCCCTGGTCGCCATCAACGGGCCGAGCCAGACGCCCGTCGGGGGGATGATCCCATCTCCCAGCTCCGGCCTGGTCTTCCTCACCGGGGCGGACGGGAGCGTCGTCAAGGGGCTGGCGATCGACCGCTTCGGGGGCTCCGGGATCGCCGTGACGGGCCCTCGGGTGACCATCGAGAACAACAGCATCGGCGTCGACCCGTCGGGCCTGGCCGCCGGCAACGGGACCGGCATCGTGGTCTTCGGGGGCGCCGACCTGCCCTCGGGGGCGACCAACACCCCCGGCACGCTCATCACGGGCAACGTGATCGGCGGCAACAGCGGCGACGGCGTCGAGCTGCTCGGGCCGGCCGGCGTCACCGTTTCCGGCAACTTCATCGGCACCGACGCCGCGGGCAAGGCCGTCCTGGGCAACAGCAACGACGGTCTCCTCGCGACGAGCGGGACGACCGGCTCGACGGCCTCCAACAACGTTATCGCCAACAACGCCCGGCTGGGGATCGACGACCTCAGCGGCGGCGGCCTGACGCTGGCCAACAACACCCTGACCAACAATGGCGCCCTGGTCGCCAACCTCGCGGTCGTCGCGACGACCCCCAGCGGGACGGCCGGCGGGGTCTCGGCCCTCACCGGCCAGTCCCTCACCACCACCTACACCGTCACCAACAACGGGCCGAACACCGCGAACGGCGTGACCCTCGGCGTGGGATCGCTCTTCTCCCGCCAGAATGCCGGCACGACGTATCGGCCCTCGCCGGTCTTCACCATCACCGGGGCGACGACGTCGCAGGGGACGGTGGGGTTCACCTCTCCCCTCGCGCCGGGGACCGAGGTGGCCGCCCTCGGCACGCTGGCCCCGGGCGCCTCGGCCACCGTCACCGTCACCTACCGGATCGCCGGCTCGGGCCAGGACAACATCGAGGCGTTCGCCTCCAGCAGCGCGCCGACGACCGTCGCCCCCGGCCCGTCGGCCACCACCTCGATCAACGCGATCGGCAACGCCGACATCGCTGTCGCGTCCTCGGCTGCTCCGATCCCGGCGCTGGTCGGCCAGCCCGAGACGTTCACCTTCACCGTCACCAACCACGATCCCAACTACTCGACCGACGCCCTCTTCGCCCTCCAGTTCTTGGTGTCCGCCGGCAGCACCCCGATCGGGGCGTTGGTGAGCCAGGGGACCGTCATGGCCCTCCCGGCGTTCCCCAGCGGCTTCGGCGGCGACCTCGGCCGGCTCGCCCCCGGGGCCTCGGCGGTCGTCACCGCGGTGATCATCCCGCCGAGCTATGGGGTGGTCTCGGCCGATCTCTACGCTTACTCCGCAGCCAACGTCGACCCCAGCCCGGCCAACAACCTGGCCTACGCGGCGATCTTGACGTCGTCCCGTCCGACCATCCTCTCGCCGGGAACGGACCCGCAGACCGGCTCGATCACATCGATCCTGGTCCCGATCGATGGCCCGATCAACATCGCGCAGGCCCAGGACGTCCGCAACTACGCCCTGACCACCGCCGGCTCGACCGCCCGGATCAAGATCCAGTCGGCCTCCTACGAAACTCCCCATCTCCCCGGGCCCATCCCCGAAGTCGTGCTCCGCCTTGCTCGGCCGAGGCCCAGGACCGGGGCGCCTTTGAGACTGGTCGTCGCCGGCCCGGGCTCCCCAGGCCTGACCGGCACCGACGGCTCGAAGCCGATCAACGCTGGAGTCACCCTGAACGTCAACTAAGTGGATCGGCCGGTCGACCGATCAAGGGCCCTGGCGGAGGATCTCCGCCAGGGCGCGGCCGGTGGGGGCGTCGAGCAGGGCGACGTCCTCGGGCGTCCCCCGGGCGACGACCCGCCCGCCCCGGTCGCCGGCGCCCGCCCGGGCCGAGGTCGATGATCCAGTCGGCCGTCCGGGAGGGCCGCCACCCGTCCTCCTCGCATCCAACGCCCTCGACTTATCGGCCCTATATTCGGGGAGACCCATGACTCGCGAGCCTCGCAGCGACCGGAACCGCCGACCGATCCGATCCGCCCGACCGGCCTTCGAGCCGCTCGAAGGGCGGGCCCTGCTGGCCTCCCTGATGGTGACCAACGCGCTGGACTCGGGCGCCGGCTCGCTCCGCCAGGCGATCACCGACGCCGATGCGGCCACCGGCGCCTCGACGATCGGCTTCGCCATCCCCGGCCCGGGCGTCCAGATGATCGCGCTGGCCTCGGACCTGCCCACCATCACCGAGCCGGTGACGATCGACGGGACGACGCAGCCGGGCTACTCCGGGTCCCCCTTGATCGCCCTCGACGGGGCGGCCGGCCGGATCCCCATCGGCCTGGACTTCGAGTCCGGCTCGACGAACGGCGGGGTGAAAGGGCTGGCCATCGACCGATTCACGTCGTCGGAGGTCAACGGCCAGGGGATCTTCATCAATGCGGACTCGGTGACCATCCAGGACGATCTCATCGGCGTCGACCCCGCCGGCAACCCCTCAGCCGGCAATGACAAGGGCATCGAGGTCGGTAGCGGTTCCATCAAGGAGGTCATCTCCGGCAACGTCATCGGCGAGAACAACAACGATGGGATCGACCTGCAATCCGCCAGCTCGGCCTCGATCTCCGGCAACTTCATCGGCACCGACTCGGCCGGCCGGACCGACCTGGGCAACGGCGGCTACGGGATCGTCGCCGAGGCGGGCTCCGGCCCCTCGACGGCCTCGAACAACACGATCGCCAACAACGGCTCGGGCGCGATCCAGGACCAGAGCGCCGGCGGCCTGACGCTCTCGGGCAACGCCCTGTCCAACAACGGCGGCGGGTACAACCTGGCCGTCGTCGCGTCCGATGCCTCGATCACCGCCGCGGTCGGCCAGACGTTCACCACGAGCTATACCATCACCAACAAGGCCTCAGCCGCGGCCGACGTGAGCCTGTTGCTGGAGGCCCGGAACCAGTTCCTGCTCGGGCCCATGCACACGGTGGAGTCGGGCGTCATCAACTTCGAGACCAACACCGGCTACATGTTCCCGCTGACGACGAGATCGCTCGACTTCGGCACGCTCCAGCCCGGCCAGTCGGCGACGTTGCCCGTCGCGGTCCGGGTGGTCGGGGCGGGCCCGGAGTTCATCGACGCCTCGTTCTCCGCCCCGTTCCCCTTCGTCCCGGGCCAGGCCAATCCCGGCACCGTCGCGACGACCGCGATCTCGGGGATCGGTCAGGCCGATATCAGCGTCGCGGCCCTGCCGGCGCCGCAGGCCCGGGCCGGGGTGCCCACGACCTTCTACTTCAGCGTCTCCGGCCTCTCGAACGCCCTCGACGACGGCCCGAGCCGGCTGTTCGACCCGCTGTTCGCCCTCAGCTTCGCGACGACCGGCGGCGCCTCCAGCACCGGGGTGACCACCAGCCTGGGCACGGTGATGGCCCTCCCCGCCTACCCCAACGGCTACGGCGGCGACTTCGGCCGGTTTGCCCAGGGCGACGTGGGGATCATCGCCGCCACGATCATCCCGCCGTCGAGCGGCCGGATCACGGTCACCGTCTTCGCCTACTCGCCCTACGAGGCCGACCCGAACCCGGCGAATAACCTGGCCTTCGCCGCGGTCCAGACCTCCTCGGCGCCCCCGGTCACCCCGACCCCGGTCTTCATCGGGGCGAATGCCGTGACGTCGTCGGCCACCGGCCCGATCACCTCGGTCCAGGTCGACTTCCAGGGCTCCTTGAACGCCTCGACGGCCCAGGACGTCCGCAACTACTCCGTCACCACCACCGGCTCGTCCGCCCGGATCCAGATCCGGTCGGCGACCTACACGAGGCCGAACAGCCTGGGCATCTCCGTCGTCACGCTCCGGTTCGCCAGGACCCAGCCGAGGACCGGAGCCCCGCTCCAACTGGTCGTCAACGGCCCGGGCTCGCCCGGCATCACCGGCCTCGGCAGTTCGGCCCGGCTCGCCACGAGTACCCTCACGGTCCCCCGCTGATCGGCCCGGGGCCCTGGCGAAGGATCTCCGCCAGGGCCCGGCCGGTGGGGGTGTCGAGCCGGGCGACGTCCTCGGGCGTCCCCCGGGCGACGACCCGGCCCCCCCGGTCGCCGGCGCCCGGGCCGAGGTCGACGATCCAGTCGGCGGCCCTGAGGACCTCGGGGGCGTGCTCGACCAGGACCAGCGAGTGGCCGAGGTCGAGCAGGCGGGTCAGGGTCTCCAGGAGCTTGACCGTGTCGAGCGGGTGCAGGCCGGTGGTCGGCTCGTCGAGCAGGAAGAGGGTCTTCGGCCCCCGCGCCGCCCGGGTCATCGCCGCGGGGGAGGAGGCGAGGAAGCCGGCGAGCTTGAGCCGCTGGGCCTCGCCGCCCGAGAGCGTCGTGGCGGGCTGGCCGAGCCTGAGGTACTCCAGCCCCACGTCCATCAACGGCCGGAGCCTGGCCTGGACCTTGGGCTTGTTCCGGAAGAAGGGGAACGCCTCGCGGACGGTCAGGTCGAGGACCTCGGCGATCGTCTTGTCGCGGTAGCGGACCTCCAGGACCTCGGGCCGGTAGCGCGTCCCCCGGCACTCCGGGCACCGCATCCGGACGTCGGCAAGGAACTGCATGTCGACGGTCAAGTCGCCGGCCCCTTCGCAGACCCCGCACCGCCCCCCCTCGACGTTGAAGCTGAACTTACCGGCGCCGAAGTTCCGGGTCTTGGCCTCGTGCGTCTCGGCGAACGCCTTGCGGATCTCGTCGAACGCCTTCAAGTAAGTGGCCGGGTTCGACCGCGAGGTCCGGCCGATCGGCGACTGGTCGACCAGGACCGCGTCGCTCAGCGACTCGAAGCCCGAGATCCCGTCGAACCTCGACGCAGCGGGCGACTCCCCCCGGAGCGCCTGCGTCAGGGCGGGATGCAGCGTCTCCTCGACCAGCGTGCTCTTGCCCGCCCCGCTGACGCCGGTGACGACGCAGAGCACGCCGAGCGGGAAGGCCACGTCGAGCCCCTGGAGGTTGTTTCCCCGGCACCCTCGGACCACGACCTCCCCCTTCGCCTCGCGCCGCCGGGGGGGGATCGGCCCCCGGAGCCGCCCCGACAGGTACGCCCCGGTGGCCGAGTCGGCCGAGTCGGCCACGCCCTCGGGCGGCCCCTCGTAGACGACCCGCCCGCCGGCGTCGCCCGCCCCCGGGCCGATGTCGACGAGCCAGTCGGCGGCCCGGAGGATCGCCTCCTCGTGCTCGACCACGACCACCGAGTTGCCCGAGTCGCGGAGCGACCGCAGCGTCGTCACCAACCGGCCCACGTCCTGGGGGTGGAGGCCGACCGAAGGCTCGTCGAGCACGTACAGCGTGTTGACCAGGCCCGAACCGAGGGCGGAAGCCAGGGCTAGACGCCGCCCTTCGCCGCTGGAGAGCGTCCGGGCCGCGCGGTCGAGCGTCAAGTAGTCGAGCCCGATCCGCTCCAGGGCCGCGAGCCGCTCGCCGGCCTGGTCGATGATCCGCCGGGCCACGACGTTACCCCCTTCGGCCTCGGCCACGCCTTCGAGGAAGGCGATGGCGTCGCGGACCGTCAGGGCCGACAGCGCGGCGACGTCGAGGCCGCCGACCCGGACGGAAAGGGCCTCGGGCCTGAGCCGCTTGCCCTCGCAGGTCGGGCAGGCGTGGTACCCCCGCCACCGGCTGAGGAAGACCCGGACGGGCATCTTGTACGCCTTCGCTTCGAGCCGGTCGAAGAACCCCCGGAGCCCGCCGTATCCCTTGGGGATCGAGCCGTCGACGACGGTCGCCACCTGGCCCGGGGTGAGGTCGGCGAAGGGGACGTCGGTCGGCAGGCCGAGCCGAGGGGCCCGGGCCAGGAGCTTCTCGAGCTCGTCCTTGTGGCTCGGGGTGTTCCAGGGGGCGATGGCGCCGCCCCGGATCGACTTCGAGCGGTCGGGGACGATCCGGTCGAGGTCGAGGCCGACCACCCGGCCGTACCCCTCGCAGGTCGGGCAGGCCCCGAGCGGGCTGTTGTAGCGGAACAGGCGGGGGTCGTGGTCGGCGTGGTCGGTCCCGCAGTTCGAGCACCGCCGCTTGCGGTAGAAGGTGAGGTCGAGGCCCCCGTCCTCGACGATCAACCGGGCCCGGCCCAGCCCTTTGGCGAACGCGGTCTCGATCGAGTCGAGCCGCCGCCCGGTCGCCTCCGACCCCCGGGTCAGGCGGTCGACGACCACGTCGATCGGCCCCTCCGGGAGCGGGCCCGAGTCGAGCCGGGCCACGGCGCCGCCCGCGCCTCGGGCCCGGGTGAACCCCTGCTCGATCAAGCCTTCGGCCAAGCCTCGTCGGTCGGAGTCGGGTCGGACGTCGAGCGGGAAGGCGACGAGGTAGTGCGCCCCTACGGGCAGCCCCTCGATCGCCCGGACCACCGTCGCCGGGTCGCTCGGCTCGACGGCTCGGCCGCAGGCCGGGCAGGTCACGCGGCCGACCCTGGCGTAGAGCAGGGCCAGGTGGTCGTGGACCTCCGAGACCGTGCCCACCGTGGCCCGGCCCGACCGCCGGCCGCCGGCCCGCTGGGCCACGGCGATGGCCGGCGGGATGCCCTCGATCCGGTCGGCGTCGGGCTTGTCGAGCCGTTCGAGGAACTGCCGGGAGTCGCTCGAGAACGTCTCGACGTACCGCCGCTGCCCCTCGGCATACAGGGTGTCGAAGGCCAGGCTCGACTTGCCCGAGCCGCTCACCCCCGAGAAGGCCACCAGCCGGTGGAGCGGGACGTCGAGGTCGACCCCCTTGAGGTTGTGGACCCGGACCCCTCGGAGCCGGATCACCCGCGAGTCGTCGGCCATCGGATCGCGCCGGGGAAGGTCGTGGGGGAAGCGGGCCAGGTCGGGCGCCCACGGTAGCACGGCCCCGGGCCGGGCCGCAATCGAGGGCGGGCCTGGCCGGCCCTCGGCCGGCTCGAAGCTCAGTCGCCCCGGGAGGAGGGGCACGCCCAGCCCCGGCGGACCCAGCGGGCGAGCAGCTCGGCCCGGCTCTGGACGCCGAAGTGGCGGAAGATCACCTTGGCGTATTCGTTGACGGTGTGGGGGCTCAGGCCCAGCCGGGCGGCGACCTGCTTGTCGCCGTCACCTTCGAGCAGGCAGGACAGAACCTGGCGGACCCTCGGGGTGAGGTCGGCCGGGGACGGGTCGGCGAACCGGGCGAGCCGGGGGCCGATGAGGCGGGCCAGCTCGCGGTGGACGAAGGCGACGAGGGTCCGGTCGCGCGGCCGGAAGTCGGGCCTGCCGAGGTTCCGGGCGAGGATGATCCCGGACTGGTCGTCCGGCCCGCCGCCCCCGATCGGCACGAAGCACCACATTCGGTGGTCGACGCCGAGGAGCTGCCGGGCCACCGTGTAGTCGGGCATCGTCCGCCAGGTCGCGTCGTCGATCACGTCGACCCTCGACAGGCAGAGCGCGTCCCCGCCGCGATTCCGCGCGTGGTAGGCGTCGGTGGCCCGCCAGTTGCGCGGGTCGCGGATGAGCTCGGCCTGCTCGGCGTCGAGGGTCCAGGGCTTCCGGACGTCGGCCCGCCACCAGAGGACCACGCCCAGATCCCGGACCGTCCGCGGGTCGCCGCAGCCGGCCATCTCGCCGGTGAACCCCCCCTCGGCGTCGACCAGCGTCGCCAAGCTCGCCAGCAGGTGCCCCCGCCAGGCGACCCGGTCGTCGCCGAGGTCGCGGCACTCGCCCAAGAGGTCGAGCAGGGCCCGGACATCGCTCGCGCGGAGCATCGTCGATTTCCCCATCCCGCCCTCCCCTCGTTTTTTCGGGCCCTCCCCTGATTTCAGGGGATGACGCCCGTCTCCCTCGGCGTATAAGGTCGTGTTCGGCCTTGATGGTCGAGCCATCGACGGCGATGGATGCCTAGCATACCGGCGCGGTGCGGCCGCCTCAATCCTCTCCGGGGCCGTCGGCCGGTGGCGACGTGATCGATGGCGGGGGCGGCATCATCTCGGGGGTCGAAAGCTCCCGGTGGCGGCTCGCGCCTCGGGGCGGGACGCCCGGCTATTTGTGGAGGAAGGGGCGGGCCGATGGGGTGCCCCGCCCGCGCAACTCCCGCCGCTCGGCGAGGGTGAATTGTGCCGATCTGCGGAAAGTCGAGGTTGTGCCCATGTGCGTCGATCTCGTGGCTTTGGGCCTGTCCGCCCGCTCGCGGTCTCCGCCCGACCCTGGACCCTAATCCGTCCTCATCGCACGCCCGGTTGGACCTGCCATAATCCCCGACCGCACCTCCCGGCGGTCGACCCGGCGCCGGGCCTCAACCCGCCCTTGATTCTCCCCGAAGGCCGGGCCGTCCCCTTCGCCGCGATCGCGGCCGGGCGGTCCCGGCCTTCGGCCGTTCTTCGAAGATAGGCGCACGCGACGCCCCCGGGCCACCGGACGGGGGCGGCCGAGGTGCCCCTCCCGCGGGGACTTCTGCCCGGGAAAAAATGAAACTTCGACGACCCCCCGGGGTTATGTCAAAGACATGGTCGGGTCGGCTGCCCCACTCCCCGCCGATGATGATTGACAGGATGGGCCCAGGTCCCTATAGTTCCGACGGGCCCGACGCGATTGCATGCACCTTCCCCCTCGCGTCCCCAACTCTTCTGTGTTCGGGAGTGGAGCAACGGAGTGTCACCACCCGGGGGCTTCTCCTCCCCCGAATCCCCCGCGAGCTTGTCTTCGATGCCGGACCTCGATCCCACGCCCGAATCCGGGCGTCCCTCGGCCAAGGGCCGAGGTGGCGCACCCGGCCCCGAATCGGGGCCTCGGGGCGGGGGTGCCGACCCCCCCACGGTCCGCTCCGCGCCGGCGTCGAGCCTCGGGCCGATCGCGACCGGCCCGAATCCCGGGTCGGTTCGGCGGCGACCCGGGTCGTCGGGGTCGCCGGTCCACGCGGTCCCGCTCCCCTTGCCCCTGCCGGGCGACCGGATCGACGTCTTCGACCTCGAGGAGGCCATCGGAGCCGGGGGGATGGGGGCGGTCTTCCGCGCCGTCGACACCAAGCTGGACCGCATGGTTGCCCTGAAGATCCTCCCGCCCGACCAGGCGGTCGACCCCGAGGTCGTGCTCCGATTTCACCAGGAGGGGCGGGCGGCGGCGCGGCTCGACCACGAGAACATCGCCCGGGTCTACACGATCGGCGACGACGCCCGGTATCACTTCATCGTCTTCGAGTACATCGAGGGGACCACGATCCGCCAGCGGGTCGAGCGCGACGGCCCCTTGCATGTCGGCGGCGCGATCAACTACACGCTCCAGATCGCCAACGCCCTGGTCCACGCGGCCGAGCGGGGGGTGGTGCACCGCGACATCAAGCCGTCGAACATCATCGTCACCCCGCAAGGCCGGGCCAAGCTCGTGGACATGGGCCTGGCCCGCCGCTTCGAGCGCGGCGAGGACGGCGGGCTGACCCAGAGCGGGATGACCCTGGGCACCTTCGACTACATCAGCCCCGAGCAGGCCCGCGACCCCCGCGACGTCGACGTCCGGGGCGACCTGTACTCGCTCGGCTGCACGCTGTACCACATGCTCTCGGGCCGGCCGCCGTTCCCCGACGGGACGGTGCTCCAGAAGCTCCTCCAGCACCAGGAGGAGCAGCCACTCGACATCCGCGAGCTCAACCCCTCGGTCCCCGACGACCTGGCCGCGATCCTCGCCAAGCTGATGGCCAAGGACCGCGACCGCCGCTACCAGACGCCCGAGCAGCTCGTCCGCGACCTCCTCACCGTCGCCGGCTCGCTCGGGCTCCGCTCGCTCAACCCCGAAGGCCTGGTCTGGATGGCCCCGGCCCCGCCCCCGGCCTGGGTCCGCCACGCCTTCTGGGGCCTGCCCGCCCTGGCCTTCCTGGTGATCCTGGCCGGCCTGGCGTTGTGGGGCGACGGCCCGGCGCCGACGCCCCCGCGAGCCTCGGCCGACAACCCCCCGATCGCCCCGGCGCCGGTCACGCCGACCAAGGCCCCGACGGTCCCCCCGAAGAACCCCTCGACCCAGGTATCGACCCCGACGGCCCCCGCCGCCCCGGCCGAAGCCCGGGTCGGGCCGGACGCCGCGCCGATCCTGCCGCGCGAGTATTCCGTCGGGCCCGACGACGACCTGATCGGGCTGCTCGCCTCGGCCCCGCCCCGGTCGACGGTCCTGCTCTCCTCGAAGGGGCCTTATGACCTCCGGGGGCCTCGGGCGCGGCGGCTGGCGGGCCTGGACGTGACGATCAAGGCCGAGATGGGCGTCCGGCCGGTGATCCGCCTCCCCCGGGCCCCGACGGGCCTCGACCCGCGGCCCGCCGAGGCCCTCCTGGAGATCGCCGGCGGCCACGTCGCGCTCGACGGCCTGGACTTCGTCGTCGACCAGGGAGGGGGCCGCGACGAGGTCGCCGCCGCGATCCGGATCGAAGGGGGCGAGGTGTCGATCCGCCGCTGCGGGTTCCGCACGGTCGCCTCTTCTCTGGCCCGGTCGAAGCCCGCGGCGATCCTCATCAAGCCGGCCCCGCGAGGGTCGGGGTCGGCCCCCTGGGGCGGGGAGCGAGGCGCCAGCCTGGTCGTCGACGCGTCCGACTTCGACGGCGGCCAGGCGGGCATCCTGGCCTCGGGCCTCGTCGACGTCTCGGTCCGCGACTGCACCTTCGGCCCGGCCCCGGCCGCCCTGGCGACGTTCTGGTCGGAGAACCCCGAGGGGGGCGCCGTGCCGGCCGAGTTCCGCCTGGCCCACGTCAGCGTCCTGGCCGGCCCCGGGCCGGTCTTCCGGTTCGGCGGGACCGCCCCCCGGGTCCGGGTGTTTGACTCGGCCTTCGCCCCCCCGGCCGGCCCGCCGCTCGCCCCCCCGGCCACCCTGGTCGCCATCGACGTCCCCGACCGGCTCGACTGGCGAGGGGCCGGCAACCTGTACGGCCGGATCGCCGTCTACCTCCGCCCCGGCGGCCTGCCGCCGTCGACCCTGAAACGCGCCGAGGTCCGGACCTTCGCCGCCTGGGGCGACGACCCCTCGACGTTCCGCGAAGCGGGCTCGACGGCCACCGATGCCCACCCCTGGGACGAGCCGAACCCGCTCGACGCCCTGGCCGCCGGCTCGGCCGACCCGTTGCGGGCGTACCGCCTCACCTTGCCCCGGCCCGCCTCGAACCATCCGGGCGCCCGCCAGGGACCCGCCGGCCTGATCCCATCCCCGACCTTGCAGGCTGCGCAGGCCGTCGCGCCCAACCAGACCATCGTCTCGACGACCCCGGAGCCGGCCCTGCCGGAGTCCAGGCCCGAGCCCATCATCCCGCCCCGCCCCGGGCCGGTCGGGCAGGAAGAGCTGGCGATGGTCCCGCCGGAGCCGGCGCCGGCCCGGGAGCAACCGGCCCGGCCGGGGACCAGCCCCGGCCCCGGCGGCATCGCCAAGGGCCCGACCATCCGGATGCTGGCACCGCCGCCCGGGCGGTCGCCCGACCCCCGCGACGACGAGCTCGACGAGTTCGACCTGGTCCCGATGCCGATGCCGGCCCCGCCCGATCCCGATCTGGCGCCGATCTCGGGCACGAACCCGGCGGCGGCCGGGCCGCCCGGTCCCGCCCCGGCGACCATGCCCTCCAGGCCGCCGGAGGGCCCCCAGGCGGGCGGACCGGTCGCCCCCTCGCCGCTGATCCAGAGCGTCGACCAGTTCCTCGACGCCCTGGACCGGCCGGCGTCGGGCCCGAGGACCCTGACCCTGGCCGCAGGGGCCGACCTGACCCTGCCCTCGCGCCGGCTCCGGGGCACCTCGACCTGGCTGATCCGGGCCGAACCGGGCGCGACCCGCCCTCGGGTCCGGTTCCGCCCCGAGCCCGCCGATCCCCTCGCCGCCCGGGACTGGGCGGCCTGGCTGACCCTGGCCGCCGGCCAGCTCCACCTCCAGGGCATCGACCTCGTCGTCATCCTGCCCGCCGAGGCCGCACCGGGGGTCGCCCGCCCGGTCGCCGCCTTCGCCATCAAGGACGGCTCGGCCGAGTTGACGCTGGACGACTGCACGGTGACGATCGAGGGGTCGAAGGCCCGATCGGCCGTCGCGGCCCTCCTCGCCCGCGACCCCTCGGGCCCCCTCGCCGAGCCCGCGAACCCGGCGATCGCCGCCGTCCCCGCCGGGCCCGAGCCCGTCGCCCGGGTCCGGTTCAAGAACTGCCTGCTCCGCCTCGGCGACGACGGCGTCGACGTCGCCTCCGGCCGCCTGCTCGACCTCGACGTCGCCAACGCCGCCGTCGCCACCGGGGGCGCCCTCGTCCACGGCCACGGCGTGGCCGAGGGGCGGGCGCCCGGCCCGATCAAGCTCGCGATCCGCCAGGTCGCCGCGCGGGTGGCGGGCGGCCTGGTCCGCCTGGAGAGCACCCCGGGCGAGCCCGAGTTGCCCAAGGCCAACGTCGTCGCCGGCGAGTCGGTCCTCGCCACCGTCGACCCCGACGCCCCGCTCCTCCGGGTCGACGGCCAGGGGGAACTCGACCCGCTCCGCGACCGGGTCGAGTGGGAGGGCCGGTCCGTCGCCTACCACCAGATCAACATCTACCGCCGGGACCAGACCTCGCAACCCGGCGTCGCCCCGCACAATTACATCCGGGACTCCTGGGACCTCGCCGCCGGCCTCGACGAGGAGGCCTCGATCCACGGCGACCTCAACTTCCTCGCCGACTGGCCCGCCGACCGGGCCCCCTGGACCCTCCGCCCCGACGACCTCCGCCTCGGCCCCGCCAGCCCCGCCGCCGCCCTCGGGCCCGACTTCCTCCACATCCCCAGCCCGCCTCCGGGCCGTTCGTCCTGAGCGGCCGTCGGTGAAGCTACCCGACATCAAGCCGTTCGAGCTGAGCGAGCCACTCGCCGAAATGTGGGCAACGCTGACGCAATGTCGGTAATCCGATGGCCTCGGCCAGCAATGGCCCGGCAACGTTCTCGTCGTAGTCGGGGACGAGCTGTTGGATGCGGTATTTGGGATGTGAATGTTGGCCGTGGTTGATCTCTTCAGGCGAAGCGTATGCATCGCATACTCGGCAGAATGTATCGATGCTCGCCTTTGATATTTCGTAAACTTCGCCGATCCGACGGGGCTCGGCGAGGACCAAGGCCTCGTATTCGTGGAGTTGGAGATAGGGGATGAATCGATCATCCCCTATCTCGTCGAGTAGGGATTGTTCGAGTGCGATGACCTGGCTTCGTCCCGACGCTTGCGCTATCCCCGCGTCATAACCAGGAAAGTCGCGGGGCAAGGAATAAAGGTCCACCATCATTGAGAAACGAGCTTCAGACGACGAATCCCTCCGGTCGAAATTCAACCCGTTCTTCGGTGAAGATCAATGTCCCACCAGTCGCCGCCGCCCAGCGGGCGTAATATTTCGTCTCGCCAGCCTCGGCACCGAATGTCAGCTCCATCTCCAAGATCGGTGTGTGTTTTGCTCCGTGGTGCAGAAGGCTGTCAGCAAACCCATTTAACCCTGAAGCAAGCGTAACCCCAATTTTATCGAGTCGTTGGAACTCGAAAGCCTCCTGGCGGCGAAGGGTCGAGGTGTGTGAAGTAGCTCGATTATCCGCCGAATCCAGGAGGTTTTCGAGTTCCAACGACTCGATAAAATTGGGGTTACGCTTGCTTCAGGACTAGAAGTCGCAACCTCTTGATCGATCGCTGGGATACGTCGCCGGAGGTGGGCCGTGGATGATCTCTCGCGGTTCTGCTGCCTGAATTCCGAATGCCCCGATCATGGGATCCGGGGGGGGAAAAACCTCTCCGTCCGCGGCCACTACGGCAAGGACGGCTCGATCCGATTCCTCCGCTGTCGCTCCTGTGGCGATCGCTTCTCCGAGCGCAAGGCGACCCCACTATTCCGATCGCATCTGACCCGGGAGAAGGCGACGGCTGTGTTGGAGCACATCGCCGAGGGCTGCGGAGTCCGCCAGACCGAGCGGCTCGTCGGCGTCCACCGCGACACCGTGACCCGCTACACCCGCAAGGCCGGCGAGCATGCCCTGGCGGCTCACGACGAGTTGGTCGCCCTTTCCCCCCCGGACGACCGAGGTCCAGTTCGATGAGAAGTGGTCGTTCGTCGCCCGCAAGGAGGAGCACTGCGACCGCCGTGACCCGGCCGACGACCACAAGGGGGATTACTGGGATCACATCGCCTACGACCCCGAGCACCGGCTGATCGTCGCCGTCGTCCCCGGGGCCCGCGACGTCGAGGGCACCGAGGCCCTGGTGGGCGAGTTCCGCCGACGGACCGGGGGCCGGACGATGAGGCTGATGACCAGCGACGCCTATTCGGCCTACAAGGCGGCGATCCTCGACGCCTACGGCGAGGAGGTCACCCCGCCCCACACGGGACGGCCCGGACGCCCCAAAAGGGGCTTCAAGACGCCTCCGGCGGGCCTGGTCTATGCCACCGTCGAGAAGGTGCGAAAGAAGGGTCGGGTCGTGGAGATCCTGACGCATGTGGTCTTCGGCACGATGGCGGCGGTCGCGGCGGCGTTGGCGGGGTCGCGTGTGAGCCGCTCGATCAACACGTCGTTGATCGAGCGGCAGCACCTGACGGACCGGCACCACAACGCGAGGAAGTCCCGGAAGACCTACCGATTCTCGAAGGACTGGCGGTACCACGAGGCATCCACCTTTTTCACGCTGTACAGCGACAATTTCTGCTGGCCGGTGAGGACGCTGCGAGAGCCGATCGGCGATGGGCATTACCGCAAGCGAACCCCGGCGATGGCCGCCGGCCTGAGCGATCATGTCTGGTCGATGGCCGAATGGATCAGCTTCCCGGTCGTGCTACGAAGTTAGGACACGACCTAAAACGGGTGGGTATCGTTTACTCAAAATTTTTCGTAATATAGGTATTGAGGAGTACCCTGCCCTAAACTTTTTATTAGAAAAGTGTAAATATCAATGATTTCTAACTGCATCGAGGAGTTGATCAAAAGCGACGATCCGGTCCTGAGAAATAGGGCGGCGCTAGCTTTGGGCAAGCAGGGGGTGAGCGATGATCGGACGATCTCGGCGTTGCTCAGTGCTCTCAAAGATCCGGAATGGATGGTTCGCGGCAACGCTGCCAAAGCGCTCGCGAGACTTGAGCCGCAAAATCAATCGATTTTCGAACATGTAATTGCTCTTTTGAACGACGATGAGGAATCAGTAATCATTGAAGCGTTTTCGGCACTTCACATAATGGCGGATAATGGGTTTTCGCCTAGCAATGACTTGATTGAAACAATGACTCTTTTTTACTCCTCCAGCAACACAACCACACGGACAGGCCTGATCCAGGTCTTATCAAAGTTTGCTGCTTGCAAAAAATCATTTATCGATATGATCGTTATGGCCGTTGAAGATCCGTGCGAGGAAGTGAGGTTTTGGGCCATCGCGGCAGCTAACGAGTGCCCCGAAGCGGCAATACGCGCGCTCCCATATTTGACCAAATCAATGGAAGACGATTCTGATTATATTAAGTATGCCTCTCTATCAATGATTCAAAGCATGGGAGAGCTGGCCCATTCCGCAACAATTTCAGTCAAAAATTTATACAAATCCAAGGATTGTCACTTAATATTTATGGCTGTTTTAACGATATCTAACATAGCTAAAGGTATATTGGATACAGATATTTTATTAAAAGAATATTTGATTTCAGGCAATGCCGACGAGAGGCGTCTTGTCGCTGCGGCAATCGCACAATCATAGAATAATATTTATATCACAAATTGTCTTATTTTGCATAGGATTACTCGGTAGTGAACCTCTGTCCGTTGGGTGGCTGGATAGGGGTTCTGGATGACCCAGGCGAGTAAGGTGTCTACCGAACTGGCCCGGATCTACGCAAATCTTACGGACAGGCGAACACTATCGCGTAACTCCTATCTAACCCTGAAACAAGCGTAATGTGATCTGCCTTCATCTGGCTCGGGCCGCCCATGCAGATGACGCACCGCCTCCGGCCTGGATCGACGAGACCCGGCTCACCTCGCTCGGTCCTCTGTCACCCATCAACACACCGCCTCTCGTCGGTTCGGAGCCATCACGGACCGGGGCATCCAGACCCCGGCTTCACTGCAGTCCACTCTCAGCACAACCGGCGACCGT
>JAABUQ010002791.1_pt1 | contig 33564 bp, 27 predicted proteins | sample 5560001 | NCBI WGS metagenome assembly JAABUQ01 (sample SAMN10711888, study PRJNA513371) | rock metagenome | isolation source: Antarctica rocks | place: Antarctica: Victoria Land, Finger Mt nord | collected 2015-12-18
ATCGCACAGGCTTTCTCAACGTCGCCGCACGCCCAGAACATGGCAACAATTCCGCGCGCGCTCCTCGACAGCCTCACCGAAGCCGCATGCTACCCAGCCTGAAATGGCCAAAGTCGAGCTAAGACCTTACTATTTTTATTGACATTTGCGAGTTTGGCAAAGAGTTCTGTAATGTGGCGAGGGGTAAGAACAATTCCTAATGCTTTCTTATCACCACCGGTGTACTTGAGAAACTCTCCATAGAATTAGCCAACCACATCAAAGTCATGATAAACAGATATGAACGGCTGAACTTTCTCCTTTAATCTCCGAACTAATTCGTTTAGAACTCCACGAGGATAGCTTTTCGTTGCCTTCGATAATTCCTGATGGATAGCTATGCTCGAATATGGCTGTGACATGAGAGGCTTCTTAGCCTTCGGCATCTCGGCCTTCTGAATTTCTCCTTCAATGACTTGCATCCACTGCTTTTGAAGTTCTTCAGGGGGATACTCATTAAAAACCTTCGCAAACGCCTTGTTGCGCAAAGCTATAAGCGTCCCGCTAACCAGAAGCGGCTTTTCGCTTTCAGTTAGTTTCGCATGATCCCTCATAAAGTCATGCAATTCCCTGGAAAACGACATGAGGTCGCTGAAGCGAGCGTTCTGTACTGCTGGATCAAATTCTGCGTATTTTATGTAGTCTGCCCAAGGGATAATCTTTGTAACTGGCTTTCCTGCCCGATTGGTAAGAACCTGCGGAAACTTCTGACCCTTGCTGAATAGGTAGGTTGAAACCTGAAACGCTCCCTTGGTTTCTCCGCTCGCCGCGATCGCGATAACGTTAAACTCTTCGAAAGGCTCTCTGCATAGTGTATAGCACCATCGGCAGCGAAGCGTTTGACCCTTTTGATCTTTTGATCTGAGGTCTCGATCTTCGGGTCACCCTTCAATATGTTCTCAAAGTCTTTACTGACATGGTCATTGTGAGATGCCTTGCACTCGACAACTACAATAAAGTCCCGGTCTTGATCCGAACTGATTAGAAACTCAGGAAACCCTATTCCGCCGCCTCCGGACTTACTTGCCGCCCTGAGTAAGTTTTTGACTGGCAAACTAACGCTTTTCTGGCTTTCGACTTTGGGCTCACTGGCGTCTTCATAATAGCCAAGATTGCGCAGCGCCTCTTTAACAAGGTCCTCGTTATTTCGCTCATTTTTAGCCAAAGAAAGTCCCTCACACAATTATCTTTCGACATCAACGCTTAATCCATGAATTAGTCAGGCGGCACACGCACCCCTACAGGACGCATCTCGTCAAAGATCATTTGTATGCCTGCGCCCTCAAGAGCAGAACGTATTGCCTCAATGTTGTTGCGCATCGGTGCTCGCTTGCCCGTTTCGAAATCTTTGAGCGTGCTTACCCCGATCCTAGCGCGCTTCGCGAGGTCATCTTGGGACCATCCTAACCAGGCACGTGCAGCTCGGCATTGTTCTGGCGATAACATGTCCCGACGCTATAGCAGGTACCCAAATCAATCAACATCAAACTTTTAAGTTGACTTCTTTCAGATCATCCTATTAGTATAGCCTCAGCGATAAAAGCTGAGGTATCAACTGTGGCACAGCACTTCCTCCTTACCGCAGCCGCTCGTAACCTGAGCCTCAAGGCTATTTTCCGCATGACCGACGCCGAGGCGCACGCGGCCTTCACAGCCATCCGGTTCTCGCAGAACAAGGGCGAGGCGTTTTGCCCACGCTGCGGCTGCTGCGCCGTCTATACCTACGCTGCCCGCCGGATCTGGAAGTGCCAAGCGTGCAACCACCAGTTCAGCGTCACGTCCGGGACCATCTTCGCCTCCCGCAAGCTAGCAATCCGCGACTATCTCGCGGCCATCGCGATATTCGTGTCTGCCGTGAAGGGGATCTCAGCCCTCCAGCTCGGCCGCGACTTGGACGTGCAATACAAGACGGCCTTCGTTCTGGCTCACAAGCTCCGCGAGGCCATCGGCTCACAGCAGATGCAGGGCACCCTGTCGGGCGTGGTCGAGGTTGATGGCTGCTATGCCGGTGGCACCGTGAAGCAGGAGAACCAGAAGGCCAATCGCAGGAACCGCCGCCTGCTGGAGCAGCAGACCGGCAAGCGGCAGTCGGTCGTGGTCGCCCGCGAGCGTGGCGGCAAGACGCTGCCCTTCGTGTTCGGCAAGGAAGCCGATGCGGTCGCCACCCTGCGCCAGCGAATCGCGACGGACTCCATCGTTCATGCTGACGAGGCTGGCGGCTGGGACGCTCTCCATGCCAGCTTCGAGATGCGGCGGATCAATCACTCGGTTGCATTTAGCCTGGACGGGGCCTGCACGAACCAAGCCGAAAGCTTTTTCAGCCGGCTGCGCCGTGCCGAGATGGGTCAGCACCACCATATCTCGGGTAAGTATCTGCTTTCATACGCACTTGAGATGGCTTGGCGGGAGGATACTCGCCGTCAGCCCAACGGGGCGCTGCACGTGGCCGCCACGGGTGCGGCGCTGGCGCATCCGGTGTCGCGGGTTTGAGCGGGGTATTGGCAGCGCTGATCTTGACGGTGCGAGCCGACGCAACGGTAGCATTTTTTATAGCGATCTTATTGTTTTGCTTGACATCAGCAAAATACCTAGAATTGCATTGGCTCTGGTGGAAATCCTTGCGAGACGGCCACTTAGGTGGCTGGCGTTTGCCGGATGCCATAAAAGGTAAAGGCCACCCGCGAGGGTGACCTTTAGATGGAGGCGGGGGAGTCGAACCCCAGGGGATGATTTATCAGGCCCTCCCTGGCACCGGCGCTATTACCGCCCCCTCAAATACCCCGGTCCTGGAAAGCCGGGGTATTTCCGTTTTAAGCAACCTGTCTCGGCGTGGCTACATGTTTGAGGCGGTACCTCTGCCCATCGTAGGCAAGAACATCGTCGTTCTTAAGCCTACTTAAAAGGCTAGAAACTGAACTGGGAACAAGCTCGATATTTTTGCGGGTTTTGGCCAGTTCAACGCATTCTTCAGACGTCAGACCGCGCGGACTGTAAGCATGCAACATCTCAAGCACCGTCTCCTTGAGATTACCACGCCTGGTTCGCTGCCGTGTCTCCGATGAAGCCGCTATAGAGCCACCATCTTGAAGGCGGATAGCATCGCGTAGGCCTTCGATTCTACCATCGATACGCATGTTGAAACTGGCCCGTTCAGCCTCAAGCTGAACGATCGCGTCTTCTATGGCCTTCATCGTCTGTCCTCGTGCCATTTGTTGCCCTCCTTGGCCGCTGGCAGGAATGGACACGGTGGGATTTGAACCCACACACCTTGCGAGGTAGCTGATTGGAAGTCAGCCGCGTTTGCCGTTTCGCCACGTGTCCGTCATTGCCACGATTGCGTACCGCAGCTTCGGGAGTCAAATGCAAATGAAAGCAATTTGTAATTACAGATGGACTTTCTTATCGGTCTACTTCCCAAACCCCAATCACCCCCGGTCCAGGCACTGCTCGCACGGTCCCCTTGGCCCGCTGATGCCCCAGCGTCATCCCAACCCGCTTCGTGGCCAGTCGGACGCCCCTGCTGTCGGCGGCGTCTATCCCCCGATCCGCCATGAACCGCTGGGCGACCTCAATCGTCGTCAGCGGCCCCTTGGCCTCGCGCAGCACCATCAGGAGGTAGCGGCTCATCTCCCCGCGCCCAGCGGCGTCCGTCGTGCGGGGCCGCTTCGGCCGGATAGCCGCGATGTCGTGCTCCGGGTCGAACTGGCGGATCACCGCGTCGAGATGCCCGATGTCGGTGGCGATCTGCGTGATGCGGGCGCGGAAGGTGTCGGCTTCGCCGGATAGCTCGGCTCGGCGTCTGGCTAGAGCGGCTACGATGTCCGTCATTCTTAGTCCCCTCGGTGGCTGGATCGATGGGGATTGTAGCGATATCAGCGGGTTAAGGTATCGGGGCGTTGGTGTGTTTGCTACCTAATGGCGCTTAATTGAGCTGGCCGATCTGCTTGATGTCGTGGAAGGCGAGCTCGGGGCTCTGCTCGATCGTGCGTCGCATCATGAAGGCGGAGCTGGCCAGGAACACCGGGTCGCCATCGACGTCGTCGGCCATGGCGCTTCGGTTGAGCGACACGAAGGCGTCCAGCCTGGCGCGGTCGCCGACCACCCAGCGCGCCAGCAGGAAGGGCACGGACTCGAACCCGATCGAGACGCCGTACTCGCCGACCAGGCGGGCCTGCAGCACGTCGAGCTGCAGCGTGCCGACCACGCCCACGATCGGCGGGGCACCGTCCTGCGGGCGGAACAGCTGCACCACGCCCTCCTCCGCCAGTTCGACCAGCGCCTGACGCAGCTTCTTGGCCTTCATGGCGTCGTCCAGCCGCACACGGCGCAGGATCTCGGGCGCGAAATGCGGCACCCCGGTGAAGTTCAGGTCCTCGCTCTCGCTCAGCGTGTCGCCGATGCGCAGCACACCGTGGTTGGGGATGCCGACCACGTCGCCGGCGAACGCCTCCTCGGCCAGCTGGCGGTCGCGCGCGAAGAAGAATTGCGGCGTGTGCAGCGCGAACTGCTTGCCGGTGCGCACGTGGCGCAGGCGCATGCCGCGGGTCAGCCGGCCCGAGCAGATACGCGCGAAGGCCATGCGGTCGCGGTGGTTGGGGTCCATGTTGGCCTGGATCTTGAACACCAGCGCGGTCAGGTTCGGCTCGTCGGCCTGCACCAGGCGGGTGTCGGCGGCCTGCGCGCGCGGCGCGGGGCCGAACGAGACCAGCGCGTCGAGCAGGTCCAGCACGCCGATCTCGCGCATCGCGCTGCCGAAGAACACCGGCGTCAGGTGCCCGGCATCGAAGCTCTCGCGGTCGAACTCCGGCAGTGCGGCGGCCAGCAGGTCGAGCTCGTCGCCGAGGGCTTGCAGGCGCGGGTCGGACTGGGCCAGCTCCTGGGTCAGGTGCAGGGTCCGGTGGCGGACGTCGTAGGTGCCGACGAAGGTCGCGGCACGCCCTACCGGCCAGGTGGCGGGGGCAGTATCCAGTGCCAGCGCGCTGCCGACCTCGTCGAGGAGGGCGAACGGGTCCTGTGCCTCGCGGTCCATCTTGTTGATGAAGGTGATGATCGGGATGTCGCGCAGCCGGCAGATCTCGAAAAGCTTGCGCGTGCGCGCCTCGATACCCTTGGCCGCATCGATCACCATCACCGCGCAATCGACCGCGGTCAGCGTGCGGTAGGTGTCCTCGGAGAAGTCCTCGTGCCCGGGCGTGTCGAGCAGGTTGAAGATGCAGCCGCCATACTCGAACGTCATCACCGAGGTGACCACCGAGATGCCGCGCTCGCGCTCGATGCCCATCCAGTCCGAGCGGGTGCGCCGGCGCTCGCCCTTGGCGCGCACGTTGCCGGCGAGCTGGATGGCGCCGCCCGCGCGAAGCAGCCGCTCGGTGAGCGTAGTCTTGCCGGCGTCGGGATGCGAGATGATCGCGAACGTGCGCCGGCGGGCGATCTCCTGGACGATCTCGGTCATGACCGGCACCCTACGAAAACGAAGCGCCGGAAGTCGACTAGCGCGACCAGATCAGCGCGAGTAGAACTCGACCACCAGGTTCGGCTCCATCGTCACCGGATACGGCACGTCGGTCAGCTTCGGCGAGCGCGCGAAGCGGCCCTTCATCTGGCGATGATCGACCTCGAGATACTCCGGCACGTCGCGCTCGGCACTCTGCGCGGCGTCGAGCACCACGGCGAGCTGCTTGGACTTCTCGCGCACCTCGATCACGTCGTTGTCGCGCACCAGGAACGAGGGGATATTCACCTTGCGGCCATTCACCGTCACGTGGCCATGGTTGACGAACTGGCGCGACGCGAACGGGGTGAGCGCGAACTTGAGGCGGTAGATCACCGCGTCCAGCCGGCGTTCCAGCAGGTCGATCAGGTTCTCCGAGGTGTCGCCCTTGCGGCGCACGGCCTCCTCGTAATACTTGCGGAACTGCTTCTCGCTGATGTTGCCGTAATAGAACTTCAGCTTCTGCTTGGCCATCAGCTGCACCGAGAAATCGGTCGGCTTCTGCTTGCGCCGCTGGCCATGCTGGCCGGGACCGTACTCGCGCTTGTTGATGGGCGATTTCGCACGGCCCCAGAGGTTGACGCCGAGGCGGCGGTTGACCTTGTACTTGCTCTCAAGGCGCTTGGTCATGCCAAACCCTTTCTTCTCCCGCGCGACCTTCAGATCGTGTGCGGCATTGTTGCACCGGTAGGCCCCGACCGGCATGGTCGCGGCGGGCGCGGTCCGTATTACCGGCCGGCAGGCCCGGGCCAGGGCCCAGGACATGACGAACCGGCCGGAACCGTCCACGTTCCCAGCAGTAGTCGGGCGTTTAGGGGCATCGGCCGGCGCTGTCAATCTGCGGCTTCCAGGCCGAGAGGGCATAAAAGTATCGGCGGCGCGCCGCGACGGCGGTAGCGAATGGGCAGTGCCTGCTGCTATCCTGCGTCCTGGCAATGGCGGGCAGCAGACCCGGTCACGCCGGGAGGCCAGTGGAGCAGATGCGTCTGTATCGTGAGCTGGTGCAGCTCAAGCCAGGCCAGTCGTTCAAGGCATGGTCGCACGGCTACCCGTACGAGACGGTCAAATGGCACTTCCATCCGGAATACGAGCTCCATCTGGTCACGACGACCTCGGGGCGCGCCTTCGTGGGCGACCATGTCGGCCGCTTCTCGCCCGGCAACCTCGTCCTGCTGGGCCCCGACCTTCCGCATAACTGGATCAGCGACATCGCCCCCGGCGAGACCGTGCCGCAGCGTTGCCTGATCGTGCAGTTCCCGGAGGCGTTCATCCGCCGCTGCATCGAGACCTTTCCCGAGCTGGAACCGCTGGATCCGGTCCTGGAAGAAAGCCTGGGCGGCCTGGAATACGGCACCGACGCCGCCTCCGAGGTGTGGCCGATGATGACCGCGCTGCAGACCGCACAGGGTGCTGGCCAGCTCGGGCTGTTCTTCGGGCTGATGCGGGTGGTCGCGGAGTCACGCGGACGGCGGCTGGCGAGCTTGCAATACCGCCCCTGCGCCCGCGACTACGTGCACAAGGCGCTCGAGCACGTGCTGCTGCATATCGAGCGCGACCTGGCCGGCAACCTGCGCGAGTCCGATATGGCGGCCCTGAGCGGCTACACCCAGAGCAGCTTCTCGCGCGCCTTCCGCCGGCATACCGGGCAGCCCTTCGTGCACTACGTGAACGAGAAGCGGATCGCGCGTTCCTGCGAGCTGCTCGTGCACACCGATCGCGGCATCGTCGAGATCTGCTTCGAGGTCGGCTTCAAGAACGTATCCAACTTCAACAGGCAGTTCCTGCTGCACCGCCGGATCACGCCGTCCGCCTGGCGTCGTGCGCACCGGCAGGCCCAGGCTGCCTGAACCCAAATCCAGTACAGGAGACATCGATGTCCGGATCTAACACACGCATGACCGCCATCGTCTGCCACGGCCCGGAGGATTACCGGGTCAGCGACGTGCCGCGGCCGACCGCCGGACCCCGCGAGGCGGTGATACGCATCGCGTCCTGCGGCATCTGCGCCAGCGACTGCAAGTGCTGGCAGGGCGCCAAGATGTTCTGGGGCACCGAGCCCGGGAAGGGCTGGATCAAGCCGCCGGTGATCCCCGGCCATGAGTTCTACGGCGTGGTCGAGGAACTCGGCGAGGGCGCAGCCGAGCATTTCGGGGTCAAGGCCGGGCAGCGCATCATCGCCGAGCAGATCGTGCCCTGCGACAAATGCCATTACTGCCGCACCGGCTCGTACTGGATGTGCGAGGTGCACAACATCTTCGGCTTCCAGCGCGATGTCGCCGATGGCGGCATGTCGGAGTACATGCGCCTTCCCTCCACCTCGCGCGTGCACGTGATCCCCGACGCGATGCCGCTCAACGACGCGGCGATCATCGAGCCGCTCTCCTGCGCGATCCACACCGTGCAGCGCGGCGACATCCAGCTCGCCGACATCGTCGTGCTCGCCGGCGCCGGCCCGATCGGGCTGATGATGGTGCAGGTGCTCAAGCTCAAGACGCCACGCCGCCTGATCGTCATCGACATGTCGGACGAGCGCCTGGCGCTGGCCAAGCGCTACGGCGCGGACGTGACCATCAACCCGTCGAAGCAGGATGCGCGGGTGGAGGTGATGGCGCTGACCGGGAACTATGGCTGCGACGTCTATATCGAGGCGACCGGCTCGCCCACGGGCGTCACCCAGGGGCTCGAGCTGATACGCAAGCTCGGCCGCTTCGTGGAGTTCTCGGTGTTCGGGAAGGAGACTTCGGTCGACTGGTCGATCATCGGCGACCGCAAGGAGCTCGACGTGCGCGGCGTGCATCTCGGCCCGTACTGCTATCCGATCGCGATCGACCTGCTCACGCGCGGCCTGGTCACCTCGGACGGCATCGTGACGCACGAGTACGACCTGAACGGCTGGGACGAGGCGATACGCATGGCCAACGGGATGGACAGCATCAAGGTGCTGATGACGCCCGGCTCCACGCGCAACGGCGCCATCCTCCAGGGCGCATGATGGGCGAGTTCACCGGCAGGCGGGCGCTGGTCACCGGCGCCGGCAAGGGTATCGGACGGGTGGTGGTCGAGCGGCTCTGCGCGCGCGGCGCCATCGTGGTCGCCCTCAGCCGCTCGCAGGCGGACCTCGATACGCTCGCGGGCGAGACCGGCTGCGGGACGATCGCGGCGGACGTGGCCGACATCACCGCCACGCTGGAGGCGCTCGCGGCGCACATGCCGTTCGACCTGCTGGTGAACAATGCCGGCATCAGCCGGCTCGCCAGCTTCGTTACGACCAAGCAGGCGGATTTCGAGGCGATCATGGCGGTGAACGTGGTCGCCCCCATGCGCATCGCGCAGCAGGTCGCGGCCAGGCTGATCGCCGAGCGGCGGCCCGGCGCCATCGTCAACGTCTCCAGCATCGCCGCCACGGTGGGGCTGGCCCAGCACACCGCCTACTGCGCCTCGAAAGGCGCGCTGGACGCGATGACGCGGGTGATGGCGGTCGAACTCGGTCCGCACGGCATACGCACCAACAGCGTCAACCCGGTCGTCACCCTCACCCCGATGGCGACGATGGCCTGGTCCGACCCCGTCCGCGCGGCGCCGATGCTGGGCCGCATCCCGCTCGGCCGCTTCGTGCAGCCGGTCGAGGTGGCGGAGGCGGTCTGCTATCTGCTCGGCGACGGTGCAGCAATGATCAACGGCGTCTGCCTGCCGGTGGATGGCGGCTTCGGCGCCGCCTGATCGTAGGACGCCGTCTCCAAAAGCCTTGACTTTTTCTCATGTGAGATCGTTAATTGTCTCACATGGGAGGTAGGACGGTCATGCTGGTCGCGGAAGTGCTGGGCATCGGGGAGGCCGAATCAGGTCCGCTATCCCTGATGACGCTAATGAGCGAAGTCGAGCGCGGCCTGCCGCTCGCCGCCCTGGACCGTGTCGTGCGCTCCCTGTCGCCGGGAGACGGCAGCTTCGCGTTCCGCCTGGTCCCCAGGGCGACGCTGGCGCGGCGGCGCAAGCAGGCCGCATCGCCGGAAGCCGGGTCCAGGCTCTCGGCTGATGAGGGTGCCAGGGTGGCGCGTCTCGCCGAGGTGTGGGCGTTCGCGCGCGAAGTCTGGGGCAGCGACGAGGAAGCGCGCGATTTCCTGTTCCGCCCGCATCCCCTGCTGGAGGGACGCCGTCCGGTCGACGTGGTGCTGGCCAACGAGTTCGGCCGCCCGCTCGTGGACGCCATTCTGGGCGGCCTGAAATACGGCTCGGCGGCTTGAATGCACAGCGTCTCGACCGCGTCCTGACGGCCTACCGGATCGGCGACCCGGACGGCATCCATCCCATCTTCGATGCCACCGGCTCCAAGCTCTATCCCGGGCGCTGGAACACGCCAGGAAGCCCGTTGATCTACGCCTGCGAGCACTACTCGACCGGCATGCTGGAAAAACTGGTGCGCGGCAGCGGCCGGATGCCGCCGAACCAGCACTTCATCGAGATTACGATCCCGAACGGGATATCCTACGAGATGGTCGAGCCCGCGCACCTGCCGGGCTGGGACGAGCAGTCCGGCGCCGCCTCACGCGTCTTCGGTGAGGCCTGGCAGCAGCAGAGGCGCTCGCTGATCCTGCTCGTCCCCAGCGTCGTCGCACGCATGGAACGCAACATCCTGCTCAACCCGGATCATCCGGAATTCCATCAGGTGACGCACGGACTGCACCGACCGGTTTGGTGGGACCGGCGCCTGTTCGGGTAGGGCCTTGAAAGGCAGCCAGCCGTCGATGCGGTCGTCCGTTGCGATGGATTTCGTTTCAATATACGTTGAAACTCCGGGGCGAGGCGATCTGCCCCGGCTCACGGAGAGGACATGCACCACATTCTGACGCAGGAGCCGTTCGCATCGAGGCTGCGCGACATCGATGCGAAGCTCGGGGATGCGAAGCTCGGGCAGTCCGGAACGCATGACATCCCGGCGCTGTTTTCCGAGATCCCCCTGGACGTGTTCGCGATCGCGACCTGCGGTGGGCCTTCCGACTATGCGAACATGCAGGCCTACTTTCCGAAGATGCCGACCGACGAGTTCCAGGCCGGCTGGGTCGGATCATCGGGAGAACAGCTGCTCCGGCAATCCGTCCTCTTCGTCAAGACGTGCATCGCCCAGTATGAAACGCATTCCGGATGCCCGGTCGCGCGAACCAGGATCCTCGATTACGGCGTGGGCTGGGGGCGGATCATCCGCCTGTTCAACCGGTTCGTGCCGGAGGACCAGTTGTTCGGGGTGGATGCGTGGGAGCACATCCTGGAGGTCGCGCGCGGCCTGGGCGTCCGCGCCAACCTCAAGACCGTCTCCTCCTATCCGAGGAAGCTGCCGTTCACGAACAAGTTCGACCTGATACTGGCCTTCTCCATATTCACGCATCTCTCCGAGAAGTCGGCGAAGCTGGCCGCCAGGAGATGTGCCGAGTCGCTCTCGCCCAAGGGCATATTCGTCGCGACCATTCGCCCGATAGAGTTCTTCCAGGCCGTCGACCATGAGGCCGTCCGGCTGTCCTACGAGACGCGCGGGTTCGGCTTCTCTCCACATCCCTCCATCGATGCCGTGGATGGCGACGTTCCCTACGGAGACGCTGCGATCGCGGTCAACTACATCCACGAGAGCTGGCCATGGCTGAAGATAATGTCGCTCGACTACAGCATGAGCGACCCGGCCCAGCTCATCGTGATCATGATGCGTAGCCAGCCTTGAGCCAGCAGATCGTCGTCCTGGTCCTGGCAGGCGGGATCGAGGCGCTGAACGGACTGCTGCTTCTGGACGAGCGCTTTCGCGTGATCGTCCATCTCGACGCGAAAACCAACGCGAACGATATCGAGCTTCCGCCGCACGCCTCGTTCACCGAAGCGCGTTTCGAAGTGTTCTGGGGCGGGTTCAACATGATGCTGGCGGTTCGCGAGATGATCGACACCGCCTACCGCGTTTCACCGACCTTCTGTCGTGCCGTCATGATTACCGGCGACACCCTTCCATTGCTTTCAAGCAACGCGCTCGAGACCGCTCTGCTCGATGATCGGCGGGAATACATCGGTCTGTACGAGGTGCTGGACGATCCAGGCTTGCGCGGCCTGTCGATGCAAGAGGGGCGGGACCGATCGGATGGCACCGTCAGGGCGTGGCGTTTCCGGAACTTCACCTATCTCGACGACACGCTCCTGAGCCCAAGATCACGTGACGACGTCATGCGTAAGTACGGGGTAAGCGAGAAGACTGCGGACTACCTTCGAGGAAACGCCGAGACGATCGCGCATACCATCCTGGCGCGCTTGCCGCCTCGGCCGCCTCTCTACGAGAAATTCTACTACGGCGAGTCCTGGTGGGCCTTGACCAGGGCCGCCCTCGATCTCGTCATCGACGAGATGCACGCGGAGACGCACGTCGCGTATTTCCGGTTCCTCCAGGTGCCCGACGAGCATTTCATCCAGACGCTGCTGGGCAACAAGCAGCGCGCCCTGTCGTCTCTGGGCCGCCACGTGGCAGGCACCCCGGTATTCGTCGATCATGCCAATCCGGAGCGCTACAGGTTCGGCCGGGACGCCCTCACGGCGGAGAAGTTCCGGCAGGCGGCCAGCACGGGCAGGCACCTGTTCGCGCGCAAGTTCGATCCGGAGCTGGCCCCGGACGTCGCCCTCGCGATCGCGGAAGGGCGTTACTTCAGCGACATCCTAGGCGCCTGACCGTTGTATCGGCTCGGTTTCCCGTCCAAGAAGGGGTGCAGCATCCGTCCGCCCCTCCCTGGAGTTCCGCCGTGCCTCGATGCAAAGCCCTTCTCGGCGCCGTCGCCCTGGCTGCCCTCTGCTCGGCCGGCCTTCCCGCGGCACGCGCCGCCGATGACGCCGCCACGCCGCAGGTCGACAAGGGTAATCCGAAGCAGCCGCACTTCACCGCGCAGCAGAAGAACTCGGACGGCTCGGTCACGGTGCGCGGCCAGAAGATCGACTACCAGGCGGTCGCCGGCACGCTGGTCGTGCACCCCAAGGACTGGGACGACGCCGATCCCGCCAACGGCGGCGACACCGCCAAGCCGGACGCCAAGAACCCGACCGCGGAAGCGTCGATGTTCTACGCCGCCTACTTCAGGAAGGGCGCCAGGCCGGAGAACCGGCCGATCACCTTCGTCTATAACGGTGGCCCCGGCTCCTCCACGGTCTGGCTGCACATGGGCGCGTTCGGACCCAGGCGCGTCGTCACCGCCGACGACACCCATACCGACGCCGCACCCTACCGGCTCATCGATAACGAGGACAGCCTGCTGGACGCGACCGACCTCGTCTTCATCGACGCGCCCGGCACCGGCTTCGGCCGCATCGAGGGGCGCGACAAGGAGAAGGCATTCTACGGCACCGACCCGGACGCGGAAGCCTTCACCAGCTTCATCGCGCAGTTCCTCGCGCGATACGGCCGCTTCGACTCGCCGAAATACCTGTTCGGCGAGAGCTACGGCACCACACGCTCGGCCATCGTCGCCAACAAGCTGCAGGAGGAGCGCGGCATCGACCTCAACGGCGTGATGCTGCTCTCGCAGATCCTCGACTACGACAACAGCATCGACGGGCCGCAGTACAACCCGAGCATGGACCAGCCCTACATCCTGGCGCTGCCGAGCTTCGCGGCGACCGCGTTCTACCACCACAAGCTGACCAACCAGACACCGGACCACCCTGGGGACCTGCGCCACTTCCTCGACGAGGTCGAGCATTTCGCGCTCAACGACTACACCCATGCGCTGCAGCAGGGCACGTCGATCGGCGACGCGGAACGCGACCAGGTGGCGGGCAGGCTGCACGACTATACCGGCCTTCCCGTCGAGTACATCAAGAAGGCCGATCTGCGCGTGAACGGCGGCGAGTTCGAGCAGACCCTGCTCGGGCCTCAGGAGATGGTGACCGGCCGGCTCGACAGCCGCTTCTCCGGTCCCGCCACCGACCCGCTGGCGCAGCGTCCGGACTACGACCCGCAATCGGCGGCGATGTCGTCGGCCTACATCTCGGCCTTCAACGACTATGCACGACGCGTGCTGCATTACGGCGAGGGCGGCCCCAACGATGGCGGCTACGTCGAGTACAAGCCGACCATACGCATCATCCGCGACTGGAGCTTCACCCACCAGCCGCCGAACGCGATCTACCCAGTGCGCGGCGCGCCCAACGTGCTGCCCGACCTCGCCGACGCCATGAAGTACAACCCGAAGCTCAAGGTGCAGCTCAACCAGGGCTACTTCGATCTCGGCACGCCCTATTTCGAGGGCGTCTGGGAGATGCGCCACCTGCCGATCCCGCACGACCTGGCCGGCAACATCGAGATCAGGCAATATTCGTCCGGCCACATGGTCTATGCCCATGAGAGCGCGTTGAAGCAGCTGCACGACAACGCCGCCGACTTCATCCACCGCACCGACAACCAGAAGTAGCGGCGACCGGCCAGGGAGACTAACCGTTGCCCATCGACGAGATCGTCGATATCAGCCGCACCCGCGTCAGGCGCCGGCGTCAGGTGCTGCTGCGCATCGGCGTGCCGTTGCTCGGCGTGGCGCTGGTCATCCTCTCCATCCTCGGCATCTCGCTCTACTCGTACCAGGCCAACCGCGCCGGCGCCTTGGTGCTCTCGCAGGCGTTGCTGGATGGGCTGCAGGCGCGCATCGGCGCCGAGGTGAGCGGCTATCTCAGTCCGGCGACGCAGGCGGCGCTGATCGCCCGCGACATGGTGGCGCGCAACGCGATCCCCGACGATCGCGCCGCCATCGAGGGCTTTGCCGGAAGCATGCTCAGCCAGGTGCCGCACCTGGAAGGCTTCTACGCGGCCGACGGCGACGGCGACTTCACCATGGTGCGGCGGGACCCCAAGGGCGGTACCGACACCAAGCTGATCGTCAACGTGCCCGGCGCACGGCAGGTCTCCTCGGTGCATCTGGACGCGTCCGGACACATGCTCGACCAGACGCTCGCTCCCGGAGACGATTTCGATCCGCGCGGACGCGGCTGGTACCAGGGCGCGCTCAAGACCGACGGGGTGTATTGGTCGGCGCCCTACATCTTCTACACCACGCAGGCGCCGGGCATCACCGCGGCGATCCGCTTCAAGCAGACCGGCCACGTCGACCACGTGTTCGGCGTGGACATCACGCTGGAGGCGCTGTCCGGCTTCCTGGCCTCGCTGCCAGTCGGCCGCACCGGACGCGCCGCCATCGTCGACCGGGATGGCCACGTGATCGCGGTGTCCAGGCTGGCGGATGCGGACCGCAGGCAGTCGGGTCACGTGGCCACCGCCGCCCTGGACGATCCCGCCCTGATCGGCGCCTACGACCGTTTCCGCGTCGGCGGCTATGGCAGCCGCAGCATCACCATCGACCGCAAGCGCTTCGTCGCGATCGCCTCGCGCTTGCCGGCCGCCGGCCAGGACTGGGTGCTGCTGCTGGCGGCGCCGGAGACGGACTTCACCGCGGCCGCGGACAGCAACAGCCGCCAGAACCTGCTGCTCTCGCTGATCACGATCGGGCTGGCCACGCTGCTCGGCCTGCTGCTGGTGCGGCAGAACCGGCGCGCCGACCGCACCGCGCGCCTGCTGGCCCTGAGCCGCGAGATCGGGGCGCGCGAGTCACGTGGGTTGTCCGCGCTGGCGGCCCAGCCCGGGCTGTTCGACCCGCGCCAGCCGGCGCCGGCGCTGACCGAGAGCCTGGCCGGGATGAGCACCGCCCGCCGCGCCAGCCTCTGGCGGCTCACCGCCGAGGGCCGGATCCTGCACTGCGAGGATGCCTTCGACCGGCAGAGCGGCCACGTCGACGGGCTGGAGCTGTCCCGCTCCGAGCTGCCGCGCTTCTTCGCTGCCCTCGACGAGGGCGAGACGATCGAGATCGCCGACGCCGTGGCCGACCCGCGCACCGACGATCTGCACCGCCTGCTGATGCGCCCGTTCGGCAGCCGCACGCTGCTGATGCTGCCGGTGCGCGGGTCGGCCGGCCTCGCCGGGGCGGTGCTGCTGGAGGACGCGCAGGAGCCGGAACGGGCGCGCAACTTCGCCCAGGCGGTGTCGAGCATCGCGGCGATGCGCATGGTCGGGCATGACGAGGCTGCCCCCGGCCAGGCGGATCCGGCCCAAGCGGCCACATCGCCCCAGGCACCGGAACCGGCAGCCGAGGGGACGCAGGCGTTCAGCTCCGTGCTGGCATCCCAGGGTGTCGATCCATCGGAGCTCGCCGCCAGCAGCTTCCCCGCGGTGGCGGCGATGATCATACGCTTCGAGGACGCGGTCACCCTGGCGCGGCCGGACCAGGCCGGCGTCACCACGCTGGCCGACCAGATCGCGCGCGCGATGCAGGCGATCGCGACGCGCTACGCGCTGCCCTACCTGAAGCTCACCGGCCACCATCTGGTCGGGGCGGCAGGCTGCACCGCGAAGCCCGACGAGGGTGCCGCGCTGCGTCTCGCCGATGCGGCCCTGGCGGCGCGCGATGCGTGCCTCTCCCTACTCGCGCAGGCGGGGCTGGACCCGGTGTTCCATATCGGCATCGATTTCGGCACCGCCCTCGGCGGCGTGCTGGGCCAGGAGCCGAGGCTGTTCAACCTGTGGGGCGACGTGATCCGGACGGCGGAGCTGATGGCGCACAGCGCGACCGATGCCGGCTCGATCCAGGTCAGCGAGCGCGCCTACGAGAAGCTGCGCCAGCAGTTCCTGTTCCGGGCGCGCGGCGTGTTCTACGTGCCGCGCATCGGCACCGCGCGCACCTTCATCCTAGCCGGCCGCCGGTGAGCGGCGCCGCCTCCCCGGCGCGCACGCGCACCGCCGGGCTCGCGCGCAGGCTGGCGGCGGTCGGACGCTTCACCCGCGCCCGCCTTGGCTTCGTGCTGATGCTCGCCGCCGCCACCCTGGGGGTGCTGCGCGAGGCGGTGCGCCCGGTATCGTGGCGGCGGACGGTGCGCCAGGAGTTCAACCTGACCATGCGCCAGGCCACCGGCGGCGGACTGGCCACCGTCCTGGTGACCGCCTCGCTGGCCGGCTTCGCGATGGTCTACGAGGCGCTGTACTGGCTCGGCGTGGCCGGCGAGGCGCAGCTGACCGGCTCGATCCTGGTCAACGTGCTGGTGCTGGAGCTGATGCCGCTGCTGGTCGGGCTGATCCTGCTCGGACGCAGCGGCATGCTCACCGTCACCGAGCTCGGCATGCTGCAGACCGGCGGCCAGGTGCGCACGATGCTGGCGCAGGGCGTGGATCCGTTCCTGCTGCTGGTGCTGCCGCGCACGCTCGCCTTCGCGCTGAGCAGCTTCACGCTGGGCATCGTGTTCGCCGCCATGGCGCTGGTGTTCGGCTTCGTGGTGAGCAGCGCGGTCGGCAACGCGCAGGACACGTTCTGGGGTTTCCTCGACCGAGTGATCTCGGCGATGACCGTGCGCGACTACATGCTGATACCGGCGAAGCTGCTGACGATCGGCTTCCTGGTCGGGCTCAGCTCCTGCGTGACCGGCCTCACCGCGGCGGCCGACGACGACCTGGCGAGCCTGATGCCACGCGGCTTCGTACGCGGCATCCTGGTGATCCTGGTCACCAGCCTCGCCCTCACGCTCGTGCATTAACAATGCCGCCGCAACCGATGCGCAAGCAGCAGCCGGTGCTGGAGCTGCTGTCCGCGCTGCCCTTCTTCGAGGAGAGCACGCTGCCCAACGTGGCCCTCGACCTGCGGCTCATGCAGGGCGAGTGCGCACTGATCGAGACGCACGATCCGGAGCGCGCGACCGCGTTCGCCGACCTGTGCAGCGGCATGATCGCCCTGCGCGACGGCGCCGTGCGCTGCATGGGGTTCGACTGGACTGAGCTCGACCAGGAACGCACGTTCGCGCTGCGCGGACGCATCGGCCGCATCCACCAGCGGGGCGCCTGGACCGGCATGCTGCGCACCCACGTCGACATCATGCTGCCGCAGCTGCACCACACGCGCGAGCCCGCCGAGGCGATTGCCCGGTCGGCGGTGACGCTGGCGCAGCAGCTCGGGCTGCCGGGGCTGCCGCTGGTGCGGCCGGACCGACTCTCGGAGGGCGACCTGATCCGTGCCGCCTGCGTGCGCGCCTTCCTCGGCGACCCCCGCCTGCTGCTGCTGGAGACGGCGATCGGCGCCGACCATGCGGAGCTCACCGTGCCGCTGCTCACGCTGCTGACGCAGGCGCTCGAAGGCGGCGCCGCGGCGATCTGCTTCACGCGCGACGTGCCGTTCTGGCAGGCGCAGCGCTTTCCGGTGGCCTACCGCCTGCAACTTCTCGAAGACGGGCTGGTGCCCATGCGGAGCGTGTGATGCTGCAGAAACGCCGTCCCGACGACACCAGCCGGCTGCTGCGCCTGCGTCATACCGACGAGTGGGTCGGCCTGCTGGTGGTGCTGGCGCTGGCCTTGTTCTTCGGCGCCATCTTCGAGGCAGGCGTGGTCAGACGCTGGCTGAAGCCGGACTCACAGCTGCAGATCGTGCTGCCGCAGAGCGGCTTCGGCGGCCTGGTCGTCGGCGCCGACATCGACGTGCTCGGCACCCACGCCGGCCGGGTGGACCGGATCGTGCTCGACCCCGACGGGGAGATGTATGCGCTCGCCACCATCGAGCGGCAGATCGACGCCTTCATCCGGCGCGACAGCAAGGCCACGATCCGGCGCCGCTACGGCGTGGCAGGCGCCTCCTACGTCGACGTTACCCGCGGCAACGGCACGCCGCTGGACTGGAACTACGCGGTGCTGACGGCGACCGTCGAACCCAATCCCGCCGACACCATCACGGCGACCTTGAACCAGGTGAAGACAGACCTGCTGCCAACGCTGGAGCATGCCAAGCACGCCATGGCCACGCTGGACGGGGTCATCAGCGACATCAAGGCGGGGCATGGCTCCGCCGGACGGCTGCTCACCGACGACACGCTGATCCGACGGGCGGAGGACACGGTGGCGACGCTGAAGGACGAAATCGCGCGGCTCAGCCCGATCCTGGAGCGCGTGCCGGGCCTGCTGAACCAGTCCCACGCCGTGCTGGCCAACGTGCAGTCGCTTTCGGGCGACGTCAAGCGCGCGACGCCGCAGCTGCCCGCCATCGCGCACAACATCGCCGACAGCACCGGCAACCTGCCGGGGCTGCTGACCCAGACGCAGGCGACGGCGGCACAGCTGGAGCAACTGGTGGCGCAGCTGCGCGGGACCTGGCTGCTCGGCGGCAGCGGCGCGGCCAAGTCGGACCCGCTTCGGCTGCCGGCGCAGCAGGTGCGGCCGTGACGCGGCGGCATTGGGCGGCACTGCTGCTGCCGGCGCTGCTCACGGGCTGCGGCGGCCATCGCGCGCCGGCCGCACCGGAGGATACGGCGCTGGTGCAGGCGGCGCGTTCGGGCCGGCAGTCGCTGACGTTCGGCCGGCCGAAGCAGGCGGTGGCCCAGTACCAGCACGCCTTCACGTTGGCGCTGGCGCGTAACGATGCCGGCGCGATCGGCGATCTCGGCTACGACCTCGCCGTGGCGCAGCTCGCCGACGATGCCGCCGCGAAGGCGCTGCGTGCGGTACTGCGCACGCGCGAGGCGTTGGCCGCGCGCGCGACGCCGGGCTTCGCCGAACTCGACCTGGTGCAGGCGGCGGCGCTGCACCGGCTTGACCGCGATGGGGAAGCCGACGGGCTGGCAGCACGCGCGCAGGCGACCGCGAGCGACCCTGCCACCGTCGCCAGGGCAAGCTACGTGCGTGGCCTGATCGCGGACGCGCGCGGCGATGCGTCGGGGATCGCCGTCGCCCTGGCCGGGTTCGGGCAGCCGAAGCAGCCTTCCGCCGACTGGCAGGCGGACCATGACGAGCTTACCGCCCGGCTGGACCTGCTGCGCGGGCATTACGCGCAGGCGGCCGTGCTGGCGCAGAGTGCGGCCGAGATCCACCGCAGGCAGCTGAACTACCATGACATGGCCGACAACCTGGCATTGGCCGGCGCGGCGATGCGGCGCGCCGGCCTGCCGCGGGAGGCCGGCGATCTGTATCTGCAGGCCGGCCAGAGTGCTGCGGCACGCGGGGATGCGGGTGCCGCAACGCCCTGGCTGAGGCAGGTGCTGGTGCCGGGTGCGGATGCCGAGGCGCAAAGCACTGCCCGGAACACGCTCGCCGGCCTGCCGCGGAAAGGCGGAGGTATGTAGATGGTGCGGCGCGAAATCATATCCGCTCAAAGGCGCGATAGATGGCTCGTTTCGATGCGTATCAGCTAAGATGGATGGAGCTCGCCCGAGCACAATCGTCGAGACAAGGCGCGGTGAAACGGATGCGTATTAGATCGCGGATGCCGCACAACAGCCGATTTCGACGTGAAGTGGGCATTCACTTAACGCACCGGTTAAGGCAGCATGGCGCCATGAAGCAGGATCCTCGGCTAGCCACCTGCGGCGACCTTCAGGCCGTCGAGGAGATTGCCCGAACCGCATACGCCCACTACGTGCCTCGTATCGGACGGGAGCCAGGGCCGATGCTCGACGACTACCATGCTCGAATCAGAGAAGGGCGCGTACACGTCGTCGAGCATGATGGCGTTGTGCAAGGCATTCTCGTGCTCATCCCACAAAGTGATGCGATGCTCCTGGACAACGTGGCTGTTGCTCCTGCTGCACAAGGCTCAGGCCTGGGTCATAGGATGCTGGAGTTCGCAGAGCGTGCCGCGATTGCTTCAGGCCTCCATTGGATCAGGCTCTACACCAACGAAGTCATGACAGAGAACATCAGGCTCTACTCCCGCATCGGCTACTCCGAGACACATAGGGCGGAGGAAAGAGGGCTGCGGCGGGTCTACATGGTTAAGCCACTCGCCTGAGCATTCAGGTTGGCAGCTTTGGTATGCCGGATGTCCGCCTCCCAGCACAAGCTGTCATAGCTTTATTGGGGGTCTACCTCGGGAGGTAGGGGCTTAAGACGTTTTCACCGCGTCATCAGGGTCGGTTTCGACATTTTGAGACGGATCCGCGGCTCAATGCTTGAGCCGCTGTCGATTGCGGCTCCGTCCCACCGAGCGTCCGCTGTGTCGCAACGATTTATTGAGCGTTTGGTTGGATATGATTTTGCGCCGCTACGCGTAAAAGTCTCGCTGCCACTCCCGCATATGGATTTCTGGTCCGGTCAGCTTGCGGTCATGCATAGGGTGGGAGTGACCGGTACGGCAGGCAAGGTCGCAGGCTGAGCCTCTGAAGTCCAACACCTAAGCGAGGCCGATTTAGGCAGTGCCCGGCATTGCTTTCCGGCAGGTCAATGTCCCGGACCATTGGTATCACGACAGGAAGCCCGAAGCGATGTTGACCGTGACGGCGATGATGACGGTGTTGAACACGAAGCCGAGGAAGCCGTGCAGCGTCGCCACCCGGCGCAGCTTGCGCGAGGCGATCTGCACGTCCGAAACCTGGAAGGTCATGCCCAGCACGATCGAGAAGTAGGTGAAGTCCCAGTAGTCGGGATCGTCGTCCGACGGGAATTGCAGGCCGCCATCCAGCTTGGCGCCGTCGCTGCGCTGGTAATACTCGTGCGCGTAGCGCATGGCGAAGGTCGTCTGCATCACCAGCCACGAGACCAGCAGCGTGAGCGCCACCAGGGCGACGTGCAGCTCGCGCAGATGCACCGGCATGTCCTTGCTGCCGGAGAACCCGGTCACGATCGCCCCGAAGCTTGCGACGACGCCGACCAGGGTGATGGCGAAGATGGTCCACTCGCCTTCCTGCTGCGCGTCGGCGTTGGCCGGCATCGCGGTGGCGGGCGTGATGCTGAACAGCACGGCGCAGGCGACCAGGAACACCAGGCTGCCGACGTCCCAGGCGGCGATCAGGTGCGGCCCACGATGCAGCTCCGGGCCGCTCGCGACACCGATCAGCCAGTAGGCGAGCAGGCCACTGGCCAGCCCCATGAAGGTCCGCTTGTGGCTGGTGACGATCTGTACGACGTTGGGCATGTTACGATGGGCCACCGATCTCGTGCAGGACGCGGTCGGCGGTCAGGATCTGCGGCAGCACCCGACCCTCGCCGCCGGGCGGGTAGTAGACGTAGAACGGCACGCCGTCGCGGTCGTGCGCGCGCAGGAAGCCGGTGATGACGGCGTCCCTGCTGGTCCAGTCGCCGACCAGGGTGGCAACGTGGCGGGCGGCGAAGGCGGTGCGCACGGCGGCCGGAGCCAGCGCGATGCGCTCGTTCACCAGGCAGGTCACGCACCAGGCGGCGGTCATGTCGACGAACACCGGCCGGCCCTCGGCGCGCAACGCCGCCAGCCGGGTCTCGCTGAACGCCTCGTGGCCTTCGGTGGCCGCCGCCGCCGATCCCGGCTTCGCACCGGCCAGCCCGGGCAGCAGCGCCAACGCCGCCAGCGTGCTGACCACGGCGCCGGCGATGCCGATCGGACGGCCACGCGGCAGCCGCTGCGACAGGCCGAGCAGCCACCCGGCGAGCGCCAGCAGCACCATGCCGGAGGCCAGCACCAGGACCGCGTGGTCGCCGCCCTCGATGGACGTCACCCAGGCCAGCCAGGCGCAGGACGCGAATACCGGGAACGACAGTGCCTGACGCAGCACCAGCATCCAGGTTCCGGGACGCGGCAGCCTCGCCGCCAGTCCCGGCAGCAGCGCCAGCACGACGTAGGGCAGCGCCAGCCCGACTCCCATGGACAGGAACACCGCCATGCCGATCGCGGCGGGTGCCGACAGCGCCCCGGCGATGGCCACACCCATGAAGGGCGCGGTGCAGGGGGTGGCGACCAGCACCGCCAGCAGCCCGATCGCGAAGTCGCCGCCATGGCCGCGTCGCCCGGCTAGATTCTGGCCAAGCCCGGTCACGCCGGCGCCGACCTCGAACAGGCCGGCGAGGTTGAGCCCGACCGCGAACAGCAGCCAGCATGTGCCCGCCACGAAGACGGCGGACTGGAACTGGAAGCCCCACCCGACCGCGGACCCGGCCGCCCGCAGCGCCAGCATCAGCGCGCCGAGAGCCGCGAACGCCACCATCACGCCGGCGGTGTAGAAGGCGGCGCTGCGGCGCATCTCGGCGCGCGCCGCACCCGACATCCGGCTCAGCGCCAATGCCTTCATCGCCAGCACCGGGAACACGCACGGCATCAGGTTCAGCACGATGCCGCCCAGCAGCGCCAGCAGCATCAGCCGCGGCAGCGCCGACCAGCCGGTCGCGGCGGACGCGCCGGAGACGGTGCCGCGCGACGCACTGAGGCTCAGGAAGCTCTCGTTGCCGGCGGCGTCGCGCAGCACCGCCAGCCCGTCGAGCGGTCGGCCGGCCGGCAGTCCCTGCAGCGGCCTGAGCGCGATCGACACGCGGCCGGACGTGACCGACACCTTCTGCGCCGCCGCCTGGTCGATCAGGCCGGCGGCGGCCGGGAAGAACCAGGCGTCGCGCACGGTCTGCGGGCCGAGGCCGCTGCCCGAAAGCGACAGCACGCCGTCGGGCGACAGCACCGCCGGGAACGGCGACGGCCGCGGATGGCGCGCCTGTGCCGCGGCGAACAGCGGCGCCTGCGCCGATGCGGCCGCCTGGCGCACCGCGGGCAGGTCGAGCTGGAACGCGCCATGCTCCGGCACGCACACGTTGGCGCAGACGAGCCAGTCGGCGGTCGCCGAGACATGCAGCGGACCAGCGGCCCCGGCGCCCTTGGTCAGTGGCAGCGTCACCGGCAGCACCACGTCTCCGGTGTAGCCGTAGCTCATCAGCGGCCCGTCCGGCAGACGCTGCGGCGCCGGCCAATCGATCGTGCCGGCCTGCCCGCCGGCGGCACCGGAGGCGGTGACGGCGATCGTGGGCGGCTCGCCGGCATCGCCAGGATTGGACCAGTAGCCGTGCCAGCCGGGCGCTAGGCGCAGCCGCAGGCCGAGCCTCAGGGGCTGGCCGGGGACGAAGCCGTCGGTCTCGCTGACCAGGCTCGCAGTGTCGTGGATGGTAGCGACCAGGTTGCTCTCCGCCGCCGCGGCGGGCACGGCGAGCAGGACGCCGAGAAGCGGGAGGATACGTAAGGCGCGGGTCATGTGGGTCCCATAGCACAGCGGGCGGGCTTCCGCGCGGCCGCCCAGCGCCATACACATCGGAGCGATGGCGCCAGCATTCCCGCTCCTGTCCGATAAGCTGCTCGCGGCCCTGCCGGTTGCCGGGGTGCTGCCTGCCCTGTGCGCGGCGCTGTCGCGGCACCCGAACGCGGTGCTGGTGGCACCCCCCGGGGCCGGCAAGACCACGCTGGTGCCGCTCGCCCTGCACGGAGCCGGCTGGCTCGGGGAGCAGCGCATCGTGATGCTGGAGCCGCGCCGGCTGGCAGCACGCGCGGCGGCGCAGCGCATGGCGGCACTGATCGGGCAGCAGGCCGGCGAGCTGGTCGGCTACCGGACCCGGATCGAGTCTGCTGTCTCCGGCCAGACCCGCATCGAGGTGGTGACCGAAGGGCTGCTGGTGCGACGCCTGCTCTCCGACCCGATGCTGGACGGGGTCGGCTGCGTCATCTTCGACGAGGTGCACGAGCGCGGGCTCGACGCCGACCTGGCGATGGCGTTCTGCCTCGACCTGCAGCGCGTGCTGCGGCCGGAGTTGCGCCTGCTGGCGATGTCGGCGACGGCGGACGGCGCCGCCCTGTCGCGGCGGCTGGACGCTCCGGTGATCGAGAGCGCGGGGCGCCTGTTCCCGGTCGAGCTACGCCATGCCGCGCGCGACCCGCTGGCGGTGCGCGACCTGCCGGAGACGATGGCCAAAGCGGTGCGGGCGGCCCTCGCCGATGCCGACGCGCCACGTGGCGACATCCTCGCCTTCCTGCCCGGCGTCGGCGAGATCCGGCGCACCGCGGCGGCGTTGGGCGGCCTCGACGCCGACATCCTGCCGCTGCACGGCGAGCTGCCGCCGGCCGAGCAGGACCACGTGCTGCGCCCCGGGCAGCCGGGTCGCAGGCGTCGGGTGGTGCTCGCCACCTCGATAGCGGAGACCTCGCTGACCGTGCCGGGGGTGCGCGTCGTGATCGACGGCGGCTACAGGCGGGCGCCACGGCTCGATGCCGGCAGCGGCCTGTCGCGGCTGGAGACGCTTCGCATCAGTCGCGCCGCCGCGGCCCAGCGCGCCGGACGCGCCGGACGCGAGGCGCCGGGGCTGGCGATCCGGCTCTGGACCGAGGCCACCGGACGCGGGCTCGCGGTGCATGACCGGCCGGAGATCCTCGACGTGGAGCTGGCCGGCTTCTGCCTCGATGCCAGCGCCTGGGCCGAGGCGATGGGCACCGCGCCCGCCGCGCTGCCGCTGCCGGACCCGCCTCCCGAGGGGGCCGCGGCGGCGGCGCGCGCCCTGCTGGAGGGCCTGGGCGCGCTGGACACGCAGGGCGCCATCACCTCGTCGGGACGCCGCATGGCGCAGCTCGGGGCGCATCCGCGGCTGGCAGCGATGATGCTGGCCGCGCGCGACCCGGCCGAGGCGGCGCTTGCCGCCGACCTCGCCGCCCTGCTGGAGGAGCGCGACCCGCTTCGTCCGCGCGCCGGAAGTGGGGCCGCCGACCCGCCGGCGGAGGTCGGCCTGCGCCTCGCGCTGCTCGTCGGCGGCGACCATCCGGGCGCCGACCGCGCCTCGCTCGCCCGCATCCGGCAATCCGCCAACGCCTATCGCCGGCGCCTCGGTACGCGCGCGGCATCCGCGGGCGATGCCGCCGCCCTGCTCGCCGCCGCCTTCCCCGACCGCATCGCGCAGCGTCGCGGCGAGCCGGGCGCGTTCAGGCTGTCCGGCGGCGGCAGCGCCAGGCTGGGCCGGAACGACGATCTCGCCAACGCATCGCTGCTGGTCGCCGCCGCCCTGCAGGTGCGCGCGGCGCCGCAGATCCGCCTCGCCGCCCGGCTCGACCCGGAGGCACTGCCGGCCTCCCTGCTCGCGCGCACCACCGAGCAGGTCGAGCTCACGGTGGACCCGGTCTCCGGGGCGGTGATCAGCCGCCGGCGGCTGCGCCTGGGCGCGCTGGTGCTGCGCGACCGCACGCTCACCGCGGAGCCGCAGGAGATCGGCCGGCTGCTGGTCGGCGAGGCGGCCACGCGGCTGCGCACGGCGCTGACCTGGAGCGAGGCCGCCTGCCAGTTCCAGGCGCGCGTGGCGCTGGCGCGCACGCTGGGCCTGGACGCCTCACTGCCCGACCTGTCTGACGCCGCACTCGCGGCCGGCGTCGCGGCCTGGCTGCTGCCGGCAATCGACGGCATGACCCGCCTGTCCGACCTGTCCCGGCTCGACCTGCTGCCGCTGTTGCGCGCGCGGCTCGACTTCGCCCAGGTCAGCCTGATCGACCGCGAGCTGCCCGGCCAGCTAGCGATGCCCGGCGGGCGCGCGGCGATCGACTATACCGGCCCGGTGCCGCAGGCGGCGGCGCGCGCGCAGGCCTTCTACGGCTTGCGCGAGACGCCCCGGCTGGCCGGCGGTAGGGTAGCGCTGCAACTCGCCCTGCTGTCGCCGGCGGGACGTCCCGCGGCGATCACCGGCGACCTCGCCGGCTTCTGGAAGGGCGCCTGGATCGAGACGCGCCGGGAGCTGCGAGGGCGCTATCCACGGCATGACTGGCCGGAGGATCCGGGTGAAAGCCTGCGATGACAGCGAAACTGTTTTGCGCATAGGATAACTTGGGCCGGAACCCGGCCGAGGAGACCGACCGCATGACGCAGTCCGCGCGCAGGATGCTGTCCATCATGCTGACGGCACTCCTTGTTTTGGGTGGAGCCGCTCGCGCCCAGCTGCCGGACCACGCGCAGGGCGAGACCGGGGTGCAGGACCAGGTCGGGGCGGACGACATGCTGGCGACGCTGCCGACCGTGCCGGCGCTGGTGCGCACCGGCCCGCTGAGCTTCGCGCCGCTGGTGCGAAAGGTGGTGCCGGCGGTGGTCAACATCGCCGTCACCCAGGATGTCGAGCAGGTTTCCACGGGCGCCCACGTGAAGGTGCCGCAGGCGCTGCGCGGCACGCCGTTCGAGAAGCAGTTCAAGGACCGCATGCGCAAGCGGCGCGAGCAGATGCTGGGTGCCGGCTCCGGCTTCGTGATCGACCCGTCCGGGGTGATCGTGACCAACAACCACGTGGTCGGCAGCGCCGACAAGATCAGCGTCTCGTTCTCGGATGGGACCGAGCTGCCGGCGACGCTGCTCGGCACCGACGAGCTCACCGACATCGCGGTGATCGCGGTCCGGCCGACCAGGCCGCTCGCCTTCGTGGCCTGGGGCGACAGCCGCCGCGTCGAGGTCGGCGACTGGATCCTGGCCGCCGGCAACCCGTTCGGGCTCGGCTCGTCGGTCACCGCGGGCATCGTCTCGGCGCGCTCGCGCGACATCGGCGCCGGCCCGTTCGACGATTTCCTGCAGCTCGACGCGCCGATCAACCCCGGCAACTCCGGTGGCCCCTCGTTCAACATGAGCGGCCAGGTGGTGGCGCTGAACACCGCCATCGTCTCGCCGACCGGCGGCTCGGTGGGGATCGGCTTCGGCATCCCGTCGGAGATCGTGGCGCCGATCGTGGCGCAGCTGCGACGCAAGGGCCACATCGAACGCGGCTGGCTCGGGGTGACGCTGGAGGACCAGGCCGACCAGAACCCAGGGGTGTCGATCGTCGCCATCGACAGCAGCGGGCCCGCCATGCGCGCCGGCCTGAAGGCGGGCGACGAGGTGGACAGCGTCAATGGCGACAAGGTGGACAGCGCGCGCAGCTTGATACGCGCGGTGGCCGCCGCCGTGCCGGGCAGCTCGATGCGGCTGTCCGTGAACCGCAAGGGCCACCTCGTCGAGGTGCCCGTCCTGGTCGGGCGGCGGCCGGTCGAGAACGCCGGGTGATTTCCCGGCGCGCGGTTTTGGCCTATGTCCCTCACCATCGAGACGCGAGAGGGATAACATCGTGCGCATCCTGCTGGTCGAGGACGATGCCACCGTGCGGGGGTTCGTCGCCAAGGGGCTGAAGGAAGCGGGGCACGTCGTCGAGCAGGCCGACACCGGCAAGGAGGGACTGTTCTTCGCGGTCAGCGAGACCTTCGACTGCATCATCCTGGACCGGATGCTGCCCGGAGGCATCGACGGGTTGCGCCTGCTCGAGACCCTGCGCGCGCAGAACAACGCGACCCCGGTGCTGCTGCTCTCGGCACTCGCCCACGTCGATGAGCGGGTCGCGGGACTGAAGGCTGGCGGCGACGACTACCTGACCAAGCCGTTCGCCTTCGCCGAACTGCTCGCCCGCGTCGAGGCGCTGTGCCGGCGCGGCCGCGGCGACGGCGGACCGCAGACCAAGCTCACCGTCTCGGACCTGGAGATGGACCTGCTTTCGCGCGCGGTGAAGCGGGACGGCCAGAAGATCGACCTGCAGCCGCGCGAGTTCCGCCTGCTGGAATACCTGATGCGCCACGCGGGCCAGGTGGTGACCCGCACCATGCTGCTCGAAGGGGTCTGGGACTACCATTTCGATCCGCAGACCAACGTGATCGACGTGCACGTCTCGCGCCTGCGACACAAGATCGACAAGCCCTTCCCGACCGCGCTGATCCACACCATCCGCAACGCCGGATACATGCTGCGGCCGGAATGATCTGCCGGAGGCTACGCTCGGGATGGGCATGATCGCCAAGCGCGCGCTGCGTTCCGCCAGCCTCAGGCTGGCCGTCGTGCACGCCGTGCTGTTCGCCATCAGCGCCGCGATCTTCCTCTCGTTCATCTGGTGGGCGACGATCGGCCTGCTGGAGCGGCAGGTCGAGGCGGCGATCAAGGCCGACGCGCGGGCGCTGTCGGAGCGCTGGCAAGAGGGCGGCCTGCCGGCATTGGCGCTGACCATCCAGGACCGGCTGGAGCAGAACGTCGACGACGACGCGATCTACCTCATGGTCGACCCGTCCAACACCCGCATCGCCGGCAACCTGCGCGCCTGGCCGCCTGACGTGACGCACGTGGATGCCTGGTATCAGCTGCCGATCGCGCGTGCCGGCACCAAGGGCATCGCGGAGGTGCACGCCTTCCTGCTGCCCGGCGGCTTCCACCTGCTGGTCGGGCGCGACGTACGCGCCCGGATCGTGCTCAAGCGCCTGCTGACCGACACCCTGCTCTGGGCGCTGCTGATGGTGGCGGTACTCGGCACCAGCGGCGGCTTCGTGCTGCGCGGGCTGTTCCGGCGCATGGTCGGCGACATCGCGCGCACCACCGCGGCGGTCTCCGCCGGCGACCTGACGCGACGGGTGCCGCGCTCGGGCAGCGGCGACGAGTTCGACCGGGTGGCGCAGACCATCAACGCCATGCTCGACCGCATCGCGCGGCTGATGGACGGGGTGAAGCAGGTCAGCAACGCGATCGCGCACGACCTGCGTACGCCGATCACCCGCGCTAGGACACGCCTGGAGGATGCCGCCCTGCACGCCTCCGGCATCGAGGAGCTGCGCGCGGCCGTCGAGCGCGCGGTGCTCGACCTGGACGGCATCACCTCGGTATTCGAGGGACTGCTGCGCATCTCCGAGATCGAGGCCGGCTCGCGCCGCTCCGCCTTCGCCGAGATCGACCTCGCGACGCTGCTGACCGACCTTGCCGAACTCTACGCCGCCCCCGCCGAAGAGCGCGGGCTACGCCTGGAACTCCAGGTGCCGGACGACGTGCGGCTCTGGGGCGACCGTCCGCTGATCCAGCAGGCGGTGGCCAACCTGCTGGACAACGCGATCAAATTCTCGCACGCCGGCGGGACCATATCCCTGCGCACCATGATCGCCGAGCGGCAGGTGCTGCTGGAAGTATCCGACCAGGGCATCGGGATGGCGCAGGCCGACCGGCTGCGCGCCTCCGAGCGCTTCTTTCGCGCCGAAGCGGCGCGCAACACGCCGGGATCCGGGCTCGGGCTCTCTCTGGTCCAGGCGGTGGCGCATCTGCATGGCGGCAGCCTGCGTCTGGAAGATGCCGGACCCGGGCTGCGCGCGATCCTCTCCCTCGGGCTCGAGAACCGGCCACGAACGCTGCGCGGCACTACGGCGGATGGCATGGAGGCAGGTTCACCCGCGGATCATGATGCGGCGAGGACGCAGCCGGTATCCTCCGCCGCATGACCGTGCGCTCGCTGCCCAGCCGCCGCGTACAGCGCGGCGCTCCCCTCGTCGTGGCACTGTTCCTGTGCGCGGCGGACGGGCACGCCGCTCCGGACACCGGCACCGCCGACTCCGGCGCCATGATCGTGACCAGCGACAGCGGTGCCTATTGCCACACCCTGTCGAACGTCATCGAGACGCACGGGAAGTTGCCGCGCGAGGTGCGTGAACTTAAGGCGGAAGGTGACGGGCTGTGCAGCGAGGGGCGGGTGCGCGGCGGCATCGCCAGGCTACGGCGTGCCTTGCTGGTGCTGCACAAATCCGCGATGGCACCGGTTCGGCCCTGACGGACCTGATATTTTTGACGGGAAGACCCACGAGCTTGGCCTGAACAAGCGGTTCAAGCCAAGCTCGTCTTGCTCTAGTGGAACAGGGCGTGCTGCTCGAAACGGCCGAGCGCTGCGGGGTCCTGACCGGCCGAGGTCACCGTCGCCAGCACGGTCGAAGCCGAACCGCCCTGTGGATGCAGCAACACCTGCATGTCCTTGCCGCCGTTGACGGTGGTGCTGGTCAGGTAGCTGCCGAGGTCGGTGCTCTTGCCATCCCAGTTCGTCGTAGCCATCGCCGCGCGCAGGTCGATGGTCTTGGCATTGTCGACCATGCCGGCACTCAGCGTCGCGCCGCCTGCGGCCGGCAGCGTCAGCGTGCCGCCGGCCACGCTATGCGAAGCCTGCGCGGAGACCGGCGTCACCGCGGCCTGCGTATTGGAGATGAAGGTGGCCGTGTTGGAGGTGCTGCCGGCCTGTGCCGCCGAGATGGTGAAACCGGCCGTGGCCGTAGTCGTGCTGCCATCCAGTACCAGCAGGATGCTGTGCGATCCGGCGCCAGGGTTGCCGACGTCGATCGCGTAGTTGCCGTCGTTCAGGTGGTCGCGCAACGTGCCGATATACTGGCCATCGACGAACTCCCTCAGGGTGGCCGTGGCGCCGACCTGCTTCTGCACGTTGAGTGAGATCGCCTTCGCGGCACTCTCCTCAACCTGGAACTGCAGCGGTCCGGCGGCCGAATGGCCGAGCTCCGTGCCGCCGGTAGGCGGGGCCGGAGCCGGGCTCGGCGCGGGTGCGGGGGTTGGTGCAGGAGCCGGCGCTGGGGCGGGTGCCGGCGCGTTGCCGCTCACCGATGCGCTGTAGCTCATGTCGGTGATGTGCAGCTGTACAGTCGGGGTTGTCTGCTGGGTACCTCCGTTGGCAACCTCGGCCCCCATCACTTCGTTGCTGCCGCCGTCGGCAAAGTCGCGGGGAGCGTGCTGCGTATCCTGATAGATCTGCTGCCCATCTATGTAATAGGTAAGGCTGCCGCGCTCCCAATCCATCGCATAGGTGTGCGGCTTGGTCAGGTCCATGTTCGTGAAGTGAACCGCCTGCCCGTTATTCCCGCCCCAGTTGGAGTCGTAGTAGTGGACCGTCGAGTAGCCGGAGCCCTTCCAGGTCTCCAGGATATCCATCTCCGTGGCGGCACCCGGCTTCGAAGAGTCCAGGAAGGCGTTGTCGGCGCGCCACATCACGAAGGCGATCCCGACACCCTGGCCCGGGTTGCCGTAGCCGGTGAACTGATAAAGTCCGTAGCCCTCACCAGCACCCTTTCCGGTGGGCTGCTGAATGATGCCGACCGAGTTCCAGCCCTCCGACGCGCGGCCGGTGAGGGTCAGCTCACCACCGCCGAACGAATACTGGTCAGCGTTGCCCCAGTTGCTTGACCAGATACTGCGATCGAGGGAGTTGCCACTAAAGTTGTCGTCGAAGACGGTCCGGAAATTGTTAAGATTCAAGCTCAAGAGATCCTGCTCCCTGCAGCGGATTACCGTGATCCACCGAATAGAATTTGCAACGAATGTCACGGCCCGTCGCAGCCCTGCTGCCCAACGACTTCGTAACGTTAATTCCCGTTAACAAGGGAACTTTTTTGATGACGGCCGGAATAAAACATGCTCCTCGCGACGGCACAAGCACTTATCGCAATTTTTGCATGAGATTTATTTGTTTAAACAACCGCTTTCAAAACAATCAATCTGGTTCTTCTTGTTGAGATCACGATGATCGCGTTTTGCCTGAAACGGCGAGCGACAACCATGGCCCGACGCAGGTCGATACGTACCATCAGCATTGGCTCTGACCATCGACCCAGTGAGCCTGTAGCCTCAATGAAATGAAAATGACGCATAACAAGCCTCAGGCATCTCATCATGCGGAGGTTCCAGCCATCCGAGTACCTGCGTCCACAGGGGTTGCAGGCACCGATCAATATCAAGTCGACCCGAGCCTGATCCGGACGCAATCCTTCAGCACGCCGCCCAACATGGGCCGATATGTTACCGGCTTCGTAACGGCTGGTCCTGTAGGCGCGTAGGAGACCAGGACTAGGTAACGTTACTGCGGGCACCGTATGGCCAGCGAAACCGGCATCATCATCTTGATGATGCTGTAAGGATCGTTTCGTAAGGTATCATCAACTTGATCATGTCCCGGCGGAACATCATCCAATTGCAGTCTCTGCGCAATTCGTTTGGCTGGCGGCGCTGCTGTTTTCTCGATCAGGCCGCAGATGATCGGGCAGATTAGGTTTCTAGTCCTTGTCGCGTTCCTGCTGGTCGAAGTGAAGGTCGCGATGCACATAGACTGAAAGCAGCAGGCCGAAGCCGAACATCACGGTCAGCATGGCCGAGCTGCCGTAGGATATCAGCGGCAGCGGCACGCCTCCGACCGGTATCGCACCCATCACCATCGAAAGGTTGACGGCGCAATATAGGAAAAAATTCATTGATATGCCGAGCGCCAGCAGACGGCTGAACTGGTTACGCGCACGCAACGCCATCAGCATTCCGCCCAGGACCAGCAAAAGCAGAAGCGCCATCACCGAGATGCCGCCGACCAGCCCGAACTCCTCGGCAAGGGTGGTGAAGATGAAGTCAGTCTGCTTCTCGGGCAGGAAGTCGAACTGACCCTGGGTGCCGTGCAGGTAGCCCTGCCCCCACACCCCGCCCGAGCCGAGCGCGATCTTGGACTGGATGATGTTGTAGCCTGCACCGAGCTTGTCGCTCTGCGGATGCAGGAACGTGATGATGCGGGCCTTCTGGTAGTCGTGCAGGTGCGCGTACACCAGCCTGCCCAGCAGCGGCAGCGGTGCCACCAGGAGCACCATCTGCCAGAGCCGCATGCCGGCGGCGACGAACAGGCTGGCTCCCAGCACGCCGATGATCGCGGCGGTGCCGAGGTTGGGCTCCCGCAGCACCAGCACCACCGTTGCCAGCACCATCAGGGCCGGCGGCAGCAGGAACAGCGGATTGCCGATGCGGTCCCAGCGCAGACGATGGAACCAGGCCGCGAGCGCCATCACGAGCGTGATCTTGGCCAGTTCCGATGGCTGCATCTGCATGCCGGCGACGACGATCCAGCGTTCGGCGCCCTTGCCGACGTGGCCCATGTGCAGCACCGCGGCCAGCAACAGCAGCGAGCCCGCATGAAGCGGCCACGCAAGCCTGATCAGGACCCGCGGGCTGACTAGGGCGAGACACAGCGTCATCGCCAGCCCAAAGCCGAAGCGCACGGTCTGCGGCAGGGCGTAGGGGCGGGCAGCACCGCCGGCCGCCGAATACAACGCGCCGTAGCCGACGCCGCCCAACAGGCAGATCAGCAGCACGTAGAGCCAGTTGATCCGTCGCAGCTTGGCCAGCAGCCCGAAGCCGGGGGCACGCCGCAGGCGCTTGTCGCCGATCGTGGTCGAGCCCTCCCATCCGCAACGCAGGCCAGACATGGGCCACGCTGGCGGCGGAGTCCAGTCGTTGCGTAAAGCGACGGTATCGGCAGGGCGCAACCAGTCCGGTCATGCCCTGCCGCCGCAAGGTTCAGGCGCCGAGGATGGTCCCCGGATGGAGCACCCCGAGCAGGGTGATGTGGGTGCCGTCGGACAGGCTGAGCACGCTGCTGCTGCCGCTGGCCTGCACGATGGGCTTCTCGCCGCCGTAGCCGA
>JAABUQ010002792.1_pt1 | contig 33558 bp, 28 predicted proteins | sample 5560001 | NCBI WGS metagenome assembly JAABUQ01 (sample SAMN10711888, study PRJNA513371) | rock metagenome | isolation source: Antarctica rocks | place: Antarctica: Victoria Land, Finger Mt nord | collected 2015-12-18
GTGCCGTACAGCTCGAACACGGTGCCGCCGAAGCGCTTGTTCACGCCGAGGCGGACGTAGTCGTTGTATTGGTAGAAGGTGTCGGTGGTGCGCCGCGCCATGTAGCCGGCCCAGCCGCACCAGTCCGCCTCGGTGATCAGGCCGCTGACGTTGTTGTCGCCGTCGAGCTGGCCGTTGCAGTTCACCGGGGCGAACCGCGACTCGTCGATCCCCGATTTCCCGCCCTGGTTGCACGACACCACGGTGTTGGGGCCGACCTGCCAGGTGCAATCGCCCTCGCCCGAGACGGACAGGCAGGTCGAAGCCGCACCGCCACTCGCCTTGCACCACCCGTTACCGGTGCCGCCGAGCGAAGAGACAAGTAGCTGGGTAACATTGCCATAGCCGAACGGCGTGACCGCGTTGTTCTGCGCTGTCACGTATTGTTCTCCTGTGAGTTGTGCATGGCCAGGTCTGGCGTGCGTCATCAGTATAACCCCCAGCGCCAGGCTGAATGTCGCGAGATGTCTCACCAAGATCTCCTTCATGGGAGATTTACTGCTCCCGGAGCATCACTTTCCTGTCAAGAAATGCCGAGCCGACCGGCGATGGCGGCATGCGTCAAAACGAGCAATTCATTTTTATTATACACCTCACACAAACGTGTGATCACGTCGTTGAGATTTTTCCGATGTTCCTCAATGCCGGCGCACCGAACTTTTGCGGCGGAAATCGGCCAGTTCGGACACCAGCGTTGCGACGAGGACACAATGCCTTACAAAGAATGGAAAAAAGCAGCGTTTCCGCCCGCAAACGATGATTCCGGCCTTCGGATGGCGCCCACAACGCCACGCGCAGTAACGCAAATCATCATGAGCCGGCTCGCGATGCCCTTTCTCCGTCACCCGCCGCGCGACCGGCGTCGAGCCGTCCGCGCCGGTCCGCCCGGTGGATGTGCATCCGGCATCAGTCCCGGCGATCACGATCGTCTCGCCCGCCCGGTTGGCGCCCAGCATGCCGCGACCGGTCGCATGTTCCGGCATGCCATGCTCTCGCCACGACGCCATGTAACGTTCATGGTGCGCGCCGGCGTCGCCGGCGCGAGTCATGCCTGACGGTGACATGCTGCAACGGAGAGTTGAGATGAAGACGACTGCATTCCTGGCCGCGCTCGCGGTGCTGACCACCGGCCTCGCCACGGGATCCGCGCAGGCCGAGCCGGGCGGCTGCCTGAAGTACGGTGCCGCCGGCGCAGTGGGCGGCCACCTTGCCCATCACGGCGTGCTCGGCGCCATGGGTGGCTGCGCCACTGGCATGTACGTGCGCCACAAGCATCGCAAGGCCATGCGCGCCCAATCGGCTGAGCAGGACGCCACGCAGACCCCGGTCACCACCCCGGACGGCAACACCCGCACCGCCGAGTAGCCCGGGACCTGAGGCCTGCACTACCCGGATACGCGGGGCGGGAAGTCCCGCCTCGCACGGGGATCTCGTCTCACTGAGAGGGAACGTCGACCTGTCAGAAGGCAAGGTCGGGCTCTGCCCGGATCCGCCGAACAGCCGGTGCCTTTGGAGCTCGTTTTTCAGGTAGAGGGTTCCAAGGGCTCGGCCTTTCGCGGCATCCGGACGCGAGGCCTCCGGCTCCGCTTCTTTCTAGCGTGGCTTGCGCAGCAGCAGCCTGACCGATCCCACGTTGGCCAACCCCGGCCCGGGCACGGGGTGCGCCGCCGCCAGCACCATTGGCCGCAGCTCATACAGGTTGAGCCAGAGCGGGAACTCGCGCCGGATCACCCCGCCCGCCTCGCCGCTGCCTCGCCCGGTGATCACCTCGACCACCCGCTGACGATCGACGTGCGCGGTCCGCAGGAAGGCGTGCAGCGCATGGAACGCCCGCTGCGCCGTGCGCCCATGCAGGTCTAGCGTGCGGGTGGCTGCCAGCTTGCCGCGGCACAGCTTCTGCCAGGTCGCGTGGTCCACCCCAGGCGGCTGCATCCCCACCACCAGCGGCGCCGTGCGCACTATCGCCGGCCCGACCACCGCACGCGTCAGAACCACGGAGGCTGCCGGCGTCGCCGGCTCGGCCGCGACCACTACGCCGGCCGGCACCTCGGGCAGCGCCGGCAGCGCACGCCCCGCCATCGGAACCACCAGCCGCGCATACGCCGCCCACAGCGCCAGATCGGCCTCGCTGAGTCCCGCGCGCCGCCGCCCGCTCACGTCACGGAGCCGCCCCGCCCGCGTCCAGCCCGCTTGCATCCGCCCCGCCTGCATCCGCTGTCCCCGACCCGCCCATGCCCGCCTCGACGTCGTCGATCAGCACCACGTGCAGCCGCCGCGGCCCATGCGCGCCCAGTTCCAGCGTCTGCTCGATGTCCGCCGAGCGCGACGGTCCGGTCACCAGCATCACGTTGCGCGGCATCGCTCCCGTGCCCGCCGCCTCGCGTTCGCGGCGCAGCAGGTCCCATGCGTCCTCGTACGGCCCGACCACCCGGCTCGCCCGGAGCACCACGATCGCGGTGTCGGCCAGAAGGTTCAGCGTGGTCGGCCGCTCCGGCCCCGACGGCAGCATCAGCGTGCCGGTCTCCGCGATGCCGGCGAAACCCTGCTGGATCGAGACCATGTCGGCGCCCACCGCCACGCCCTCGCGCAGCACCAGCAGCGGCCGGACGTGCCACGGCAGCGCGCGCAGCTCCGGGTGGGCGCCGACCGCAGCCTCGGACGGCAGATTCTGCGCCGCCAGGTAGTCCGCCACCGCCGCCGGCACGTCCTCGCCCGAGGCGACCCGCGCCACGGTGCCGAACTCCTTCTCCACGTGGCGCGCGAACATCGCCACCTGCTCGGCATGCGGCACCAAGCTGCGCAGCGGGATCAGGTGGCGCCGCGGCGCGCGCAGACGCTCCTCCAGCCGCGCCCGCGTGTCGGCATCCAGCTCCCCCCGGCGCAGCCCGCGCCGGATCGTGCCGAGGATGGCGTCGCGGCTCACGGCGAACACCGAAGGCAGCAAGCAAGGCTGGGCTCTGCCCAGACCCGCCAGGGGCGAGCCGCCCCTGGACAGGCATGACTTAAGTATGGGTTTCCAAAGGCGAGCCTTTGGCGGAGTCCAGAGGCAGAGCCTCTGGCCTTGCTTCCTTCCTTCACGCCGCCCTCTTCTCGCGCTCGTAGCGCGCAAAGAACGTCTCCCCCTCCGGCGCCGGCAGGTCGCGCCCCTCGGTCCACCCCCCAGCCAGCGGCAGCGACGCGAACCGCCCCCGCCTACCGCCCATCGCGCCGAGCACCCGCGCCGCCACGCCTGTCGCCGCCCGGTACAGCGCCGGCCGGCGCGCCAGGTACGCCCAAAGCGCCAAGTTGCGGCGCTGCGCGACCGGCGTGAGGTGGCGCTCGAACTCCTTCTCCCGCCAGTGCCGCATCATCGCCGGCAACGGGATCTTGACCGGGCACACCGCCTCGCACTTGCCGCACAACGTCGAGGCATTGGGCAGCAAGGCCGCCTCCTCGACGCCGACCAGCGCCGGCGTCAGCACGCTGCCCATCGGCCCGGGGTAGACCCAGCCATAGGCGTGCCCGCCCACCGCGCCGTACACCGGGCAGTGATTCATGCACGCCGCGCAGCGGATGCAGCGCAGCATGTCCTGGAACTCGGTGCCCAGCATCGAGGAGCGGCCGTTGTCGATCAGCACGACGTGGTAGGCGTCCGGCCCGTCCAGGTCGCCAGGCCGGCGAGCCCCGGTGGAGAACGTCGTGTAGACCGAGATGTCCTGCCCGGTCGCCGAGCGCGCCAGCAGCCGCACCAGGGTCATCGTGTCCTCCAGCGTCGGCACGATCTTGTCGATGCCGGCGATGGCGATGTGCACGCGCGGCAGGGTCTGCGTCAGGTCGCCGTTGCCCTCGTTGGTCACGATCACCGAGGACCCGGTCTCAGCGATCAGGAAGTTCGCCCCGGTGATGCCCACGTCGGCGGCGAGGAAGCGGGTGCGCAGCTCGGTGCGCGCCTCGGCCATGATGTCGCTGCGCTCGGCGAACACGCGGTCGGGCGGCAGGTGAGCGTGGCTCAGGCGGAACTGCGCCTCCCAGTCGGCGCGGTTGAGGTGGAACGCCGGGGCGACGATGTGGCTCGGCGCCTCGTTGCGGAGCTGGAGGATGTATTCGGCGAGGTCGGTCTCCACGGGGATCATGCCGTGCAGCTCGAGGTGCTCGTTCAGGCCGATCTCCTCAGAGATCATCGACTTGCCCTTGGTCACGGTGCGCCCCCCTGCGTCGCGGCAGATGCCCAGCACCGCCTCGCGCGCCTCGGCCGCCGTCGAGCACCAGTGCACCGTGCCGCCGGCCGCCTCGACCGCGCGCGCGTAGGCGTCGAGATAGAAGTCCATGTGCTCGAGCGTGTGGTTCTTGATGTCGCGGCCGATGTCGCGCAGGCGCTCGAACTCGGGCAGCCCGGCCACCGCGGCGGAGCGCCGCGCCTGCATGTGCCGCGTGCTGTAGCCGAGCGCGGCCTGCAGCCCCGGATCGCGGAGCGATGCGGCAGCGTGCGCCTTGAAGGCGTGCGACGTGGCAAGCATGGGTCTGCTCCTCCTCGGCCGCGATCGCGGCGCGGGCCCAAGAGTTAGGCGCTCCCTCGCCGCTCCGCCATCGTTCAAGCCGCGTGAACGGCACCGCCGGCGGCACGGCCCGCCGACGCCGCGAGAGCCGGATACCCGAGAGCCGCGCGCGAGGCGACGCCGGACACCGTGTCGGCATCGATGCGGGATGACGGGGCAGCCGACGACGCGGGAGCAGGGCTGCCGACCTGCCCCGCGCCGGACATGGGACATCTTGCACCCTGCCCGGTCCCGCCCGGACGCGATGCGGGCCGTCGTAGAGCTCGCGTGGAGCGCCGGGCGGACCCGGATCTCTTCTCACGCCACAATGTCACCCTACTCGCTCCCGGGTACGGCCACAACGCGCATCGTGCCAGAAACCGAGATCGTATCAGGTTTCTGGAACGATGCCGGAGGGCGCGAGACGCTCGATCACCCGCGTCGCCGACTCGCCTGCCGGCACCACGAGCAGCACCCCGGGCGCTGCGCCGTGCGCCACGGCCACGCCACCCTTGGGGCACAGCCCGAAGCAGCCGCTCTCCACCACCCGCACCTCGCGCCGCCGTCCCTGCTCGCGCAGGCCGTCCTTCAGGGCGCCCCGCAGCGTCTGGGCGCCATCCGGGCCGAAGCCGCCGTCGAGCTTGCGGCTGCACTTGGTGCACACCACCACGAACTCCCGCCACGGAGTCGCCACGGCAAGGATCTCGCCTAGCGCGGCCTTCTTCCTGTGTCCCATGCCGCCCATAACGGGCGCGCTTGCGGCGCGTTCAAGCGGCGCCACTGCATGGCAGGACCGGGACCGTCACGTCCGGCGTAGGAAGCAAGGCGGGAGGCTCCGCCTGGAAGCGGGGCCTGGCGACTCCGCCAACGGCAAGCTCCCGGGGTGTCCTTGCCTCAGGAACGGGTTTCCGAAGGCTCGTGCTTGAAGGAGGAGGCCTTTGCCGGGTCCGGGCAGAGCCCTGCCTTGCTTGCCGACAGATCAATGCTCGGCACCACTCCTGCAGGAGACCCTGCGACCGGCCTGAACGGAGGTGGGTCCGGGCCTTGAGCCCCGCCGCTCACGCCGGCTGGCGCGATCGCACTGCCGCCGCAAGCGTGCCATCGTCGAGGGTGTCGAGCGCGCCGCCCATCGGCACCCCCTGCCCCACCCGGCTGATCGCGACGCCCAGCGGCCCCAGCCGGTCCGCCAGCAGGTGCGCCGTGGTCGCCCCGTCCACCGTGGCCCCCAGCGCCAGGATCACCTCGGCGATACCGCCCGCGGCCACCCGGGCCAGCAGCGGCGCGATGCTCAGCTCCTCCGGCCCGACCCCAGCCAGCGCCGACAGGGTGCCGCCCAGCACGTGGTACAGGCCGCGATGCACGCCTGCGCGCTCCAGCGCCCACAGGTCGCCAACCCCTTCCACAACGCAGACCAGGGTGCGATCCCGCCTCGGGTCGGCGCAGATCGAGCACGGGTCGCGGCTGTCGAGATTGCCGCACACCCCGCACGGCCGCACCGCGCGTGCCGCCTCCTCCAGCGCCGCCGCCAGCGGAAGCATGCGCGTCTCCGGCTGCATCAGCAGCCGCAGTGCCGCCCGGCGCGCGCTGCGCGGCCCGAGTCCCGGCAGCCGCGACAGCAGCCCGATCAGCCGCTCGATCTCCGGACCGCCCACCGCGTCCGATCCCCTGCCGCGCCGCCTAGAACGGCAGCTTCATGCCGGGCGGCAGCTGCAGCCCGCCGGTGACCTTCTGCATCTCCTCGGCGTTCATCGCGTCCACGTGGCGTCGCGCATCCGCATGGGCCGCCACCAGCAGGTCCTGCAGCATCTCCATCTCCGCCGGGTCGGCGAGCTTCGGATCGACCCGCACCTGCCTCATCTCGCCCTTGCCGTTCAGCACGACCCGCACCAGGCCGGCGCCGGCGACGCCCTCGATCTCCATCGCCTCCACGCGGGCCTGCATCTCTGCCATCTTCTCCTGCATCTGGCTCGCCTGCTTCATCAGCCCCGCAAGGTTCTTCATTCGCCCACCCCTTCAAGATGCACCGCCGTGCCGTCTTAGCGGAGCCTTGCTCCGAACGGCACCCTGCCGCAGGTTGGGCGTGGCTGCGACTTTGCAGGCCCTGGCGCAGGTCCGCCCGGACTGGCGGCACCGGGCACCGACCTGTCAGGAAGCAAGGCCGGGTTCTGCCCGGACCCGCCAAAGGCCCAGGCCTTTGGCGATTTTTCTCCTAAACAAGTGGATTCTCAAGGCTCAGCCTTGAGCGGAGTCCAGAGGCAGAGCCTCTGGCCTTCCTTGATTGGCCTGGCACACCCGCCAGTGCTCCCTGGACCAAGGACGGCGTCGCGGACCTGGTGTCGGCCTCCAGGTGCCGGGCCGAGGGCGTCTCGCTCCCGCGTTCCGGCGGCAGATCGGCCAGCCCGAACCACGCCGGGAGCGTCAGGCGCGCGCCCTGGCCTGCGCCGCGTCGGCCAGGAACGGCACCAGCCAGGCCAGCACCGCCGCGGGCGCCTCCTCGGCCAGGTAGTGGCCTGAGGCCAGCGCCCCGCCCGCCACCGTCGCCTCGCAATACTCGCGCCACAGCGCCAGCGGGTCGTACCACCCGCCGATCCGCCCCTTGGCCCCCCACAGCACCAGCATCGGGCACTGCACGCGCACCCCGTCCAGGCGGCTCGCCCGGTCGTGCACGAGGTCGATCGATGCCGCCGCCCGGTAGTCCTCGCACATGCCGGCGATCATGCGCGGGTCATGCGCCGCCGCCAGGTAGTCCGCCCGTGCCTCGGGCGCGAAGAAGTCCGGCTCGGCGTCGCGCGAGGCGTGCGCGCTGAACCACTCGTCCGGCGCTGCATTGATCACGGATTCCGGCTTGGCGTGCGGCTGGGCAAACCAGAACCAGTGGTAGTACCCGAGCGCGAACGCCATGTCGGCCCGCTCGAACTGCTCCACGGTGGGCACGATGTCGAGCACCGCCAGCCGCTCCACCCGCGAGGGCGCGTCCAGCGCCAGCCGGTGCGCCACCCGGGCGCCGCGGTCATGGCTCACGACGCCGAACGTCTCGTGTCCCAGCGCGTCCATCAGCGCCAGCATGTCGGCCGCCGTCGCGCGCTTGCTGTACGCCGCGTGGTCCTCCGACGGTGCCGGCTTGAAGCTGCCGCCGTAGCCGCGCAGGTCGGGGCACACCACGGTGTGGGTCCGCGCCAGCGCCGGCGCCACGCGGTGCCACATCGCATGGGTCTGCGGGTTGCCGTGCAGCAGCAGCAGCGGCGGACCCGAGCCGCCCACCCGGACCCGCAGCGCGCCCCCCTCCACCTCGACGTGCCTGAGCCCGAACCCCTCGAAGAACATCGCGAACCCTCCTGCCCACGTCCTTGTGCACTGCAGCGGTGGCAGCACGATGGCAACCGGGCTCGCCGGCAGCAAGCAAGGTTGAGGCTCTGCCTCAAACTCCGCCAAGGGCCTCGGCCTTTGGCGGGTCCGGGCAGAGCCCGGCCTTGCTTGCTGCCTTGGCCCCGCGCCCGGTTTGTGCCATCCGCACGCCGCACCGCCCGAGGAGACGCCGAGATGCCCGACACGCCCATCGGCCTCGCCGACGCCACCCTCGACCCCGCCGACTGGACCGGGCTGCGCGCGCTGGGCCACCGCATGATCGACGACGTGTTCGCCCACCTGGAAACCCTGCGCGACGGCCCGGTGTGGCAGCGCATGCCCGACCCGCTGCGCGACGCGCTGCACACCCCGGCGCCGCGCGCGCCCGGCGACCCGGACTCGGTGTACGACGAGTTCCTGCGCACCGTGCAGCCCTACGCCACCGGCAACCTCCACCCCGGCTTCATGGGCTGGGTGCACGGCGGCGGTACGGCGGTCGGCATGCTGGCGGAGCTGCTCGCGGCCGGGCTCGACAGCAATCTCGGCGGCCGCGATCAGGCGCCGATCGAGATCGAGCGCCAGGTGATCCGCTGGTCCGCGGAGCTGCTCGGCCTGCCGCCGGAGACCACCGGCCTGCTGGTTACCGGCACCTCGCTCGCCAACCTGGTCGCCGTGCTCACCGCGCGGCGCGCCACGCTCGGCCCGGCGGTGCGCAGCGCAGGCCTCGCGGGCGCGCCGCTCACCGCCTACGCGGCGGCCGGCGTGCATGGCTGCGTGGCCCGCGCCCTGGACATGGCGGGGCTCGGCACCGACGCGCTGCGGCTGGTCCCCGTGGACGCCGCGCACCGCATTTGCCCCGACCTGCTCGCGGAGCGCATCGCCGAGGACCGGGCCGCCGGGCTGCGGCCGTTCCTGGTCGTGGGCAGCGCGGGCACGGTGGACGTCGGCGCGATCGACGACCTGGACGCGCTGGCCGACCTCGCCCGCGACGAGGCGCTGTGGTTCCACGTCGACGGGGCGTTCGGCGCGATGGCCGCGCTGTCGCCCACGCTGCGCCCGCTGCTGCGCGGCATCGAGCGCGCCGACAGCGTGGCGTTCGATTTCCACAAGTGGGCGCAGGTGCCGTACGACGCCGGCTGCGTGCTGGTCCGCCACCCCGGCGCACAGGCGGACGCCTTTGCCCAGGACCTCGCCTACCTGCACCGCGAGGACCGCGGGCTCGCGGCCGGCCACCCCTGGCCGTGCGACCTCGGGCCGGACCTGTCGCGCGGGTTCCGCGCGCTCAAGGTGTGGATGACGCTGCGCTGCTACGGCGCCGATCGGCTCGGCCAGGTGGTGGACCAGTGCTGCGCCGTGGCCCGCCACCTCGCGGCCCGCGTCAAGGCCGAGCCGCGGCTTGAGCTGTGCGCCCCGGTGGCGCTGAACGTGGTGTGCTTCCGCCTGCGCGGCGGCGACGACCGGCTGCAGGCTGACCTCGCCGCCGACGTGCAGGAATCCGGCGACGCCGTGCCGTCGACCACCCGCGTCGGCGGGCGCACCTTGATCCGGGCGTGCATCGTCAACCACCGCACCCGCACCGCCGACGTGGACCGCATGGTGGACGCGGTGCTCCGGGCGGCGGATGCGCGGCAGAAGTAAGGCCGGGCTCTGCCCGGACCCGCCAGGGGCGAGCCGCCCCTGGACCGGCCTCCTTCAGCCTCTCGCGTCATGCGCGAGTCACGGCAGGCGAGGCGAGGCTGCCCCGGATCGGCCGGCCGTCGCGCCAAGCTCGTCCAGCCGTGCGCGCACCCGGACGTGCATCTCGCCCCACATCGCCGGCGGCATCGTCCAAAACCGTGCCAAACTGCCGGCCATGCGGATCTCGACCAGCGCGGCGAGCGCGGGCAGCGCCGCGAGATCGCCGGAGGACAGGACACGCCGGCTGCGGTAGCCGTCGAGCAGGACCGACCACAGCGCCGCGGCCTTCGTCTCCCGTCGCAGCCACACCGCCATCGTCGCGAGGTCAAGCGCCAGTGGCCCAACAGCGCAGCCCTCGAAATCGAGGAATGTCACGCACTCTCCGTCCAGCAGCGCGTTTCCCAGCCGCGCGTCGCCGTGGCACAGCCCGATGCCCGGCCCTGCGGCTTCCAGGGCGCTGCGCAGCACCGGTGCGGCACGCTCGGCGTCGTCGGCAATCGCGGCCGCGTCCGGTCCCGCCCGACGCAGCCACGACGCGGCCGCGTGGCAGGACGCGCCCGCCTCGATCCGGCGCAGGGGCGAGCCCCTTGCCGCCGGCAGCGCGTCGTGCAGCGCCGCCAGGGCACGTCTGAAGCGGCGCACGTCGTCCGGGCAGGGCAGCATCTCCCGCCCCGGCGCGGCGTCGAACAGGCAGGCGTGGCGCATCGCCCCATCCCAGGGCAGCCGCGTCCGCAGCCGGCCACGGCATCCAGCCAGCGGCCGCACCACGGCCAGTTCCGGCCCGCTCTTCACGGCTTGCAGCACCCGCGGCTCGAAACCCAGGTTCGACCCGGTCGTCGCGGGATGGCGGCACAGCCTGAGCCAGCGAAAGCGCTCGCCGCCGTCCGGCCGCGCTTCCGCCAGCCGCAGCGTCACGTTTGCCACGCGACGCACCTCGACCACCCGGGTGAACCGCCGTCCCCAGAAGCGGGAGGCGGCCACGAGCGTTCGCGCATCCATGGAAGTGCCTCTGCCACGTTCATCGCCGCCTGTGGAAACTCAGTTCCAAGTCGTGGTTTCCAAAGGCGAGCCTTTGGCGGAGTTTGAGGCGGAGCCTCAACCTTGCTTGCTCGCCTGCCTGGCCTGCCTCCGTTGACCCCGCGCCCCCGCCGTCGTCCCATGCCGCATGAACACGCCCCGACCCGCGCCTGCCGCCCTCCTCGCCCTGCTGCTCGCCGCCCCGGCCGCGCACGCCGAGCCCCGCCATCCCCGCCTCTACGACGCGCTGGCGCTCTCGCCCGACGGCGCCCACGTCGCCACGGTGGAGCACGACGAGCCCGCCATCGACGGCACCGAGCCCACCGACCGGCTCGTGCTGCGCGCCGCCGACGGGAACGCGGAGGCCATGGTGACGCTGCCCTGCCCCGCCGGCCCCGAGTGCAAGCCCGGCGGCATCGCGTTCTCCGCCGACAGCACCCGGCTCGGCTTCGTGCTCAGGCAGCCGGGCGATCCGCGCAGCTACGTGTTTGAGGTCAACGCAGACGGCTCCGGCCTCGCGCAGCGCCTGGCGTTCGACGGCGCGCTCGGCGGGCTGCGCTACGGCCCGGACGGCCGGCTGGCGATGCTGGCGATCCCCGGCGCCCACAAGGAGGCCGGCGCCATCAAGCCGGGCGAGGCTCCCGCCGGCGAGATCGGCGTCTCGGCCGACGAGCAGCGCATCGCGATCCTGGACGGCGACACGCTGCGCGTGGTCTCGCCGCCCGAGCTCTACGTCTACGAGTACGACTGGCGGCCGGGCGGCGCCGGCTTCGTGGGCACCGCCAGCCCGGGCAACGGCGACAACGAGTGGTGGGTCGCGCGCCTGTGGGCGTTCCCCGAGCACGACGAGCCGCATGTGCTCTACGCCCCGCCGCCGAAGCAACAGCTTGCAGCCCCTGTCGTCTCGCCGGATGGCCGCACCGTGGCGTTCATCGGCGGCATCATGAGCGACTTCGGCTCCACCGGCGGCGACGCCTACACCCTGCCGCTCGACGGCGCGCCCGGCACTCGCCCCACGAATCTCACGCCGGGCATGCCGGCCTCGGTCACGGCGCTGGACTGGCGCTGCCCGGGCGGCGCGCTCACCGCCACGGCGCTGCACGGCGCGGACGCGGAGATCCTGGCGCTCGGCGCCCCGTCGTCCCACCCGCGCCGCCTGTGGTCCGGCCCGGAGGGCCTGCATGGCGGCGGCTGGTCGCACGCCCTGACCTGCAGCGCGCGCACCACCGCCGCCATCCACGAGACCTTCGCCGCTCCGCCGGAGATCGAGGTCGGCCCGGTCGGCGGCTGGCACGACCTGACCCGCGCCAACGCGGGCCTCGACGTCCCGGTCGCGGCGCGCAGCCTGGCCTGGACCAGCGATGGCCACGCCGTGCAAGGCTGGCTGCTGCAGCCCGCGGCGCACGCCGACGCGCCGCGACAGAAGATGATCACCCTCGTGCACGGCGGCCCCGGCGCCGCCTCCACGCCGTCTTTCCTCACCGAGAGCCGCGGCCGCTGGCTGCTCGACGCCGGCTACGACCTGTTCCTGCCCAACCCGCGCGGCAGCTTCGGCGGCGGCGAGGCCTTTACCCTCGGCAACGTCCGCGACTTCGGCCACGGCGACCTGCGCGACATCCTGCGGGGCGTGGACGCCGCCGAACGCGCCGCCCCCATCGACCCGCAGGGCCTCGGGCTGATGGGCTACAGCTATGGCGGCTACATGACGATGTGGGCGGTCACCCAGACCAACCGGTTCCGGGCCGCGGTCGCCGGTGCCGGGGTGTCGGACTGGCAGTCGTACTACGGCGAGAACGGCATCGACCAGTGGATGATCCCGTTCTTCGGCGCCTCGGTGTACGACGACCCCGCCGCCTACGCCCGGTCCTCGCCGATGACCTACATCCGGCGCGTCCGCACGCCGACCTTCGAGTACGTCGGCGACCGCGACCTGGAGTGCCCGATGCCGCAGTCTCAGGAGTTCTGGCACGCCCTGCACACTCTGGGCGTGCCGACCGAGTTCGTCGTCTACCCCGGCCAGGGCCACGAGCTGCACGACGCCCACGACCGCGCCGACGCCAAGGCGCGCACGCTCGCCTGGTTCGCGCGCTGGCTGAGCCACGCGCCGCCGAAGCCCTGAGCGGCGGCAGCGTGGCAGCAGGCAAGGCTGGGCTCTGCCCAAACCCGCAAAAGGCCTGGGCCTCTGAAAATCTGTCTCTTATGAAATGGCCTCCAGAGGCCCGGCCTTTGGCGGAGCTTGAGGCAGAGCCTCAACCTTGCCTGTCTGTCCGCCTGCCGCGTTCGAATACCGCCGGCCGATACTTCGCACCGATACGCTGCCTGCCGCTGGCAGGAGTCTTGCGTGCACGGTCCAGGATGTTTGCACCGCGCAGCCGTGCCTGATGCCTCTGTCCGCCGCCTTCCATCGGCCACACCCGCCCAGGAAAGCCTCGCCATGAAATCGAGCCGCATGACGACCTACATCGTCGTCGCCATGATCCTCGGAATCGCTGCCGGCGCCCTCGTGAACGCACAGACCGCCGATCCTGCCACCCACAAGCTGTTCGCCGGCTACGTCTCGTTTGGCAGCATGATCTTCCTGCGGCTCATCAAGATGATCATCGCGCCGCTGGTGTTCTCCACCCTGGTCACCGGGATCGGCCACATGTCCGACGCCGGCGCGGTCGGGCGCGTCGGCGGCAAGGCCATGCTGTGGTTCGTCTGCGCCTCGCTGGTCTCGCTCACCCTGGGCCTGATCCTGGTCAACCCGGGCCCGGCATCGGCATCCACAAGGTCGTCAGCGGCGCCGCCACCGGCATCGACGCTCACGCCATGACCCTCGACGGCTTCGTCAAGCACGTCTTCCCCGACTCCGCGATCCGTCCGATGGTGGACAACGAGATCCTGCAGATCGTGGTGTTCTCGCTGTTCTTCGGCGTCGCCTGCGCCGCGATGGGCGAGAAGGCGAAGGTCGTGCTCGAAGGCATCGAGGGCCTGTCGCACATCATCCTGCGCGTCACCGGCTACGTGATGAAGCTGGCGCCGCTCGCCGTGTTCTGCGCCATGGCTGCTACCATCGCCACCAACGGCCTCGGCATCCTGGTGAACTATGCCAAGTTCATGGGCGAGTTCTACTTCGGCCTGGTCTGCCTGTGGAGCCTGCTGGTGCTTGCCGGCTTCCTGGTCCTCGGCCCGCGCGTCACCCGCCTCGTGCGCCTGGTGCAGGAGCCGTTCCTGCTGGCCTTCTCCACCGCCTCGTCGGAGGCCGCCTATCCCAAGATGCTGGAGCAGCTCGCCAAGTTCCCGATCGCGCCCAAGATCACCAGCTTCGTGCTGCCGCTCGGCTACTCGTTCAATCTCGACGGCACGATGATGTACTGCACTTTCGCCAGCGTGTTCATCGCCCAGGCCTACGACGTCCCGCTCAGCCTCGGCACCCAGATCGCCATGCTGCTCACCCTGATGCTCACCTCCAAGGGCGTCGCTGGCGTGCCGCGCGCCTCGCTGGTGGTCATCGCCGCCACGCTGAGCCAGTTCTCGCTGCCGGAGGAGGGCCTGCTGCTGATCCTCGGCATCGACACCTTCCTCGACATGGGCCGCTCGGCCACCAACGTCATCGGCAACTCGCTCGCCGCCGCTGTGGTTGCCAAGTGGGAGGGCCAGCTCGTTGCCACACCGGAAACCCGCGAGGTCGTCGGCGAGATGGAAGCGCAGGCGGCGTGAAGGCAGCAGCAAGCAAGGTTGGGCTCTGCCCAGACCCGCCAGGGCGAGCCGCCCTGGACTGGCCTTCCTTAAGTGGTGGATTCCAAAGGCTTGCCTTTGGCGGAGTTTGAGGCAGAGCCTCAACCTTGCTTGCTTCGGCCTGCCCTCAGGGCCCCGTGCCGGCCTGCGCGACGCTCAGCCCCTTGGTGTCGGGTAGGTCGTGCTCCGTCCAGCCGCCGCCCAGCGCGCGGATCAGCGCGACGCTGGCCTCCAGCCTGCGCGCCAGCAGGTCGGCCACCGCCCGCTCTGCCTGCAGCGCCGCGGTCTGTGCGGTGACGACCTCGAGGTAGCTGGTTGCGCCGTCCTTGTAGAGCTCGGTGGACACCGCCTCGGTCTTCTGCGCCGCCGCCGCGGCCGCCTCCTCGTCGCGGGCTTCGCGTCCCAGGAACTCGATCTGCGCCAGGCTGTCCTCCACCTCCTGGAACGCGGTCAGCACCGTGCCGCGGTAGTTCGCCACCGCGAGCCGGTAGGCCTCGACCGCGGCGCTCTCCTCGGCGCGGCGCAGGCCGCCTTCGAACAGCGGCAGGGTGAGGCCGGGCCCCAGCGCCCAGAAATTGTCTGGCAGGCTGAAGATGTTGAACGAGCTGGCCATCAGCCCGTACACCAGGTCGAGCGACACGGTGGGGTAGAAGGCCGCCCTGGCTACGCCGATCGAAGCGTTGGCGGCGGTCATCTGGCGCTCGGCGGATGCGATGTCCGGCCGGCGCTGCAGCAGCGACGACGGCAGGCCTGCCGCGATTACCGGCATGCGCAGCGCCGCGGTGCTCGGCGGGATCGACAGCTGCTCCGGCGTCAGGCCGACCAGGGTGGCGAGGGCGTGCTGCAGCACTGCGCGGCGGGCGCCGATGTCGGCCACCTGGGCGGAGGCATCGTCGAACTGGGTCTCTGCTCGCGAGACGTCGAGCATGGAGGCGATCTTGCCGGCGAAGCGCCGCTCGGTCAGCTCCAGCGCCTGGCGGTAGGACGCCACCGTACGCACCAGCACGTCGGCCTGCATGTCGAGGCCACGGAGCATGATGTAGTCGTCGGCCAGCTCGGCATGCAGGCTGAGCCGTGCCGCCGCGAGGTCGGCAGCACTCGCTTCCGCCGCCGCCCGCCCGGCCTTGACCGAGTTGGCGACGCGGTCCCACAGGTCCAACTCGTACACCGCCTCCACGTCGACGTCGTTGTTAAGGTACTGGTTCGGCTGCCCACGGCTGCGCCGCGGCCGGCGGTTCGACTGGCGGTCGGTCTGGATCTGACCTCCTATGCTGAGGTGAGGGAACACGCCCGCCTCGGCCTGCGCGGCGAACGCGCGGGCCCGACCGAACGAGGCCAGCGACGCCGCGAGCGTCGGGCTCTCGGTGTCCATCCGCGCCTCCAGGCGGTTCAGCTCGGAGTCGCCGTAGAGGGTCCACCAGCCCGACCGGTCGATCCGGTCGGCCGGCCGCGCCAAGTGCCACGACGCCGCCTCGGTGTAGGCGACGGGCACGCTGACCACCGGCATCGTGGCATGCGGCGCGAGGTTGCAGCCTGCGAGCGCGGCCGCAACGGCCCCGGCGCAGGCGAGCCGGCCAGCCTGCCTCAATGCTCGGACCCTGCCGCCGGGCCCGGCGGTGCCTGCGGTGCCTTCAGCGCCCCCTCTCCCTCGGTCGTCGCCGCGGCGGCTTCCACGTGCACGCTCTCGCCGGCCTGCAGCCCGTCGGCGGGGTGGTTGATCACGCGGTCGCTGGCGGTGATCCCGTCCAGGACCTCTACCGTCTCGCCGAAGTTGCGCCCGAGCCGGACCGAACGCAGGGCCACCCGGTCGGCGTCGTCCAGCACCGCGACCTGCATGCCCTCCTTGCGGAACAGCAGCGCGCCGGTCGGCAACTGAAGCAGGCCCGACCTCTGGGGGATCGCGAAATCCACCTCCGCGAACGTGCCGGGCCACAGCACGCCGTCGTGATTGTCCGCGATCAGCTCCGCCAGCACGGTGCGCGACTGCTCGGCGATCGCGCCGGAGGTGGTTTCCAGGTGAGCCTGGAACTCGCGGCCGGGATACTGCGCCAGATCGAACGTCGCGGAGAGGCCGGGCTGGAGCTGCCCCGAATCGGACTGCGGCACCCGGACGTAGACCCTCATGCGTCGGGTGTCGGCGACGCTGAACAGCGCCGGCCCTGCGCTGCTCCCCGCGGTGGTCAGGGCGCCGATGTCGATGTTGCGCGCGGTCACGATGCCGTCCAGCGGCGAGGTGATGCGCTTGAAGCCCTCCAGCGCGAGCAGCCGCTGCACGTTCGCAGCGCCCCCCTCCACGGCGGCGCGGCTGGCCTCCGCGTCGCCGTTCTTCTCGTCCGAGGTCTGCTGGGAGACCGAGTTGCTGGCGAGCAGCGCCTTCCAGCGCGCAGCGGTGAGCGCCGCCAGCTTCGCGGTCGCCTGGAGCCGCACCAGTTCGGCGCGCGCCTGCATCAGCTGCTGGTCCAGGTCCGGGGTCTCGATCTCAGCGAGCACGTCGCCGGTCTTCACCCTGGCGCCGATGTCCTTGTACCAGGTCTTCACGTAGCCGCCGACCCGGGCATAGATCGGTGCCTGGAAGTCCGCCTGGATGGTGCCGGGCAGGCGCAGGGTGCGCGTCGCCGGCCCGGCGCTGGCCCGGATCACGGAGACGGTGGGCACCGCCTCCTGGTCGGTCCAGGTCTGCAGCGCGGCGTGCGAGCGTTCCCGCCCGATGATGCCGTAGGCGGCAACCCCGACCCCGCCTGCCAGCGCCACGACGGCGACCAGGCGGCCCCGCCATCGCCTGCGCCGGACGGGACTGGCAAGCAGGGCGGGAGTGGCAAGCGGGGCAAGGCTGGCGAGCGGGACGGCTCCGGTCGACAGAGCGGCGCTGGTCGGGATCTGGGTCATGCTGGCTCCGGCCGCGTGTCGGTCAGGGGGCATTCGAGGCGACAAGCGCGGAGCGTGCCGGGCTCGCGCGGGGCGCCTTGCGGCCGTGGGCGATGCTGAACACCACCGGAACGAAGAACAGGGTCGCCAGCGTCGCGCAGGCCAGCCCGCCGATCACCGCCCGGCCCAGCGGCGCGTTCTGCTCGGCGCTCAGCGCCATCGGCAGCATGCCGATGATCATGGCGAGCGCGGTCATCAGCACCGGGCGGAACCGGCCGAACCCCGCCTCCAGCGCCGCATCCAGCGGCGAGAGCCCGGCGGCCAGCTGCTCGCGCGCGAAGCTGACCACGAGGATGGAGTTGGCGGTGGCCACCCCCATGCACATGATGGCGCCGGTCAGCGCGGGCACCGACAGGGTGGTGCCGGTGACGAACAGCAGCCAGACGATGCCGGCCAGCGCCGCCGGCAGCGCGGTGACGATCACGAACGGGTCCAGCCACGACTGGAAGTTCACCACGATGAGCAGGTAGACCAGCACCACCGCGAACGCCAGGCCGGCGAACAACTGGCTGTAGGCGGCGGTCATCGTGGTCACCTGGCCGCGCAAGACCACGCTCGCGCCGCGCGGCAGGTCGTGCGCGGTGTCGCGCAGGATGCGGTCGATGTCGGACGTGACCCCGCCGAGGTCGCGGCCGTGGATCGCGGCGTAGAGGTCGAGCACCGGACGCACGTTGTAGTGCGACACCACCGCGTCGCTCGAGGTCTGCGAGATCTGCGCCAGCGCGCCCAGCGGCTGCGACCCGCCGCGGGCGGTGATCGGCAGGTTCCTGAGGCCGCCCAGGGTGTCGATGTTGTACTGCGGCGTCTGCACCACGATCGGGTAGGACACCCCTGTCCTGGGATTGAGCCAGAAGGTCGGCGCGGTCTGGATGCTGCCCGCCAGGGTGTCGAGCATGGTGGTGGCGGTGTCGCGCTCGGTCAGCCCGACCTCGCCGGCGAACGAGCGGTTCACCGCCACCTCCAGCGTCGGCTGGTCGGTGCGCTGCTGCAGCCGCGGGTCGGCGACGCCGGCGACGTGGGAGATGCGGCCGAGCAGCTCGTCGGCGTAGCGGCGGTTGGCCGCCTGGTCCGGCCCGGACACCTGGACGTCGATCGGCGCGGGCAGCCCGAAATTGAGGATCTGGGTGACGATGTCGGCCGGCAGGAAGGCGAACGAGGTGCCGGTGAAGCCGCGCGGCAGGACGTCGCGCAGCCGGTCCACGATCTCGTCGGCGGCACCGTGGCCGGGCTTGAGCGAGATCAGGATGTCCGCGTCCTCGGAGCCGATGGTGCCGGAGTTGGAGTAGGCCATGTTGATGCCGCTGATCGGCAGGCCGATGTTGTCGACAACGTTACCCAGATCGGCCGGCGGGATCTGGCCGCGGATGGCGCGCTCGACCTGGTCGCACAGCATCGCGGTCTCCTCGATGCGGGTGCCGGTCTGCGCGCGCAGGTGGATGCGGATCTGGTCGGCCTCGACCGGCGGGAAGAAGTCGCGGCCCAGGAAGCCCACCAGCCCGAACGAGGCGACCACGACCAGCAGGAAGAGGGTCACGAACCGCCAGCGCAGCGCCAGCGCGGCGACCAGCAGGCCGCGGTAGCCGGCCGCGAGACGCCCGAAGTTGCGCTCGAAGCCGCGCTGGAACAGCACCAGCGGGTTGCGCGTAGGCGGCGCCTGCGCGCCGTGCCCGTGGCCGGCGGCCTCCCCGGCCGCCTCGTGGTGCCCCTGGCCGCGCAGCAGGAAGCTGGCCATGGTCGGCACCAGGGTGCGGCTGAGCACGTAGGACGCGATCATCGCGAACACCACCGCCTCGGCGAGCGGGCGGAACAGGAAGCCGGCGACACCGCCCAGGGTGAACATCGGCACGAACACGATGCAGATGCACAACAGCGACACGGTGGCCGGCACCACGATCTGCTCCGCGCCGTCGAGGATGGCGGTCTCGATCTCCTTGCCCTGCTCCAGGTGCCAGTTGATGTTCTCGATCGTCACCGTGGCGTCGTCGACCAGGATGCCGACGGCGAGCGCCAGCCCACCCAGCGTCATCACGTTGATGGTCTGGCCCAGCGCCGACAGCGTGGCCAGCGAGGCGAGGATCGCCAGCGGGATCGACACGGTGATGATCAGCGTCGAGCGCCAGCTGCCCAGGAACACCAGGATCATCAGCCCGGTCAGCGCCGCCGCGATCACGCCCTCGCGGATCACCCCGGACACCGCGTCGAGCACGAACACCGACTGGTCGCCGATCGGGCTGAGCGTCAGGCCGGGCGGCAGCGACGCGCGGATCTGCGGCAGCAGCCTCTTGACGCCGCTGATCACGTCGAGCGTGGACACCGAGCCCGCCTTGAGGATGGTCATCAGCACCGCGTGGCTGCCGTTGACCCGCACCAGGTTGGTCTGCGGCGGGCTGCCGTCGTGGACCTGCGCCACGTCGCGCACGTAGACGATGGTGCCGTCGGCGCGCTTGATCGGCAGGTTGTTCAGCGACTCGATCTGGGTGGGGGCGTCGTTGAGGTTGACCGTGTACTCGAACTTGCCGATCTTCTCGGTGCCGGTGGGGATGATCAGGTTCTGCTCGGCGAGAGCGGCCACCACGTCCTGGGCGGACAGCCCGAGCGACTCCAGGGCGTGCTGGTTCAGGTCCACCTGCACCTGGCGGATCTTGCCGCCGTAGGGCGAAGGGATGGCGGCACCTGCCACGGTCGCGAGCTGCGGGCGGATGAAGTTCTGCGCGTAGTCGAACAACTGGGACTGCGACAGCTTGGTGCTGGACAGCGCGAGCTGCAGGATCGGCACGCTCGACGCGTTGAAGGTCAGCACGTAGGGCGGGGTGATGCCGGGCGGCAGCAGCTTGAGCACGGTCTGCGAGGCCGCGGTGACCTGGGCCAGGGCGGCGTCGATGTTCACCCCGGGCTGGAAGAAGATCTTGACCACGCCGTAGCCGGGCAGCGACTGGCTCTCCAGGTGCTCGATGTCGCTGACCTGCGAGGTCAGGGTGCGCTCGTAGTAATACACCACGCGGCCCGACATGTCGTCCGGCGGCAGGCCGTTGTAGGTCCACACCACGCTGATCACCGGGATGCCGATGCCGGGGAAGATGTCGGTGGGCGTGCGCGCGGCGGCCAGGCCGCCGAAGATCAGGATCAGCACGGCGAGCACCACGAACGTGTAGGGCTTGCGCAGGGCGGTGCGGACGATCGCGATCATGGACGGGGCTGGCTCCTGTCGTGTCCCACAGGCGCGACCGACGCCGGCGTCAAGCGTGCTGGTCCGGTTGATAGGCGAGTGGGCGACGCCCTGCCATTACATTCTTGTTTATTCCGCGTCACCCGGCGAGAGGCCGCACTCTCCGTCCAGTGCCGGGCTGCCTGCGCTTAGGCCCTGAACTGGAACAACGAGTCGTCGGCGGGCACCCCGACCTGCACGCTGCTCAGGCTCAGCCGTGTCGTCTCGCCCCGCCCGTCCACCAGCACGAGGCCGCGCAACCGCAGCGGATCATCCGAGAAGCTGAGGGACAGCTGGCCCTGGCCCGGGTGCTCGGTGCTGCGCAGCGTCACCTCCACGCTGCGCAGAGCGTCGTCCAGCAGAGCGCCGCGGCCGGCCTCGGCGGGAATGGCGGACCCGATCGACGGGGCGGCCTCCGGCGCGAGCGCGGCGCCGAGGCCGCGCGCCCGCCGGAGCGACACCACGGTCACCGGACCCGACAGCACGATCCGCTCGGCCAGCAGCATGGACAGCGGCGTGCGCGTCAGCGGCAGGCTGCTGCTCCCGCCGGTCGCCGCGTCGGCGTAGATGACCCGTCCGCGCGCCGCGACGAGGACGACCCGGCTGGGCGGATCGTACTGCAATCTCATCCGTCCGGGACGCTCGATCCAGGCGGTGCCGCGGCCGTCCCCCTGGGTGGACGTCTGCACGAAGCGCGCGCGCAGCGTGTGGATGGTGTTCAGGTAGGCCTCGATCCGCGACAGGACCTGCCGGTCGGCATCGTCCAGCGCCCCGGGTGGCGGAACCGCGACGCAGCCCGCCAGTCCGGGCAGCACCGAAAGCAGGGACAGGACGGCGATCACGTCACGACGCTGCATCTCGGCACGGCTCCAACGGCTCGGTCCACTACAATAGCAACGGAGTCTGGCTGACCAGCCCCCATCGGCCGGCAGTACTGGACACTGGCCTGTCGGCAAGCAAGGCTGGGCTCTGCCCGGACCCACCCAAAGGCCCCTCCTTCAAGCATGAGGCCTTTGGAAACTCTTCTCTCAAATAAGTGGATTCTCAAGGCTCGCCTTGAGCGGAGTCCAGAGGCAGAGCCTCTGGCCTTGCCTTCCTGCCGTCGCTGCGGACGCACGCGGACACCTTCGGCGTGGAGTCACGGCGGATCTGCGGCCTGCCCTGCGCAGAGCAGGGTCTCGCCGTGCGCCAGGCGGAGCCGGCACAGCAGCCAAGCCAGCTCGCCGCGGGGATCGCGTGGCAGGGCGAGCAGCGCAGGGGCGAGCAGCAGGCAGAGCGCGCCGACCACGCCGAGCAACGCCGGCGCGCCGACACCCCGTGTCTGCGCCAGCACCAGCAGGGCGCTGGCGAGTGCCATCCCGACCGCGGCCAGGACGTTGGTGCCGCCCACCGCGCGGGCCCGGCGCTCCGGCGCGGCCCACGCCTGCACCGCCGCCTGGGTCGGCACGGCCAGCATCCCCGCGCCCGTTGCGGCGGCGAACAGCGCAAGGCACAGCGGCCAGGACGAGGCGCCGGCGCCGGGGTGGGTGGCACGGGTCAGCAGCCAGGCCGCGCACAGCGACAGGCCGGTCAGGGCACATCCGGGCACCGCGGTGAGCAGGACCACGCGCCCGCCGGCCAGGAACGAGGCGATGGCCGAGCCGCAGGCGATGCCCGCCGCGAACAGCGCCAGGAACAGGCCGTTCAGCGCGGCGCTGCCGCCCAGCGTGTCGTGCACCAGGGCCGGCAGCAGCGACAGCACAGCCACGCCCACCATCCAGAACCAGGCGGTGGCCAGGGCGGCGTGCCAGGAGCGGCGGTCAGCCTGCAGGGCGCGGACGAGGTCCAGCGTGGAGGCCAGCAGGTTGGCCCGCACCCGCAGCGCCGGGGCGGCGGGCGGCGTGGCGGGAATGGCGCAGGCGATGGCCCAGGACAGCGCCGCGGCGGCGGCCACCAGGGCCGCGATCAGGGGGGCGCCGTCGCGGCGGCCGGCGAGCAGGCTGGCGCCCAGGGTGCCGGCCAGGATGGCGGCGAAGGTGGCGCCTTCCACCAGGGCGTTGGCGGCGGCGAGGCGTCCCGGCGCGAGCTGGTCGGGGAGGATGCCGTATTTCACCGGCCCGAACAGGGCGGACACGATCCCGGCGGCGACCAGGGCCGCGAACACTGCGCCGGGATCTCCGGCGGCCAGCGCGGCGGCGGCGGCGATGGCGATCGCGGCGTCGGCGAGCTTGAGGCGGCGGATCAGGCGGGCCTTGTCCATGCGGTCGGCCAGCTCGCCGCCCAGGCCGGACAGCAGGGCCGCCGGGGCCACGAAGGCGCCGGCGGCCGCGGCCACCATCCAGCCCGCGCCGTCGCCTCGGCTGCCGGCGGACCACAGCGCCAGCACGCCCAAGGCGTTGCGCAGCAGGTTGTCGGCGAGGGCGGACAACCCCTGGCACAGGAACAGCGGCCGGAAGCGTCGGTCGGCAAGCAGGAAACGGCTCACGGCGCGGACTCCTTCGCGAAACTCCTGGCATCCTGGACGCAGGGCCGGTGCCGCGACACCGCACCTCGCCACCCGGTTCGGTCCGGACCTGCGCCGGATGTATGTCTCGCCGGCAAGCCTGTCGCTGCTCGGCTACGAGCCGCACGAGCTTGTCGGGCGCCATCCCGGCCAGCCGGTTGATCCCGGGGACTGGCCGGCCTTCCCGGCGAACCTCGCCGCCACGACCGCCAGCGGGGCGAGGGCGCCGCTCAGCCATCGCGTGCCCAGGATCGCGTGCGCAGGAAGGACGGCACGGCCCTGTGGGTCGAGATGATCGACCGCAGGCTGGACGACGAGGAGGGGGCATCTCCTCGCCAGCCGCGACATCACCCGGCGCAAGAAGTCCGAGCAGGACCTGCACGAAGCCAACGTCAAGCTGCAGCGGCTGGTGATGCTGGACGGCCTCACCGGCGTCGGCCACCGACGCTTGATGCCAGCGGCCCGGATCGGCTTGGTCGCAAGCAAGGCCGGGCTCTGCCCGAACCCGCCAAAGGCCTGGGGCCTTCGGAAACCCATTCCTGAAGCAAGCGGTTTCCAGAGGTCTGCCATTGGCGGAGTCCAGAGGCCCATGCCTGAAGGAGGGGCCTCCGGTCTTGCCTGCTTGCTTCGGTCCCGCGCCAAAACCGCGTGCATCGTTCCACGGGTCAGGCGCCACGTCAGGGCGGAGCCGGCGTCTCGTTGATCGACGCCGCCGCGTGGATCAGCGCGAGGTGGCTGAGCGCCTGCGGAACGTTGCCAAGCATCCGCCCGTCCGCGGCGTCGACCTGCTCGGTCAGCAGTCCCAGCACGCCGGCGCAGCGCTCCAGCATCCCGTCCATCTGCCGCACCGCCGCCGGCCTGTCGCCCAGCAGCGCGAACGCCTCCACCAGCCAGAAGCCGCACGCGGTGAAGGTGCCTTCCTCCGCGTCCATGCCGGTGGTGCGATAGACCAGCGGACCGCGGCACAGCTCGCGGCGAACCGCCTCGCGGGTCAGCGCGAGCCGGTCGCGGCGCTCGAAGCCGAACCGCACCGCCAGCAGCAGCGAGGCGTCCAGCCGGTCGGTGCCGGGGTGCGCGGTGTAGGACTGCTTCGTCCCGGACCAGCAGTGCTCGTCCACCCAGTCGCGGATGCGGTCGCGCTCGCGCTTCCACCGCTCGGCGTGGCTGGCGTCGATCTGCCCATGTTCCGCCAGGGCATAAGGCACGGTCGAGCGCCGTCCAGCAGCCCAGCTTGGACATGGTGTAGTGCTCTGCCTGCTCCAGCTCCCAAATGCCGGAGTCGCGGCTGTGCCAGATGTCGGCGCAGCGGTCGGCCACCTCGGTGAGCAGGCGCCGCGTCACCAGATCGAGCACGTGGCCGCGCTCGACGAACAGCGCCGCGGTCTCCATCAGGTCGCCGAACACGCCGAGCTGGACCTGCGCGCGCGCCCGGTTGCCACGGCGCACCGGCCGGCTGTCGCGGTAGCCGGGCAGGTCCAGCGCCTCCTCCTCCGGGGCCAGCGCGCCGTCGAGGCGATACATCGTGCGCAGCCGCGGCCCGTGGCGGCGGACCGTGGCCGTCAGCCAGGAGAACGCCGCCTTGGCCTCCTCGGTGGCGCCGACGCGCAGGAACGCCTTGATGGTGTAGGCGACGTCGCGCACCCAGGCGTAGCGGTAGTCGTAGTTCTTGTCGCCGCCGATGCGCTCGGGCAGCGACGTCGTGGCCGCAGCGGCGATCGCCCCGGTGGGCGAGAACAGCAGCAGCTTGAGCGCCAGGGCGCTGCGCCGGACCTCGGCGGCGTACAGGCCGTCCACCTTGAGGTTGCCGCTCCACTCCCGCCACGACCGGTCGGAGCGGTCGATGCGCGCGTCGATCTCGGGCAGCGGCGGCAGGATCAGCGGCTCGTCGGCAGAGGCCAGCAGCGCCAGCGTCGCACGCGACCCCGGCCCGGTGACGAGCCGCGCCTCGATACCGCAATCGTCCTCCACCCGCCGCACCACGCTGTCGTCGGCGCGGAACGCCGCGACCACGCCGTCGATGTGCAGCACGTCGCCGTGCGGGCTCGGCTCGCGCCACGGACTGGCCTGGTCCAGCCGGCGTCCCGGTCGCAGCACGACGGCGAACGCGACGCTGCCCTCCAGACCCTCCACGCGCTGCGCCAGTTCGCTCCACGGCAGGCGCCCGGAGATGCCGCTGTTCAGCGAGCTGGTCACCCGGGCGCGGCCGGTGACGGTGGCGAACACCTGCTCCAGAACGTTGCTGTCGGGGCGGTAACGCCGCTCCACGGTGAAGGCGGCCTCCGGCGTCACCGAGAACCGCCCGCCGGACTCCGCGTCGAGCAGCCGGTCGAACAGCGGCTCGCTGTCCATGTTCGGCACGCACCACCAGTCGATCGAGCCGTCGGCACCGACCAGCGCCACGCTGCGCCCGTCGCCGAGCGCCGCATACTGCCCGAGCGGCAGGGCACCGGCGACGCGCCCCGCTTCCTCGGTCATGGCAGGTGGTTGCCGCCGGTCACGCCGTAGATCTCGCCGGTGACGTAGCTCGACTCCTGCGATGCCAGCAGCCCGTACACCGAAGCCATCTCCGCCGGCTGCCCGGGTCGCTCCATCGGCACCTCGGAGCCGAGATCGGGGATCTTCTCCTGCAGCTGCCCGCCACTGGGCTGCAGCGGCGTCCAGACCGGGCCCGAGGCCATGGCGTTGATGCGGATGCCGCGCTTGGCGACCTGCTTGGCGAGGGCGTGGGTGAAGGTGGCGGCCGCGCGGCCGAAGCCGCGGTAGCTGGTCTCGCCGTGGTCGGGCCTGGACACCATGTCGCGGGCCAGCCCCGGCGCGGATTGCGGCTGGTCCTCGAACTTCGGCTGCGCATACTGCGTGGCCAGGTCCTGCACGGCGTACTGGTTCGGCGTCTGGCTCATCTGTCCAGCAGCTTCCTGGGTCGGGATCTCAACGTCACCCTGCGGGCGAGGTTCGCGCGCCGGCCAGCGCCACCGGCGGCGGACGGGCCGCCCAGGGAGCGTGCGGACAGCCTCATGCCAAAGGCCTCAAGCATTGACCTGTCAGCGAGCAAGGCCGGGCTCTGCCCGGACCCGCCAAAGGCCTGAGGCCTCTGGAAACCTCTTCTTAAGTATTGGATTCCAAAGGCTTGCCTTTGGCGGAGTTTGAGGCAGAGCCTCAACCTTGCCTGCCTGACCGGGCACACTCAGGGGCCGCTGGTATCAGGGCGGCGCGGGATACCCGCGATCCCCATCCTGCGCAGCCCCCGTCCGCCCAGCAGGCGGCTAGCCGCGACCACGAGGCCGACGGCGAAGACGTGCACCACGAGGTCGCTGAGCGCCGCGTCGTAGGGGTGGAACAGGTTCAGCAGCGTGGCCGCCGCCGCCGCCGCCGCCAGCCCGCCCAGTCCCGCGGTCAGCCCGGGGCGCAGCGGCAGCGCCCGGCGCAGCATCAGGCCGAGCAGCAGCGACAGCGGCAGCGAGACGCCGACGATGAACACCAGGCACACGCGTTCCTCGATCAGCGAGGGGTCGTGCGCGGCCGGGGCGGCCCAGGCGCGCAGGCATCCCGCCCCGCTCGCCCCCAGCCACAGCAGCACGCCGGGCAGCGGCAGCAGCGGCCAGCGTCGCGATCGGCCCGGCACGCTGGTCTGGAACGCCGCCAGCGCCGCCAGCGCCGCGGTCAGCGCCGAGCCGGACGCGGCGAGCGCCATGTCGGGCGCGCCGAGCAGACGCTGCCACATCGCCGCGAGGTCGGAGACCTGCGACAGCGCCAGCCCGAGCACCGCCACCGCCGCCATCCAGCCGAGCGCGCGCCGCCATGGCGGCGCCAGGCGACGCACCGCAGGCGACCCGGCGCACAGCTTGCCGATCAGCGCCTCGTGACGCGACAGGTCAGACACCGAGCCCGCTCCGCGACGCGTCACGCATGGTCATCGCCTCGCGATGCGTCACGCATCGTCGACGTCCGGCGCCATCCTGGCGCGCAACGCCCGGATCGCGCGATGCAGGTTGACCTTGAGCGCGCCCTTGTTGCGCCCGGTCGCCGCGGCGGCCTCGTCCAGGGTCTGCTCGGCCAGCGCCAGGCGCTCCACGGCCTGGCGCTGGCCGTCGGGCAGGCGCGCGACCGCGTCGTGCAGCGCCGCGTGGCTGTCCTGCCGCTCGACCTGCTCGAAGGCGCCGAAGCCCGCGTCGGTGTGCGCCTCGTAGGCGGCGGGGTCGTGCACCTCGCGGCCGGCGCCACGGCCGTGGTGGCGCAGGGCGTCGATCGCGCGGCGCTGGGCGATGGCGCGCAGCCAGGGCAGGAAGCGACGCTGCGGATCGTAGGTGGCGCGGGCGCGGTGGATGGTGATCAGCGTCTCCTGTACCACGTCGTCGACGCGGTCCGCCGGTAGCCCGCTCTGCCGCGCGGCCGCGGCGATCACCGGCACGCAGTCGCGCAGCAGGGTGCGGTACGACGCCGCGTCGCCGTCCTGCGCGACGCGCATCAGCGGCGCAAGCCTCGCTTCCATCTCGCTACCCATGACAGTCCGGACCGGCGCGCACCGCGCGAGCCTATACCAATGTCGTCCGGGTGCGACAGGGCGCGAAGGCAAGGCCAGAGGCTCTGCCTCTGGACTCCGCTCAAGGCAAGCCTTGAGAATCCGTTTTTAGCAAGTGGTTTTCAAAGGCCCCATGCTTGAAGAGGGAACCCTTGGCGGGTACGGGCGACGCCCGGCCCTGCCTGTCGATCGGCCGGCGCCAGGGGCCGCCGGCACCGGGGAAATGGCCGCCGATGGGCCATCCTGCGCGGCGATGCGGCCGGTTCGCACGGGCACGACGTAACCGGGGATGGCCCCAGCCGAACAGGATGCAGCGGCCGAGCAGGCCGCGCCCCTCAGCGGAGAGAGACCATGCGATCGACGATTGCCACCGCCCTGCTGTTTGCCGCGATGTCGCTTGGAACGTCCGTGGGGATGTCCGCCGGCGCCCATGCCGCCGATGACGCCGTGTGGCAGTGGCAGCCGGCCATGACCGTCCCGGCGTCGATGCCGGCGATGGGGGCGGAGGACCTGCGCAAGCACATCGGCGGCTGGGTCCACGCCCCGGACGGCTCGGTGATCGGCAGCCTCGACTCGTTCACCACCTCCAACGAGGCCGTGGTCCACGGCAGCATGTTCTTCATGGGCGGCATGAAGTACCTCATCATTCCCGGCAAGGATTTGGCGGTGATGGACGGCAGGCTGTACGCCTACGGCATCGACGCCGCGCACGTCCGCAAGGTTGTCACGCCGAAGCACCTCGTCGTGGGGCTGTAGCCCCCTTCGCCCGGCACCGGCGCGCCGCATGGGGCGCTGCCTTCCCGTCCGCCGCCCTCGGCCCCACCTGCTGCCCTCAGCCCCGCCCCCCAGCCCCGCCTGCTGCCCTCAAGACAAGGACCCGCCGCATGCTCCCTCGCGATCCGACCGCTCGCCCCTCCCCCGCCTGGCGGGGCGCGGCCCTCTGTGCGGCGCTGCTGGCCGTCGCCGGCGCGGGCCTCTACGCGCGCTCTCCCGGCGCCAGTGCCGCGTCGCTGGTGGCGCTGCCCGCGCCCGCGGGCGCCACGCTGCCGAACGCCGCGACGCAGGCGGCGGGGCTGCAGACCGTGGTGCTGTCCGGCGGCTGCTTCTGGGGAGTGCAGGGCGTGTTCGAGCACGTGCGCGGCGTGACCCGCGCGGTGTCGAGCTATGCCGGCGGCGAGGCGGCCACGGCGCGCTACGAGCTGGTGAGCACCGGCGCCACCGGGCACGCAGAATCCGTGGAGGTGACGTTCGATCCCGGGCAGGTCTCGTACGCCCAGGTGCTGCGGATCTTCTTCAGCGTGGCGCTCGACCCGACCGAGGTGGACCGCCAGGGGCCGGACAGCGGCACGCAGTACCGCTCCGAGGTGTTCGTGCGCGACGCGGCGCAGGCCGGGGCGGCGCGGGCCTACATCGCCCAGCTCGACGCCGCCCAAGCGTTCGCGCGTCCGATCGCCACCCGCGTCGACCGGCTCGACCGCTTCTACCCGGCCGAGGCGCACCACCAGGACTTCCTGGTGCGCCACCCGGACTTCCCCTACATCGCCGCCTTCGACATGCCCAAGGTCGCGGCGCTGCAGCGGCTGTTCCCGGCGCAGTATGTCGAGACGCCCGTGACCGTCCAGCCGGACGCGGTGCAGCCCGGCACCGTGCGGCACGTCATCCTGCAGCCGGTGCGCGATCCGGCGTGAGGCGGGCGAGCCCGGGCGCGGAGTCCGCGAAGGCATGGTCCCGGGCGCAGGCCTGCACGCTCTGGCCTGCGTGACGGCGACGCGCAGTGCGGTCTCGCAGACCATCGGCGCCGGGCACCTCCGGCGCGATGCCCTACCCGGGAACCGCACGGCGTCCAGGTAACGCGCGGGGCCGCGGCGGCGAACGGCACGTGAACAATGTCCGGAGGCTGGTGATGCGGCGCACCCTGGTTCTGCTGTCCCTGCTGGAGGCGGCGACGCTGCTGCCGGCGCAGGCGACGCCCGCCATGCCGGCCCCGGTGGTGGCGGAGCTGTTCACCTCGCAGTCCTGCTCCTCCTGCCCTCCGGCCGACGCGCTGCTGGCTGAGCTGCGGCGAACCCGACCCGACCTGCTGCTGCTCGATTTCCACGTCGACTACTGGAACCGCCTGGGCTGGAAGGACCTCTACTCGTCGGGCGCGGCGACCGAGCGCCAGCGTGCCTACGCCAGCGCGCTGGGCAGCGACGCCTACACGCCGCAGCTTGTGGTGGGCGGCACGCGGGAGATGGTCGGGTCGGACCGCGGGGCAGTGGACGTCGCCCTCGCCGAGGCGGCGTCGGAGCAGGCGTCGCGGCCGCCGATCGAACTCCAGCTCGGCTGGGCCGGCGCGGAGATCGCGGTCCGCGTCGGCACCGGCGCCGGCCACGGTAACCTGGTGCTGATCGGCTTCGACGACACCCACACCACCCGGGTCGGCGGCGGCGAGAACGGCGGGCGCACCCTGACCGAGGTGAACGTGGTCCGCTCGGTGCAGCCGATCGGGTCCTGGAGCGGCGCCGCCCTGCAGCTCCACGCGCCGCCGCCGGCAGGGCAGCGCGCGGGGCTGCTGCTCCAGGACGGGTCGGGACGCATCCTGGCGGCCGCGGTGCTGCCCACGGCGGGCTGAGCGGCCGTCCACGCGCAGACGCGGAGCGTTGCAGGCGTGCGGCGCGCACATTCTGCTCGGAGTCGGCAGCGCGGCAAAAAGCAAGGCTGGGCTTTGCCCAGACCCACCAAAGGCCTGAGGCCTTTGGAAATCCCTTCCTTAAACAAGGGGCTTCCAAAGGCTTGGCCTTTGGCAGAGCCTCTGGCCTTGCCCGCCTCCTGCTCATCCCTATGCCTCGCGCCCACAGGCTGCCATCCGGCGGTCACGACACCGGCGGGGTCGGCGGCGTGACCACGCCGATCCCGGCATCGGCCTGGATGGTGTCGCAGCCGAAGCTGGTCGACATTCCCTTGTTGCCGGTCAGCGTCAGGAAGGCACCGAGGCCGCCCAGGGCCGCGATGTTCGCGGCGGCAGGGTGACCGTGTCGGGCGGCAGCTCCACGAATTCTATTCCGGTGTCGAATTTGTTCTGATACCAGCAGCCCTAAGCATTGACCTGTCAGCAAGCAAGGCTGGGCTCTGCCCAGACCCGCCAAAGGCCAGGAGCCTTTGGAAACCTCCCTCTTTTAGCAAGTGAACTCCAAAGGCTTGCCTTTGGTGGAGTTTGAGGCAGAGCCTCAACCTTGCTTGCCCGACCGTTCACACTCAAGGGCCGTTGGTATGACATCCGATTTCCCGCGTCACAGGCAGGGTGTTCCGCTACCGATTTGGTACTCGGGAATGGGAGACTTTCGCGATCTAACGAGACTCCTCGTTCGCAACGAGTTCCCTTACGGTGAAATGGTCCAGGGGCGCACCGCCGGCGATCCCTGGTGCCCGGGACCCTGCAACGTCCGCCAAGGCCGATCCGTGTCTGGCGAGTCCGCCGTCCGGGTCCGACACGTCAGGCACGCGACGCCTGGCCCACTGAACAATGGAGAGCGACCATGCGCCCGGCCCTTGCCACGACCCTTTTCTGCACGGCGCTGTCCGTGTGCGCCCACGCGGCCGACGGAGGGGTGTGGCAATGGCAGGCGCCCATGTCCTTCCCGCAGCACATGGCGGCGATGACCGCGAGCGACCTGCGTCAGCACATCGGCCAGTGGGTCTATGCGCCCGACGGCTCGGCGATCGGCAGCCTCGACTCCTTCACCACGACGAACGAGGCCGTCGTGCACGGCGGCATGTTCTTCATGGGCGGAATGAAGTACCTCGTCATTCCGAGCGGCCATCTGGCCCTGATGGACGGCAAGCTCTACGTGCACGACATCGACGCGGCGCACGTTAGGAAATCCATGATGCCGGGAAACCTGGTGGTCGGGCTGTAGCGCCCGGCGCGATCGTGACGCTGCAGGGATGACGTCCACGCGGGCGGCCGTGCCTGCGTCACCCAGGCGGCGGGCAATGCGACAAGCAAGGCGAGCAAGGTCAGAGGCCTATCGCTTGGAAGCGGGGCCTCTGGCCTCCGCTCAAGGCCAAGCCTCGGGCATCCATTTCCATAAACGGTTTCCAAAGGCCTCGGCCTTTGGCGGGTCCGGGCAGAGCCCGGCCTTGCTTCCTGACAGGCCGATGTCTGGTGCCGCTCGCATCAGGCTGACCCGGAACGGGAACGCCGTCGCGACGCGGGCCGGGCCGCTCAGCGGCCGGGCGTGGCCAGGGCGGGCGACCTGGCGATCAGTGCCGCGGTGAGGGAGGCGGCGTCGCGGTAGATCCAGATGGCGGTGTCCGCGCAAGGCTCCACCCGGTCGGGCGCGCCGTAGGCGGCGCGGATGCGCTCGGGCGGCAGGCCGCGCATCACGATAAAGTCGTACTGCGGCGGGCGGGACGGGTCGGCCAGGGCGTGGCGATACCAGCGCGGATCGTTGCCCCAGTCGTAGGCGAGTCCGTCGCCGTCGAGCTGGTCGACCTGCATCGACCAGTCCGTCGCCACCTCGATCGGCCGCGCCTCCCAGTAGCCGGCGAGCCCGGCATGCAGCCCAAGCCGCGCCTGCAGCGGTCGCAGGCAGGCGGCAACGTCGTGGTCCCAGCGCAGCACCGCGGGCGGCCACACCGCCAGGCCGACACACGTCGCGAGCACGGAGGCCGCCAGCACCGCCGAGGCAGCCGGCGCGGCGCGGAACCGGCTGACGCGCAGCAGCGTGGCGGCCAGGAAGATCACCGGCCAAGCCCACAGCGCGACCAGGTAGCGGTACGACCCCTCGTCCATGTACAGGATCGCGGTGAAGGCGAGGCTCCCGGCGATGCCCGCGGCGGCGAAGCACCAGAGGAACAGGTCCTGGCAGGCCTGCGTGACGTCGCCATTCCTGCGCGCCCGGACCAGCGTCGTGAAGGGAAACGCCGCGAAGACCGCCAGCGGCAGGAACAGCCCGGCCGCCAGCGCGCGGGAATGTGCCGCGACGAACACCGGGCCGTGCGCCAGGAAGGCGCGGACCGAGGCCAGCACGAGCGTGGGCGCGAGCGGGGGCGCGGCCTCGAAGTGCAGGCCGCTCAGGCGCAACGCGCGGAAGGCGAGCCAGCCGGCCAGCAGGCCGCCGCCCGCTGCGGCCGCGATCCCGGCGGCGCGGCGCGGCGCGGCGCGGCCGGCCAGGACCGGCACCGCGCAGGCGCACGCCAGCGGCACGACCAGCTCGACCACCAGCATCAGGTCGGAGAGATAGACGAGGCTGCAGCAGACGGCGAGGCCGAGGGCGGCCCGCAGCGTGGGCCGGCGAAGCTGCTCCGCGGCGAACAGCCCGCCGAGCGGGGTGGCCAGGAACGGACCGAAATGATCGACCGGCAGGAACGCGTCGAGGATGACACTGTGGCTGGCGGTCGCGAGGTCCAGGCCCACGAGCGCCGCGAACAGCACGAACACCAGGGCGCAGCCATCGGCCTGGGCGGCGGCGTCGGGCCGGGCGCGGCCGAGATGGGCTGCGAGCAGGCCGCCGACGTGGACGAAGGCCAGCGCCTGCGCCACGCCGTAGAGCAGCAGGGTCGGCCGCACCGAGCCGGTGGCGGCCAGCAGGCTGCCGAGCACCGCGAGGTCGGGCACCAGGCTCGGGATGCGCGCAAGCTCGTGGCCATGCCAGGCCCTGGGCACGTGCGCCAGGTCCCAGGCGAACGAGAACGGCAGCAGCGTGTCGGCGTTCAGCGCCAGCCCGACCATCGGCACGCGGCCGAACACGAGCACGGCGCAGAGCACGGTGCCGCCCAGGGCCGCCGTGTAGGCCACGATGGCGGGCAGGGCATCGCGCAAGGCGGCTCGCGTCGGCAGGGATGGCGTCATCGCGACCGCACCTACGCGCACAGTACCGAAAGGCTATCCCGGCAGGCAAGCGCAGGCAACCGGCGGCCCGGCGCCGTCCGCAGGCGGTGCGGCCAGGCAGGGGACGCAAGCAAGGTTGAGGCTCGGCCTCAAACTCCGCCAAAGGCAAGCTTTTGGAGGCCACTTTTTTAGCAAGGAGTGGGATTGCCCCGTTTCCGTGGACGGTTTGTGGGCTTGCGGACTACGGCTTGGCGGCGACGTCCTGCATGTCGGCTTCGTAGGTCATGGGAGAGCGGTAGC
>JAABUQ010002793.1_pt1 | contig 33553 bp, 34 predicted proteins | sample 5560001 | NCBI WGS metagenome assembly JAABUQ01 (sample SAMN10711888, study PRJNA513371) | rock metagenome | isolation source: Antarctica rocks | place: Antarctica: Victoria Land, Finger Mt nord | collected 2015-12-18
AGATGGACGCCGCCAGCCGCACCGGCGTGGACGACATGCGGGAGGTGATCGACGCCGCCCGCTACCGCCCGCTGCAGGCCCGCACCAAGGTGTTCATCGTGGACGAGGTCCACATGCTGTCCCGCAATGCCTTCAACGCCTTGCTGAAAACGCTGGAGGAGCCGCCGCCGCACGTGAAGTTCATCTTCGCGACGACCGAGATCCGCAAGGTGCCGGTCACGGTGCTGTCCCGCTGCCAACGGTTCGACCTGCGCCGGGTCTCGGTGGCGGAGCTGGTGGGGCAGTTCGGGCGGATCGCAGCCAAGGAGGGTGTCGCCGTCGCGCCGGACGCGCTGGACCTGATCGCCCGGGCGGCGGACGGCTCGGTGCGGGACGGGCTGTCGCTCCTGGACCAGGCCATCGCGCAAGGCGCAGGGGGCGCCCCCATCGACGGCGCGGCCGTTGCCGACATGCTGGGCCTCGCCGACCGCTCGGCGGTGTTCGACCTCATGGAGGCGGTGATGGCCGGGCGTCCGGACCAGGCGCTGGCGGTCACCGACCGCGCGCACGAGCGCGGCGCGGACCTCGGCCTCATGCTGGGCGACCTGCTGGACCTCGCCCACACCCTGACCCGGCTGAAATCCGTGCCCGCGCTCCGCGACGGCAACGAACTGCCGGAGGCCGAGCGCACCCGCGGCGCGGCTTTGGCCGACCGCCTGACCATGCCCATCCTGGGCCGCGCCTGGCAGATGCTGCTGAAAGGCACGCAGGAAGCCGAGCAGGCGCCGGACCGCCGGGCCGCGGTGGAGATGGTGCTGATCCGCCTGTGCTACGTCGCCGACCTGCCGCCGCCGGGCGAGCTGGTGCGGCGGCTGACGGAGGCGCCGCAAACCGCCTCCCAGCCCGCCCCCCGCGCGCCCGCCGCCCCGCCGCCCTTCGACGGCGGCACGGTCCGCGCCGTCGCCAACGGCGCTGCCGCCGCCCCGGCCCCGATGCCCGACCCGGCACCGATGCCTAACCCGGCCCCGGCCGGCCCGCGCCTGTCCAGCTTCCGCGACATCGCCATGCTGGTGGCCGAGCAGCGCGAGCCGATATTGCATGGCCTGCTGCTCCACGCCGTCCACCTGGTGCGCTTCGCCCCCCCGGTCATCGAGCTGCGGCCGGAGCCGGACGCGCCGCGCGACCTGGCGTCCCGTCTCGCCGCCTTGCTGCTGGAGGTGACGGGCACCCGCTGGACCATCGCGTTGTCGCGCGAACCCGGCGAACCCACCTTGGCCAGCCAGGGGCAGGCGGCGGACACCGCGCGCCGGGCGGAGGCCGCGACCCACCCGCTGGTGCAGGCCATCCTGGACGCCTTCCCCGGCGCGGAGATCGCGAGCGTCACCGACAGCCGGGCCGACGCGTACGGGCTTGTGGACATCGCGCCCCTGACGGAAGAGGGTGACGGGCGGGAGTTCGCGCCGCTCGACGCCGACAGCGGGGACGTCGTGCCGCCGGGCGCCGCGGATTCGATCTGATGGAGGAGGACGCATGAAGAACCTAGCCGGCCTGATGAAGCAGGCCAGCCAGATGCAGGCCAAGATGCAGGAGATGCAGGCCAAGATCGAGGCCATGGAGATCGAGGGCAGCGCCGGCGCCGGCATGGTCAGCGTCACGCTGTCCGGCAAGGGCGCGCTGAAGCGGCTCAAGATCGACCCCAAGCTCGCCGACCCCGGCGAGACCGAGATGCTGGAGGACCTGGTCGTGGCCGCCCACGCCGACGCCAAGCAGAAGGTCGAGGCGATCATGGCCGAGGAGATGCAGGCGGCGACCGGCGGGCTGCAACTGCCGGAAGGCTTGAAGCTGCCGTTCTGACGGGATGGGCGGTCCCGAGGTCGAGCGGCTGATCGCCCTGCTGTCCCGCCTGCCGGGCCTGGGGCCGCGTAGCGCCCGCCGGGCGGCGCTCAAGATGCTGCAGCAGCCGGAAGCGCGGATGCTGCCCTTGGCCGCCGCGCTGTCCGACGCGGCGCGGGCGGTGCGGGCATGCCGGCAATGCGGCAACCTCGACAGCCGCGACCCCTGCGGCATCTGCACGGACCCGCAGCGCGACGGCGGCTCGATCTGCGTCGTGGAGGGCGTCGGCGACCTGTGGGCGCTGGAGCGCGCGGCGGTGCACCGCGGCCTGTACCATGTGCTGGGCGGCACGCTGTCCGCGCTAGGCGGCACCGGGCCGGAGGACCTGAACGTGGCGCCGCTGCTGGCCCGGGTGGAGGGCGGCGGCGTGACCGAGGTGATCCTGGCGCTGGGTGCCACCGTGGACGGCGCGACCACCGCGCATTGGCTGACGGAGCGCCTGCGCAAGCTGGACAGCCCGGCCCGCATCACCCGCGTCGGCCAGGGCGTGCCCATCGGCGGCGCGCTGGACGTGCTGGACGACGGCACGCTGGCGGCGGCGCTGCGGGGGCGGCGGGCGTTTTGAGCGGGTGGGTCTCGCTGAGGATATTGAGCACGCCGTAGGATGGGTGAAACCCATCGCGCCGTTCCCATCAAGACCGCTCCCCGGATCGTGTGTTCCCAGAACTGCCTCTGCCAAATGCCGCGCTCGCCCTTGCCGACCCGGCTGGCCGACCGATGCTCTCCGGGCGGAAGGTGCTTGGAGAAGCCCGCTTTGATGGCCTGCCATCGCAAGGAAAAATCCGCGTCGCCGTCCGGCAACGTCCAGATGCGGTTCCGCCGGTAATCGGTCATGCGCGCATGGTGCCGCGTTCGCCACTATCGGCAAGGACGAAGGAGTCAATGCGCGGCGTCGCAGGGCGTGCCCATGATGATCTATGGTATGGGTGCATCTTGGGCGCAACGGTGAGCATCTTGGATGCAGGGCGCTTTGGAAGCGATGAGTTTTACCCATCCTACGCTCGCTGGTACACCCGGCTTCAACAGTGCCCGGCATACCGCGAGCACGTCATGGTCCCATTCGAGGATCTCAAGGCCAAGCTGGAGTATTGACAATGCCGGACCTATCCGTAATCGGCTCCATCCTCGTCGTGCATTGGCTCTTAACGATGAGTCCAGGCGCCAACACCGTGCTCGTCGCGCAGACCGCCGTTGCAAGCGGGCGCATCAACGCCCTCTCGGTGATCGCCGGCATCTGCGCGAGCGGCGCCATCTGGGTCACGAGCGCTGCCCTTGGCCTCAAGGCCGTGTTCCTGGCCTTCCCTTGGCTTTATACCTTTGTGTCGTACGCGGGTGCCGCATACCTGATCTGGCTCGGCGTCAAACTCCTGCGCTCCAGGTCCAAGCCCATCGAAGGCGAGCTTACCGGCCGCGTGCCTCAGCGCCTGATTGTAAGCTTCGCGAGGGGGTTCATATCGAACATCACCAACCCCAAAGCCCTGGTCTATTTCTCCAGCGTGTTCGGCACCTTCATGCAACCAGATGCGGGACCTGGGACCGTCATCGCCGTGGTCCTGGTCACATGGCTCTGCAACTTTGGATGGTATGGGGGCCTTTCGCTTCTGCTCTCAGGCACCGCGGCCCGGCGGGTGTATGGCCGCGTCACACGGACAATCAACCGTGTGGCCGGAGTGGCCATGATTTTGTTCGGCCTGCGGGTAGCGATTGCTCGTCCGCAGTAAATAGGCACAGTACAGCTAGCCTCTGCCCCGGAATATCCGCCCGAGGTTCGGTTTGTTTGACAGACAGGGCCGCCGCAGCCGGAAGAGGCGTTGTAAGGACAGTCCAGGTATGATGATCCCGCGCAAGCAGAAAGCAACCAGGAATGTACGTTGAGGTCAATGGGACTCGGCTATTCTTGGACGTAGAGGGATCTGGCCTCGTTCCCGACGGTGCCACTATGCGCGAGAAGCCCACGCTGATCCTACTTCATGGCGGCCCCGCAGCCGACCATAGTTCCTTCAAACCCGCCTTTTCGGCCCTCTCTGACATCGTGCAGATCATCTACGTGGATCAGCGCGGTTGCGGGCGCAGCGCGGACAGCGACCCGTCCACCTGGCATCTGAATTAGTGGGGCGACGACGTGAAGGCGCTGTGCGACATGCTGGGCGTGAGCAAGCCCATCATCTTCGGTTTTTCGTTCGGTGGCTATGTCGCTCAGGCTTACGCAACGCGCCATCCCGAGCACCCATTGAAGATCGTACTCGCCAGCACGGCCGCGTTCATGGATTTCGAGGCGGTGTTTGATGCGTTCGCCCGGATTGGCGGAGTGGAGGCGTCGAGGATCGCGCGTGAGCGTTGGACAAGCCCGACCCCGAGTTCACTGGCAGCCTACATGGCGCATTGCGTGCCGCTCTACCGCCCCCCTATGCCTGGTCAGCAGCCGATCCGGCGAACGGTCGTGCGGGAAGCCGTTGCACTGCACTTCTCGGGAGAGGGGCGGGAGGTCATGCGAATGGATTTTCGGCCGTTGCTAGGAGGCGTTCGATGCCCTGTCATGGTCATGGTCGGGGATGCCGACCCGATCACGCCGGTTGCGTTCAGCAAGGCGATTATTGCCTCGCTTCCCCCTGACTTGGTGCGCTTTGAGCGCTTTCCCGAATGCGGCCACGGCATTCAAGTGAATGACCCCGCGAGGTTCTTCCGCACCATGCGGGAGTTCATTCTGGGAAGCTAACAGGGATTTGAGAGGAGGTTGATGGGTTAATTGTCCACCTGAGCTTCGTTCGCCGGATAGCCGACCTATGCGGCTAGGGAAGGGCGCTGGTCCCCGGCCCGCCAGTCGTGCTATTCTCGACAAATAAACGCCGAATGGCGACGGCACCACGCCGACCAAAGGGGAGCACGCGACCATGCTGAAAGGCCTGCATCCGCTGATCTCGCCGCCGCTGCTGGCCGTGCTGGCGGAGATGGGGCATGGCGACGAGCTGGCCATCGTCGATGCCAATTTCCCCGCCGCCACCCACGCCCGGCGCCTGATCCAAGCGGCCGGCCTGCCGGCGCCGTCCGTGCTGGAAGCGGTGCTGACCCTGCTGCCGCTGGACGATTTCGTGTCCTGCCCCGCCGCGATCATGACCCCGTCCCAGGGCCGCCCGCCGGTCGCCGCCGACTTCCAGCAGGCGCTCGACGCGGCGCAAGGCCACGCCGTCGCCATCGAGGACATCGAGCGCTTCGCCTTCTACGAGCGCGCCGCCGGCGCCTATGCCATCGTCGCCACCGGGGAAACCCGGCTCTACGGCTGCATCCTGGTCCGCAAGGGCGTGATCCGGCCATGACGCTGCCCACCCGCACGCTCGGCCGCACCGGCATCGCGTTGACGACGCTCGGCTTCGGCAGCACGGGTCTCGGCAACATGTATCGCGCACAGACCGAGGACGGCGCGATGGCAACGGTCGAGGCCGCCCACCGCGCCGGCATCCGCTACTTCGACACCGCGCCGCTCTACGGCTTCGGCCTGGCCGAGCACCGCATGGGCGCTGCCCGGCGGCGGCTGCCGGACGACATCGTGCTCTCCACCAAGACCGGCTGGCGCCTGGTCCCGCGCGGCGCGTCCCCCGGCCCCGGCAGCCCCGCCGACAGCCTGTTCGACCGCCCGGCGCCGTTCGCGCCGCGCACCGACTACAGCTACGACGGCGCCATGCGCTCTTTCGAAGACAGCTTGCAGCGCCTGGGCACCGACCGCGTCGACATCTTGTTCCTGCACGACTGCGACCGCCGCAACCACGGCGACGCCTACCGCGAGCGGTTCGGGGAGGCGATGGCCGGCGCCTACCGCGCCCTGCTGTCGCTGCGCGAGCAAGGAGCCGTACGGGCCATCGGCGCCGGGCTGAACGAGTGGGAAGCCTGCCAGGACTTCGCCGAGGCCGGAGACTTCGACTGCTTCCTGCTGGCCGGCCGCTACACGCTCTTGGACCAGGCGTCGCAGGGCAGCTTCCTGCCGCTGTGCGAGCAGCGCGGCATCGGCATCATTCTGGGCGGCCCCTACAACTCCGGCATCCTCGCCACCGGCGCCGTCCCTGGCGCGATGTACGACTACGCCCCGGCCTCGCCCGCCATCCTGGAGCGCACCCGGGCCATCGAGGGCATCTGCCGCCGCCACGGCGTGCCGCTGCGCGCGGCGGCGCTGCAATTCCCGCTGTCGCACCCGGCCGTTGCGACCGTCATTCCTGGCGCCCGCGACGCGGCGGAAGTGGAGGAGAATTTGCGCCTCATGGCGCATCCCATCCCTTATGCCCTTTGGCTGGAGCTGCGGCAGGCCGGGCTGATTCGATGATCGACGCGCACGTGCATTACTGGCGCGTAGACCGCGGCGACTACGATTGGCTGACGCCCGACCTGCCGATTTATCGCGACTTCCTGCCGGGGGACGCGGCGCCCCTGTTCGACGCGGCCGGGATCGATGGCATCGTGCTGGTGCAGGCCGCGGCGACCGAGGCGGAGACGCGCTTCCTGCTGTCCCTGGCCGAAACCGACCCGCGGGTGCAAGGCGTCGTCGGCTGGACCGACATGATGGCGCCCGATGCCCCGGACCGCTTGGCGGCCCTGGCGCAGGACCCGCGGCTGCGCGGCATCCGCCCGATGTGGCAGGACATCGCGGACGACGAGTGGATGCTGCGGCCGGAGCAGGACGCGGCCTATCGTGCCACCGTCGAGCTAGGCCTCACGTTCGACGCCCTGGCACAGGTCCGCCACCTCGCCCACCTCCCGCGCCTGATTGAGCGCCACCCGGACCTGCCCCTTGTCATCGACCACGCCGCCAAGCCCGACATCGCCGCGGGCCGCCATGCGGAGTGGCAGGCGGGCATGGCGGTCCTCGCCTCCTTCCCGCATGTCCGCTGCAAGCTCTCCGGCCTGGTGACGGAGGCCGCGCCCGGCGCCCCGCTCGACGCCATCCGCCCTTATGCCGACACGCTGCTGGACCTGTTCGGGCCGCAGCGGCTGATCTTCGGCAGCGACTGGCCGGTGCTGACCACCCGGCAGGATTACGCGACCTGGTGGGACTGGTCCCACCGCCTCACCGCCCACCTGACGCCTGCCGGGCGCGACGCGGTGTTCGGGCGGAACGCCGCCGCGTTCTACAGGCTGCACGAGACCACGAAGGCGCAGCCGACATGATCGGCTTCGCCCTGTTCGGCTGCGGCCGCATCGGCCGGATGCACGCCCGCAACATCCACGCCCACCCCGGCGCGGAACTGGTCGCGTGCTACGACGTGGCCGGCCCCGCGGCGGCGGCGGTCGCGGCGGACCTCGGCGCGTCCGAGGCGCAGTCCGTGGACGAGGCGCTGGCCCATCCCCGCGTGCAGGCGGTGTTCATCGCGTCCAGCACAAACACCCACGTGGACCTGATCGCCCGCAGCGTGCAGACGGGCAAGGCGGTATTGTGCGAGAAGCCGGTCGATCTCGACATCGCCCGCGTCGATGCGTGCTGGCAGGCCATTGCCGGGTTGCACCCGCTGGTAATGCTCGGGTTCAACCGCCGGTTCGACCCGTCGTTCTGCGCGCTGCGCGACCGCCTGGCAGCGGGCGAGATCGGCCGGCTCGAGCAGGTCGTGATCACCAGCCGCGACCCGGCGCCGCCGCCGCCGGGCTACGTGGCCAGCTCCGGCGGGCTGTTCCGCGACATGGCCATCCACGACTTCGACATGGCGCGCTACCTCGCGGGCGAGATCGTCGAGGTGCAGGCGATGGGCGCGAACCTGATCGACCCCGGCATCGAGGCTGCGGGCGACATCGACGCGGCGATGGTGGTGATGCGCGCGGCCTCCGGCGCGTTGGTCCACATCAGCAACAGCCGGCGCTGCGCCTACGGCTACGACCAGCGCATCGAGGCGTTCGGCGCAGGCGGCATGCTGCAGGCGCACAACCAGCACCCCACGACGGTGGAGAGCTGGGGCCACGGGCGCACGCGGGCGATGGACCCGCTGCAGGACTTCTTCATCGCCCGCTACGCCGACGCCTACCGGGCGGAGCTGGACCATTTCATCGCCTGCGTGAACACCGGGGCCGCGCCGCTGGCCGGCTTCGCCGAGGGGCGGGAAGCCCTGCGCCTCGCGGACGCGGCGCTGGACAGCATGAGGAGCGGGCGGGCGGTCCGCCTCGCCTGAACGGGAGGACGCGATGGCGACGATCCGGCTGACCGCGGCGCAGGCCGTCGTGCGATACCTCTCGGTACAGCGGACGGTGCTGGACGGGCAGGACGCGCCGCTGTTCGCCGGGTGCTGGGCGATCTTCGGCCACGGCAACGTTTCGGGCATGGGGGAGGCGCTGTCCGGCGCCCGCGACACCCTGCCGACGCTGCGGGCGCACAACGAGCAGGCCATGGCGCTGGCCGCCGTCGCCTTCGCCAAGGCGCGCAACCGGCGGCAGATGATGGCCTGCACCAGCTCCATCGGGCCGGGCGCGATGAACATGCTGACCGCGGCGGGCGTCGCCCATGTCAACCGCCTGCCGGTGCTGCTGCTGCCCGGCGACGTGTTCGCCAGCCGTCGCCCGGACCCGGTGCTGCAGCAGGTCGAGGACTGGGGCGACGGCGCCGCCAGCGCCAACGACTGCTTCCGCCCGGTGTCGCGCTACTGGGACCGCATCGCCCGGCCGGAGCAGTTGCTCGCCGCCTTGCCCCGCGCCGTCGCCGTGCTGACCGACCCCGCGCAGTGCGGCCCGGTCACGCTCAGCCTGTGCCAGGACGTGCAGGCGGAGGCCCACGATTTTCCCCTGGCGCTGTTCGAACCCCGCACCCACCGCATCCGCCGCCCCGCGCCGGACGCGGAGGAACTGGCGCACGCCGTCCGCGCCCTGCGCCGGGCCGAGCGGCCGTTGATCGTGGCCGGCGGCGGCGTGCTGTACTCGGAAGCCGCGGGCACGCTGCAAGCCTTCGCCGCCCGGCACGCCATCCCAGTGGCGGAAACCCAGGCCGGCAAGGGCGCGCTGCCCTGGGACCATCCGCAGGCGGTCGGCGCCATCGGCGTCACCGGCAGCGCGGCGGCGAACACCCTGGCGCGGGAGGCCGACCTGGTGCTCGCGGTCGGCACGCGGCTGCAGGATTTCACCACCGGCTCGCGTGCCCTGCTGCCCGGCGGGCCGCGGCTGATCCAGCTCAACGTCCAGCCGTTCGACGCCGGGAAGCACGGTGCAGCACCCTTGGTCGGCGACGCCCGGGTGACGTTGGAGGCGCTGACCGCGGCGCTCGGCGATCACGCGAGTCCCCCGGCCTGGCAGGCGCGGGCCGCGGCGCTCGTGGCGGAATGGACCGCCGTTGTGGACGCCGCGACGGCGCCGGGCGCGGCGGTGCCGAGCGACGCCCAGGTGCTCGGCGCGGTGAACCGCGCGGCGCGACCCGGCGACACCGTGGTGTGCGCGGCGGGCGGCCTGCCGGGCGAGCTGCACAAGCTCTGGCGCACCCCGGGACCCGGCGGCTACCACCTCGAATACGGCTTCTCCTGCATGGGCTACGAGATCGCCGGCGGCCTCGGCGTGAAGCTGGCGCATCCGGGGCGGGAGGTGTTCGTCATGGTCGGCGACGGCGGCTACCTGATGATGAACTCCGAGCTGCACACGGCGGTGATGCTGGGCCGCAAGCTGATCGTCGCCGTGCTCGACAACGGCGGCTACGGCTGCATCGACCGCTTGCAGCGCGCCTGCGGCGGCCAGTCCTTCAACAACCTGCTTGCGGATGTAGATGCCCGGATGGACGACGCCCGCGTGGACTTCGCGGCCCACGCGCAAAGCCTCGGCGCGCGGGCGGAGCGGGTGGCGGGCATCCCGGAGCTGGAAGCGGCGCTGGCCCGCGCCCGGGAGGCCGACCGCACCTCCGTCATCGTCATCGAGACCGACCCGGCCGCGACGACGGAGGCCGGCGGCGCATGGTGGGACGTGGCGGTGCCGGAAGTCTCGGAGCGCCCGGAGGTGCGGGCCGCGCACGCCGCCTACATCGCGGCCCGCAAGGCGCAGGGTGGCTGCGCGTGACTGTCCGCCTCGGCACCAACCCGATTGCCTGGAGCAACGACGACCTGCCCGAACTGGGCGGCGACACCCCGCTCGAAACCTGCCTGGCGGAAGCGCGGCAGGCCGGGTTCGCCGGCATCGAGAAAGGCAACAAGTTCCCCGCCGACCCGGCGGCGCTGCGGACCGTGCTGGGCCGGCACGGCCTGGTCCTCGTGTCCGGCTGGTACGGCGCGGCGCTGCGGCATCGCGACGTGGAGGCGGAAATCGCGGCGATGCGCCCGCACCTCGAACTGCTGCAAGCCTGCGGCTGCGGCGTGATGGTGTTCGCCGAAACCTCCGGCACGGTGCAGAACCGGCGCGGCGTGCCGGTCGCCGACCGCCCGGCGATGCGCGACGACGAGTGGCCGGTGTTCCTCGACCGGCTGGGCCGGCTTGGCGACTGGATGGCCGGGGAGGGCGTGCGGGTCGCCTTCCACCACCACATGGGCACCGTGATCGAGACGGCGGCGGAGATCGGCCGTTTGCTGTCCGGCACGCCCGACAGCGTCGGGCTGCTGCTGGACACCGGGCACCTGGCCTTTGCCGGCGCTGACCCGGCCGCCGTCGCCCGGCGCTGGGCGCACCGCGTCAACCACGTCCACGCCAAGGACGTGCGCCCGGACATGCTGGCCCGGGCGCTGCGGGAGCGGTGGAGCTTCCTCGATGCGGTCGTGGCGGGCGTTTACACGGTGCCGGGCGACGGCCAGGTGGATTTTGCCGCCGCGCTGCGCCCGCTGGCCGAAGCCGGCTATGCCGGGTGGCTGGTCGTCGAGGCCGAGCAGGACCCGGCCCGGGCGCACCCGCTGACCTATGCCCGGTCCGGCTGCGCGCACCTCCGTGCGGCGGCTGGGGCGGCGGGGTTTTCCGTGAGTCTGTAGGTCATGCAGGGGGGTTGAGAATGGGTGCATTGGCAGGGCGTCATGCGATCATCACCGGGGCGGGCAGCGGCATCGGCCGCGCGAGCGCCCTGTTGTTCGCGTCCGAGGGCGCGGCGGTGCTGGCGGTGGACCGCGACGAGCAGGCGGTGCGGGAAACCCAGGCGCAGGTCGCAGCCGCGGGCGGACGCGCCGAGGCCATGGCCGCCGACGTGGGCGACGAGGCGCAGGCGGCCGCCTACGTGCAGCGCGCCCTGGACGCCTTCGGCAGCCTCGACATCGTGTATGCCAACGCGGGCGTGTCCGGCGGGCCGACGCCGCTGCTGGAAGGCACGGCCGAGCTTTGGATGGAGGTGCTGCGGGTCAACCTGATCGGCGCTTTCCTCGCCGTCCGGCACGCCGCGCCGCACATGGTGGCGCAGGGCCGCGGGGCCATCGTGTGCACCGCCTCCGTAGCCGGGCTGCGGGCCAACGCCGCCGGCGCCCCATACAGCGCCAGCAAGGCCGGGGTGATCAGCCTTGTGCAGACCGCGGCGGGGTCGCTCGCCGGCACGGGGGTGCGGGTGAACGCCGTGTGCCCCGGGCTGATCGAGACCGGCATGACCCGGCCGTTGTTCGACGCGGCGCGGGCGCGCGGCTCGGAAGGGCGGATCGGCCAGCTCAACCCGTTGCAAAGGCATGGGGTGCCGGGGGAGATCGCGGCGGCGGCGCTGTTCCTGGCGAGCGACGCCGCGTCCTACGTGAACGGGCAGGCGCTGGCGGTCGATGGCGGGCTGTCGGCGATGCTGCCGTTCTCGCGGGCGCCGCATCGGTAGGGGGCCAAGATGGAACACCGTCAAGCAAGTCCCGCCGCGACGCCGGTCCGCCGCCGCGCCCTGCTGGCCGGGGCGGCAGGGCTTGCCGCCGGCAGCGCCCTCACGCTGATTGGCGCTTCGGCGCGGGCGCAAAGCCCCGGCCCGGTGGTCGAAACCGCGGACGGCAAGCTCCGCGGCGCCGCGGCGGGCGGCGTGCACAGCTTCAAGGGCATCCCCTACGCAGCCTCGACGGAGGGCGCCCGCTTCATGCCGCCGGCGGCCGCGGCGCCCTGGGCCGGCGTGCGCGACGCCGTCCGCTTCGGCAGCTCCGCCCCGCAGCCGTCCCCGGCGCCGGACCCGCTGGCGTCATGGTACGGCGCCATCGAGCCGGTGGGCGAGGACTGCCTCTCGCTCAACGTCTTCACACCCGGCCTGGACGGCGCCCGGCGTCCGGTGATGGTTTGGATCCATGGCGGCGCCTGGAGCAGTTGCGCCGGCTCCGCCCCCGGCTTCGACGGCACGGCCCTCGCCAAGCAGGGCGATGTCGTGGTGGTCACAGTGAACCACCGGCTCAACGTGTTCGGGTACATCCGGCTCGACGACAAGGACGAGCGCTTCGCCGCGTCCGGCAACGCCGGGGCGCTCGACCTCGTCGCGGCGCTGCAATGGGTGCGCGGCAACGTGGCCGCCTTTGGCGGCGACCCGGGCAATGTCACCATCTTCGGCCAGTCGGGCGGCGGCGCCAAGGTCAGCGCCCTGCTTGCGATGCCGGCGGCGCGGGGCTTGTTCCACCGGGCCATCGCCCAAAGCTGCTCCGGCAGCCTGCGGCTCGCGGGCCAGGAGGAGGCCGCGCGCCTCGCGCACGGGCTTGCGGCCCAGCTCGGGATCGGCAGCGCCAATGGGGCGGCGTTGACCGGGGCGGCGTTGCAGGCGGTGCCGATGGGGCAACTCATTGCGGCGCTGCAGGCGATGCCGCGCCCGTTCCGCCCGGTGCTCGACGGGGTGCAGTTCCAGCAGAACCCGTTCGACCCGGCCGCCCCGGCCCTTTCGTCGGACATCCCGTTTATGGCCGGCAACGCGGCGAACGAGGTGACGCTCTACTTGGCGGCCGACCCGAAGAACTTTTCGCTGGACGCCGCCGAGGTGCGCCGGCGTCTCGCCCGTTTCCTGCAAACCGACGACGCCGAGACCGGACGCATCATGGGCGCCTACCGCGCAACCTTGCCGGGGTCGTCGCCGAGCGACCTGCTGGCCGCCATCGCCATCGCCACCGACTACAGCTACCGGCGCAACACGACCCGCGAAGCGGCGCTGCAATCGCAGACGGCGCGGGCGCCCGTGTATGCCTACGTGTTCGACTGGCAGACGCCGGTCATGGGCGGCGTGCTGAAAACGCCGCACACCGCGGAGGTCCCGTTCGTGTTCGGCACCACGCAGGCGGCGTCCGGGCTGGTCGGCGCCGGGCCGGACCTCCTGCCGCTCACCCGGACGGTGATGGCGGCCTGGGTCGCCTTTGCCCGCACCGGCAACCCCGGCAACCCGGCGCTGCCGCCCTGGCCCCGCTACGAGGGCGCCGGGCGCAGCACCATGATGCTGGGCATGGACAGCAAGGTCGCCAGCGATCCCGGCGGCGAGGCGCGGCGGGCCTTGGACGGCCTTCCGGCGTTCGAGTACAGCATGCCGGTCAACTACGTGCGGGCGTGACGCCGGGCTGCGGGGGCGACGAGCAGCGGGTCAGATCATGATGAAGCTTTGCAGCTTGGCCATGACAAGGCGGGCGATCTGCGGCGGCACGGACGCGCCAGCATAGCGAACCGGCCGGGCCAGCGTGTCGATGCTTCGCACGTAGCCGGACGCACTCACTCGGCAACGATCTCGCGGCCCAAATCCGGCCCCCAGTCGTAGGCGCCGGCATAGGCAGCGCGCCACTCCTCCGTTGTCTTTCCCCTGAACAGTTCCTCAAAGACCACGCGCGGTTCCGTCCGGCGGATACTGATGCCGCCATCCTGGATTTCGACCTCGACGCGCTCCCCGTCATGCAGCCTGATCGCTTGGACGATGTCGCCAGGCAGCCGCACCGCCAGGTTGTTGCCCCACCTGCCAACTGTCACTTGCGTCACCGATGCCTCCTGCACAGTGGAATATCCTTAGCATATCCAACTTGTGAAATCATCTGGCGCCATGCACGCAAGGGCCAGGCCGTCCCCCTGCAACCCGCATCCCGCCCGGCGCTTATAGGCCTATGCCGCGATGGGGGACGGGATGGCCGACAGGATCGACGAAGCCGGCACGGCCCCTTTGCCTTCCAACACCGCAGCCGGGCACAAAGAACCTTTCGACATCCATGAGGTCTTCCGCCGCCTGCGCGCGGCCTGTGCCCGTCTGCCCAAGGCGGCGATGTTCCAGCTCCGGGACGAGGGCTACCACACCCCCTACGAACAGCTCGTGGCCAGCCTGATCAGCGCCCGCACCCTGGACGAGACCACGATCCCCGTCTGCCGCCGCCTATTCGCCCGCGCCCGCACGCCCGCGGCGATGGCGGCGCTGGAAGAGGCCGAGCTGATCGTCCTGCTCCGCGGCGCCACCTTCCCGGAGCCGAAGGCGCGCGACATCCTGGCGCTGTCCCGCACCATCCTGGAGCGCCACGGCGGCGAGGTCCCGGACACGGCTGAAGGCCTGACCGCGTTCCGCGGCGTCGGCCCGAAGGTGGCGGCGCTCACCTTGGCGGTCGGCTTCGGCAAGCCTGCCATCTGCGTGGACATCCACGTCCACCGGATCGCCAACCGCTGGGGCTACGTCGCCGGGTCCACGCCCGAGCGCACCATGGCCGCCCTCGCCGGCAAGCTGCCGCAGGAATACTGGATCGAGATCAACGAGCGCCTGGTGCCCTTCGGCAAGCACGTCTGCACCGGGCCGCGGCCGAGATGCCCGGCTTGCCCGCTGCTGTCCATGTGCCGGCAGGTGGGCGCGGGACAGGCTTGAATGCAGCCGCGCCGCACCAGGCCTGTCTGGTGCGGCGCTTGGCGAACGAGCCGTGGGTCAGCGTGCGGGTTGGGCGGCGCTGGCGACCGAGGCCGGACCAGGAGGCGTCCGTCCCAGGCGTGCCCCGGCGAGGTTGAAGGTCGAGGTTTCGGCGTTCTCCGGCAGGCTGTTCTCCGCCTGCGGCGCGCTGTTGGAAGCGTTGGGCGCCGGCGGGGTCATCGCCGTGGCCGTGTTCCCTTCGGCAAGCGCCGGCAGGGACGCCGTGCCGGCCAGCAGCGCGACGGCAAGCGCAAACCTGGCGCGGCGGGCAGCGGCATGCCCCAAAGTCTTGATCGACTGAGTCCTGATCGACATGATCCCGTTCCTCGTGTTCGGCAGGGCCGGGCGGCCCCGCAACGACGAGGACATTGCCAGCCGCAACGTTCGGCCTCGATGGCCTGCGCTATACCGATTGACAATCTCCGTCATGCGGCCTCGGCGCGCGCGCCTTTCCGCGGAGGTTGGGAACTCCCAATGTCCGGGAGATGGCCCGCCAATGCCCGTCCGCGCATAAGCCTCGACCGGAACGTGAAATGAGCAGCCGTGGCATCCGCACCCCACCTCGACCCAGTTGGCCTGTCTCCTGCGTGACCACGACGGCAGCCTTCCTGCTCCTGGCCGCCCTCGCCCTTGCCGGTTGCGCGGGCTACGAGGCGCAGCCGCTCGCGCCGGCGGCGGTTCTTGCGCCGGACGTCGGCTCGCTGGACCGGACGCGCCCCGGCGCCCCGCCGATCACGGCCAGCGGGCCGCTCACGCCTGCGGATGTCGCCGTCCTTGCGGTGCAGAATAGCCCGGACCTGCGGGCGACGCGCGCGCAGCGCGGGGTCGGCCAGGTCCAGGTCATCCAGGCGGGCCTGCTGCCCGACCCGGTGCTGTCCGGCACTTATAACGTGCTGCTTGCCGGGCCAGGCTTCGCCAATGCCATCGGCTCGACCCTGACCGTCGACATCACCTCGCTGATCCTGCGGCCCGTCCGGCTCCGCGCCGCGCAGAGCGCCGGCATGCAGGTGGACGCGAACATCATCTGGCAGGAATGGCAGACAATCAGCCGCGCGCAGACGCTCGCCATCGACCTGGTGGAGCAGGGGCGGCTGCTGCGCCTGATCGGCGAAACGCTCGCCTTGCTGCGCCGCCGGGGGGATATCGCCGCAATGGCTTTGGCGCAAGGCAACACCACGCTGCAGGTCGTGGCCCCGTTCGCGATCGAGCTGACCGCGCTGCAAACGGAAGACTATGTCGCCCGCCTCGCCCAGGAGCTGCGCTGGCAAGAGCTTGACGCGCTGCTCGGCCTGCAGCCGTACGTCCGGCCGGTGCTGTCGGAGGCCCTGCGCGTCCCCACCATTGGGAAGGACGAGGCGGCGCAGATGGTCGCCAGCCTGCCGCAGCGCCGGCCCGACCTCATTGCGCTGCGGTTCGGCTACGACTCGCAGGAGCAGACGCTGCGGGCCGCCGTGCTGGGCCAGTTCCCCGCGCTGACAATCGGCCCCAACTACGGCAGCGATACGACCCGCGTGCAGTCGCTTGGCCCGGCGGTTTCCGTCGCGCTGCCGCTGTTCAACCGCAACCGGGGCAACATCGCGGTCGGGCAGGCGACCCGGACGCAACTGCGCGAGGAATACGCCGCCCGCCTGGCGACCGCCGAGGGCGGCGCACGCGCCTTGCTGGCCAACCTCGACCTGCTGCAGCGCCAGCTCAAGGATGCGCGCTCCGGCCTCGGCCAGGCGCGGAGCCTGGCCGTGGAGGCGGAACGGGCCTTGGGCGCCGGGCTGCTGGACGAGTTGAGCTACGTGCAGCTCGTGACCGCGCGGCTGGGCAAGGAGCGGCAGGTGATCGGGCTGGAGCAGCAGGTGATGGACCAACGAATCGCGCTGGCCACCTTGCTCGGTGCCGGGCTGCCGCCGGTCCACATCGAAATGTCGCCGGGAGCGAGCCTGTTATGAGATGGCTGTTGGCCCCGCTCGTCGCCGTGCTGCCCGCCCTGGCCTGGGCGCAGGACAGCAGCCCGCCCCCGAGCGTGCTCGTCGCCACGGCGGCGCCGCAGAGGGGCAGCGCTGAACGCACCGTCACGGCCTATGGCGTCGTGCAGGCGGCGCCGGGCAGCAGCGAGACGCTGAGCGTGCTGCGGTCCACCCAGGTCACGCAGACCCTGGTCGCCGTGGGGCAAAGCGTGAAGCAGGGCCAGCCCATCCTCGGCCTCAGCGCCGACCCGGCCGCCCTCGCGAGCTACAAGCAGGCCGTGACGGCGCTGGCGCTCGCGCAAGGGGAGCGCGCGCGGCTGACGCAGTTGCTGAACCAGCATCTGGCGACGCGCGACCAGGTGGCGCAGGCGGAAAAGGCCGCAAGCGACGCGCAAGGCAACCTCGATTTGCTGAAAGGCGCGGGCGGCGGCACCGCCGGGCAGACGCTCGCGGCCCCGTTCGACGGCGTGGTGTCCGCGCTGCTGGCGGCGACCGGCGCGCGCGTCGCCGCCCAGGCGCCGTTGGCGACGCTGGACCGGGCCGGCAGCCTGGTCGTCTCGGTCGGCGTGGAGCCGGCGCAGCGGGGCATGGTGGCGCCGGGCCAGGCCGCGCGCATCGAGCCGATGGACGGCAGCGAAGCCAGGGACGGCCGCGTGCTCGCGGTGGGCGGCATGCTCGACCCGGCGACGCGCCTGGTCCCCGTCCTGCTGACGCCCGCCACCGCGTCGGGCCTGCTGCCGGGCGGGCCGGTGCGCGCCGTCGTGCGGGTGGGCGAGGCGAACGGGTGGCTGGTCCCGCGCGAGGCGGTCTCGACGGATGGGAAGGGCGCATTCGTGTTCCAGACGGCCGGCGGCAAGGCGAGCCGGATCGACGTGGCTGTCGCGGGGACGGACGGCGGCACGACGGTCGTCACCGGCCCCATCGACCCGAAGCGCCCTGTGGTGACAAGCGGCAACTATCAGCTCCAGGACGGCTCCCCCGTGCGCGAGGACCAGCCCGGCGCCGCGGGGGTCGCCGCACGATGAGCGGGGACGTGCTGCCCGCGAGGCCCGCGCCCGCCACCCACGCGGCCAAGCCCGGCGGGTTCGTCGCCCGGCACACCCGCTCCATCCTGGCCGTCATGCTGGCGCTGACCCTGGCCGGCGGCTTTGCCGGCGTCCTGCTGCCGACCGGGCTGTTCCCCATCGTGCAGTTCCCCCGCGTGACGGTGAACGTCGATGCCGGGGCGCGGCCCGCGGACCAGACGGCGCTGCTGGTGACGATTCCGCTGGAGCAGGCGATGCGCCGGGTGCAGGGGGCGCAGGGCGTGCGCTCCACCACCAGCCGCGGGTCGGCGGAGGTGTCGCTCGATTTCGCGTGGGGGACGGACATGACGGCCGCCGCCGTGCAGGTGGACGCGGCGGTGGCGCAGGTGCTGCCGACCCTGCCGCCCGGCAGCACCTACCAGGTCCGCCGCATGGACCCGACGGTGTTCCCGATCATCGCCTACTCGCTGATGTCCAAGACGGTCGATCCGGTCCAGCAGCGCGACATCGCGCAGTACCAGATCGTGCCGTTGCTGACCGCCATCCCTGGCGTCGCGTTTGTCGGGGTCCAGGGGGGCGCCCAGGCGGAGGTGCAGGTGCTGGTCGATCCGCACCGCCTGGCTGCGCGCGGCCTCGCGCTGTCGGACGTGGCGGGCGCGCTCGGCAAGTCGAACGTGCTCAACGTCGTCGGCCAGATGCAGGACCATTCCAAGCTGCTGCTGCTGGCGCTGGACAACACGGCCCGGCAGCTCGACCAAGTGCGCGACACGGTGGTGGGCGGCGGTGCGGGTGGCGTTGGGGGCGGCGTCGTGCGGGTGCGGGACGTGGCGGAGGTGTCGGACGGCATCGTGCCGCAATGGACGCGGGTGAGCGAGGACGGCCAGCCCGCCGTGCAGTTCCAGGTCTACCAGCAGCCGGACGGCAACACGGTCGCCATCGCCGCCGCGGTCCGCAAGGCGCTCGCGGACTTCCAGCCCTCACTGCCGCCCGGCATGACCCTGGCCAACTGGTACGACCAGAGCGTGCTGGTGACGGACTCCGCCGCCAGCGTGCGCGACGCGATCCTGATCGGGCTGGGCCTGGCGGCGCTGGTGCTGCTCGCGTTCCTGCGCAGCCTGCGGGTGACGCTGGTGGCCATGCTGGTCGTGCCGGCGACGCTGGCGACGACCGTGCTGCTGCTCTACTCGCTCGGGCTGACGTTCAACATCATGACCCTGGGCGGCATCGCCGCCGCGGTGGGCCTCGTGATCGACGACGTGATCACCATGGTGGAGCACCTGGCACGCCGGGCGGGCGGGCACGGGGGCGCCGCCTTGTTGCCGCCCGGGGAAGACGCCGTGCTCGCGGCCGGGCGGGAGTTCCTGCCGCCGCTCACCGGGTCCAGCATGGCGACGCTGCTGGTGTTCCTGCCGCTCGCCTTTTTGTCCGGCGTCACGGGGGCGTTCTTCAAGGCGCTGTCGCTGACCATGGCGGCGTCCCTGGTCATCTCCTACGCGCTGACCGCCCTCGCCGTGCCCGTGCTGACGCGCGCCATCGTCGATTTCAACCGTTGGCACGACCCGGGCGAAGGGCCGGAAGGCCGGGTCGGCCGCGTCCACCGCCGCACGCTGGAAACGCTGTTCCGACGCCCCTGGCTGCTGCTGCCCTGCCTGGCGGCGCTGCTGCTGCTGGGCTGGTTCGCGTTCGGGCACGTGGGCAGCGGGTTCATGCCGAAGCAGGACGAGGGCGGCTTCGTGCTCGACTTCCACTCCGCCCCCGGCACCTCGCTCGATGAGACGACGCGGGAGCTGGCCCAGGTGGAGGCGATCCTGCGCGCCACGCCCGAGGTCTCGACGTTTTCCACCCGCGTCGGCGCGGGCCTGAACGGAGGCCTGAGCGAACCCAACCGCGGCGACTTCTTCGTGCGCTTGAAGTCCGGGCCGCGCCGCCCCATCGAGCAGGTCATGGCGGACGTGCAGGACAGGATCGACGCACAGGTGCCCGGCCTGGTGACCGCGACTGCGCAGTTGCTGGAGGACCTGATCGGCGACCTGACGGCCGTGCCGCAGCCCATCGAGGTCAAGCTCTACGCCAACGACCCCGCCGCGCTGGCGCCCGCGGCGCGCAAGCTCGCCGCCATCATCGCCAAGGCGCCCGGCGTCGTCTCGGTCCAGGACGGGATCGTCATCGCGGGCGACGGGCTCAACATCCAGGTGGACCCGGCGCGCGCCGCCATCGAGGGCGTGGACGTGCAGGCGGTCAGCGACGCGCTGCAGAGCTACCTGGCCGGCACGGTGGCGACCCAGCTTCCGCAGGCCGTCAAGCAGGTCGGCGTGCGGGTGTGGCTGCCGCCGGGGCAGCGGCAGTTCGACGACCAACTGGCCGGCCTGCCGATCCGCGCGCCGGACGGGCACGTCTTCGCGCTCGGCCGTGTGGCGCGGATCACCGCCGCGCCGGGCCAGGCGGAGATCACGCGGGAGAACCTGCAGCAGATGATCGCCATCACCGCCCGGCTGCAGGGCGCCTCGCTCGGCGCCGCGGTGGCCGCGGTGAAGCAGGCCTTGGACCAGCCCGGCGTGATGCCGCCCGGCGTGCGCTACGAGCTGGGCGGCCTGTACGCGCAGCAGCAGATCGCCTTCGCCGGCCTCGCGCGGGTGTTCGTGGCGGCGCTGATCGCGGAGTTCGTGCTGCTGCTGTTCCTGTATGAGCGGTTCTGGATTCCGGTCATCGTGCTGGGCGCGTCGGCGCTGTCCACCACGGCGGTGTTCGCCGGGCTGTGGCTGACGGGGATCGAGCTGAACATCACGGCGATCATGGGCATGACCATGATCATCGGCATCGGCACGGAGATGGCGATCTTCCTGGTGTCGGAATACGTGGACCTGGCGCGGGAGATGCCGCCCCGGCAGGCGCTGCTGGAGGCCGCGCGCAACCGCTTCCGCCCGATCGCCATGACGACGCTCGCCGCCATCCTGACGCTGATGCCGCTGGCGCTGGCCATCGGCGCCGGGTCGGGAATGCAGCAGCCCTTGGCCGTCGCCATCATCTCGGGCTTGATCGTGGAGTTCCCCCTGGTGCTGCTGGCGATGCCGGTGCTGATCGGCCTGACGATGCCGCGGGGACGGGGGGCCGGGCTGAACCCGACGTAGTCGGATGGAGGACCGCCTCGGCGGTCCGGCATAGGAGAGGTGCGTGATGGTGGATTGGTCGATTGCCGTGCCGTCGTTCCTGACGGCGCTGGTCGAGTGGGTGGAGGCGTTCACCATCGTGCTGGCGGTCAGCCTCAGCATCGGATGGCGGGGCGCCATCGGCGCCGCGTTGGCCGGCCTCGCGACGCTTGCGGCGCTCACGGCCGTGTCTGGCGGGCTGCTCGCGACCGGCATCGACATCGGGCTGGTGCAGTTCGTCATCGGCGTGTTCCTGATGCTGTTCGGGGTCCGCTGGCTGGCGAAGGCGATTGCCCGGTATGCGGGCCTCAAGCCGCTGCACGACGAGGCGGCCGAGTTCGCCGAAACTCGCGCCAAGTTGTCAGGCGATTGGGCGGCGGGCTGGACGGTGGCGTTCAAGGGCGTGCTGCTGGAAGGGCTTGAGGTGTGGCTGGTGGTGGTCGCCCTCGGCACGCGCTCCCCGGGGGGCGCTGGGCTCGCGAGCAGCATCGGGGCCGCGCTGGCCGCCCTGCTGCTCACCTGCCTTGTGGGGGCCGCCGTGCGGGCGCCGCTGCAGCGGGTGCCGGAGAACACGATCAAGTTCGTCGTCGGCGCGATGATCGTCTCGTTCGGCACTTTCTGGACGATGGAGGGCATCGGCGGCGAAGCGGTCTGGCCCTATTCGGACTGGACCTTGCTGATCCTGGGGGCGTTCTACCTCCTCGCGGGCCTCGCGGCCGGCACCGTCCTGCGCCAGGGCCAGCGGAGGGTCGCGTGATGGGACCGTTCATCAAGACGCTGTTCGGGGACGCGCGGAACGTCGCCGTGGTGGCGGCGGTGGTCGCGCTTGAGTTCGTGCTGATCCGCTCGGGCCTTGGACGGGAGGCGGTGCTGCTGGTGCCCATCGCGACGATGGCCGGGGTGGTGTGGCTGGCGCCGCGCTGATAAAGCCAAGCCCGGCGCTACCAACCCGCCGAGATCGGAATCTCGATCAGGTTGGGCACCCCCGAGGCGATGCCGGCCGCGCCGGCGCCGGCAATCTCGGCGGCCGCGCCGACGCGCCGGGCCGGCACGCCCATGGAGGCCGCGAGCGCCAGGAAGTCCACCGGCGGATCGGCCAGGTCCATGGCGATGAACCGGTTGGCCTGGGCGCTGAGGTAATGCGGCTGCGCCCGCATGAAGTTCTTGAGCACGTTGTGCTTGCGGTTGTTCATCGCCACGAACGTCACCGGCAGGCTCTCATGCGCCGCGGTCCACAGCGCCTGCGGCGAGCACATCGCCGCCCCGTCGCCCACCAGGCACACCACGGGCGACCGGTCCAGCCCGAGCGAGGTGCCGACTGCCGCCGGCATGTCCCAGCCCAGCCCGCCGCCGCGCAGGAACGAGTACTGCCGGGCGGAGGACGAGTTCAGGAAGGAGCGCACGTGCAAGGAGGTCGCAATCGCCTCGTCCACGATGGCGACGTGCGGGCCGACCGCGCGCCCACCTGCTCGGCCGCCACCAGCGGCGTCGTCACCGGCGCGTCGAACTCGGCCCGCGCCCGCTCCCGGAACGCCGCCAGGCGGTCATTGCGTTTCGTTTCCGCCGCCTGCCGCAAGGACGCGATGGCGGCCTGGTGACGCGCCAGCTTGCGGTCCAGCAGCGGCAGCAGCACCTTCAAAGATGTTGACCACCTCACGCCAAAATTCCGTTCGGTCATCATCGTATTCTCAGCTCAACCGTTCATGCATGGAAAGAGCAAACCCGGCTGCCTGCGCAGGACTGGCAGACAGCAGAAAATCGGCTACGTCCTGAGGCGAGTGACAGAGCATGGTCTGAAGGCCGTCATTTAGGAACGCGTCACTTATTGACTGCGCCAACGCTGGGCGGAGCGCCGCATTCACGGCGCGGTGGTTTGGGTTCGGACACATTTGATCTCCGCATGTCGGATCAGTTCAGTGGTCTGGCGATCTTGGCGCTGCCGGGCGACCAGGGCTGGCAATTTGCCAAAGACAGTATTCAATCATATTGGCCATCGGTCTGTGATAAATCTCACAGCTTGCTGGCGCGCGACGAGCGACAGGACTAATCTGTCCTTAGCACTACCGCCATCCATTGTGACTTTGCTGCATCGATCCTTGCGATGTTCGCCACCAGGGTTTCTCCTCAATGTCTGATTTGAACGCCTGGCAGTAGCGCGTCGAAAGCTGGGTTGAACGCTCTTAACAAGTTCGCGTCAGGGAGCGCCTGCTCGCATAGCGCCGCACTGGCCATCGCGGCACCAGCGCCCGCCTGCCAGGCGACGTGATCATCGCCACCGTGGTTCAGCCATTCGCGGGTGAGCGTTCAGCAAAAGGTTTGGCCGCCCGCTATCCCTGGCGCCACCTACATTGGGCGGCTGCCGGACGTGACCGGGGTCATCCAGCCGTGCGGGTCGTTGGTGCCGGCGTACTGCACGGCGGTGACGGCGTCGTACAGCCGTTGGGTCAGCTCGCCGATGCCGCCGCCGTTGATCGTCATCCGCTCGCCGGCATAGCCCAGCTCGCCCACCGGGGCGATCACCGCGGCGGTGCCCGTGCCCCACATCTCTTTCAACTGGCCCTCACGGTGCGCGCGCTCGACCTCATGGATGGAGACGGCGCGCTCCTCGACGGGGATGCCCCAGTCGCGCAGGAGCTGCAGCACGGAGTCGCGGGTGATGCCGGCCAGGATGGTGCCGTTGGACAGCGGCGGCGTGACCACGGCGTCGCCGATGCGGAGCATGATGTTCATCGTGCCGACCTCGTCGAGGAACTCGCGGTGCTTGCCGTCCAGCCAAAGCACCTGGGTGTAGCCCTGGCGCTCCGCGTCGCGCGCCGCGTACAGGCTGGCGGCGTAGTTGCCGGCCGTCTTGGCCGCGCCCAGCCCGCCCGGCACCGCGCGCACGTGGCTGTCCGTCGCCAGGATCTTCACCGGGTTCAGCCCTTCCTTGTAGTAGGCGCCGACCGGGCTGAGGATGACGTAATACAGGTAGCTGCGCGACGGGTGCACGCCGAGGAAGGTTTCCGTGGCGATCACCGTGGGCCGGATGTACAGCGACGTGCCGCGCTTGGACGGCACCCAGTCCTGGTCCACCTCCACCAGGGCGCGGAACGACTCCTGCACCAGCGCCGGGTCGAGCTGCGGGATGCACAGCAGGTCGCAGGACCGGTTGAGCCGGGCGGCGTGCTGGTCGCCGCGGAAGATGCGGACCTGGCTGTCGGCGCCGCGGAACGCCTTGAGGCCATCGAACACCGCCTGCGCGTAGTGCAGCACGCAGCAGGCGGGGTCCATGCTGAACGGCGCGTAGGGCACGATGCGCGGGTCGTGCCAGCCGCGCCCCTCGTCGTACTCCATCATGAACATATGGTCGGCGAACACGTCGCCGAAACGAAGCGCCTCGTCCGCGGGGCGGGTCCGGACGTGCGTGGCGCGTGTCACCGGGAAAGTCTGCATGGTCAAACTCCGTGCCGTTCTGAGGAATGGGCCAAGGCGCTGCCGGGTCCGGCTGGCACGGAGCTTAGCACTATTCCCCGGCCGGGGCCTGCCCGGCGAACGCCTGCTGGCCCACGGCGTCCGAGGAGGCCGGGCGTATCAGGATCAAGGCCATGAAGCTCACCGCGGCGGCCAGGCTGATGTAAAGTCCGACGGCGGACAGGCCGCCGTGCAGCAGCAGCACCTGCGCCGCATAGGGCGCCAAGGACGCGCCCAGGATGCCGCCGATGTTGTAGGCCGCCGACGCGCCGGTGTAGCGGACCTCCGCCGGGAACAGGCTCGGCAGCAGCGCGCCCATCGGGGCGAACACGAGGCCCATCAGCGCCAGCTCCAGGCACACGAACGCCAGGGCGCCGCCGGGCGTCCCCATCCCCAGCAGCGGGGCCATGGCGAAGCCGGACGCCGCCGCCAGCGCCGACCCGGCCAGCAGCACCGGGCGGCAGCCGAACCGGTCGGACAGCACCGCCGACACCGGCGTCACGATGCCCATGACCACGATCCCGGCGCACAGAACCTGCAGGAACACGCCGCGCGGGATGTGGGCGACCCGCGTCCCGTAGTCGAGGGCGAACACGGTCGAGATGTAGAAGATCGCGTAGCACACGACCATCGCCAGCGACCCCAGCGCCAGGTTGGTCCCATGATGGCGCAGCAGCTCCCCCAACGGCACCCGGACCTGCCCGGCCCGCGCGGCGAGGCTGGCGAAGGCCGGCGTCTCGCCGACCTGCCGGCGCACGTAAAGCCCCACCGCCACCAGCAGCGCGCTGGCAAGGAATGGGATGCGCCACCCCCAGGCGGCGAACTGCGCGTCCGTCAGCACGGAAAACAGCAGGAGGAACAGCCCGTTGGACAGCAGGAAGCCGAGCGGCGGGCCGAGCTGCGGGAACATGCCGAACAGGGCCTGCTTGCCCTTCGGCGCGTTCTCGGTCGCCAGCAGCGCGGCGCCGCCCCACTCGCCGCCCAGCCCGATGCCCTGCCCCAGGCGCAGGAGGCACAGCAGGGCAGGGGCCAGGGCGCCCGCCTGCGCATAGGACGGCAGGCAGCCGATCAGCGTGGTGGACAGCCCCATGACGACCAGCGACCAGACCAGGGTCGACTTGCGGCCCTTCCGGTCGCCGAAATGGCCGAACAGGAACGAGCCGACCGGACGGGCCACGAAGGCGATGCCGAAGGTCGCAAAGGCGGCCAGCGACTGCGCGCTGGCGTCGGCCGCCGGGAAGAACAGCTTGCCCAGGACGAGCGCCGCGGCGGTGCCGTAGATGTAGAAGTCGTAGAACTCGATCGCAGTGCCGACCAGGCTGGCCAGCACGATGCGCCCGGTCGGGGTCTTCTGAGGAGAATCAGCCGGCATGGCGGCCTCCCTCGGCCAATTCCGCCTGCTCGTCCTGCCAATCCGGGAACAGGGCGCCCTGTCCGCGCAACACGCCCCGACCGTCGGTCAACTGCCACACCGTCGCGTCCTTGATGAAGAACCGCCGTCCGGACCGGCTGACGCGCAGGCCCTTGTAGCCATCGGTGAAGCCGTCGCGCGTCACCGTGTCCAGGAAGGCCTGGCGTTCCGCCCGGTTCGGCGCCTCCGCGGACAGGCGGGACGGCAGCCCGGCGAACTCCGCCCACGGATACTCGAAGCAACGCTGCGCCGCCTTGTTCGCATACACGAACCGCGGGTCGGCGGCGGTGTCGTGGGCCAGGACGCAGAAGGGCGCATCCTCGTACAGCCAGCGGACAGCCTCGCCGCCGTCAAGCCCGGCGGGGACAAGGGGCCGGCCAACGACCCGTTCAAAGCTTTCCAGCACGAGTGCCGCGACCGCCGCATTTGGGCGGGTGCCCTGCGAGTTGCCGGGATCGTCAGTGTTCATCGGGCATGGCCTTATCTATGTTCCTGCAAGCGCCAGCACACAACTGACATGAACGCATGTCAGTTTGCAAGCGCGATCTCCCGCGTGCAGCAATGCGTCGGGCTTTGCAGGCTGCGCAGGACCACGCCCGAGCAAGCATGGGCCGGAGCAAGCATGGAACAGGACCGGGTTTTGGAACGGAAATGGGGGGGCAGGACGGCCGACGAGCGCCGTGCCGAGCGGCGGCGTCAACTCATGGACGCGGCCATACGGACGTACGGCGAGAAAGGCTTCCGCAACAGCAGCGTCAAGGCGGTCTGCGTCGCCGCCGGGTTGACGGAGCGTTACTTCTACGAATGGTTCGAGAACAGCGAGGACATGCTGCGGCAATGCTTCGAGCGGGTGACGGGCGACCTGATCGCGAAGATGCGCGACACCGCACAAAGCGCCGGCGGGGGAGAGCGCGAACGCATCCGGGCGGCGCTGATGACCTATCTGGAACTTATCAAGGGCAATCCCCCGGCGGCGCGGCTGTTCCTGGTGGAAATGGCCGGCATCAGCCGGGAAACCGACAGCCTCGTGTCCAACAGCCTGGACAGGTTCGGCGGCCTCCTGCTTGACGTGGCGGGACGCCGCCTGGTCCGCGACGGCCTGACGCCGCTGCTGCTGAAAGGCGTGGTGGGCGGCGGGCTGCATGTCGCCCGGGCCTGGGTGTCGAACGGCTACGCCGAAAGCGTGGACGAGGTCGCCGACACCCTGCTCCGGTTCTACCTCCTGGTCCGGTGAGCCGTTCATGCCGGCTCCGTCCCGCCCTCCGCGTCCGTTTGCAGCCATGCCGGCACGGGCAGCCCCTTGCTCCGCAGGAAGGCAGGGTTGAACAGCTTCGACTGGTAGCGCGCGCCGCTGTCGCACAGGATCGTCACGACCGTATGGCCTGGCCCCAGGCCACGCGCGACCTGGACCGCCGCGGCGACGTTCAGCCCGGCGGAGCCGCCCACCGACAGGCCCTCGTGCTGCAACAGGCCGAACACCTGCTCCAGCGCCTCCCGGTCGGGAACGCGCACCGCGTCGTCGATGACAGCACCCTCCAGGTTCCCGGTGACGCGCGACTGGCCGATGCCCTCCGTGACCGAGCTGCCCTGCACCGACAGGTCGCCACCCTTCACCCAGCCATACAGTCCGCTGCCCTCGGGATCGGCCAGGACGATGCGGACGCCGGGCCGCCGTTCCTTCAACGCCCCCGACACCCCGGCGAGGGTGCCGCCCGTGCCGCAGGAGCAGGTGAAGGCATCGACCGTGCCCTCCGTCTGCCGCCAGATCTCAGGCCCCGTGGTCGCGTAATGGCCGTGCCGGTTCGCCACGTTGTCGAACTGGTTGGCCCACACGGCACCCAGCTCCTGCGCCAGGCGCTCGGAATAGCGGACGTAGTTCGCCGGGTCGGAGTACGGCTTGGCCGGAACCAGGCGCAGGTCGGCGCCGATCATGCGCAGGGTGTCGATCTTCTCCCGGCTCTGCGTGTCCGGCATGACGATCACGCTGCGGTAGCCGCGGGCATGTGCCACCAGCGTCAGCCCGATGCCGGTGTTGCCCGCGGTGCCCTCGACGATCGTGCCGCCGGGCTTCAGCGTGCCGCGCGCCTCCGCGTCGTCGATGATGGCCAGCGCGGCGCGGTCCTTGACCGAGCCGCCGGGGTTCATGAACTCCGCCTTGCCGAGGATGCGGCAGCCGGTCTCCTCCGACGCCCGCCTCAGCAGGATCAGCGGCGTGTTGCCGATGGCGGCCGCCATCCCGTCGGCGGTGCCCGGGTAGAGCGTCACTTCCCGGCGCCGCCGACATCGACGAAGCGCAGGTAGGGCTTCTTCGCCTCCCAGCCTTGCGGGAACTGCTTCCGGGCATCGTCGTCGGAGACGCTCGGGACGATGATGGCGCGGTCGCCGGGCTGCCAGTTCACCGGGGTCGCGACCTTCTGCGCGTCCGTGAGCTGCAGGCTGTCCAGCACGCGCAGGATCTCGGGGAAGTTGCGCCCGGCGGACGGCGGGTAGGTCAGAAGGAGCCGGATTTTCTTGTTGGGATCGATCACGAACACGGACCGCACGGTGAGGTTCGCGTCCGCTTCCGGATGGATCATGCCGTAAAGCGTGCTGACCTTGCGGTCGGCGTCGGAGATCATCGGGAAGTTCACGGTGCTGCCCGTCACGTCGGCGATGTCGTCGTTCCATCGCGCGTGGTTGCCGAGGCTGTCCACCGACAGGCCGATGACCTTGACGCGGCGCTTGTCGAACTCCGGCTTCATGCGCGCGACCTCGCCCAGCTCGGTGGTGCAGACGGGGGTGAAGTCCTTGGGATGGCTGAACAGCACGCCCCAGCTATCGCCGAGCCATTGGTGGAACGCGATCCGGCCGACCGTGGTGTCCTGCTCGAAGTCGGGCGCGACCTGGCCGAGTTGGATGCTCATTCGTGGTTTCCTGGAATCGTGGTTGATCGGTGCCGGCTGGGCCGCAGCCTCGCCAGGCAGGCTTTGCTCCGGGCGGCAATGCCCGGCGCGTGAGTGGCAGTGCCGGCCTAAAGCCCGTTCAGCGGGACCTTGAGGTATCTCCGGTTCTCCGCGTCCGGCGGCGGAAGTTGGCCCGCCCGCATGTTCACCTGGATCGCTGGGATGATCAGGCGGGGCTTGGCCAGGGTGGCGTCGCGCGCCATCCGCATGGCGACGAACTCCTCTTCCGTGACGCCGTCGCGGACGTGCACGTTGTGCTGACGCTCGGCGCCGACCGTGGTTTCCCAACGGATATTGCGCCCGTTCGGGCCGTAGTCGTGGCAGACGAACAGCCGGGTCTCCGGCGGCAGCGCGAGGATGCGCTTGATCGAGGCGAACAGCGCGCGCGGGTCGCCGCCGGGGAAGTCGGCGCGGGCCGTGCCGCTGTCCGGCATGAACAGCGTGTCGCCCACGAAGGCGGCGTCGCCGAAGATGTGCGTCGTGCAGGCCGGCGTGTGCCCGGGGGTGTGCATCACATGGGCCGCCATGCCGCCCACGGCGTAGGCGTCGCCGTCCGCGAACAGGCGGTCGAACTGGCTGCCGTCGCGCTGGAACTCGGTGCCCTCGTTGAACACCTTGCCGAAGGTGTCCTGGACGTCCGTGATGTGCTCGCCGATGCCGATGCGCCCGCCGAGCGCCGACTGGATGTACGGCGCCGCGGACAGGTGGTCCGCATGGACATGCGTCTCGATCTGCCATTCCAGGGTCAGCGCGTGCCCGCGGATGAAGGCGATGACCGCATCCGCCGAGCGGTGCTCGATCCGGCCCGCCGCGTAGTCGAAGTCGAGGACGCTGTCGATCACAGCGCAGCTCATGGAGGCCGGGTCCTTGACCACGTAGCTGACCGTGTTGGTGCCGCTGTCGAAGAACGGCGTGATCTCGGCCATGCGTTGTCCTGCGGGCGAAGGGGTTGATGCCATGGACGCGCCTCCAAGAATGCTGCGGCGGGATACCTCGAAAAGGCTGGCCCGACCCTGACATAGGCCGGGCCGCCGTCATAATCCAGGCTCGACGCCCGGCCAGCCGCTACGGGGTGTGCGAGGGAGCAGCCGCCTGGGCGGCAGCGACGAGGGCGTCGAGCGCCGATGACTGGGTGCCGGCCGATGCGCCGCCGTACGGGCCGGACCAGACCTGGCCCAGTTGGTTGCCGGGTCCCCGCGCCTTGCTCCAGATGCTGTTCGCATTGGCCGTGAGGAAGTTGCCGTAGCTTGGCTGCGGGGCGGCCTGGCCCAGCTTGAGCAGGTTGCGCACGAAGATGCCCTTGAACTGCACGCCGCCGTTCGTCGGGCCGCCGTTCGCTTCCCCCTGGTCATGCAGTACGCCGTTCGCATCCGTCAGATGCAGCAGCGCCGCATCGGCGATCCCCTTCGCCGCGGGCAGCAGGGTTGCGTCGGCGGGGACGGCCTTGCCCAGTTCCGCCAGGCCGCCCAGGACGACGCCTTGGTTGTAGGTCCACACGGCCTGCCCGTTGTTCACGCAATGCTTGGGGTCGGTGGAGGTCAGGCCGTCGTTGATGAGATGGCTCTGGTTGATCATGCCGGATTGGCTGAACCATTGCCATTCCATCTGCGCCCAGGTGAGGTAATGCGCCTTTTGCGCCGGGTCGGCCATGTGGTTCGCGAGGCGGGCTGACACCGAAAGGAACAGCTCGTTGGCGATGGCGTTCTTGTACTTGCGGTCCTTGTTCCACCAGATCCCGCCGCCGCACGTCGTGCTGTCCCAGCCGGCCGCCATGTCCTCGAAGATCGACTGGGCGACTGAAAGGTACTGCCGGTCGCCCGTCACGTCGTAGGCGTCGATCCAGGCCAAGGCCCACCAGCCCTCGTCGTCGTAGAAATGGTTGAGGAAGCCGTAGTACGACTTCTGCGCCTGCACATAGGTGTTCTGAAACACGGGAACGTAGGCCTTGCTGCCGCTGGCTTTCGAGTATTCGGCCAGGACGGTGATGATGTTGGCGTCGTTCCACCATGCCGTCGTCTGGTAGATCCCGCTGGCCTGGGTGTACCACGACTGCAGCGTATTGATGCCTGCGGCTGCCTCTGCGAGGTAGGTGCTGGACGCCGTTTGTGCTGCGTCTTGCGTCGCGGCCGCCGCTGGCAAGCTTTGCCCCGCGGCGACGTGCGGCCCGGCGACGCTGGCGGAGACCAACAATCTCAGCAGGACTCGCGCAAGCCTGGTGTTTGCTGCGTTTGACATTGTGTTTCCTTGTGTTGGCCGCGGCGACAGGCGGCCGCCGCGGGCTGGCTGGGCGCGGCTGCTAATAGCCCGTCAGGGCCGGGTCAGGCTTCAGCCCGCGCAGGATCTTGCCCTCGGTGGACAGGTAGAAGTTCTGCGTGTCGAAACGGGGCGTGCGGGCGAAGATGAGGTAAAGGTACTTGAAGTTCTCGGCGAATCCGTAGGCTGGGAACAGGTCGCCCTGCTTCATCGGCTTGGTGGTCACGTCCGCGATGACCGTGTAGCCTTCGGGCGTGCGGGCGTTGTTCTTCATGCCCGTGAAATACTGGTAGGCAGTCTGCGCGTACGTGGCATCCCCGGTCTGCCAATACAGGTCGAACGAGGAGTTGGCGTATTCCGGACGGAAGGCGTTGCCCGCGTTGGTGGGCGTCAGCGTCGTGTAGTCGATGGCCTCCGGCAGCACCGGGTAGCGCTGCAGCACCTTTGTCCAGGACTGGTAGTAGGCGGTGCCGAGGGAAAGGTCGCCGCCGGCGGCGACGAGTTCGGCATAGAACGAGGCCAGCTCCGATTGTTTGCGGTTGATGAGCGCGCCCGTCCGGGAGTCCACCGTCTTGTACCAGGTGAGGCCGTTGTAGTTCTCGACCAGGTACTTGGTCATCGCGTTGTTGAGCGTATGGTACCAGCCAAGGCATTCCTGGTCGCCGAACAGGGCGTACGCGCCGTACACGTACTCGTAGAACGAGTCGGTCACGGGATTAGGCCCGCTGTCGGTGTAGTCGGTCGTTTGGCCGGTTTCGACGTTGATCGAGCCGCCCAGCAGGTCAAGCGAGGACCGGCGGTTGAACGCTTCCCGCAAGGCGCGCTTGGATGCGTTGTAGTAGCTGGGATCCCCGGTCAGTTGCGACAGGATGCCGAACTCGAGGATGTTGGTGCCAATCGTGGCCAGGATCGAACTCGTGCCGGAGACCGCGCCGGTCGCCAGGTTGACCGCGTTGTAAGGCATCCCGGTCGGCGACTTGGTGAATATGGGCATGATGCGGTCGGCGAGATCCTTGGCGAGCCGCAGCAGCCGCTGGTCCCGGACCGCAAGGTAGCCGGCCAGCAGGCCGCCCACGATCCGGATGATGCCCTCGAACACGTTGAAGTCGGAATTGATGTTGAAGTTGAGGTTGGTGTAAATCCAGTCCAGGCCGGCCTTGAGTTCGCTGTCGAAGCCCATGACGTAAAGCGTGTCGAGCGCCTCGATGATCGACAGGCCGACCGACACCTTGGCCTTGGGAAAGAAGAAGTAGTCCGGCTTGCCGGACAACGGCAGCACCTGGTCATAGCCGAACGCGTACTTCTTGTAGCAGCTCCAGGCATGGAGGAACTCGGTGCGGATCTCGTCCGCGACCTGCGGGTTGCCCGGCCCGGCCCGGCTGTCGATGAAGCCTGCGGCTTTCGCCGGTCGCGCCAACCCGCCGCCGAGCAGCGCGCCGCCGCCCACGGCGCCCAAGCCCCGCAGCAACTGCCGGCGTTCAAGCCCCTTCAAGCGCGTGTCAAGTCCCATCATCAGTCGCATTCCTTGCGTGGATTTCGGAGCGGCAAAACTCCGCCCCAGGGAGTGCGGACACAAGTGAGTTTTCCCACACTGCGGCGCGGCGCCGTCAGGGCGCCGGTCACGGGGTGGACGGGCGGCGGCACGCGTGCCCCCCTTGGTCCGAGCAGGCCGTCTTGACATCAGAGCGTCAGGCGACAGGCCTCGGAAACGCCATCGCCGGGCAGCAGGGGGCGCGGCGGGCACGCCCCCGCACGACTACCGATGCAAGGGCCGCGCGCCTCAGGCGCGGCCAGCCTTGGACGCGCGAAGCGCAGCCAGGTCAGGCACGTTGCTGGACGACGCGCCGAGCATCTGCGACTTGGTCACCGCGAGCGCGGCTGCTGCCGCCTCGTTCTCGTTGATCTTGGCCATCACGGCGTCGCGGCTGCGGTCGAACACGGCGCGGTTGTTGGCGACGAAGTCCGCCGATTGCCGCAGCGACGCGAGGTAGCCGTTGATCTCCGGCACGACGTAGCGCGCCACCATGTCCCAGCTTCGCGCGGTGTTCTCCGGGTTGGCCCAGTCATGCACGAAGCCGACCACGGTGCCGAAGCCGCCGCTGATTTCCAGCACCGACTTGATCCGCTGCACCAGGTCGTCCGGGGTGCCGATGGTCGCGACCGCCGCGTCGGAGCAGGCCGTCTCGTCCACTGCCTCGTCCGGCGTGCGGAAGGCGCGGGCGCCGGGGCGCTGCAGCACGGCCCGGACGTAGTCGTTGTGGTGGTGCATGAGGCCGTCCCGGGCCTCCATGCGCGCCTTCTCCCGGGTTTCCGCGATGTGCCAGCTCAGCAGCACGCGCCAGTTGCGGCGGTCCACCGTCGTGCCGTGCTTGGCGGCGGCGGACTCGGCGAAGCCCCATTGCGTCGGCAGGGCGTTCAGCCCCTCGTTCGACAGGGAGCCGATGGAGATGATGCCGATGCCGTGCTTGCCCGCGAGCGTCATGCCGGACGGGCTGATCTGCGACGCGACGGCGAACGGCATCTCCTCCTGCAGCGGCAGCAGTTGCAGCGCCGCGTCCTGCAGGGTGAACCACTCGCTCCGCGCCGTGACCCGCTCGCCCCGGAACAGCCGGCGGATGATGCCGATGGCCTCGTCCTGGCGGTCGCGCTGGGTCATCGGGTCGATGCCGAGCGTATGGGCGTCCGACGCCAACGCGCCCGGCCCCGAGCCGAAGATCGCCCGCCCGCCGGTCATGTGGTCGAGCTGCACCATGCGCTGCGCGACGTTGAACGGGTGGTGGTAGGGCA
>JAABUQ010002794.1_pt1 | contig 33550 bp, 32 predicted proteins | sample 5560001 | NCBI WGS metagenome assembly JAABUQ01 (sample SAMN10711888, study PRJNA513371) | rock metagenome | isolation source: Antarctica rocks | place: Antarctica: Victoria Land, Finger Mt nord | collected 2015-12-18
GTAGTTGTCTGCTCTCCGTCTCAAAAACCTCAAAAACCCAGGTTTGCTCCTCTTTTCAACAGGCCAGTTAGCCCATTAGTCCTGTTTCTTCTTCCGACTTCCTGTTCCTGCCATGGGCAAACCCCAAGGTAGGGAAAAAGGTCGCATTGGATTGCATTATCAAAGTGATCCCGATAGACATTAAAATAGCTTGCATCTCTTGAGTAAAATGAGTAGAGTTTCTTCTTAGAAAGAGACACTCTAGAAAATAGTGATTTTGAAGAAGCAGAGAAGGGGAACATATGACAAAGCAAACGAGCAAAGGCTCAATACCATACATCATTACAGGGACAGGACACGATCAAAACCTCCGATTCTACATCGGATATGACGAACATTTCCTTTTCAACAAAGTAGCTAGCTTTCTATACATTCTTGACAAGGCCCAGCGCTACGCTGACTGTCACCAGGAGCAGTTGTAGCGCTGAGCCATCATATATTTTGATTCTTCAGCGCCTTCGGGAGAGCCGATTTCCGGTCAAAAGGGGGCCTTTTGGGACATGGGAGGCCCGTGACGAGGTAGGACTAGGATTCTTGCGAAAACCGCTCACAAGGGTGTAAAACCGCTTCCCAAGCCGTTTGGACGTACCCGAAAGGGAGAGGGAACCGTGAAGAGAAATACATGCTATGCCTTTCAAATATCTTTTTACCGTCTCCAAAGGATCCTTTTTCGTAGCATTTCTCAAACACATGTACACTGTGAGCGATTTTTGCAAGAATCCTAGTCCTACCTCTATCACGCGCGGTTAACAGGAGAATCGGCGCGTTGAGGTGCTGACGTCGTACGTCTCGACACACCTCCAACCCATCTTTCCCTGGAAGCAAAATATCGAGAATAAGTACATCGTAGGAAGTAGACTCGGCCAATGCCTGCCCTTCCACGCCATCAAACGCTGTATCGACGGCATAGCCTTCGTCGACTAAACTCATCTTGAGTTCATGATTCAAACGCCGATTATCCTCGACCAGGAGAATACGCATAGTTGATTTCCCTTTCCTTTCGCGCCTCTCCTCTATTATCGCTCAAAAACCTGACAACATGCTGACAAGAAGAGGGTAGCGATGTCAGTGTCCTGTCAGGAGAAACGGGTATGCTTTTCTGAACAAGAGTGATGAACTCATGGACAACAAGAAGAAAGAGAGAGAGAGAAGCATTGCGTACTATATTCCTCCACAAATTACTCCACAACCCAACGGTGTTGCTAGCTCCCGTGATCATCGTGGTGATACTGCTCACGCCACTTGCCGGGAAATTCAACCCGGTGGCGATCTGGAACGACCGCAGTTCTGATGTTCTAAGCCTTCTGACGATTTTGGGTCCGTTTGCAGCAGCAGTTGGTGCATGGGAAGGAGCGCGAGTAGGCCGATTGCGTCAACGTAGCGGAGATCAGAGTACCGTATGGGCCAGGCAGGTGACCACCTGGGCGAAAACCGCTGTCTGGGGTTTGCTGTTGTATCTGCTCCTTTGGGCTGTTGTGTTTTTGATTACGGCAACCCAGGCGACCTGGGGAGGTCCGCTGCTTGGACCTCCGCTCGTTGGTGCTATGGCAATTCTGGCACTTTCCGCTCTCGGCTTTGCTCTCGGTGATCGCTGGTCAAGCCGTTTTGCTGCCCCAGTGGTTGGCGTTGGTCTCCTCGCAGCGCAAATCTGGTTCGTCTCGCTCGCCTCTGCTGGAAACCCTATCGGGTATCTTACCCCCAATTTTGCGGCTGGCCTCTCCGTTTCGGTCTGGTATGGTGTGCGTTCTGACCTGGTCATCGTCCAACTGACGTTTCTGTGCGGGTTGTTGGCAATTGCCCTGGCAAGTCTAGCGATCAGGAGTTATATCACCAGCAGAAAGGTCTATCCCGGTGTATTGGTGGTATGTGGCGTTATCCTCATGCTCGCCAGTTTTGCTGGAGTCGCGAGCAGCAGCGCTGACATTCACGGTATTCGCATTCCGCTTTTGTATAACGCAGCGAGTGATCGACCCATTCCATACATACCAGTGTGCAGTCAGGCAGCATTATCCGTCTGCGTCCATCCCGCCTATAGCGCGGAGCTTCTTCAACTATCAGCGTTGATAAATCGTCTTGCTGCTCCTCTCATCGGATTGCCTGGCGCCCCAGTCCAGGCTGATCAACGCCCAATCGATGGTCCATTGCAAATCGTTGGAAACATTCTTGTCGTGCCACCTTTTGCAGCGCACGCATCTGATTGGGCCGATCAGTCATTCCTGCGAAGCGAATCCACAGAGATAGCTATTGGACTGGTAACCACAGATACTCCTGGTGGCAGGCATCTCAACCTTACTACAACACAGCAAGCAATTGCTTTGTATCTACTCCAACAAGCGAACTTTAACGCCGATCCCAGAATCTTGCAGGTATCACCCCAGGCCCGCGAGTTCGAGCAACGCTTCGTCACGCAACCGATGGCAGCGCGACGTGCGTGGCTAGTACAGCACTACATGGCACTTTTGCAGGGCCACTGAGAACCGCATCTTTTGTAACGGGGAAAGTGTCAAAATACTTTGCCTTCCTTTTCTCACCAGGAGTTCTCTCTGAAGGGAGAACCGTCAAACAGCTGTTTGAAAGATGAGCGCTAAACATTTCCGCAGAAATGGTGCCATTGAATTTCTGCAAGTAACACATTACGGTGCTGATACTAGACCTTATCGGCAGCGTTCGACCCGAAAAATGCCCCAACGGTGCCGATAAGGCGTTGACAACGATGGGTAAGTTTGTTATTCTGACGCTGCCGATAATCTGCAAAGGGAATATTTTTTGCAGATGATAAAGAAGACGATGAGGAATACAGGGAGAAGCCATGTCAGGTGAGAGTATTGATCAGTATCTTGCGACGCTCGTGACGAGAGGCATCTCCATTGCCACGCGAAGAGCTGCCCAATCGGATATTACGATGTTCCGTGTATGGTGGGAGGCGAAACACCAACGTTCATTCGATCTCACCCAGGTGATTGATCGCGACCTGCGCGAGTGGAAATTGATGCGACAGAAGGTGAACGGAGCCGCACCTGCCACCATCAATCGCGGTCTTTCCACACTCCGTCGATTGTGTGCATGGGCCGTCGAGCAGAAGCTGCTGGCAGACAATCCCACCAGGGGGATCGAAGATATTCCTTCTACATCACTCTCGCCCCGCTCTCTGCCCGATCAGGCGGTTGATGCACTCCTGCGAGCTGCGTGCAATGAAAAAGATACGCGCCTTCGCTTACGCGATGAAGCGTTGCTGGCACTCCTTATTTATGCTGGTTTGCGTGTGCAGGAAGCCTGTGATGTCCAGGTGCGTGACATCGACGTTGCCGGTGGGACTCTCATCGTCCGCAGTGGGAAAGGAGGAAAGGCGCGTCGGCTTCCATTGCATCCTGATGCGCTGCGCATGATTGAACGATACCTCCACGAAGTGCGCTTCACAGCAGGGATGCCACCCATTGGCAGCGATCAGGAGCGGGAAGCATTCCTGGTCGGGATGCAGATCACCAGCGCAGGCCGTCCACTCTTCCCCGGCATCAAGACGCGTGTGGCGCGTCAGCGCATTGCAGATCTGGGCAAGGTCGCAGCTACGCGGTTGCGTGACGCCTCCAAACGAGAGCAGAATCTGGAACGTGCTGAGCAATTGAGAACGCTGGCGGCACAGCTTGATGAGGTCTCTCCGCATATGCTGCGCCATAGCTTGGCCCGGCGCATGCTCAAAAACGGCGCACAACTCCCTGAAGTGCAGCGGGTATTGGGGCATAGTCGGCTCTCAACCACAGGAATGTACCTGACACCCAGTGAAGACGACCTGCGCAATGCTATTGGGCGTGCGGGCATTTAAAGAAAGAGCGCATTCCCTTTCCATGCTTCATCTCGTACGTCCATCAGAACAGCTAGTGGCTGATGGGAAAGGAAACAACACAAGGAGAGGGAGTATGCCAGTTGATTTTCTTACCGAAGAGCAGGAACGTCGCTATGGCCGCTATCATGACGAACCATCCGCGGCTCAACTCGCGAAATATTTTTATCTGAGTGAGGCCGACCTCGACCAGGTGCGCCTGCGCCGCGGGGATCAGAATAGGCTTGGCTTTGCCTTGCAAATCTGTAGTGTACGTTTTCTGGGCACCTTTCTTGCCAACCCCATCGATGTTCCTCCTGGTGCAGTCGAGTTTGTCGCAGCCCAACTCTCCATCGCCGATCTCTCGTGCTTGCCGCGCTACATGGAGCGGGAGACGACCCACCGAGAACATGCAGGTGAAATCCAGGCACATTACCAGTATAAGGACTTCACTGATCAGCCGGAACATTTTCGACTTGTCCGGTGGCTCTACACCCGCGCATGGCTGACAGCAGAGCGACCCAGCGTCCTCTTTGATCTCACGACGGCACGTCTGGTTGAGAAGAAAATCTTACTTCCTGGAGTCAGTCAAGTAGCGCGCCTGGTTGCCAGTGTGCGTGACCATGCCCAGGAACGCCTCTGGCGCGTCCTGGCTCAGGTGCCGACCACGGAGCAGCGTTGGCTCCTGGAAACCTTGCTCGTCATTCCAAGCAGTGAACGGCAGACGCCACTCGATCGCTTGCGTCGCGCACCCACGCGAGTCACAGCCCCTGCATTGGTGAGTGCATTGCAGCGGATTGATGCTGTTCGCCTTCTTGGGGTACGAGAAATCGATCTCTCCTTTGTTCCCATCGGCCGGGTGAAAGCCCTTGCTCGTTATGTCCAGTCCGCCCGTATCCAGACCCTCAGTCGCATGGCAGAGGATCGCCGCATCGCGTCACTCCTGGCGTTCGCAACCGTATTTGAAGCGACGGCTCATGATGATGCCCTTGATCTCTTCGATCTCCTCATGCGAGCAACCTTCTCTCGTGCGCAGCGAGCAGGGCAACTCGAACGTCTCCGAACCATCCGCGATCTGGATGCCGCAGCCCTGCAGTTGAGAGAAGCCTGTGTGGTGCTCCTTGAGACGGAGTAGGCTGATGATCAGCTGCGCGAGCTGATTTTCGCACGGATTTCTTCAGACCAATTACGAACTGCAGTGAGGGTTGTTGGCGAGTTAACCCGACCTCCCGACGACCACTATGCCCAGGAGCTGGTAGGACGCTACGCGTTCATGCGTCGCTTTTTACCAACCTTTCTCCGCACACTGGAATTTGAGAGTACACCAGGTGGGCGACCGATTCTGGATGCCGTTCAGTTCTTAGGCCGTGTTGAAGGACGACGGAGCTCGCACTTCCAGGCAGCTCCTCGTGCAGTGGTCACACGCCCATGGCGACGGTACGTCGTCAACAGCGAACAACAGGTAGATCGCCCGGCCTATACCCTCTGCGTCATGGAACGCTTGCAAGAAGCATTGAAACGCCATGATGTGTTTGTCTCGCCGAGTGAGCGCTGGGGAGATCCACGCGCAAAACTGTTACAAGGGGAGGCATGGGAAGCGGTACGAGCACAGGTCTGTCGAACGCTGGGGCGGCAGGCGACTCCTGAAAGTGAGCTGGCCTCCCTCCAACAGCGATTGCATGAGGCTTATCTACGGACGGCTGCCAACTTGCCGACGAACACCCCTGTTCGCATCGACCGGCGTGCTGGACAAGACACGCTGGTCATCACAGGGCTCGACCGCTTAGAGGAACCCATCAGCTTGCAGCATTTACGAGAGCAGGTGACGGCTCGTCTTCCCCTCGTGGATTTGCCGGAAGTGGTCTTGGAGATAGAGCGGCAGACCGGATTCTCTTCAGCCTTCTCGCATTTGAGTGAAGGCAATGCCCGTGCTGATGAACTTCCCCTTTCGGTGTGCGCTGTTCTGATAGCAGAAGCGTGTAATATTGGCCTTACCCCACTCATCCATCCTGATATTCCCGCGCTCACCCGTGAACGGTTGTCCTGGGTCCAGCAAAACTACCTGCGCGCCGAGACGATCACTCGTGCGAATGTCATGCTCGTTGATGCACATTCCCAACTCCCACTTGCGAGAACGTGGGGAGGGGGAGAAGTGGCCAGCGCCGATGGTTTGAGATTCATCGTTCCCGTCCGATCCATCAATAGTGGTCCCAACCCGCGCTATTTTGGCATCGGCAAAGGCGTATATGTTATTTGGAATTAGCCGCTATGGTATCATAGAAACATCAAACAAACGCGGAGGGAACATGGCGACATTCATCGATCCCGCATCCATCGAGTGGTATCGCTACCCCATGCTTGCGGAGAATCCTCATGGCAAGCATTGGATCGAGAGTGAAGCCCTCTTAGGTTTGGCTCCTAATACCATTGATGCCTACGCACGTGGTGCCAATGACTTTCTTGCGTTTTGCCAACGAACAGGGGTGGACCTCCTCATCGCATCAAAAGGGGACCTTGCACGATACGTTGGTGACTTGCGCCAGCGACCAGGTCCACAGAAAGCACAGCAGGATATTCTTGGCGAGAACTCCCACCTCTCAAATGCGACCTTGCAACAGCGTATCACTGCCGTTCGCTTGTTCTTCGACTTTCTGGTTGAAGAGCATGTGCGTGAGGAGAATCCTGTTGGTCGTGGTCGCTACACACCAGGCAAAGCGTTTGGCTCACGACAAGAACGTGCCTTGATTCCCAAATGGCAGACCCTCCCCTGGATTCCCTCAGATTCCCAATGGCAGGCGTTCTTGGTCGCTGCACAGTCAGAACCAATCCGTACACGCTGTATGGTTGCACTGGCGTATGATGCGGCTCTTCGACGAGAGGAGCTCTGTTCGCTGCACAGTGATGATGTTGATCCTGCTCATCGTCTGCTGCGGCTTCGTGCCGAAACCACGAAGGGGCATCGACAGCGCACCGTGCCCTACTCTGCAACCTCTGGTGAACTCCTTCGTGCCTACCTTGCTCATCGAAGGACCATTGCCAAACAGCGTGGTCCCTTGTTTCTCTCTGAGTCTCCACGCAATTACGCGAGTCCGCTAAGCCTGTGGACCTGGTCGAAGGTCGTCCGACAGATTGCTGATCGCGCGGGTCTTCCTCAGTTCTCGACGCACACCTTTCGCCATTTGTGCTTGACGGACCTGGCCAGAGCGGGCTGGGATCTGCATGAAATTGCCCTCTTTGCGGGGCATCGCAATCCTCAAACCACCTTACTCTACATTCATTTATCTGGCCGCGATTTGGCGGATCGATTAGCTCAAGGGATGGAGCAGATCCATGCCTGGCGCGTGCAAACACTGGCTCACACATTCTCCCAGAACGAAGGTGAACGATGAGTCGATCAATGGATGCGGTTGCTCCTCCTACGAAGCCGTGGGTCTGGCCACTTGATGTCACACAGTACAACCGGGAGCCACTGTTCTCAATGGCGGAGCAGCGAGATCTGCTCTCCTTTTTGAACCTGAAGCACTTTACGCAGGGAGCCATGCTCAACACATTCACGAGAATGGATCATTTGGAGCGTCTCATCCGACCACTGCGCGATGTCTTCGCCGTCATCGAGGGAGGTCAGGAAAACAAAGATCGTGCGATGGGGTTGCTGTTGCGAACCTGTGCGCGTGAAGAGACCATATTTTGGGAGTGGGATCATGCCACGTGGCTGCGTGTGCTGGGGCCAACGCAGGTGGCCTTTTTTCACGAACACGCTCTGCCCAACATCACCGATATTCGTCAACAGGTGATGGCGGCTGCCTATCTGTTACAGTGTTTCCAGGATGTTCAGGTCTTAGGAGGGTATGATCGACGGTCCTTAGCGAACAAAGTGTTTGGAAGTGAGCGCGTCACAGCCACGCTCATGACGGTCGAAGAGACGGCCCTGGGGTGGGGATACAGCATTCACTACCAGAATGCTTTTCGAGGGGTTATCTCAGAAGTGCTCCTTGTGCATGGTCATCCTGAACTGGAAGGTGTGACCCTCGACCTCTTAGAACACTTACGTTCGGCTCCAGAGATTGCTCATGGTCGTCGCACTATGTTGTTTCGCTTGAGCCGGGTGCTGGCTCATCTTGGCATTGTTAAGGCACCTTTACCGAAAAACAGCGGGACGCCTGTCGAAGTGTTTCGCACGCAGTGTGAAATGGGGATTGCCCCTGACTGGGTCTCATGGGCCGAACGATGGTATCAGACCTCTGTCCTTGCCCCGCCAACCCGCAAAGCCATGCGACATTCCCTGCTCAAAGCTGGCCGATGGTTAGCCGCGTCCCATCCGAACATCACGCGGCCAGAGCAATGGACGCGTGAACTTGCTGCTGAGTATGTAGCAGCGGTGGACAGGATGCATATTGGAGATTACGTCGGATACACGAAACCGGTTCATGCTCGGCAAGGAGATCCACTCTCACCACGTCGCAAGGCACATCTGCTCTGTACCATGCGCCAGTGTTTTCACGATATGCAAGAATGGGGCTGGATGCCACGCCACTTCAATCCTGGAAGGGTCTTTGCCACGCCACGGAGCCTCAAGGCCCTCATTGGGCCATCCCCTCGGGCCATCGCTGATGATATTTGGGCCATTATCTGTACTCGGACTCCGTAGACCCCTTTAACACCTTGTCCTTGTCGTTGTAAATATACTCACAACGGCGAATACCCTTTTCATTTTCTCTATTGTAACACAAAGCCACAAATATCCAACTGAATAGGCATCTTTCTCTCTTGCTTTTTTTCAGTACCTCTAGTAAGCTCTCCCTAAGATTGCGAGTCAGGGAGTATAAAAGATGCTAAGCTTTGTTGAGGCACTCAAACAAATTATCGCTAATGTTCAGACGACAGGGGGAGCAGTAATCGAGCGAAGTTTTCCCTCCCCTTCATTGGTTCAAAGGCTAAGAGAACATGCGGTGCGTCTTTTGTCAGAGAATGGGGGGCGTTCTTACGTTCTTGGTGAGTGGTTCAGTGAAGGTTTTTTTGACGAGTATGTCCGTGTTTGTGTCGTTCATCTTTATAAACTCGGGATAGTAGAAGATGACCGTATCTACCGAATTCTTGCCAAAGTTATTGAAGAAACTGTATTGTCAGCAGGAGGCGGAGAGGCAAGCACAGCTGGGCAGACTCGAGAACCGCGAGATTTTGATGAACAATTAGCTCGGTCGTTAGGTTACATTTGGGAAGATATGGGTGATGAGCAAACATACATGTATACAACTGCTCAGAGCAGATGGCTCATTGCTTGGGATTACCAAAAATCGCAGTGGAAAGTGACAGGTTTAGGGCAAGTATTTATGGAGCTGTCTCCTGTCCAGGCTGCAATATTCTTCCTTAGTACTGATATTGTGTTTAATACTGGCCAGTTCGATTTTCATCATGTTAGTAGGGATATGTTGCTTCATATTCAATCTCGTCAAGACGGTAAGGAAGAGCCTTTTTATCATTTTCCTCCACTTCTCAGGGATTTGCTCATACGGCTGGGCATCCTTTTGCAAGATTTAGAAGGAGATGAAGAAGATTCACATAGGCATGTGACTCCCGTTGGACAACTCGTGCTCCATACAGTACTTAGCCCAGATAATCCTTTTCGTGATACCGCGCTAGCCATTATCCAAACGGAGGAGGTCGGAGGCACATTTAACGAGTTGACATCCGAAACCAATGAGATTCTCCGACTGATAGATCAGATAGATCTGGTTGACGAGGCTAATCGAGAGTCGATTCGCACTAGCATAGAACTTCACCACGCTAAAAAGAGCTTAGATGCTCTTAGAGTGGTTTACCCATCTATCGAAGCTATCATGAATATGATGTTGATTAAAACAGGAGAAGCACCGGAAAGATTCAATGGTCTTGTTGTAAAAGCTCAATATCTGGGACAAAGAGGTATCATTCCGCCCGATATTGCTCATGGCGTAGAGGTATTTACCGGGCGGAACAGAGTGGTACATGGGAATTTTTCGCCTCCAGAGGATTGTGCCTCTCTTCTTTGTCCCGTTGCTTTTTATTATCTGGGAAGGCTTCTCACAGAATATCATCCTGTGTAGCAGAGATATTCTACTATTGGTACAGTGATTTGTAGGCCACCTCCCGTTGCTTTTCTAGTTCCTTGATCCTCTCGGCCTGTACACGAACTCGCTTCTGGAGAGCTGCGATCATGGCATCTTTCGATGCGCTGGAAGCTTGTTCGCGAACTGGAATCTTCACCTGTGGCTTGGGGGCTTGCTGAGAGCGAAGATGAAGAATGCGCGTTTTGATGGCCTCATTCGCATACAGCCAGGCTGTCGAGATCCGTGCTGTCTCGGCTACCGTCTTGAAGTTAATTGGGCGGCGCTCTTTGAGCAGGAGCGTGATCGCTTCCTCTGCGCGACACAGGGTCTCTTCCGCTTTCCTTTGGGCAGCTTTACGCAACCCATCAATGTTGCGAGGCTTTCGGCTGATCTGTTGGGTCATGATTTGTTTCCTCCAATCTCGTAATGAGTGCTTTCAGGCTGGTAACGAGTTGCTCGCACTTCTCGCGCATGCGTGTGTAGCCACGAGCTTCCAGGGTGGGAATGCTTGCTTCTTCTTCCTGGAGTCGTTGTTTGAGAAGGGGCAACGCTCGCGAATCGATCCTGGCTCCGCAAAGTTCTAACAGCTCCTCGGTCACTTCCATCGACTCCAGACCCAGGTACTCTTCGACGAGCTGGTCAAGTTGAGTGCTGTTCTGCTCTGTCATGCGGTCTCCTCCAAGGCTGCAATGCGCGCCTTCAGATCAGTAATGGTCTGTTCCAGATGTTTAGCGGCCAGCAGCAGCCCTGCTTCCCGTGCTTCCTCCAACCCGCTTTCCGCTTCGGCCAGGTCTGTGTGTAATTGCGCAAGCACGTCGTCCACGCAGAGCGTTCCATCCATTTCGGTGGATTCTAAGCTCTTGATGCGCACCGCTAAAGTGGCGATGATATGCTCTTGTTGTTGGACAACGACGTGATTGCCAGCCTCGGCTCCCCGTTGCCTCAATCGAATAGCTCGCTCATGGAAGGATTTGAGCGCGAGCAGGTCATCGGTCGAAGTGAGCCACATCGGACAGGTGAGGCACTTGTTGGCATAATTGCATGCTCCAAGGACAACCAGGCGCCCACAGCCCCCGACAGGCAGGGTCTGACCACGTATCCCGTGACGCACCAGCTGGGCCTCTGAGTCGTTCGCCTGCGGATCGCCTTTGACAGCGCGTCCCTGGTAATCCACCGTTCTCCGTTTGCGTGCGACCCGTTCGAGTTCTTTCCTCAATTCCGCCGCTCGTTTGCGGGCGTACCGCTCAGTGAGTCTTACCGTGGCATGACCAAGCAAGCGGCTGATAACCTCCAGGGGGACATCGTCATTGATTAAGCGCATCCCGACGGTATGCCGGAACTGGTGTCCGGTGAAACGCCAGAGCTTTCCATCTCGATTGGTGATGTTGTTCGCAACTGCCCATTCATTGAGATGATCGCGGAAGGGGTTCTGTTTGTGCGGTTTCAGCGGAGAGCGAGGAGAAGGGAAAAGATAGGGGCAGGTATTACCCCATTGTGCGCGGACATCTTGTTGTTGCGCCTGAATAGCACCCACAACGGTCTCATCGACCAGAGGAACAAGGTGTTCCTTCTTCGATTTCCAAAGAAAGGACCGCAGATACCACTCATGACGATCATCGCACCTGAGACAATCAAGTGGTAAGGTCAGCAACTCTGAGAGCCTCATTCCAACTTCAAGTAAGATCGTCGTCATGCGCAAAATGTTCGTCGGCAAGGCATTCAAATGGGTTCTGAGTTGGACCAAGACTTCTTCAGGAATCTCGCGCGACAAGTACTCCGGCTCTTTGGCAAGATCATCATCAAAAATGATTCGCTCTTTGGTGATTCCTGGCACCTGCAATCGATGGGCACAGGTCTCAAGAAAAACCCGGAGGCCGATGAGTAAGCCATTCCTCCTGGAAGGCCCCTTTTGTGGTTGCATTTGCAAAAAATGGACATAGGCCACAATCAGTGACCGATCAATATTCCTTACCTGACAGTCGGGGGCGACCTGCGCTAAAAATTGTGAAAAGGAGTGGAGAGCTCCCAGTTTGCCATTACAATCGCTTGGGCTGCGTATCGACGTATGGTACTTCATGAAGTCTTTGGCCAGGTCACGCAGCCAGGGTTGCTGAATGAGGGTAAAATTTAAACGGAAGCTGGTGGTCGTGGGATTCACAGCCAATCCGAGTTTTCGCATATCCCAGACATCTTTGTCCGTTTCTTCTCGCTCATCGTAGGCAGAGGCAACCACACCATAGAGATGGCGAATCAGGCAGACGCGGCGATCTTCTCCGTAATGCACATAGTGCTCTTGGGTTGCCCGTAAGTAGCGTCGAGTCGTGTGCCGGTATTGCTCTGATTGAATCAGATAGGTGCGCAGCGAGGTTTCCCAGTACTCCAGGCTGTGATCCATGAGTGAAGGGCATGTTGGCGCAGCCATGTTGAGCCAGGTTGTAATCCCTTTGAATTCACGACAAAAACTGGCTTGATTGAGCCCAAGCCTCCATTCTTCTAAAGTAAATTTGTACCACACGGCATACTTCAGCTCTGTCTTGAGTCCTGGAGACGCAATCGCGAAATGGAGGTAGGATTTGCGTCCGTCAGGTCTGCGCTCCATCACATCCCAGGTATCAGCTGCCCACTGATCTACCAGATGCTCTTGTAAATGCTCTTGCTTCTCAAGAGACCAGTCCATGCGTTCACTCTTGAGCAGTGCCATGGGTTTCCTCCTTGTTCAATGCCCGCCTCAAGTCCTTGGGGGTCAATTCCAGATAAATGTCTTGCGTGGTCAGCACACTGTTATGCCCGAGCAGACGAGCTACTGTTACGGGTGAAAGCTTGTCCTCTTTGAGCCAGATAGTAGCCCGTGTATGTCGTAACATATGGGGCGTGAAGCACACGTTTGTTCGCCTACAGAGATGTTTGACGAGCGAGCGTACGGCATTGTAGGTCATGGGCCGGCCTGGCTCTCCACCCCAGAGATTCACAAAGACGTAATCTGGGAGAGAATCAGCTTCAAGTGCTTCTAAGTCCTCAATGAGGTAATCGGTGTAAAGTTGCATCAGCCGCTCATCGCCGGGAATGGTGTAGGCCGTGCGTGTTTTGGCGCGTGCGCCGTTAGGATTCCCCTCGCGCGGGACGATGGAGATAGTCCCCTCTTCAACAGAGACATCCTCATGTTTGAGTCCCAATGCCTGTCCGACGCGAATACCCGTGCTAAACAGTAGGGCCAGCAGAAACCGATCTCTGGTGTGCATACAGGCATCGATGAGCTTCTGGACTTGCTCACTGGTTAACGTCTTGGGCCGCCTCTGTTCGCGCTTGACCGAAACCACACGTGTCCGAACCGGCTTCGTTTTGGCAATGCCATACAAAAAGGGTTTGTAGCGGCGATGCGGCATCATGACAAAGCGATACAGCGGAATATCCGGAGTGGCGCGCAGGCGCTGATGATACTCATACAACCCATGCACAGAGGTTAACATGAGATCAATGGTGGCATTGGTCCTCCTGGGTGGCTTGGGCCCAATGGTGGTAACGTGCAGATCAGGCCGCCGAAGCCACTGGATAAATGCTGCCAGATGGGCAATATCCACCTCAGTCCAGTCCAACTGCTCGGAGCGTAAGAACTCCCAGAAGGTCTTCAAGTGTAGAGCATTGGCTCGGATCGTGTTGGGAGATCGCCCCAGGTCATCAAGAAACGTGAGGTAAGAGAGGATGGGCTGAATGGGCTGATACTGGTCATCGAGCACCAGCCAGGTCGTGTGCCCTTGTTCCGGGAAACGGATTCGTTGCACCTTCATCGAGAACACTCCTTTTCGTTGTAGAATGACTACGAATATATTTTTCCACGGCGTAGAGAACGCATGCGTAACATACCTTGTGGACGTTGTGAGTAGTCTCTTGAGAAAGTACAGATAAGGGCCAAGCTCCTGTGGGCAGGATTGAACCTGGAAGAGAAGGATTTCCCCGTTCATGGCCTCTCCACGAATTTCAGAGAGGGAAGCCAGGCGAATCCAGCAGGCGCGGCCTTCTATCCCATGGCGATGTTGCGTGCGCTCACGCTCCTCTGGCTCTTTGGAGGACTACGCAGTGATGAAATTGTCCGACTACGTATCGGGTGTGTTCGTATGCAAACTGTCATCCCAGAAGGAAAGGCACAAGCGGACACGAAAACCGTGTGCCTGCTCGATATTCCGATTCACAAAACAGGGCATGCCTTTACCAAACCAGTTGATGCCCTCGTCGGCGAGGCCATCCTGGCCTGGGAGAAGATCCGCCCAGAACAACCAGAGATGATCGATGGAAAGACGGGAGAAATGGCCCACTTCCTGTTCTGCTATCGGGCACATCGGCTTCACAGGCAATATTTGAATCGGTGTTTAATTCCCACCCTCTGCCAAAAAGCAGGGGTGCCTCGCACAGATGCCCGTGGGCCTATCAGCAGTCACCGGGCACGTTCAACGATCGCCAGCCAGCTCTTCAACGCGCGTGAGCCCATGACCTTGTTTGAATTGCAAGCCTGGCTCGGCCACCATTCTCCCGCCACGACCCAGCACTACGTGTCTACGAGTCCAACGAAGCTCGCCCAGGCGTACAAGGATGCAGGCTATTTCTCTCGCAATGTACGTGCTATCGAGGTCCTCGTTGACCGGAACGCTATCACCAGTGGAGCTGCCTCGAATGGCTCTCCTTGGCGCTACTATGACCTGGGGCACGGCTGGTGCAGCTATGAATTTTTCGATCAGTGTCCTCACCGCATGGCATGCGCTCGCTGTGACTTCTACGTGCCGAAAGTCTCAGAGCGTGGTCAATGGTTGGAAACACGAGAGGGACTTCTCAAGATGCTTCAGGAAATTCCTCTCAGCGATGAGGAACGAGCCGCAGTGGATGGAGATGTGCAAGCCCTAGATCGACTTCTGGAGCGATTGGCAACGGTTCCTACGCCCTCAGGATCACTGCCGGGCGAACCGGCAGGGACTTTTATCCCGCTGAAGACGCTTCAGGCTTTACATCGGGAAAGAAGCTCATGAGTGCACGGGCCAATGGCACATTGGGTTGGAGCATCAGGGAGGAAACACGTTCATGAAAATGCCATTGAGTAAAGGCGATGAACTCATTCGCACGTTGTTACTGGAGCAGTGGCACCTTGAAGTGACAGGCATCCATTTCATCCCGATTGGCGACTCTGCCTACTCCTACCGAGTAGAGGTGCGGCCAAACAGCAGCTATTACCTCAAGGTCATTGATCAACGGATGTCTGCTGGGCGCAGGACGGCTGCCCACATGGGCTTTACCCTCCCGCTCCAGCATCTCGTCGCCAAACTACATCTTGCGGAAGTGAACGCACCGTTGTCCCAGCCGACCATCACGGGAGCACTGCATGCCATCCATGAGCCTTTCCTCTTTGCTCTCTACACGTTCATCCACGGCGAGACGCAGGCTTCCGCCTATCCTATGGCACCGGCGTTGATTGGGAGAATCGGTCAGGCTTTGGCAACCCTACACACCATCCGGATTCCCGAAGCCCTCCAACAGCGATCACCCCAGGATCGTCTCACGGCTCCATTCGATGCTGATTTGCTGACCGATTTGGCAGCACTCGAAACCATCTCTTCTCACGATGCGCTCTATCTGCAGCGGCTCCGTGAGGTCACCTGGCCGCGACGAGAGCAAATTCGAGCGTTTCTGGCTCACTGCCAGGAGTATGCAAGCAAAGCGCAGCAAACACCCGTTTCAGCGGTGATCTGTCATGGGGATGCCTGGGGGGGCAATATGATCCTTTCTCCGTCAGGTCGGCTCATTCTCCTTGATTGGGAGTCGGCAGTGATGGCTCCGCCTGAGCGGGATGCGTTCCTGTACTTGGGCTATCTCGGAACAGAGTTCACTGCCTTCGATGCTGGCTATCGAATGATCCACCAAGAGCCGATGCATTGGCATGCACAATGGCTGGCCTATTATGCCTATCGCCGCCAATTGAGGAACTTAGCGCACTGGCTCCACAACCTGCTTCATGAGCCACTTGACGCGGTGCAACGTGACAATGACGTGACGATGATCGAGTATCACTGCCTGGACCGGTTGGAAAGCGTGGAACGTACCGCTACAGAATTGGTGGCAAGCAGTGGTGATGAACGCATCTGAAGGGAACTTTTTGTTTGACCAAAGTCAATTCCACATAATTTGGAATACCCTTTATATGCAGGACGCGCTTGAGGAAGTGCGAACGGGAGGACAGGAGGTACGTCAAGAAGATGTCGAGCGATTGTCTCCGCTTACCTTGCAGCATATTAACCTGCAAGGGACCTATCACCTCACATTACCGGAGTCGGTGGCGCAGGGAAACCATCGACCACTCCGTCGTCCCGCTCGTGATGAAGAGCCACGCGAAGACGCCCGCTCATGAAATGACCATCATCAAGAAATTGGGAAAACGAGTAGAAGATAAGAGAACAGGTAAAAAGCTTAGCGTACGTTTTGGTTCCGTTGCTACATTACCCCCATCTTGTATCAATGCCCATCCACCTTCTTCGACCCCAGTCGCGTTGGCTGGTGGAAGCGCGGGCAGGCCGTGTTTCGGCACCGGTATACTTTGAGAGTAAGATGCGTGACCCCCTGTAAGGTCGTCACCGTCCGGTGGCTGTGATGGCCCATGCACATTCGGCTGCCACACTTCTGAGCCTGTGATCTGAAGCGGGGAGAGTGTCACCTATTGAGTCGCCGGTGGACGGCTTTGCTTTCTCGCCACGGAGAACCTCCTGCTGGATCATGCCAGAAGTCACAGCTAGGACAACTTTGTGGTATCTCGTCCACGCACGTCCTGAATCCGTTACTGGTTTATTTTCGGAGCGAGGAAAAACATGGCACCAACACTCTGGTGCCATGCGAAAGGGTAAGGATGAGTCTCTCTCTTGTTTATGGTGCTTTCAGAGCGCGTTCCGCCAAACTGCGAAGCATCTGAATGTGTCCACGATGCTCAACCTCATGTTGGATCAGATGGTGTAACACCCATTCTGGAGTGACATCATACTCTGGAAAATGACGAGAGCGATGGAACTCCTCCAGAGACATCGAGCGTATGGAGACGAGGAGATGTTCACGCAGGATATCAAGACGTCGCAAGTGTCCGGTAAGGGAAACATTCCCAACCACGCTCAAAACGTGCTGGTCATCTCGATCTTCGATGGGAAACAGCTCTTTTAACTCCTGAGGCCAGGGTGCATTTTCTAGCACTTCTACGTAGAGCCAATCGAGTTCAATACGTCCGATATGATAAAGTAAGGTCCCAATGCTATTTTCTGCTTGAGAGGGCGTCCAATCGAGCGCGGATTGGTCAATGTTGGCCAGTACCATTTTTGTCTCGCGGCGCGTATCCTCAAGCATCCAGAGCCAGCACCCAATGGTGGGTTCATACGAGGGCAATGACTCAACACTGAGAAAATGTCTAGTGGTATTTGTCGGCAAGGGTGGTACTCCTCTCTGTTTGGTGTTTTGTTCTCATAGAGAGATCAATGACAAGTTGGTTGAGGATCATCGTGTTGTTCTTCATAGAGCACCTCCTTTCTTCCTTTCTGACCAGCTTAACACGCGTGAGTATACCACACCTGTACTGAGAACGCAAAACAGAGCGATGAGCCAGGGTTTGAAAATGATTACTACTCTACTTCGCGAGCCGAACGAAGCGAATCTTTTACAAATCTCGCGTTTGCCAGCGCAGAAGCTATGGAGGAAGAAGCCATCCCTTCTACCATCTATCAGATTCAGATCAGGCTTGCCTGCCGTCCTAGAAAAAAAGGCCTCTTTTGCAAGCTTTCACCTACTCTTCTGGTTTCTTCTGTACGCACGTCAAGTGACGACTTTTGAGAAGCCGGGAGACTCACCTTGCCCGCTCTTGACAGTTTGCTAATTGCATGTTATATTGTGAACAGTGTTTATTTAAGAAGGAGCAAGCATGGACAAAAACGCAGCCACCAGGGGAGGGCGGATACAGAAGGCCAGCCGTCATCGACGCGAGCAGGAAAAAGGAGAACTCCGGCAGACGATTCTCAAGGCCGCCAGTGCCTTGTTCCTGGAACAGGGCTATGATCACTTCTCAATGCGACACTTAGCCGAGGAGATTGGGTACTCTGCCGCTACACTCTATCTCTATTTTCGCGATAAAGATGACCTGTTGTTTACCGTCGTGGATGAGGGCTTTACGCGTTTTGAGAGGCAACTCGCCGAGGCGGCTGAAAGTCACAATGATCCCTGGGCACGGCTGAGCGCACTCAGCGATGCCTATGTGACCTTTGGCTTACGCAATCCTGTCTATTATCAACTGATGTTTCTGTGGCGCGTCGATTTCCTGACCCAGGTGCGTCCAGCTGAGCAACACCCACGTCTAGCGGCTTTGCAGGTCCTGCAAGATGCAGTCCAATCCGCGATGGATGCAGGAGTGATGCAACCTGGTGATGCCGAGGGCTACAGCGACGCGCTCTGGGCAATGATGCACGGCATTGTCACGCTGGCTATTAGCATGCCGATGTTCGACACTGAACGCGTACAAAAATTGACAGCAGTCGCACGTGAAATGATCTTCAAAGCCCTCTCTCGGAGCTGATCGTCTTTTTTTTGCCTATAAATTAACGGTGTTCATTTAAGGATATCTGTTTATCAAATATGGATGGTAAGTTATCATCCAACACAAAGAAGGAGTGTTCGATATGGCACATCAATTTGCACACGGGTTTTCTAGCCTGACACAGGAAAGCACGTGTGACCGCTTACCTGTGAAAGGAAGCGTACCTGAGTGGCTGTCCGGTAGCTTACTGCGAAATGGCCCAGCACAGTTCGAAGTCGGGGCGCACACATTTCGTCACTGGTTTGATGGATTGGCGATGCTGCATCGTTTCTCCTTTCATCATGGTGAGGTCTCGTATGCCAACAAATTCTTGCAGAGTCCAGCTTATATCACGGCGAAGGAGACGAGCAAGATCAGTTATGCAGAGTTTGCCACCGATCCCTGCTGTTCTATTTTCAAGCGTGTCACATCGGCATTTTCACCGCCTTTGTTGGGAAGCAATGCCAACGTGAATATCAGCAAGATGGGCGAGAGCTTTGTGGCCTTAACCGAAACGCCCCTGCCAGTCAAGTTTGATCCTCAGACGCTCAAGACACTTGGAATCGTCCATCATGATGACCGGCTCGCGGGACAGCATTGCACCCCGCACCCCCACTACGATCCAGAACGTAGGGCAGGGATCAACTCGATTACCCATTTCTCAGCGAAGAGCAGCTACAACATCTACGCCATGAAAGACGGCGCGACAAGCCGCAACCTGATAGGGTCTATACCGGTCAAAGAGCCAGCGTATATCCATAGTTTTAGCATCACAGAACAGTATGTCGTGCTGGTTGAATTTCCCCTGGTCGTGAATCCGCTGCGGATGCTCATGAGCGGAAAGCCGTTTATCGAGAATTTCCAGTGGAAGCCGGAACGCGGGACGCGCTTTTTCGTAATGCGTAAAGAAGATGGCCGGGTGATCAACACCTATTCCAGCGAGGCATTTTTCGCGTTCCATCACATCAACGCCTTTGAGCAAGGGGATACCATCATTGTTGATATCGCAACCTTTCCAGATGCATCTGTGATTGACACCTTCTACCTGAAGAAACTTATGGCACCGAATGCGACCATCCCATGTCCTGCGTTTTCCCGCTACACGCTTCCGCTGAATGATTCTTCTCTCACCTCCGAGGTGATCACAGACGAAGCCATTGAATTACCGCGCATCAACTACGAGCGAAACAACGCTAGTGACTACCAGTTTGCCTATGGTATCGACATCAATAAACAACATTCTGATGACTTTCTCAATCAACTGGTCAAAGTCGATGTACGCGCAAAGACCGCGCAAACCTGGTACGAGGATGGGTGTTATCCGGGAGAGCCAGTGTTTGTGGCCGCGCCAGACGCACGAGATGAAGACGAAGGCGTCGTCCTCTCGGTCGTGCTCGATGGACGCAAGAACGCTTCGTTTCTGCTCGTGCTGGACGCAGCCTCTTACACAGAGCTGGGCAGGGCCGAGGTGTCGCAGCATATACCCTTTGGATTTCATGGACTATACACCAGCTAAGGGCATGCGTTTCACACTGGGATCATACATCCCGATGCGAAACACTGCTGAGTAGAAGAAAAGAAGAAAATGATGTGTTCTCAAAGCACATGAACAGGAGACATGTATGAGACCGAATGCGAAAAAACAGACACGCACAACAAGGAGGCGCTTGTTGAGTATCGGCAGTATCGTCGTGCTGGTCGCTTTCTTTGTCGGCATAAATGTGTGGAATACCTACCGGAATGCCGCAACCTTTCCCCAGTTCTGGGAGGCGAAAGCGAACGAACCTATTCCCACTAACGCGATCCGTGTCGTCGCACTTGGGGATTCAGCTACACAAGCCATCGGTGCTGATCAGCCGATGGACGGCTTTGTCGGTCGCATCGCGACGTATGTCCAGGCAAAAACCGGGCGGCCCGTTCATATTACCAACGTGAGCGTTGGTGGAGCAACCTATACCGATGTGGTACAGAAACAACTCCCACAGGTTGATCTGAAGACGGCTGATCTCGTGATTGTAGAATCTTCCAATGATGTAGAGCAGCGGGTACCTCTCGACACCTTTCGGGCTGCATTGGATGCGCTGATGCAGGTGCTTCCGGCTGACAAGACGCTCATCTCAGATTTGCCCCTGGAGCCCGGTCGGGATGCCTATCAAACCATCTTGCAGGAGCGTGCGGATGCTGCTCACCTGATGCGTGCGGATTTTGCACACATCTTTACCCATGAAGGGCGTCGGCTGGATATCTTCTCCTGGCTTTTCCCGCATCTGAATACGAAGGGGTATGGGTATTGGTTTCTCGCGTTTCAGCCGAGTGTCGATACCATTCTTCAACATAGGAAAGAACAGAAAATCTAAGGAGTCATCATGACCATCTCTGAAAAAGAAACCTTTCGTGTTATGCCGCGAGAAGAAACGACGCATTCCCGCCGCTGGTGGGCACTGCTCATGCTTGGTCTGGTCCAGTTTATTATCGTGATTGACACGACCGTTGTCAACGTGGCACTCCCCTCTATACAACATGATCTCCACGTTGCAGTCGCCGATCTGGCCTGGGTCGTTGATGGCTACTTGCTTGCTGCTGGTGGACTCCTTTTGTTGGGCGGACGTCTGGCAGACCTGTTCGGGCGGCGCCGTCTGTTCCTCATTGGAACCGCGCTGTTTGCCCTGGCGTCGTTGAGTAATGGCGTTGCGCAGAGTCCCTTGATGCTTATCATCAGCCGCTTTGCTCAAGGCGCGGGCGAGGCTCTGGCCTCGCCTGCTGCCCTCTCTCTGATCACACTCCTGTTTGTAGAGAAGCGTGAGCGTGCTCGCGCTTTTGGGATCTGGGGCGGGATTACGGGTCTCGGGGCGACGGTAGGAGTCGTCCTGTCCGGGATAATATTGGAGTTGGTGAACTGGCGATGGGTGTTTTTCATTAATCTCCCGTTTGCTGTCGCGGCTCTCCTCATCGTGCCGCGTCTGATTGAAGAGAGTCGCGCAGCTCCCGGGAAGCCGGGGCGCATCGATTTCCTTGGAGCAGTGCTGGTCACAGGGGGTCTGATCGCTGTGGTTGACGGCTTGTTCGCGGCTGCACGCTTTGCCTGGAGTGATGGAAACGTGCTTGTGCCCTTGCTTGGCGGCCTTGGTGCGTTGCTGGCTTTTGTCCTTGTTGAGGCACGCTCGGCAGAGCCGCTGATGCCTCTGCGCTTTTTTGCCAATCGCACGCGTGCGACTGCTAACCTTTTGACGGTTTTCTTAAACAGCGCGCTCATGGTGATGTTTTTTATCCTGACGCTCTATATGCAAAATATTCTGGGGTATACTGCTCTGAGCACAGGGGTTGCCTACCTGCCTTTTTGCATCACCTTTCCTCTTGGCGTCTTCCTGTCCATCTGGCTGGCCCAGCACGCTGGTATCAAGCTGGTGCTCGTGATCGCCTTTCTCATCAGCGCGCTGGGTTTACTGCTGTTGAGCCGCATTTCCGTGCAGAGCTCGTACAGTATGCAGGTACTCCCGGCCATGCTGATGCTGGCCGTTGGCTTCGGCATGGCCTTGCCGACGTTACAAAATGCCGCAGTGGACGGGGTCTCGCAACAGAATGCCGGTCTGGCCTCTGGGATGCAGAACACGGTCCAGGCACTGGGTGCCGCCCTGGGCCTGGCTACGCTGGTCACCATCGCGCTGCGTGACCAGGGCGATCTGCTCGCACAAGGTATTCTCCCGCAACTCGCTGCTACCGAAAGCTACCAGCTCGCCTTTTCTCTTGGGGCCATCATTCTCGCTGTCGGTGCTGTTCTCTCGCTTCTGCTCATACAAGGTCGCCAGACTGGCTCCACCTTGGGCAGAAAAGCACAACCTGAGTGATACCGCCAGCCAGTGCAGGCGGCCATACGAACTCATGCCCAACCGACAATTGTGCATCCTAAGAATCTATGCTCGCCACGCTGTTTGAACCTTGTAGACCGCGTTATTCCCGGGTTCCAGAAGGAGCCCTATCCTGTACGGAGGTTTTCATGCACGTACCATTGATGCTCTCGCTTGATACCCGCACGACCGCCGGGGTATTGTTGCTGACAATCGTCGCCATCGAATATGGCGGGTGGTTTCTGCTGCGCGTCGTGCGAGATCGCCCGCCCGCGACGCCTTTTCAGCAGGCATTTTTCCGGGCTGGGCATGCCCATGCTGGTGTGCTAGTGATCCTGGCCCTGGTGGGCCAGATCCTTGCCGACGCCACGCAGATGAGCGGCTTGCTCGCCACTCTTGCCCGCGAAGGCATCCCGGCTGCGGCGATCCTCATGTCCGCTGGCTTCTTCCTCTCCGCTGCAGGGCGAGGCATCACCAAACCCAACCAGTTCATCGTGCTGCTCTACGGAGGCATCGTGGCACTCACCCTCGGGGTCATCTCGCTCGGAATTGGTCTGCTCACCACGTAGGGACTAGAAAACAACCAGTCTCAGGGGAGAGGTACAGACGGAGAGTCAAAGTTGGGCGTGTGGCGAGCGTGATGCGCATCAAGCATGGGAAAGCGTACGCTGGTCTTCCTTTGTGAGATGCGTAGGCGCGAGACCTTGAGACTGGTTTCCTATCCGTGTCACTGAATGTTTGCAAGTGCAGGCGAAAGCCACAATCCAGTGCAGACGAAAGTCAAAAGTGACAATCGGGCATCTCTCCTATGTTCTTGTGTTTCTCCTGCTTCCTTTGCTATGGTAGCAAGCAACAGTCACCTCGCTGACAGATTTTGACAGAATTGGGGGCGCATACTCCATGCCCACACGAGAACTTCTCTCCCCTGCACAACGAATTCAATTCCTCTGCATCCCTTCCGAGATGAGCGATCAGATGCTGGCTCGCTATTATACCCTCTCCGACGATGATCAGAGCTTGATTAAGCAACGCAGACGGAATCATAACCGCCTCGGCTTCGCTGTCCAACTGGCCTATTTGCGATTTCCGGGACGAACATGGGCGACCAATGAAGAAGGTTCTCCGTTGGTCGTCTCCTACATCGCAGCTCAGCTCAAGCTCAATCCAATGAGCATTGTCCAGTATGGGCAAGACCGTGAGGCGACCCGCTATGAACACTTGGCAGAACTCGAAGGAGTCTATGGGTTTCGCCCCTTTACGAGACGAGAATACCGGGAGATGGTGCTCTGGCTCCTGCCTCTTGCTCGCAAGACGGATGCAGGAACTGTTCTCGTGTCCTCGCTCATTGAAGAAATGCGAGCTCGTAAGATCATCGTACCAGCACTCTCTACGCTTGAGCGACTCGGCTGGGAAACACGGCGACGTGCTCAGCGACAGGTCTATCGGCAGTTGACCGCCGGACTCACTGAGGAGCAACGAATCCAGCTGAAAGCCTTGCTCACCGTTCCAGCAGCATCACGACAGACCATTCTGGTCTGGTTACGACAGCCGCCAGGAGCAGCCTCTCCTGCCAATTTTCAGAAAGTGATTGAACGCTTGCAGTGGATTCGTGCGCTTGAACTCAATCCCCAGGTCGTGGCGGACATTCATCAAAATCGCCTCCAACAACTTGCACGAGAAGGAGCACATACCACTGCACAACGCTTGGTCCGCTTTGATGATGAGCGGCGTGACGCGACGCTGGTCGCCTTTCTCCTGCTCACCGCGGAAGAATTGGTTGATACCGCCCTCGACATGCACGACAAACTGATAGGACAGCAAGTGAAGAAGGGAGAGCGCAAGCAGGTCGAACACCTTCAGAAGAGCCGCAAAGCCATCAATGAGAAAGTTCGCCTCTATGCTCGTGTCGGAAAAGCCTTAATCGAGGCGAAGCAGGAGACCCAGGATGCCTATCAAGCCATTGAGTCCGTCATCACATGGGAGCGTTTTATCGGAACGGTTGAGGAAGCTGAACAACTGAGTACTACAACGGAGACCGATACCGCTGAACTTCTGATTAGCCGCTACGGTCAATTTCGCAAGTACACCAAAGAGCTGCTTTCAACGTTCACCTTTCAAGGAACGAGTGCCAATACGCCGCTGATTGAAGCACTCCAGTTGCTCAAGGAGTTAAATGAGACGGGGAAACGAAGCGTTCCAGAGGATGCTCCAACCGATTTCGTGAAGGGACGCTGGGAAAAGCACGTTGTACAAGAGGAGCAGGTCGAGCGGCATGCCTATGAACTCTGTGCGCTCTCGGAACTGCGGAGCGGACTGCGTTCAGGTGACATATGGATTCCAGGAAGTCGTCAATACAAAGCCTTTGAAGATTATCTGATGCCTCATGGGTAGTGGGAATGGATCAAACAGGCAGGGGAAACCGAAGTCGAGCTTCCAGCCGATTTTACGACCTATATCGCCGAGCGAAAAGCAACTCTCCATCGAGAACTAACGATGGTTGAGCAACTGCTCGCTGAGGAAAAGTTACCGGATGTGCGCCTGGTCAAAGGCGAACTGGTCATCTCCCCCTTACAAAAGGCTGTTCCTGAAGAAGTAGAGGCTCTCACACGCCATGCCTATGACCTGTTGCCGCGCATCAAACTCCCTGATCTGCTCCTTGAAGTCGATGCCTGGACGGGGTTTAGTCGCCATTTTACCCATCTGCAATCAGGAGATCAACCCAAAGACCGCGTAGCTCTTTTCGCGGCCTTATTAGGCGATGCCATTAATCTGGGACTGGCAAAAATGGCCGATGCCTGTGCTGGTATGACCTTCAACCGTCTGGCATGGGTGGTCGATTGGTACGTGCGTGATGAGACCCACACCAAAGCCCTTGCTGAGGTGATTAATTATCATCATCAACATCCCTTTGCCGCCTATTGGGGCGATGGCACGACCTCTTCGTCCGATGGACAACGGTTCAAAGTCGGAGGACGATCAGAAGCCACCTCTCAGGTCAACCTGCGCTACGGCATCGAGCCCGGCGTCAGCTTTTATACGCATATTTCTGATCAATACGGTCCCTACCGGGTGAAAGTGATCAGTTCAGCCGTTCGTGATGCGCCTCATATGATTGACGGATTGCTCTATCACGAAACGAACTTACAGATTCACGAACACTACACCGATACCTGGGGCTATACCGATCAGGTGTTTGGGTTATGCCATCTCCTGGGGTTTCGCTTTGCTCCACGCATTGCCGAACTGGGAAAGAAGCGCATCTACAGTATCGAGAAAGCAGACCTCTATCCAGGATTGGAGCCACATCTTGGTGGCATTATCAATGTGAAACAGATAGAAGCGCACTGGGATGACTTGCATCGACTGACCAGTTCGATTCGCAAAGGGACGGTCACCGCCTCACTTATCTTAGGAAAGTTGGCGGCCTACCCGCGACAAAACGGATTAGCGTATGCCCTGCGGGAGGTTGGCCGTATCGAAAAAAGTCTGTTTGCATTGGACTGGCTTCAGAGTCCCGAGTTGCGGAGACGGGTCCAGGTCGGACTCAACAAAGGAGAAGCACGCAATAGTCTGGCACGGGCCGTCTGCTTGAACCGTCTTGGTGAGCTTCGAGATCGCTCCTACGAGGATCAACGCTATCGCGCCAGCGCACTCAATCTGGTCGTCGCGGCGATTATCCTCTGGAACACGGTCTATCTCGCTGAAGCGGTTGAACTGCTCAAACAGCAAGGGATGACCATCAACGAGGAACTGCTGCGACATCTTTCTCCACTTGGCTGGGAACATATTAACCTGACAGGAGATTATCTTTGGAATATGAAACAGACGCCAGTGAGTGGACAACTTCGACCATTGCGATTGAAAACCAAATGAGTTGATGAGGGCCTTAGAGTAGTCCATTGCCCCTCTTTTCAGAGTATGAGGGCCTTAGCGTAGGTTTTTCCCAAATTGATATGGTGACGCCGAGTGGAGTGTGAGAAGCATCAGCGACCCAAGAAGAGCGAATATCCCCTGTCCGCTACCGCACGCTCTTCTCCCTTGTGTTCAGTATGATCAATTTCCGCTGGGCGATGAGTTCTGGTTCTGATTACTCGCATTGACAGGAATAGTGGTTAATTGTTGAAGCCGTGAGGTCATCCACAACACGCCTCCAATGTCTTCACCGGTCCCTGGATCAAACCAGCCGGACTTGACCTCTGTAGTGAGGTTCGCCATTTCGTTGAGCAGCGCTTGATTCCCCGCCTGTCGTAACTGGTGGGTGTTCATTTTGACCAGCGTCGCTGCATCCTTGCGAACTTGCTGCAAGTCAGTATTCATCCGAGAAAGGACTGTGTCTATGAAGACAGCAAGCTGCTTCTGCTGTGCTGTATGGCCAGGAGCACCCGCTAAGCCCGTGAGGTGAATATCCACATGCACCAGGAATGCAGCAGGAATGCAGGAGGCACCTGATTCTGGACACGGTCCAACAGTCCGATCTTGCCTGCTAAAGGATCGACGAGCCACGGTGAACCCGCTGGAACGTCGCGCCAGGCATAGGATCGTCCATCCAGGTAGTCCAGAATGCGCAGCATGTGCCGATGGATGAGCCCCGCATCGCCGTCGGACGTCTGCGTACTATGCCATGATCCTTGTGCAGAGGAGGCCCACTCTTCGACCTTTGAGACATTCTGCGTGAGCCATATATCCAGCCCGCCTGGGATATGGTTCGCCTGGAGTGTCGGGTCCTTGGCAAGCAAATGTCGCACATGAGACAACAAGGAGTAGTGATTTTCATCCCCGGGCGTTGGAATGTTCACAATGGAGCCATCTCCCCGCCATGACGCTGGATCTTGACTGGGTGTCTCTGGTGTGCGACCGCTTGGCTGGACGGTGACCCTCACCCCGCTGTAGGAAGCCAAGAGGTTCGTATGGTTCGGGGAGGTGTAGGTCAGGTTGACGAGCCCCGCATGGAGGGTTCCAAGCAGAAGTGGCACCGTGGAGTCATCGCTTTGGTCTGGCATCAGCCACGCGTAATAGAACATACCCGCAGGAGGGGCGGGAATACTGCGAAGTGACAGTGTAATGATATCGTTGTAGCCTTCGGTGATATCAAGGTTGAATTGTCCGCTACTCGTAAACGACAGTGTTCCAAGGGGGGCTGTAGCAGCAATCGGTTGAGGAGGTGTTGGTGTGGCTAGCATCAATGGTAATAGAGTTGCGCTCGCGACAAGAAGAAGGGCAATGATACCCGCCCCGAGGAGATACGGTCGTTTCTTTGAATCTCGTGTGAACCTGGGAGCCTGGGGTGGAGCAGTCTCCACCCCCCAACGTTCTTCCGTCACCCGACCATGGTTCGTGGTCTGCGGAGTAGGTGCCACATATCCGCTCGGAAAAGAATGGTCTTCCTCATTGGGAAGGGAGGCGTGGACAAGGGATTGAAGTGCTTCCTCGACGGAAGAAGCGTTTTGAATGCCATATTGAGCCGCAAGGCCCGCTTCGTTCACACGCAGAGAGGGGATGACCAAGCAAAGGAATGGTGGCCGCTCTCTGTCGGCAAGTAGGTGCCGAAGGGCAATAAAATGTTCAGGCAGGCTGAAAGCGTCTCCAGAGGCTGGCAGAAGAAGAAGGACAGGCTTTTCCTGGTGTCGAAGGACGTCGAGCACTTCTCGCAGAGCATCCTGGGCTTCCATCTGAAGAAGACAGACGGAGCTTGTTCTCCCCGAGAGAACAAGCGTTGAGTTCTGGTCGTCAACAAGTTGAGCGTCGTCAAGTATCATGGTATGCTCAATTTCATTAGGTATGAACGACACTACAGGCAATAGGACATCTACGACTCCACTATGACGTTTTTCTGGTCTTGCCAGTCATTCTCTGGGGAAGATCGGGTCGGAGGAGTTGGATGGGCGACAAGTCAGATCCAAAGGGAAGGGAGCTTGTTCCTCTTACTTGTCCCTGCACTTCGATCCATACCATGCAAAAAGGTAGCTGCTCATCCTGGTCGACTGTCGATTGACATCTCCACACAGTGCATTCACGGCAAGCTATTCGCTATTACTGTAACACAAGCTTGGGATACATGTCAATAGAAAGCGGCTATTTGCTGAAGTAATTGCAGGACAGGAAGATATGTATTTGTTGGGTTTTTAGGTGGTGACACGCTCTGCATTTTTCGTGAAATTATGTGATTTGCCCTTTCATAAAGGAAAATGGAAGGTAGAGTTACTATATTTAAAATGTAGTATGAGAACATACGTTGTTCGCATCATATCGAAAATATTCTTTGTGTTTTTCATTTTCTCCTTGGATTGTTTCCCTCCCTTATGGAGATTTCTAGAGAACGGGGCAATCCCAGGCGGCTCGCGCCTCCGAGCGGTGAGGGATTTCGCGCATCCCTTGACCCAAGCCTCAACCTTTCAGCAACAGGAGCGTACTCCACAACAGCTTGAGGGCAAAGAAGCCGAGGGAGAGACCACAGACGAGTTTGACGAGGCGGAAGAACACAGGTGTGACGAAACGATGCCCCCAGTGCATTCCCACGAAAGGTGGTCGTGAATGTGGTATGCTAGAGCCTGTGATGAACGCGAGCAGATCAGAACCAGGAAGGCAGATGATATCCATGAAGACCTATGACGATATTGCTGAGTGGTATGATCAGTGGATTGGGACACACTCGATGAGAGAAGATCCTTTTTTTCCTGCGGTAGAAGTGCTCATAGGTGAGGTCGCAGGACAGCGCATCTGTGATCTCGCCTGCGGTCAAGGCAGAGTAGCGCGCCATTTGGCCGAGCGGGGCGCACGCGTTGTCGGCATTGATCTCTCAGCGAAGCTGCTTGCGATCGCACGCCGCCATGAGGAGACCGACCCACGCGGGATTGAGTATGTGCAAGCCGACGCCCAGAACCTCGACGACCAGGTGCTTGGCCTGTTCGATGGCGTCGTGTGTTTTCTGGCGTTGATGGATATCCCAGACCTGGCCCCGACACTCCACAGCGTTGCACGCATTCTTCGGCCCGGCGGATGGTTTGTCTTTTCCATTCTTCACCCCTGCTTTCATACCTCGCAGTCAGGAGAAATGGAGACTCCAGAGGGAGCGGTACGAACCATTGGCAGGTATTTTGTGGAGGGGTATTGGCAGTCAGATACCCGACCCGGACCTCCAGGCAAAGTTGGCGCGTATCACCGGACGCTGTCGACCTACGTCAACACGCTCACCGATGCCGGACTCCAGCTTGTGCGCCTGAGCGAACCGGGTGCAGCTTCCGCCATTGCCGATTCCCCATCTCTGTCGCGTTTAAACAGACCGGTATGGGTGGAGGTCCCTACCATCCTGGTGGCGAGTTGCAGGAAGCCAGAGGAAAGTGTATAGCACAGGCAAGAGGAAATGAGAATCCCCATTTTTATCCGACCAGTAACCGAAGACGAACAACACCAGATCCAGGCGGGATTGCGTTCGTCCGATGCCTTTGTGTTGCGCCGCTGCCAGATTGTGTTGGCTTCTGCTCGTGGAGAACGAGCTCCCCTGATTGCCCACCAATTGGGCTGTGACGACCAGACCGTCCGCAATGTGATCCACCGTTTCAATACCAACGGTCTCGGCGTACTGCACCAGGGGTCTTCACGTCCCCATCGGCTGCGCACAGCGTTCACAGAAGAAGGAGCCCAGCAATTGAAAGACCTGTTGCATCGGAGCCCTCGCGAGTTCGAGAAAGAGCGCAGTACCTGGACCCTGGAACTAGCGGCCCAGGTCAGCTTCGAGCAAGGCATCATCTCCGTGCTGGTTTCCGACGAAAGCGTACGCCGCGCCCTCAAACGATTGAAAACCAACTGGAAACGTGCCAAACACTGGATTACCAGCCCTGACCCCCACTACCTGCTAAAAAAAACTAGGGCCGCATTTTTCTCTGGGATAGCTGCACTAAAATGGTATTCCCACCAGATTACAACTGAATATAAACGTCAAGAAGTATTGACCTACATTCCCAACAAAAGGAGTCAAGTCGAGAAACGTTTTTCTCTCCCATATCCATCACTTTCACCAGAAGTGGATAAGAACACTACGTGCGAGCAAAACCTCCGTAAAGTACTTCTATGGTATAACGCGTGACGCGCTCTGTGCCTTCCGGTCCATCAGCATACGGGCGCATTTGATGTTCGATGATGAGCATGGCTAACCCGTGCAGAACCGACCACAGGACGCCAGCCAGCGCAGCTGGATCGCCATCCACAATCTTCCCGCTCTCTTGGCCGCGCCTGATCACTTCGGCATAGAGCCGATAGACGGTTTTTGAGGCCGTGTGCAGGCTCACAAACGTCTCGCGCTCAATGGTGAGGCCGCTGAACATCTCGCGCATCAGCCAGGGATGTTCTTGAGCAAAACGCACATAGGCGAGCGCAACCCCGAGCAATTGCTCAAATGGCTCATCAGACACGGCACGCAACGTTGATTGAATCCGTTCAGCTAGCCAGTAAAATCCCTCTTCGTTGATGGCTGCGATCAATGCCTGCTTGTCGGCAAAGTGACGATAGGGTGCGGCATGACTCACACCAGCCCGTCGTGCGACTTTGCGCAGATCAAGTGCCTCGGCACCGCCTTCTGCGAGAAGCTCTAATCCAGCCTGAATCAAGGCGTTTCGGAGATCGCCGTGGTGATAAGATTTTGGTTTCTGATGATCTGTGTGGCTCTCCATCCCTATCCTTCTCCGGAATGTACCCGGCGATAGAATGTTTACACCGCAAACAATGTTGACAAGAGTAACATCCTCTGCTAGAATGTTTACAACGTCATCTTACCGCAACACCCAGCAGGTTGCAAGAGCGGAAGCCACCTGCAAGGACGTTGCCGTTTGCAAATGGCGAAGCAATTATACTGTTGAATGAAAGGAAATCCACATGTCAGAAGTCAGAAAGATCGCACTCATTACAGGAGCGAACAAGGGCATCGGCTTTGAGATCGCACGCCAGTTGGGCACACAGGGCATCACCATTCTCACTGGTGTACGCGATCAAGCCCGGGGAGAGGCCGCCATACAGAAACTACGCGCCGAGGACATTGATGCCACTGCCGTTCATCTCGATGTTACCGATCAGGCCACTATCGATGCAGCGGCAGCCTTTATCAAGCAGGCATACGGAAAACTGGACATCCTGGTGAATAACGCTGGCATTTCGACTAGAGAGGGAAGCACGCCGCCCAGTGAACTCGCGCTTGAAGATTTACGCAAGACCTTCGCTACCAATGTCTTTGGGGTTTTTGCCGTCACAAAAGCCATGCTTCCCCTGCTGCGACGCTCCGAGGCTGGGCGAATTGTCAACCTGTCGAGCGAGATGGGCTCCCTGAGCATCAACGGTGATCCGACCTCTTTCACCGCGCAGATGCCTCCGCTCCTGGCATACAATGCCTCCAAAACAGCCCTCAATGCCCTCACCGTCTTCTTCGCAAAAGAGCTACGAAACACGCACATCAAGGTCAATTCGGTCAGTCCAGGCTATGTCGCAACGGACCTGAACGGGCACAGCGGTTTTCTGACCCCCGAACAGGGCGCGAAGGTGCCAGTGGCTTTTGCCGCCTTGCCAGCCGATGGACCACATGGCGGCTTCTTTGGGGAAAATGGGGTGATCGCCTGGTAAATTCCAGTGCCACGTCTCCGCTCAGCCGTGATTCACAGAACAAGAATTGTCGCTTCACCTCAAAGATGAGGAAGTGGCACTCCTATTGCTTCAATTCTCTTCTTGAAAGCAAACCCATGTTACACAGAGAATTGAAGCAAGAAACCGCCTTTATGGGGAAGAGAAGTTTCTTCCCCACTGAGCATAGTGTTTCTTGCATCACATGGATATGGACAGGAGAAATATACTCTCATGGCAAGACCTCTTCACGTTTCGGACAAGATTTCTTTCCAGTTCCTTGATCCTCTCTCAACCACTTGCCTGACGTGCGGCAAGGCTGCTCATGTTGCCTATCACACCCAACGCACGGTTACTACTCTCGAAGGGCGGCATCATCTCCACGTAGCGGTGCGCCGATGTACCTCTCCAGAATGCCCACGCTATCACCAGCCGTATCGGCCAGAGGCAGAAGGGATATGGGCGTTGCCGCATGGAGAATACGGATTGGACGTGATTGCACTGGTCGGGTTCCTACGGTATCGACGACATCAAAGCTTGGCAGAAATCCATTGCAGCTTGCATGAACGCGGGTTAGCCATTGGCGAACGAACGGTCCTCAATCTCCTTGCACGGTATGAAGAGTTAGTGACCATTCACATGACAGATCGGGAGCGGCTGCAATCGCTCGTGCAGAAGCAGGGACATGTCATTCTGGCAGTGGATGGGTTGCGTCCAGATGTCGGTCACGAAGTGCTCTGGGTTGCGTCTCAGGCGAAATCCTGCTTGCCCGACCTCTGCTGAGCGAACGCGAGGCCGACCTCGTGGAGCTGCTCAAGGAAGTACAGGATGCGCTCTCTGTTCCCATTCATGGAGTCATTTCGGATGGTCAGCATTCCATTCGCAACGCTGTTGCTACCGCGTTTCCAGAGATTCCTCATCAGTTGTGTCATTTTCATTACCTGCGCGAAGCGGCGAAACCGATCTACGAAGCAGACCGCCACGCGAAGAAAGAATTGAAAAAGCAGGTACGCGGTATTCGTCCGATTGAGCGAGAAGCCGAGCAACAAGAGAATGAGGAAGCAATGATTACGCGGAAATATTGTCTTGCTGTCCGAAGCACTTTGACTGACGATGGATATCCTCCCCTCGCTGCTCCTGGTCTCAAATTGCACGAACGACTCTCCTTGATTGTGGCTTCCCTGGAACGGGTTGCGGAAATCGGGGTGTTGCCACCTTTACTTGATAAACTGCATCGGCTGCTGACAAAAGGAGTAGCAGAGACAGAACCGTTGTGGTCCGATGTCCAGGCAGGCTATGCTCTCGTGTATCGAGCGGCACACGTCTTGGCAAATGCGGATCACCTTTCATCAAAAGAGGTGCAACGACAGTATGAGGAGGTGCTTGAGGAGATGCGACACAGTGGCTCCCTGACTGCCCCACTTCAGCAGATGATCACCACCTTTCTCAAAGCCCACGCGATGCGCAACGAGCGATGACCTGTAGCAGGTAGGGATCAGTATGTGCCTTGTTGAGAAGAAAGAAGCAAACACTTTCTCTCAAGGAGGCAGATATGACCAGTATCGCCGATGGAGCGGTG
>JAABUQ010002796.1_pt1 | contig 33520 bp, 27 predicted proteins | sample 5560001 | NCBI WGS metagenome assembly JAABUQ01 (sample SAMN10711888, study PRJNA513371) | rock metagenome | isolation source: Antarctica rocks | place: Antarctica: Victoria Land, Finger Mt nord | collected 2015-12-18
GGCACCAGCACGTCCTCGACCGGTGTCCCCCGGAAGGTGGCCCGTGGGTCACCGATGTGGACCCGGTTCATCCCCGTGTCGACGAGCACGGTCGTGCCGTCGTCGAGCCGGATCAGGTAGGCGGACACCGGCAGGGCCAGCGGGTGCCCGTCGGCCACGCCCGGCGCGACCACCTCGTGGCCGCACCGGCAGGTCCCCAGCGACAGGATGTGCATCTGCACAGGAGCCGTCCTCTCCGGTCGACGCGAATCCGGATCGTCCCACGGGCGCTGCCGACGAGGGGGGCACCGGTCGACGTCTCGTACGGCGCGCGGTCGGCTCAGGCGGGCCCGATCGCCTCGGCGGCGATCTTGGCGGAGAGACCGACCAGCGGCAGGCCCCCGCCCGGGTGTGCGGAGCCGCCCACGCAGAACAGTCCCGGCACCGGGGAGGTGTTGGCCGCGCGGAGGAACGCCGAGCCGGCCCCGTTTGACGACGTCCCGTAGATCGACCCCCCGGGTGCCGCCGTCCGGTCCTCGAGGTCGGCGGGAGAGCGGAGCTCCCGCCAGCGCACCCGGTCCCGGACGTCCACGCCGCGGGCCGCCATCACGTCCAGGACACGGTCGGCGTAGGCGTCGGCCGTGCCCCGGACCCGCCAGTCGACGGTTCCGCGACCGGTGGCCGGATCGCCGTGCCGAGGCGCGTTCACCAACACGTACAGGGCTTCGGAGTCCGCATCCGGCCGGGTCGCCGGGTCGTGCGGACTGGACAGGTAGACAGCGGGGTCCGGGGTCGGTCGAGCCGGCCGGCGGCGGGTCCCGAACACCGAGTCGAACTCGTCGTCGTAGTCGGCGGGGAACAGCACCGTGTGGTGACGCAGGCCGGGTGTCCGCCCGCGCAGGGCCAGCAGCAGCACGAACCCGGACAGCGACGGGGTCGCCGCGGCCAGTCGACGCCTGGCGGACCGGGCCGCGGGCAGCCCGGCCGGGAGCAGTGATCCGTACACCTGGGCGGCATCGGCGTCGGTGACGACGACGTCGGCCGGGACGGTCTCCCCATCGGTGAGCACCGCTCCGCTGACCCGGCCGGCGTCGACGGCGAGGGAGGCGACGCCGGTGGACAACCGCAACTCGACCTTGCGGACCCGCATCCGTTGCTGCAGGGCCTCGGCGATCCGGTAGAGCCCGCCCGGGACGTAGAAGGACCCGAAGGTCTGCTCGACGTACGGGATCGTGGCCAGGGCCGCGGGGGCACGCCGCGGGTCGGAGCCGGCGTAGGTGGCATATCGGTCCAGGAACGTGCGCAGCCGCGGGTCGCGGAGGTGGGCGCGACCCAGCCCGCGCAGGGTCTGCCAGGGCGCCACCGTCCGCAGGTCCCCGACCCGCCGTGACATCCTCACCAGGTCACCGGCGGACAGCGCGTTCTCCAGGAACGGCCCGCGAGCGACGGCCCAGATCGCCTTGGCCCGCAGGGCGAACCGGCGCCAGTCGTCGGCGGCAGCACCGCCGAAGACGTCCCCGAAGGCTTCGACGACCCGGTGGACCCCGACACCGGGTACGTCCACCTCGGTGCCGTCGGCGAAGCGGTAGTGGCAGGCGGGCTCGACCGGAACGACGTCGAGCTCCCGCTCGAGCGGGCGACCGGACTTGCGGAACGTGTCCCGCAGCACGGCCGGCAGTGTCAGCAGGTGCGGTCCGGTGTCGAAGGTGTAGCCGTCGCGGGAGAACCGGCCGAGCTTGCCGCCCACCCGGTCCGACCGCTCCAGCACGGTGACCTGGTGACCGAGCTTGGCCAGTCGGACCGCAGCACACATGCCGCCCACGCCCGCACCGACCACGACGACCCGGCTCACGGCTGCACCGGTCGCCCCGGCCGAGAGGTGGCCGTGCGGCCGGGTAGCGAGCGGCCCCGCCAGCTCAACGTCCCCCGGTCGTGTCCACGCCAGGACCGCGCGAGCAGACCGGTGAACACCATCACCGACAGGGGATGCGCGAGAGTGTCCGGCCAGATCCGGCCGCCGGTCCGCCGCGCGACCAGGACCCTGCCCGCCACGCCCGCACCGTAGCCGAGAGCACCCGTCGCAGAACCAGCCGTCGCCGCAACAGCGGGGACGACGTAGGCCAGCAGCAGCGCCCCGGCGACCCCGGCCGAGGCCGCGCGGGAGCCGAACGCCGACCACAGCGACTTGTCGTACCCCTGCACGAGGTGCGCCCACGTCGGGTACATCCGGCAGGTGGCCGTGGAGGTCCCGTCGGTGACGGTCCCCGATCCGCCCGCGGTCTTGACCGCGCGCAGCAGGGCCAGATCCTCCAGCACCTCGCCGCGGACCGCGGCGTGCCCACCGGCCCGGCGGTACGCGGCCGCGTCGACGACGAGGAACTGCCCGTTGGCAGCGGACAGCGACGGCCGCCGCGATCGTTCGGCCAGGCGCAGTGGGAGCGTCGTGGCCCAGGACCACTGCAGCAGGGGCTGGACCAGTCGCTGGCCGGCACCGGTGGCGAGCTGGCGCGGGTACGGACTCACCAGGTCCAACCCCGACGAGCGCAGCAGCGCCACCGCCGAGGCGACCGCGTCCGCGGTGAGGACCACGTCCGCGTCGAGGAAGACCAGCACCGACGCGCCGTCCGCCGCGCGGGCGAGCTGGTCACACGCGTGCGGCTTGCCCAGCCAGTCCGCCGGCAGCGGTCGGCCCTGGAGCACCCGGACCCCGGGGACACCCTCCAACGCCGAGCGGAGGACCTCCCCGGTCCCATCGGTGGAACCGTCGTCCAGGACGGTCAGCGTCACCCGGCCGTTCCCGGCGCCGAGCACCGCCCGCAACGCCGCCAGGCACGGCCCGACCCGGTCCGCCTCGTCCCGCACCGGCAGGAGGATCGCGACATCCTCGACCGGCGCGTCGGCGCCGGCCGGTGCTGCCCGCAGGTCCCGCAGGTTCAGCGCGGTGTGGACCGTCAGCCCAGCCGCGAGCACTGATCCGACGTCGGTGAGCACACCTACCCACCTCACCCGCCGCTCCCGCGACGGCCGCGCGAGGGCACGGCGGCACGACGCAGGCAGGCCCGGGCGAACGGGACAGCCACCAGACCCATCCCGATCCCGCCGACGACCGCGACCGCCGGGCGGCCGAAGAACGCTGCGTTCGCGACGACCCCGCCCACCCACGTCCACAGGTACAGCGCCGCCGCCGGACGGGGCACCCGACCTGCAGCCGACCCGGGCACGCGGGCGACCGCGAGAGCACCTGTCACCACCAGCGAGACACCCAGCCACCCCAGGTAGTTCGAGACCGGGATCCCCGGCACCCCGGGCAACGGAGCGGCGAACCGGTCGCCGGTCGTCCAGGTCCAGTGCCCGGCGGCGACCATCTGCGGGTCCAGGAACAGGTCCCAGGAGGCCAGGGCCCAGGCGCCGGTGAGCCATGCGGCCACCCGCTTCCGCCGGCCGGGCAGTGCGTCGGCGAGAGCAGTGCCCACCACCCACGCCGGCCAGGCCATCATGACCCAGGCCAGGGGGACCACCAGCGGGACGCCTGCCAGCTCCGCCCCGAGGCTGCCGGCGTACGCGTAGTCGCCGAACGGGATCCCGGTCGAGACCCCGACCACCTCCGCGACCAGGCCGGTGCCGGCAGCGATGACGAAGACCGACAGCGCGGTCCGCCGGCCGGCGACGGCCCACGTCCCGGCGACCGATGCCAGCGCGAACACCAGGACCGTCACCACGGACAGGCGGTCCCGGCCCGTGTGACCCGCCAGTGGGTAGGCGATGTTCAGCCCGACGGTGACGGCAGCGGCCGCTGCGGCCACGGCCCCGGCGGGCCCTCGGACCCGGGACGTCCCCTCGCGCTCTCCGGTCACGGCGAGCGTGCCGGTCACGTTCCCCGCTGCCCGGTCGGCACGGCGAGGGCCGCCAGGTCGACACCGGCGAACGTCCCGGACACGGACCGGACCGCGAACCTGGCGAACAGCTCTTCGCTGTACCAGCCCTCCAGGGGGGTGCGGGCCACGACCGCGCTGTGCTCCGGGCGCCGATAGGCGAACCGGTTGAGCTCGCGGGCGGAGTCCCAGAGGCTGAACGTGCCCTGTAGCCCCACGGGCGCCTCACCGATGCCGACCGCGAGGCGCAGGCCCGGAACGGTGTGCAGGTCCGCCGACACCGGGGGCACCGAGCTCCAGAAGCGCCGCCAGTGGGTGGGCCGGATGCGCGCCCTGGTCAGGGAGGCCACCGGCCCGGCCCAGCGCACCGGGTCGTCGGGTTCCGGGACCCCGAAGGGCTCGACGCCGGACCAGCGGCCGCGGGCGGCGAGCGGCTGCAGCTCGACGTGGAGGTGTTCGGTGCTGATCCGCCCCCAACCGCGGGCGACCGGGTCACCGTCGAAACCCCGCGACGCGTCGCTCGTCTCCCAGACGCTGACCAGACCCCACCGCAGCGGGTCAGCGTCCCGTGGGGTGAACGTCCGGCCGTCGCCGGTGCCGACCAGCTTGGCGAACCGCAGCCCGGGGCGCAGACGCACGCGCCGGTCCCAGCCCATCCGCGCGAACGCGAGCGGGACGCGGGACGGGCGGACCGTCCACAGGTCTACGCGGACGGCGAGCGGCACGCGACCAGCGTAGGGAGCCCCGCCCCGGCCGGACCGCCCGCCCCGGCGGCACGTCGGGACGTCCGAGCATCGAACGCGTGTTCTAATACGTCCATGTCGACCACGACCTCCGGCGGGCCTACCGTCAGCGGGTGCCCGCGGTGAGGGATGGCGGGCCCTACCCGGACGACACCGGGTGCACTGTCCTGCACGTCGACATGGACGCCTTCTACGCCTCGGTCGCCCTGCGCGACCATCCCGAGCTGCGCGGGGTGCCGATGGCGGTCAGCGGTGGCGGCGCCCGCGGGGTCGTCCTGTCGGCCACGTACGAGGCTCGACGGTTCGGCGTGGGGTCGGCGATGCCAGCAGCGCGGGCCCGGATGATGTGCCCCGGCCTCGTCCTGCTCCCCGCCGAGCACTTCATCTACGGCGAGGTCTCCCGGCAGGTGATGGCGCTGCTGCGGTCGGTGACACCCCTGGTCGAGCCGATCTCGCTGGACGAGGCCTTCCTCGACGTGGCCGGAGCCCGCCGTCTGCTCGGTGCGCCCGTGCCGATCGCGCGGCTGATCCGGGCGCGGGTCGCCGCCGAGGTGGGCATCACCTGCTCGGTCGGGGTCGCGCCCACCAAGTCCCTGGCCAAGCTGGGGTCCCGCGCGGCGAAGCCGGACGGCGTGCACGTGGTCCCGGTGGACGGCGTCGCGGCCTTCCTGGATCCGCTGCCCGTCGGGGCGGTGTGGGGCGTCGGGGAGAAGACCGGTGCCCACCTGGCGCGTCTCGGGATCAGAACGGTGGGCGAGCTCGCCCGGGTCCCCGAGGCGACCCTGCGGGCGACGGTCGGGAGGGCCGGGGCCGCGCACCTGGCCGCGATGGCCGCCGGTCGTGACCTGCGGAGGGTCGACCCGCAGGTGAGCGAGCGCTCGTGCGGGGCCGAACGAACCTTCGAGACCGACATCAGCGACCCGGCCGAGCTCCGCCGCCATCTGCTCGACCTCGCCGTCCGGACCGCGGAGCGGCTTCGCGCGTCCGGGACCGCCGCCGCAACCATCTCGATCAAGGTCCGCGCCGCGGACTTCCGGACCACGAACAGGTCCGTCACCCTCCCCACCCCGACCGACGTCGCCCGGCACGTCCACGACGCGGCGTGCACCCTGCTGGCCGGTCTGGGCCCCATCGGGCCGGTGCGCCTGGTCGGAGTCCGGGCCGAGCGACTGGTGCCGGTGTCGTCGGTCAGCTTCCAGCCGGTGCTGGGTGAACCGGAGCACGGGTGGCGGGACGCCGAGGTCGCCGTCGACGGGCTGAGCCGCCGTTTCGGGGTCGGTTCGGTGCGCCCGGCCAGCCTGCTCGGCGGCCCGCGACGGCCCTCCCGAGCAGCAGGAGCACCCGGTGCCGGCCCCACCTGACGTGGCACTGCCCGAGCCCTACACTTGGGCGGGTCCGCCCGTGTCTGTGTGGGGCGGACGACCACCTCGCTGCCCGGGCCGCTCGCTCCACCCGGGCACCGCGAACCACACGACCTGCGTCCGCGCCATCGGCTCGGAGGTCGCCGCAGCCGCAGGGGGAACCATGCCTCTCTCCGAACACGAGCAGCGCCTGCTCGAGCAGATGGAGAGGGCACTCAGTGCGGAGGACCCGCGGCTCGCATCGGCGATGCGCGGGTCGGCCGCAGCCCGCCGACGCCACCGGACCATGCTGACGTCCGTTGCCGGGTTCGTGCTCGGGCTGGCGCTGTTGATGGCAGGTGTCGTCGACGCCCGGCTGGTGCTGGTGAGCGTCGCCGGGTTCGTCCTCATGCTCGTCTGTGCGGTCGCCGCGGTGAACGGGTGGCGGTCCCGCGGGCCGGACCTGTTCGTCATCGACCCGCAGGTCCCCGGCGGTCGCCGGGTCGGCGCGGCCAGCCGTCAGCGTGGCGGTCGTCCCACCCAGGGGCGCCCCGCGGGTGCAAGTCGCCCGGACCACGCGGAGCGACCCCGCCGACCCGCCACCGGTTCCTTCATGGACCGCATGGAGGGGCGCTGGAAGCGTCGTCGCCAGGATCGGGGTCTCTGAACGAGCAGCTCGGCTGCTTCGGTGGGACCCGCGTCACCGTCCGTTCTGACCCCGACCGCCTGACCTGGTGGGCATGTCCGGGCCGCTTGGTCGCGGTCAGCGCAGCAGTGATCGCACCCGGAGGCGCCGCACGGGCTCCGGCACCATGAACGCCGCGATCCGGGTCCGGCGTTCGCCACCGACCCGCAGTGCGCCGACCACCACGGTCACGTCGTCCTGCATCCCGGAGAGGTCGGGCGCCGGCGCACCGGGCGGCGCATAGCTCACCCGTTCGGCGAGCGCCACCAGGCGCGCCGTCGCTCTGACGACTCCTGCCGGTGCGACCCCGTCGTCCCGCTGCCGGGCGACCGTCGTGAGGACACTCCGGGCGGACGCGCGGGGGGTGGACGCGGCCGGCCACCGCGAACCCGCCTCGACGGAGGCGGATCGGACCTCGTCCCAGGCCTGTTCGACGGCCCCGGCGGGTCCGCCGCGCGCCCGCGCCGTGGACCGGCGCCGTCGCCGCCACAGTGCGACCCCGAGGTGGGGGGCCAGCAGGATCACCGCCGCACCGAGCGCGACCAGCGTCACGACGAGTCCGTCGTGCCCGCCGCTGCCGCCGCCGCCGCCGGTCCCGGTGACCGCGACCGGCGCCGCCGACCCCGTGCCCTGAGGGGCGGCCCGCAGCGGCGCGGGCACCGCCCGCGTCGATGGGACCGGGGCCGGGGACCCGCTGACCGGAGTGGGGACCGCGTAGGTCGGCGGTTCGGCGACCCGCGCCGACGGGGTCGGCTCGAACCGGACCCAGCCGCTGCCGGCGAACCAGAGCTCCGGCCACGCGTGCGCGTCCCGCGCCGTGACCGTGACCCGGCCGCTGCCGTCGTCGGTGCCGGGGAGGAAGCCGGTGACCACTCGGGCCGGGATGCCCAACGTGCGGGCCATCACCGCCATCGTCGCCGCGAACTGCTCGCAGTAGCCGCGCCGGTCGGCCAGGAACCGGGCGAGTGCGCCGTTGGACGTGCCCTCGCGGTAGGTGACGTCGTAGGTGAACTCCGCGCGGAACCAGTCCTGCAGCGCGACCGCCCGGTCGTACCCCGTCGCGGCTGTGCGCGTCACCTGGCGCGCGGTCGCCGCGACCTCGGTGGGGAGGTCCCTCGGGAGTGCGAGGTCCTCGTCGCGGATGTCGCCCGGGATGTCGCCGGTCGCGGCCCGCAGCCGCTGCGGGGTCAGCGTGAGAGCCAGGCTCGTCGTCCGGTAGCCCAGCCCCCCGGTGGCCCGCTGCCGGCTCGTCACGACATCGAGGTCGCGGGAGTCGACGTTCCAGGCCCCGTCCACCCGTACCGCGGACACCGGGTACGGGACCGGCAGGTACCGGCTGACGAGCCCGTCGGCGATGGTGGCCTCGGTCGTCACCGAGGTCCGTGGGACGTCGGAGGCCAACCCGCTCGGGAGCGGCACCTGGTCCGAGGCCGGCTGGAGGTCCCGCGGCCCGGCGCTCCACCGCTGGCCGTCGAAGCTCTCCAACGTGCTCAGTCGCAGGTAGGGACGGGAGCCGTCGCTGGTCCGGTAGGTGAGGACGTTCACGTCCTGGGGCTGGGTGAGGTTGCGCCGCAGCTGCACCAGCGGGTCCTGCACGGTGAGCACCTGACCCCCGCCGGTTCCCGTTCCGTCGCCGTCGCCGGTGGGGGCGTGGTAGCCGAGGTGGTAGACCGCGCCGCTGCCGACGCCGGGCACGATCGCGGGGACGAGCACCGCGAGACCGACCCCGAGCAGACCGATCCGCACGCCCGCGCCGCCGAGCCGGGACATCGCACCGCGCAGCGACCGGTTCGGGGCGTACAGGACCAGCGCCAGCAGCGCGACCGCGGAGACCGCGAAGTCCACGGGACCCACGCCGGAGGGCGAACAGATCATCGTCACGACGTGGACGGCGAGCAGGGGGACGGCCGCCAGCGCAGGGACCCGCCAGGTGACCACGAGGTGGTCGACCAGCAGCGCGACAGCTCCCAGACCGGCACCGACGAGCAGCAGCATCCCGCCGTCCGCGACCACCGGGGGGGCGGCGGCGTCGATCAGCTCGCGGGCCGCCTCCGCTTGCGCGCGCAGGTCCCGCAGCGTCGCCGTCCCCGGCAGGAGGCCTCCGCGCAGCGTCGGGGCGGACCGCGCCACCACCAGCCAGGCACCGGCCACGAGCACCTGCACGGCGGCGACCACAACGGCGGGAGCCCGCAGGCGCCGCATCGCCAGGCCGGTCCCGACGACCAGTCCGACCGTGACCAGGACGTACCCCCACCACGACCAGCCGACCAGCAGGGGCCGCAGCGTCAGCGCGCCGGCCAGGACGCTGACCCCGCCGAGCAGGGCGGGGGTGACGCTCCCCGGGGCGGCGAGTGGTCGGTCGGGCGGTGTCCGACCTGCGGCGGTCCTTCCGATCGGGCCGCCGGGCCGGGCACCGTGCCGGGATCCGGACCCGCTGCCGGACCCGCTGCCGGACGCGCTGCCGGGCCCGGCAGTCCGCGCCGCCAGCCCGACGCCCGGGACGGTCGAGCTGCTCACCGGACAGCCCGAGCCGACTCGGTCGCCCGGGTCGGCCCGGCCGCGTGGACGCCCGCGCCCGAACGACCGGCGCCCGAACGAAGCGCACCCGAACGACCCGCACCCGAACGACCCGCACCCCGTGCCGTGTCCCAGGCCTCCCGGACCGCGTCCGCCCGCCCGATCACGCCCGTCTGCCAGCCCTGCGCCGCGAGGGCCGCCCGGACGACCGCCGTCTCGCCTCCTCGCCCGCCCGTGCCCAGCTGCCCGGTGACGCCCAGCTGCCCGGTGACGTCATCGGGGTCCAGCAGCAACGCGATCGCCGTCGTGCGCCCGGTCCGCAGCTCGGACAGCTCGGGGAGGTCCGCGGCGTGGACGGCGCCGAGGACGGCGACGACGGTGTCGACCCCGCCGCCCGGCCCCGCGCCGATGACGGTTGCCCGCGAGATGCGCTCGCGCACCGATCCCGGGCCGGCCGGGTGGACCACCGGGCGGGGGTGGACGTCGACGAGCCGCTCGAGGGCGGCACGGGCCGCCCGACGGCGGTCGGCGGAGGTCCCCCGGGCACCGGCGGGCCGGCCGCGTCCTGAGCCGGGTCCCGGGTGGTGTCCCGGGCCGTGTCCCGAGGTGGTGTGCGTCCAGACGCCCGGGAGTGGCGGGCCGGTGTCTGCGACCAGGTCGACCTCGTAGCCCAGCCGTGCGGCATGGTCGACGACGCTGGCCGCGGCCGACACCGCCCACTCGAAGGTCGATCCGGGACCGTCACCGGTGAAGCCGGCCCCCCGGGTGTCCAGCACGACCGTCAGGCGGGCCTGCCACGGCTGTTCCTCCTGGCGGACCATCAGCTCGCCACGGTGGGCCGTCGAGCGCCAGTGGACCCGGCGGACGTCGTCGCCCGGTGCGTAGACGCGCACGGAGCTGTCCTGCTCACCCGCCACCCCGACGGACCGGCCCCGACCCACCGCGGCTGCTCCGGCCGGGCCGTCACCGGGGCGTCCGTCGAGCCGGGTGGTCGCCGGGGTGACGGTGAGGACCGTCGGACGTCCCGCCGTCGCGTCGGCGTCGGTGGACCGGGAGCGGCGCACCATCCCGAACGGGTCCGAGACGGTCACGACGGCGTCGGGTAGCTCGTGCCGACCACGGACGGCCGCGGTGAGGCTGAGCACAGCCGTACTGGCCTCGCCGGCCCGGAGCGGGCCGACGCGGCGGCGGGCACCGGCCCCCGACCGGGTCCCGCGCGACGACGACGCCGTCCCTGCCCGGACGACAGGCCCGGTCAGGGGCTGGACCAGGACGGCGTCCGACACCGGGACCCGGCCCGCGTTCGTCACGGTCAGCACCAGCACCGCGGTGTCCCCGGGTTCGATCTGCGGGCGGTCGAGTGCACGGGTCACGGACAGCCCGCCGCGGGAGCCGGCGAGCATGACCGCGCCGGCGAGCGGGACGGCCAGGGCGAGCACCCCGACGCGCACCACCTGCTGCTCGCCGGCCGCGAGGCCGACCACGAACAGGACCAGCCCCGAGCTCATGAACGCCCGGCCCCGCCAGGTCGTGCCGGCGAGGACCCGCGTCACCGGTCCCGTCCGGGTCGGACCGGACCCCGTCGGGACAGGCCTGCCCGGAACGGTCCGTGCCGACCGTCCGACCACCGACCCGACCCTCCTCGTCCGGCCGGTCACCGGACCGCGCGGGGGAGCGACACCCGCGCGACCAGGTCGGCGACGATCCCGTCCTCGGTGAGCCGGTCCAGCGCCGCTTCCCCCGACAGCAGCAGGCGGTGGGCCAGCACCGGGACGGCCAGGGCCTGGACGTCGTCGGGCAGCACGTGGTCGCGGCCGTCGAGTGCGGCCTGGGCGCGGGCGGCGCGGACCAGGTGAAGGCCGGCGCGCGGGGACGCCCCGAGCGCGAGGTCGCGGTGCTCCCGGGTCGCCGACACCAACGCCAGGACGTAGCGGTTGACGGCGTCGGAGACATGCACCCGGCGGACGGCGGCGGTCAGCGCGGCCACCCGGCCGCCGGTGACGACCGGGCTGAGGTCCTCCACGGGCGAGGCGGCGCTGTGGCTGGCCAGCATCGACAGCTCCGCTTCCGGGCCGGGGTAGCCGAGGGAGAACCGCATCATGAAGCGGTCGCGCTGTGCCTCGGGCAGAGGGTAGGTCCCTTCCATCTCGACCGGGTTCTGGGTCGCGACGACCAGGAACGGCTCGGCCAGCACGTAGGTCGTCCCGTCGACGGTCACCTGACCTTCTGCCATGGCCTCGAGGAGCGCGCTCTGGGCCTTCGGGGAGGCACGGTTGATCTCGTCGCCGATCACGACGTTGGCGAACACCGCGCCCGGCTTGAAGTCGAAGGTCCCGGTCTCGGCGTTGAAGACGCTCACCCCGGTGATGTCGCTTGGCAGCAGGTCCGGCGTGAACTGGATCCGCCGGACCGGGCAGTCGACGGCACGCGCCAGCGCCCGGGCCAGCATGGTCTTGCCCACGCCGGGTACGTCCTCCACGAGGAGGTGCCCGCCCGCGAACAGGGCCACGACGGCCAGGTGTATCCGGTCGTCCTTGCCGGTGATGACCCGGGCAACGGCGCGCGCGATCGCCGACCCGGCGGCCGCGACGTCCGCCACCCCGGGCTCCGCGCCGCCGACCACGGCATCGGCGCGCGGGCCGGTGGCGGTGGGCTCCTCACCGACCTCGTGGCGCCCGTTGAGGTCGACCCCGGCGACGGTCGTGGCGGGTGCACCCGGGGACAGGTCGGTGCTCACGGCAGGGTCCTCGCTAGGGGTCTGGACCGGGACGACCGTCGTCCGGGACGGGTGCACCCGGACGGGCCGAGACCGTGCCGCGGGAACATGGCGGCCGACCTCGGCGTGGCGGGTTGACCAGAACGTAATAGGCAACCGCCCCGCCTGCACAGCGCCGGCGGGCGGCGGTGCGCCGCCGCGGCCGGCACGGTCCGGACCCGGCCCGCTGCCGGTTCACCCCGCGTCGCCGCCGCTGGAACCCCGGGGAGCGACCCGATGGGCTCTGGACGACCCTGGGGGAGGGCTGTGGAGTACCGTGGGGCGGAGTGGAGGGTCGCGGGGCCCCGGACAGCACCGGAGCTCCCGGCGGCCCACCCGACCTGTCAGCCGCACCGAGGGAGGTCCCGTGTTCCTCGGCACCCACACCCCACGGCTGGACGACAAGGGACGACTCGTGCTCCCGGCGAAGTTCCGGGACGAGCTGGCGGAGGGTCTGGTGGTCACCCGTGGCCAGGAGCGGTCGCTCACCATCTGGCCGGTGGCCGCGTTCACCCGCTTCACCGAGCAGGTGCAGACCGCCCCCCAGACCAGCCGTGACGTCCGGGACTACCTGCGGATGCTGTTCGCCGGCGCCTCGGACGAGGTCCCCGACAAGCAGGGACGGATCACCCTGCCGCCGCTGCTCCGTGACTACGCGGGCCTGGACCGCGAATGCGTGGTCATCGGCATGAGCGACCGCGTCGAGGTCTGGGAGGCCACCCGGTGGGAGCAGTACTCCGCCGAGCACGAGGCCTCCTTCGCCGAGCTGAACAGCGAGGTGGTCCCGGCCGGTTGACACCCGCACTGCTGACGCCCACCCGTCGACCCACCCGCACCTCGAGGTCTCCGCCCGCCCGTCCCGACGCACTTCCCCGGCGCCGGGACGCCCGAGCGGTCGGAGGCCTGGAGGTACGGCTCCGCCGTCCGACGGACGGATTGCCCTGGACCGCAGACCCGCACGCACGCGCGATGCACAACCCGACGGCCGGAGGAGGTGCGCTGTGACAGACGAGGCTGGTGTGACGGGCGCTCACCCGACCACCACCGAGGGATCCGGCGACACGGCGAGCGGGCACGTGCCCGTCCTGCTCGACCGCGTCGTCGAGCTCCTGTTGCCCGCGCTCGCCCCGGACACGGTCGTCGTCGACGGGACGCTCGGACTCGGTGGCCACGCAGCGGCGCTCCTCGCGGCGAGCGCCCACCCCGCCGACCCCTCCCGGGCGACCGGACACCCGGTCCTGGTCGGGATCGACCGTGATCCGGCCGCTCTCGCGATCGCGGCCCGCCGACTCGCCGTGTTCGGGGACCGGGTCCGTCTCGTGCACGCGGTGAACGACGACCCGGCCGACGCCGTCCGACGTGCCGGTCTCGGTGGGCGGCCCGTGACAGGGATCCTCCTGGACCTCGGCGTGTCCTCCCTGCAGCTCGACGACGACGACCGAGGCTTCTCCTACGCCCGTGACACCCCCCTGGACATGCGGATGGACCCGACCACGGGAATCGACGCCGCGGGCGTGCTGAACACCTACCCGGTCGAGGAGCTCACGCGGGTGCTGCGCACGTTCGGTGAGGAGCGGCATGCGGTCTCGATCGCACGGGGCGTCGAACGCGCCCGCAACCGGTCGCCCCTGCGGACCAGCCGCGACCTCGTCGACGTGGTCGTGGCCGCCTACCCCCGACCGCGGCCCGGTCGACGCGAGAGCGGTGGTCACCCGGCGAAGAAGACCTTCCAGGCACTGCGGATCGAGGTCAACGGCGAACTCGACGCCCTCTCCAGGGTGCTCGGTCGGACCGTCGACCTGCTCGCCGCGGGCGGGCGGGTCGTCGTGCTCGCCTACCACTCCGGGGAGGACCGCCGGGTGAAGCAGGCCCTTGCCGCGGCTGCCCGCCCCGACGTCCCCGACGACGTACCGGTGGTGCCGGTCGGCCACGGGCCGCGACTGCGGCTGTTGACCCGCGGCGCCGAGAAGGCAGGGGAGTCCGAACTCGTGGCCAACCCCCGCTCGGCCTCGGCCCGGCTCCGGGCCGCCGAACGACTGCCCCGGGAGACGGCCGCATGAGCCTCGCCGAGTTCGACGGGCTCGCCGGCAGCGGTCGCGCCGTCGGTGCTCTCGCCGGGGAGATGCTGACCCGCGCCGCCCTCCCTGCCGACGCCTCCCCTGCCGATGCCGCCACTCGCGTCACCGCCGCGAGAGGTGCCACCCCCCCCGGCGCTGTGTCCCGGGACGCTGTGTTCCGGGACGCTGTGTTTCGGGACGCCCTGTCCCGGGACGCCCTGTCCCGTGTCGACCCGGCGGCGCCGCCCGACCCGGACCTCGATCGGGAGAGCGGTGCTCCGCAGCCCGCCGCGCGGACGAGGTCGCGGCTGTCGGTGGCTCCCGTCGCAGTCACGACGCCCGCTCCGCGACGTCTCCCGTTCGTACTGACACTCGTGACGCTGTTGATGACGGGGCTCGGTGGCCTGCTGGTGCTGAACACCGTGATGGCACAGGACAGTTTCCGCGCCTCTCACCTGGCCGAACAGTCCGCGCTGCTGCAGGCCCAGCGCCAGGCGCTGTCCGAGCAGGTCGACCGACTCCAGTCCCCGCAGTCGCTCGCCGACCGGGCCGCGAGGCTGGGGCTCCAGCCGCAGACGGACCCGCCGATCCTGGACCTCGGGACCGGGAAGGTCACCGCGACCCGTCGGTGAGCCAGACCGCCCGACAGACACACCGCCCGACAGACACACCGCCCGACAGCAGGGACCGCCCGACAGCAGGGACCGCCCGACAGCAGGGACCGACCGGTGGGAGCACCAGTGCCACGACGAGCGACCTACCGCCTGGCGAGCCGTGCGGCCCGGCTGCGCGTGGCTGTCACCGCCCTGGTGTTCGTGCTGTCCCTGTTCGGTGCGCGACTGTTCCAGCTCCAGGTCGCCGACGCGTCCGTCAACGCCAGCAGGGCCCAGCAGAGCCGGATCCGCACCGATGTCCTGTCGGCGTCCCGGGGGTCGATCACCGACGTCGACGGCCGCCCACTCGCGACCACGGTCGCGGCCTACGTGGTGATCGCCGATCCCAAGCTGACCGCGCCGTACGCGGCCCAGCTCGCGGCCGAGCTCGCGCCCGTCCTGCACGCTCAGGCTGTCACCCTGCAGGCCAAGCTCCGCACACCCCGGTTGCGGTACGTGATCCTGGCCCGGCAGATCGACCCCGCCGCGCGGGCCGCCGTCGACACCGCCGTCAGCGCGGTCCGCACCCGGGTCCAGGCCGGGCAGCGGGCCGCCGGCCAGCCGCTGACCCAGGTCGGTGGCATCACGATCGGTGACGACCCGCGGCGGATCTACCCGTCGGGGCCGGTCGCCGGGAACGTCGTCGGGTTCATGGGCACCCAGCTCGGCGGCGCCAGCATCGACGCGATGGGCGGCCTGGAGAGGTCGTCGAACGCCCTGCTGTCCGGGACGGACGGACACCGCACCTACGAGGTCGGCAGCGGCACCGCCATCCCGTCCGGGAACAACAGCACGGTGCCGGCAGTGGACGGCACCGACATCCGTCTGACGCTGGACGCGGACCTGCAGTGGCGGGTGCAGCAGTCGCTGGCGGCCGGGGTGAAGGGCACCGGGGCCCAGTACGGCATGGCCGTCGTCGTCGAGGTCGGCACCGGGCGCATCGCCGCCCTCGCCGCCGCGCCGTCGGTGGACTCCGCGAACCCCGGGAAGGTCGGCGCCGTCGACCGCAACGACGCACCGCTGCAGCGGGTCTACGAGCCCGGCTCGGTGGAGAAGGTCGTCACCATGTCCGCCCTCGTCGACGCCGGCCTCGTAACGCCGTCGACGCCGATCGACGTCCCGGGCTCGGTCCGGGTCGACGGGGAGACCATCCACGACGACGTCGCGCACGGCACCTGGAAGCTCACCGCGGCGGGTGTCGTCGCCAAGTCGTCCAACATCGGCGCGCTGCTGCTGGCCCGCAAGCTGCCCAAGGACCGGCTGGAGACCTACCTGAGGGCCTTCGGGCTCGGAGCGAGGACGAACGCGTTGCCCGGTGGTGTCGAGGTCCCCGGGCTGCTGACGCCGTCCACGCAGTGGCCCGGCGTCCAGCGGGACACCATCGCCTTCGGCCAGGGCATGGCGGTGACAGCCGTCCAGATGGCGGCCGCGGTGGCCACCGTCGCCAACGGCGGCGTCTACGTCCAGCCGTCCCTGATCGCCGGCACGACCACCCCGGCCGGGGTGTTCCACCCGGCCGCCGCACCGATCACCCGGCAGGTGGTCTCCCCCGCGGCGGCCGCAGCGGTGAGGGCGATGATGCAGGGCGTCGCACGGTCGGGCGGCACGGCGCCGGACGCCGCGATCCCGGGCTTCACTGTCGCCGGCAAGACGGGCACCGCGCAGTACAGCGGCGGCGGGATCACCTACGCCGACGGGATGTACACCACCTCCTTCGCCGGCTTCGCACCGGCGGACTCGCCGCGCTACGTGACCTACGTGGTGCTGCACGACCCCCGGCAGGGCAGGTCGGGTGCGACGACGGCGATGCCGGTGTGGCGGGACGTCACGACCTTCCTGCTCCAGCGGCACCCGCCCCTCAGCACGGGAGCCGTGACCCCGAAGCTGCCGATCTGGCAGGCCGTGCCCGCCCGGTGAGGGCGTCGACCGACCGGTCCGGCGGCCCGAGCCGGGTAACGTCCCCCGACGTGTCAGCCCCTGCCCGAGCCCCGCTCACGGTGGCCGCGGTAGCTGCCGAACTGGGCGTCGAGACGCCCGTGACCGGCGCGCACGTGCTGGTCAGCGGTCTGTCGCTGGCGTCGGCCCGGGTCCGGCCCGGTGACGTGTTCGCCGCGGTCCCGGGGACCGCCCGGCACGGCGCGGCGTTCGCCCGTGCGGCTGTGGCCGGTGGCGCGGTGGCGGTGCTGACCGACCCGGCCGGCGCCTCCGTCGCCTCCGCCGCCGGGGTCCCGGTGCTCGTCGTGGCCGACGTCCGCGCGGTACTGGGCGGGCTCGCGGCGCGCCTGGCCGGTGACCCGGCCACCGCGCTGACCGTCCTGGCCGTGACGGGGACCAGCGGCAAGACGACCACCGCCCACCTGCTCGAGGCCGGGCTGCGGGCTGCCGGTCGGCGGCCCGGCCTGATCGGCACCACCGGCTCGCGGGTCGACGGCCACCCGTTGGCCAGCGCCCTGACGACCCCGGAGGCCCCCGACCTGCACCGGTTGCTGGGTGCGATGGTGACCGCCGGCGCGGACTCGGTGGCGATGGAGGTGTCCAGCCACGCCCTGGTCCTGCACCGCTTCGGGGGGCTCGTCGCCGACGTCGCCCTGTTCACCAACCTCGGGCACGACCACCTGGACTTCCACGACGGCATGGAGGACTACCTCGCCGCGAAGCTGCGGCTGTTCACCTCGGGGCTGTCCCGGGCCGCGGTGGTGTGCGTCGACGACGGCCCGGGCGGGTACGGCGCGCGGGTGGCGGCCGCCGCCCGCGCCGCGGGCCTGCCCACCACGACGGTCACCGGGCGGCCTGGGCTGACCGGCGCGGACTGGTCGGTGACCCGGTCGGCGCCGGACGCGGCGGCCGGCGGGGGCACCAGGTTCACGGTCGTCACGCCGGACGGTCGCGAGCTGGCGGGTCGGCTGTTGCTGTCCGGGGCGTTCAACGTGTCCAACGCGGTGCTGGCGCTGGCAGCACTGGTCACGGTCGGCGTCGGGGAGGCCGCCGCGCTGGCCGGGATCGGCGCCCTGGGCGGGGTGCCCGGGCGGTTGGAGCGGGTGACGGCTGCCGCCTCCCCCGGCGCGCCCGCACCGGCGGGATCGACGGGCCGCGCGGTGGCCTTCGTCGACTACGCCCACAAGCCCGAGGCGCTGGAAGCAGTGCTCACCGAGCTCCGCCGGCTCGTCGCACCCGGTGGTCGGCTCGGGGTCGTCCTCGGTGCCGGGGGTGACCGGGACCGGGGCAAGCGGCCCGTGATGGGGGAGCTCGCCGGCCGCCTGGCGGACCTCGTCGTGGTCACGGACGACAACCCGCGCGGTGAGGATCCGGCCGACATCCGCGCGGCCGTGCTGACCGGGACGCGGGGCACCGCGGCCAGGGTCGTCGAACTCCGTGACCGCCGCGCGGCCATCGCTCACGCGGTCGCTGCCCTCGGGGCCGGTGACGTGCTGCTGGTGGCCGGCAAGGGGGCCGAGACCGAACAACAGGTGGGCGGCGTCACCCACCCGTTCGACGACCGCAGCGTGCTCGCCGACGCGCTCGCCGCCGACATCCCAGCGACCCCGGGACCAGCGGCCCCGACACCGGCGGCGGCCGGGTCGGGACCGCGGGCGTGATCCCGCTGGACCTGGCAGCCGTTGCGAGGGCCACCGACGGGCGCGTCGTCGGTGTCCCCGAGGGTGCGCCGGTGGTGGTCGACGGGCCCGTCGTCACCGATGCCCGGCTGGCCGGACCGGGGTCGCTGTACGTCGCCCGGCAGGGCGTGCACGCCGACGGTCACGCGTTCGTGACCGACGCGGTCGCCCGCGGAGCCGTCGCGGCGCTGACCACGCGGCCCGTCGACGGGGTCCCGTGCGTGGTCGTCGACCCGCAGCTCGAGGCGGTCGGGGGTGGCGTGGTCCTGCAGGCCGCGGACACCGCGCTCGCCCGGCTCGCCCGCGCGGTCCTGGACCGGCTGCCCGGTGTCGTCGTCACCGCGGTCACCGGGTCCGTCGGCAAGACGGGGACGAAGGACCTGCTGGGTCAGGTGCTCGCCACGGCCGGCCCGACCGTGGCGGCCGAGGGCTCCTACAACGGCGAGGTCGGCGTCCCGCTGACCGTGTTGCGGGCCGGTGCCCACACCCGCCACCTCGTGGTCGAGATGGGCGCCCGGGGGACCGGCCACATCCGGCACCTGACCACCGTCGCCCCGCCCCGGATCGGCGTGGTCCTCAACGTCGGTTCGGCCCATCTCGGGGAGTTCGGGTCCCGCGCGGCCATCGCCGCGGCCAAGGCCGAGCTGGTCCAGGCGCTGCGGCCCGGCGGCACGGCCGTGCTGAACGCCGACGACCCGGTGGTCGCGGCGATGGCCGACCTGGTCCCGGCGGGTGTCCGGGTCCTGCTGGTCGGGGAGTCACCGGCAGCGGAGATCACTGCCCTGGACGTGCGGCTCGACGCTGCGGCCCGTCCGTCGTTCGTGCTGGCCGCCGGCGGTGGGCGCGCGCCGGTGTCGCTGCAGCTGCACGGCGAGCACCAGGTCGCCACCGCGCTCGCCGCGGCGGGTGCGGCCCTGGCGGCCGGCCTGGAGCTCCCGGCGGTCGGGGCCGCGTTGTCCGCGGCGACCGCGCGCAGTCGATGGCGCATGGAGGTCACCGAGCGGCCCGACGGGGTGACGGTCGTCAACGACGCGTACAACGCGAACCCGGAGTCGATGCGAGCGGCCCTGAAGACACTGGCGCTGATGAGCCGCGGTGGACGCTCGGTGGCCGTGCTCGGGGAGATGCTCGAGCTGGGTGCGGACTCCACGGCCGAGCACGACGCGCTGGGCCGGCTGGCGGTCCGCCTCGACGTCCGGCAGCTCGTCGTGGTGGGCGACGGTGCGCGCCACGTCCACCTCGGGGCCGCTCACGAGGGCAGCTGGAACGGGGAGTCGATGTGGGTGCCCGACGCCGACGCCGCCTGGGACCTGCTGGCCGGCGAGCTCGAGCCCGGCGACGTCGTGCTGCTGAAGAGCTCGCACGACGCCGGCCTGCGTCACCTCGGTGACCGGCTCGCCGCCGTCGGCGCGGCCCCCCGTCACCGGCACGGATCGGACGGGACGGCGTGACCGCGATCCTGATCGGCGGCGCGCTGTCCCTGACGCTGGGCCTGGCCGGCACCCGGGCCTGGATCGCGCTGCTCCAGGCCCGCGGGTACGGACAGTTCATCCGCGACGACGGGCCGACCACCCACCACACCAAGCGGGGGACCCCGACCATGGGGGGCGCCGTCGTGGTCGTGGCCGCCCTGTTCTCCTACCTCGTCGCCCACCTCGTGACGCTGACCCCGCTGACCGGCTCCGGCATGCTCGTCCTGTTCCTGACCACGGGGCTCGGCGCCGTCGGCTTCGTCGACGACTACCTGAAGGTGTCCCGCAAACGCAGCCTGGGGTTCCGCAGCGGGCCGAAGGCGGCCTGCCAGGTGGCGGTGTCGCTGGTGTTCGCCGCCGGCGTCCTGTGGTGGCCCCAGTCGCGCGGGATCTCGATCGCCTCCACGGCGGTGTCCTTCACCCGGGACACCCCGTTGGTGCTGCCGGCCGGTCTGTTCGTCGCGTGGGTGGTGCTCATCGTCGCGGGCACGTCGAACGCGGTGAACCTCACGGACGGCCTGGACGGGCTCGCGGCCGGTGCCTCGGTCATGGTCCTGGGTGCCTACGTGGTGATCGGGGTCTGGGAGTTCGGCAAGAACTGCGTGGAGCCCGACGCGGTCGCCAGCGCCTGCTACCCGACCCGGGACCCCTACGACCTCGCGCTCGTCGCCGCGGTGATGGTCGGGTCGTTGTTCGGGTTCCTGTGGTGGAACGCCGCCCCGGCGCGGATCTTCATGGGGGACACCGGGTCCCTGGCCATCGGCGGCGCACTCGCGGGGCTGGCCGTCACCACCCGGACCGAGCTGCTGCTGCCGATCCTGGGCGGGTTGTTCGTGGTCATCACGCTCTCGGTGATCATCCAGGTCGGGTGGTTCAGGGTGTCCGGCGGCAAGCGGGTGTTCCGGATGGCGCCGCTGCAGCACCACTTCGAGATGCTCGGCTGGCAGGAGATCACCATCGTCGTGCGCTTCTGGCTCCTCGCCGGGATCAGCGTGGCCGTCGGCATGGGTGTGTTCTACGCCGAGTGGGTCGCCCGCGCGTGAGCACCGCTCTGCCCGGCCCGGGAAGCGTCGTGACGGTGGCCGGTGCCGGGGTCGCCGGGTCCGCCGCCGCCCGGGCGCTGCTGGCGCGCGGCGCCGTCGTGACGGTGGTCGACGACCGTGCCCCCGCTCCCGACCCCGGTGCGCGCGGGCTGGCGGCAGCCGGCGCCACCATGCGGCTCGGTCCCGGGTCGTCCGGGACGTTGCCGCCGGGCACCGGGCTCGTGGTCACCAGTCCCGGCTGGCGCCCGGACGCGCCGTTGCTCCTCGCGGCCGCCGCGGCCGGGATCCCGGTGTGGGGCGAGATCGAACTGGCCTGGCGCCTGGGCGCGGAGCGGCCGGGTGGGCGGCTGCCCTGGCTGGCCGTGACCGGGACCAACGGCAAGACCACGACCGTGGGGATGCTCGCCGCGGTGCTGGAAGCGGCCGGGCTGCGGGTGGCGTCGGTCGGCAACGTCGGGCGCCCCGCGGTCGAGGCGATCGGCGACCCCGACCTCGACGTCCTGGCCGTGGAGCTGTCCAGCTTCCAGCTGCACGGGGTCTCGACCGTCGCCGCGCAGGCCGCCGCCGTGCTCAACCTCGCCCAGGACCACCTGGACTGGCACGGCGGGATGGACGCCTACGCGGCGGCCAAGGCCCGGGTGTACGACCGCGTCACCCGGGCCGCGGTGACCAACGACGCGGACCCGGCGACGGCGGCGCTGCTGGCCCGCGCACGACCCGCCACCTCCGCCGTCGTGGTCTCCACCACGCTGCGGTCCCCGGCGCCGGGACAGCTCGGCCTGGTCGAGGACCTGCTGGTGGACCGGGCGTTCCCGGACGTCACGGGCGAGGCGACCGCGCTGGCGAGCCTGGACGACCTGGCCCACCTCGGGGTCGGCGGCGTCCCGGCCGGGCACACCGTCGCCGACGCGCTGGGCGCCGCCGCCCTCGCGCGCGCCCACGGGGTGCCCGCGGTCGCGGTCGCGGCGGGGTTGCGCGCGTTCCGCCCCGCCGGGCACCGGATCGCCGAGGTGGCGACGGTCCGCGGGGTCCGGTGGGTGGACGACTCCAAGGCGACCAACCCGCACGCCGCAGCGGCCTCGCTGGCCGCGTTCGGCAGCGTCGTCTGGATCGCCGGCGGGCTGGCGAAGGGGGCGTCGTTCGACGCGCTGGTCCGCGCCGTCGGCTCCCGGTTGCGTGCGGCGGTACTGCTCGGCACCGACCGCGGACTGATCGCCGACGCGCTCGCCCGACACGCGCCGCAGGTCCCCGTGACGTTGCTCGACGGCACCGAGACTGGCGCGGTGAGCGACCCGATGACCGCCGCCGTACCCGCCGCGGACGCCCTGGCCCGGCCCGGCGACGTCGTGCTGCTCGCACCGGCGTGCGCGTCGATGGACTCCTTCCGCGACTACGTGGACCGGGGCGAGAAGTTCGCCGCGGCGGTTGCCCGGCTGCCCGCGTGAGCGCCACGACCCGCGACGTCGACGCCCGGCACCCGACCGACGAGCGCAGTTCGCTGCTGCACGCGGCGACGGCGGCCGCAGGACGGGCCCTGGCCCAGCCGATGACCTCGTTCACCCTCGTGATCGTCTCCGGGGCACTGCTGCTGGTCCTGGGACTCGCCGAGGTGCTCTCCGCCTCCTCGATCCCCTCCTACCAGGTCAACGACGGCAACAGCTACGCGGTGGTCGCGCGCCAGGCGACGTGGGCGCTGATCGCGCTGCCGTTCGCGGTCGCCGCTGTCCGGGTGCCGCCCCGGCTGCTGCGGATCGCGGCCTGGCCGGCGTTGCTGGTCTCGGTCGCCCTGCTGGCACTCACCTACGTGGCCCCCTTCGGGGTGTCGGTCAACGGCAACCGGAACTGGCTCAACTTCGGTGGCCCGCTGCAGATCCAGCCCTCGGAGTTCGCCAAGCTCGCGCTCGTGGTGTGGGTGGCGGCCGTGCTCTCCACCAAGGAGAAGCTGCTCGGCCGGTGGCGGCACCTGCTGGTCCCGCTGATCCCTGTCAGCACCGGGGTGTCCGGGCTGGTCGTCGGGCAGGGTGACGCGGGGACCGCCGTGGTGTTCTTCGCCATCGCCGCCGGGACGCTGTTCCTGGTCGGGGCTCCGCTGCGGGCGTTTGCTGTCGCCGTCGCCGCCGGCCTCGGGGCGCTCGCGGTGCTGATCGTCACCCGCCCGAACCGGCTCATCAGGCTGGTCAGCTTCGCCGACCCGTTCGCCGACCAGTCCGGGTCCGGCTACCAGGCCGTCCAGGCCGTCTACGCCTTCGCCGGCGGCGGCTGGTGGGGGTACGGGCTCGGCGCCAGCCGGCAGAAGTGGGGCATGCTGCCGGAGGCCTACACGGACTTCATCTTCGCGATCATCGGCGAGGAGCTCGGCCTGGTCGGCGCAGTGTCGGTGGTGGTGCTGTTCGGTGTGCTCGGGTACGCCGGCCTCCGGATCGCGGCGCGCAGCCGGGACCTGTTCGGGATGCTGCTCGCCGGCGGGATCACCGTCTGGATGATGACGCAGGCGTGCGTGAACATCGCCGCTGTGATCGGCCTGCTGCCGATCGCCGGGATCCCGTTGCCACTCGTGTCCTACGGGGGGTCCGCTCTCGTGCCGACGATGGTCGCGGTCGGGCTGCTCGCCGGGCTGGCACGCCGGGAGCCCGGGGCCGAGCTGTACCTGCGGGCCCGCGCCGCCCGTCGCCGGCGGCTGCGGCGGAAACGGCGCGAGGCGCCCGCATGACCGACCCGACCGGTGGCGGCCCCGCCCCCGGACAGGTCTCGGTGGTGCTCGCCGCCGGCGGGACGGCCGGGCACCTCGAGCCGGCACTCGCCCTGGCGGACGCGCTGCGCCGGGCCGCGCCGGACGTGGCGGTGACGGTCCTGGGAACGACCCGAGGCCTGGAGGCCCGGCTCGTCCCGGCCCGCGGCTATCGGCTCGTCACGATCCCCGCCGTGCCGTTGCCGCGCCGCCCCGACCGGTCGTTGGCGACGGTCCTGCCCCGTCTGGCCGGCGCCGTCCGTGCCGCCGGCCGCGCGCTGGGCGAGGCCCGGGCGGACGTCGTCGTCGGGTTCGGCAGCTATGCGGCCCTGCCCGCGTACGTGGCCGCCCGCCGCGCCCGGATCCCCGTCGTGGTGCACGAGTCCAACCCGCTGCCGGGGCTGGGCAACAAGGTGGGTGCACGGCTGACCCACCACGTCCACACGGCCGTGCCGGGGACGCCGCTGCCGCACGCGACGGTGACGGGGATCCCGTTGCGCAGATCGATCACCACCCTGGACCGGGTCGCCGGTCGTGCCGGCGCCCGGGCGTTCTTCGGGCTCGACCCGGACCGGCCGGTGCTGTTGGTCACCGGGGGCTCGCAGGGCGCGAGCCGGCTGAACACGGCCGCCGCCGGGGCTGCCGCCCGGCTGTCCGCCGCGGGTTTCGGCGTCCTGCACGTGACCGGCGCGGCCGCCGCGGGCCTGGACGATGACGGCCCGCCCGGCGGGCGCGCGGACATCGGCGACACAGCGGACACAGCGGACATCGCGGTCGGGGTCGTCGCGGTCGGGGTCGTGGACCAGCCGGCCGGCGTGGTCCGGGTGGACTACGTCGACCGGATGGACCTCGCGTACGCGGCTGCCGACCTCGTGCTCTGCCGGGCCGGGTCCACGACGTGCGCGGAGGTGTCGGCCGTCGGGCTGCCGGCGGTGTTCGTCCCCCTCCCGCACGGCAACGGCGAGCAGGCCGCCAACGCCGCCCCGCTGGTGAGGGCGGGCGCCGCGCTGCTGGTCCCGGACGCCGAGCTCACCGCGGACACGGTCGCCGGCCTCGTCGGCGGCCTGCTGGGCGACCCGGAGCGGTTGGGCGCAATGGCCGCCGCCGGGCGTGACGCCGGGCACGCGGACGCCGACGACCGCCTCGCCGCGGAGGTCCTGCGGATCGCCGCGGGTGCGGGTGCGGGTGCGGGTACGCGAACTCGGGCGGTGCCGCGCGCATGAGCTTCATCGACCCGGGGACCGCCGTCCCCGGCGCCGCCGAGCTGGGCGCGGTCCACTTCGTCGGGGTCGGCGGCATCTCGATGTCCGGACTCGCCGCGATGATGCGGGCCCGCGGGATGACCGTGTCCGGATCGGACTCCCGGGACAGCCGCGAGCTGACCGCGCTGCGTGCACTCGGGGTCCGGACCACCGTCGGGCACACCGCGGCGGCCCTGGACGGTGTTGACACCGTGGTCGTCACCTCGGCGATCCGCGCCGACAACCCCGAACTGGTCGCCGCCCGCGCCGCCGGGCTGCGGGTCCTCCCGCGGGTGGTGGCGCTGGTCGCCCTGATGGCCGGGCGGCGGGTGGCGGCGGTCAGTGGGACCCACGGCAAGACGACGACGACGTCGATGCTCACCGTGGCGCTGCAGACGGCGGGATGGGACCCCTCCTTCGCCATCGGGGGACAGTTGACCGGGTCGGGTGCGAACGCCCACGAGGGCAGGGGGGAGGTGTTCGTCGCCGAGGCGGACGAGTCCGACGGCTCCTTCCTGCTGTTCGACCCCGACGTCGCGGTGGTCACGAACGTCGAGGCAGACCACCTCGACAACTACGGCTCCCCGACGGCCTATGCGAGGGCGTTCGACGCCTTCGCCGGGCGGGTGCGTCCGGGCGGGGTCCTGGTGACCGGTGGTGAGGACGCGGGTGCGGCGGCGCTGGCGGCGGCCACGGCGTCCCGCTGGGCCGGGGACCGCTCGGGCCGCCGCGTGGTAGCGGTCGTCCCGGCAGCGGCGGGCGTGGATCCCGGTGCCGATGAGGTGGTCCTCGGCGAGGTCGTGCTCGGCCCCGCCGGGTCCCGGGTGCCCGTGTCGCTGCGGACCCCGGACGGCACGCGGTGGGACGGGACGCTGCGGCTGCGGGTCCCGGGCCGGCACAACGTCGCCGACGCGGCCTGCGCACTCGCGGCCGCGGTCGCCCTGGGCGCCGACCCCGCGATGGTGGCCGAAGCCCTGTCGGGGTTCACCGGGACCCGGCGACGCTTCGAGGCCAAGGGAACGGCCGCGGGTGTCCGCGTCTTCGACGAGTACGCCCACCACCCCACGGAGGTGGCCGCCGCGATCGCCGCGGCCCGGGTCGTCGCCGGGTCCGGGCGGGTGGTCGCGGTCTTCCAACCCCACCTGTACAGCCGGACGAAGATCTTCGCCGCCGACTTCGCGCGGGTCCTCGGTGCCGCCGACGAGGTGGTGGTGATGGACGTCTACGGGGCGCGGGAGGACCCGGACCCGGGGGTCAGCGGTGACCTGGTCGCCGCCGCGGTGCCGCTGGCGGCGGGGCTCGTCGCGTTCTCCCGCAGCTGGACGGCCACCCCGGCTGTCGTCGCCGCGCGGGTCCGGCCGGGCGACGTGGTCCTGACCATCGGAGCGGGGGACGTCACGATGATCGGCCCTGAGGTGCTCGCGCTCCTGGGCACGGGTGCGGTGCCCTCGTGAGCAGGCGCAGTCCCGCCGGTGCCACCGCGCTGCTGGACCGGCGGCCGGCCCCGGCGGCGGACGAGTCGGGTGGGGACCCCGCGACCCGTGGGAGCCGGTGGTGGCGCGGGCGGCGGCGGATCGTCCTGGTCACGGTCGCGGCCCTGGTGGTGATCGGGCTCGCGGTCGGCAGCTGGTGGCTGCTGTGGGTGTCCGCGGTCCTGCCCGTACGCACCGTCCGGGTCGAGGGGACCTCTGCCGCGCGCGCCGCCCAGGTGTCGCGGGCGGCGGCGGTCCCGACGGGTGGGCCGCTCATGGCGGTGGACACCCGCGCGGTCGGCGGCCGGGTGCTGGGTGTACCCGGGGTGGCGGACGTCCGGGTGACCCGCCACCTCCCGCACACCCTGACCATCCGGGTCACCGAGCGCGTCCCGGTCGCCGTGCTCCGCTCGAGCGGCGGCCACCTGCGCCTGGTGGACGCCGACGCGACGGTCTGGGCGCCGCCCGGCGCCGTGCCCCCGTCGCTGCCGGTGCTCCTGGACGGCGACGGGACCCTGGACGCCGCGGCCGTGGGCACCGCCGTCCGGGTGTCCACGGTCCTGCCGCCGGCGCTGCGATCGCAGGTCCGGGCGCTGGTCGCGGCCTCGCCGGGCAGCATCCTGCTCGTCCTGGCCGGCGGGCGGGTCCTCGTCTGGGGTGGGCCGGACGAGGCGGTGGGCAAGACGCGGGTGGCGACCGCGCTGCTCGGAGGGACCCGCGCTGGGTACGTCGACGTCTCGGTCCCGTCGGCTCCGGTCACCCGGCCCAGGGTCCCGGATCGTCTCGTCCCTGCCTTCTGACCAACTCTCCAGCTCAACTCGAGGGTCAGTGTGGACCGGACTCGACCGATGGTCGAGAGTTCTCCCAGCAGTGATCAGTAGGCGACGGGCCGGCACGACCGGTCGGGAGGTCGGGCGACGTGGCAGCTCCGCAGAACTACCTGGCGGTCATCAAGGTCGTCGGCATCGGGGGCGGCGGGGTCAACGCCGTCAACCGGATGATCGAGGTCGGGCTCAAGGGTGTCGAGTTCATCGCGATCAACACCGATGCCCAGGCGCTGCTGATGTCGGACGCCGACGTGAAGCTCGACATGGGCCGGGAGCTGACGCGCGGGCTGGGCGCCGGGGCCGACCCCGACGTCGGGCGTCAGGCCGCCGAGGAGCACACCGAGGAGATCGAGGAGGTCCTCAAGGGGGCCGACATGGTGTTCGTGACCGCCGGCGAGGGTGGGGGCACCGGCACCGGCGGTGCCCCGGTCGTCGCCCGGCTCGCCCGTTCGCTCGGTGCGCTGACCATCGGCGTGGTGACCCGGCCGTTCGCCTTCGAGGGCAAACGCCGGGCGATCCAGGCCGAGGAGGGCATCGCCCGGCTGCGGGAAGAGGTCGACACCCTCATCGTCATCCCGAACGACCGGTTGCTCTCGATCAGCGACCGGTCGGTCTCGATGATCGACGCGTTCCGCCAGGCCGACACCGTGCTGCTGTCCGGTGTCCAGGGCATCACCGACCTGATCACCACCCCGGGCCTGATCAACCTCGACTTCGCCGACGTGAAGTCCGTGATGTCCAACGCCGGCTCGGCCCTCATGGGCATCGGGTCCGCGCGCGGGGAGAACCGCGCGGTGCTCGCCGCCGAGTCCGCGATCTCCAGTCCGCTGCTGGAGGCCTCCGTCGAGGGCGCGCACGGGGTGCTGCTCTCGATCTCGGGCGGCTCGGACCTCGGTCTGTTCGAGATCAACGAGGCCGCTCAGCTCGTGTCCGACGCGGCCCACCAGGACGCGAACATCATCTTCGGCGCCGTCATCGACGACGCGCTCGGTGACGAGGTCCGGGTCACCGTGATCGCCGCCGGCTTCGACGGCGGCATGCCCAAGCGGACCGATTTCCCGACCCGCCGTCAGGATCCGCGGCCCGGCGCCCCCGTCGGTGAGGCCCCCGTTCCCGGGGACCCCGGGGGTGGGCAGTCCGGTGACCGACGCGCACCGGGCGAAGGGCCGGCGGGACGTCCGCCGGAGCGCGCCCCCGAGCGCCCGGCCCAGGCCTCCGACCGTGGCCCCGACCGCGCCCCCGACCGCCAGGCCGGCCCGCCCGCCGGGGCACGCCCGGCGGGGGTGCGTCCGGGCGCGGGCGAGCAGGCACCGCGTCCGACCTCCCCGTCGCGTCGCCCCCCGGCCGAGGACGAGCTCGACGTCCCGGACTTCCTGCGCTGAGCGCTCCCCGCGGAATCGGCTCCGGACGGGTCCGGTCCGGAGCGACCTGGGCCGGGCGGCCCCGAGTTCCCCCGCCGTCACCCGGCCCGTTGCAGTCCGTGCTGGGCGTCGATCTGGGACCCGGCGTCCGGGGTGGGTTCTCGACCCGTGGCGGGGGTGTCGGCGGGGGACGGTTCGCGACGGCGAACCTGTCCACCTCCGTCGGTGACGACCCCGCCGCCGTGGCGACCAACCGGCGCCGCCTCGATGCCTGGGCCGGTGCTCCGGTCACCTACCACCGGCAGGTGCACGGGGTGGTGGTGGCGCTGGCCGGCCAGCCGGTGACCGACGCCGACGCCGTCCTCGGGGGTCCCGGGGACGCGGTGGCGGTGCTCGCGGCCGACTGCCTGCCGGTGCTGCTCGCCGACGCCGCCGCCGAGGTCGCCGCCGCCGCGCACGCCGGGCGCCGTGGGCTGGTGGCGGGCGTGCTGCAGGCGACGGTCGAGGCGATGACCGCCCGGGGGGCCGATCCCGCCCGGATCGTCGCGGTCGTGGGTCCCGGGATCTGCGGGCTCTGTTACGAGGTACCCGCGGTGATGCGGGACGAGGTCGCGGACCGCGTTCCTGGAACCGCTGCGACCACCCGGGCGGGCACCCCGTCCCTGGACCTGCCCGCAGGCGCCGTGGGTGTCCTGACCCGGGCCGGCGTGGGGACGGTCAGGGTCCTGGGTTGCTGCACGGCCGAGAGCCCGGCGCTGTTCTCCCACCGCCGGGACGGCGCGCCCGGTGCACCGACCGGGCGGTTCGCGGGTGTCGTGTCCCTGCCTCCGCCTCCGCCTCTGCATCCGCCTCCGCCCCGGCCCCGCCCCGTGTCCCGGTGAGTGTCCCGGTGCCTCCGGCGGTCGAGCCGGACGACCCGCGGACGGCGCAGCTCGCCACCGCCCTGGCCGTGGTGCGGCGCCGCGTCGCCGACGCGGCCACCGCCGCCGGCCGTGATCCGGGATCGGTCACCCTGGTGGCCGTCACCAAGTTCTTCCCTGCTGCCGACGTGGTCCGCCTGGCCGGGCTGGGGGTGGTCGACGTCGGGGAGAACCGCGAGCAGGAGGCGGCGGCCAAGCACACGGACGTCGCGGCGCTGGTCCAGCTGGCCCGGGCAGCCCGGGTTCGGGTGCCGGCGGACCCGGAGTCCCTGCGGTGGCACATGATTGGGCAGCTCCAGACGAACAAGGCGAGAGCGGTGCTCCGGTGGGCCGGCGTCGTCGAGTCCGTGGACCGCCCGCGGCTCGTCACGGCCCTGTCGCGCGCAGCCGTGGACGCGGGCCGGGTACTGCCCTGCCTCGTACAGGTGAACCTGGACGCCGTCGACGGCAGCGACCCCGCGCACGACCCCGGTACGGGCGGCGCTGGTGGGGGCGGCGCTGGTGAGGGCGGCGCCGGCGCGGGCCGCGGTGGCGTCGCGCCCGCCGACGTGGCGGCCCTGGCCGACGCGGTCGCCGCCGCCGAGGGACTGGGCCTGCGGGGGTTGATGGCCGTCGCGCCGCCGGGGACGGACCCGGGTCCCCCGATGGCGGCGTTGGCGCGGTTGCGCGCCCGCGTCCTGGCCGACCACCCGGGCGCGGACCAGCTGTCCGCCGGGATGAGCGGGGACCTCGAGGCCGCCGTCGCCGTCGGTGCGACACATGTACGGATCGGGTCCGCGCTGCTCGGTCCACGACCCCCGCTGGGATAGCGTCGCCGCGCACGGCAAGGGCATCACGACAGTGCTGGGGAACAGCGGTGACTGTCAGCGCTGGGAAACCAGCGGTGACTGTGAGTGCCGGGAACCAGCGCTGATCAGAGGCCGGACCACGGGCTGGGGGAGACGTCGATGGCTGGCGCGATGCGCAAGACGATGGTGTGGCTGGGACTGGCCGAGGACGACGGCCGCGACGCGCGCGAGGACCGGTACGACGGCTATGAGGACGAGATGACCCAGTCCCGCGCCGAGGTCCACGGGGCGTCTGCGGAGGACCCGGTCGCCGAGCGCCGTCCGGCCGCGGTCGCGTCCCTGGCCGACCGCCGTCCCGCACCCGCTCCGTCCAACCCGGGCGAACTGTCCCGGATCACCACGATCCACCCGCACACCTACAACGAGGCCCGCGTCATCGGGGAGCACTTCCGCGGCGGCACCCCGGTGATCATGAACCTCACCAACCTCGACGACGGCGACGCCAAGCGCCTGGTCGACTTCGCGGCCGGGCTGGTGTTCGGGCTGCGCGGCACCATCGAGAAGGTGACGTCAAAGGTCTTCCTGCTGTCCCCGCACAAGGTGACGGTGACCGCGGAGGACAAGGCGCGCATCGCCGGCGGGGGATTCTTCAACCAGAGCTGAGTCTGCCGGCTCACGACCGGCACCCACCGTCCGGCTCCACCTGTCCCGGCTACGGTTGCCGCTCATGGGTGTCTTCGCCGTCCTCTACCTGGTGGTGTGGCTGTACTTCATCGTGCTGTTGGTCAGGATGGTGTTCGACCTCGTCCAGTCCTTCTCCCGGTCCTGGGAGCCGCACGGGGCGGTCCTGGTCGGCCTGGAGGGCGTGTACACCGCCACCGACCCGCCCCTGAAGGCGCTGCGCCGACTGATCCCGCCGTTGCGTCTGGGCGGCGTGGGCATCGACCTCGGGTTCCTCGTCCTGGTGATCGGCCTGCAGCTGCTCATCGCGGTCCTGGGGGGGCTGGCCGGCCCGGGTCGCTGAAGGCCCGGTCGCCGAGGATCCGGTCGCCGAGGATCCGGGGGCGGCGGCGTGTGAGGGCGCCGATCGGTGCTGCCCGGCCGGTACCGTGCCGATCCAGAGACCTTGCCCCTGTTCGGGAGCCGGCAGAGCGGACACTCCCTGCCGGCAGTTGAGTCGGAGGAACGGCGTTGGCCACCGAGACAGTCCGCGAGAGCCTCACCCCCGAGGACGTCGAGACCAAGACCTTCACCCCGGTCCGCCTCCGCGAGGGATACGACATGGCGGAGGTGGACCACTTCCTCGACGAGGTCGTGGCGACGCTGCGGAAGCTGGACGCCGACACCGAGCGGCTCCGTCGTGAGGCGGCCCGCAACTCCCCGGGCCTCGGGACCCCGCCGGACGGTCAGTTCGGCTCCGCGCCCACGGCGGCCGCCCCCGCAGTGGAAGCACCCGACACCGACGGCCGCGCGCAGGGCGCCCGGATGAGTGCGACGGAGGCCACCACAGCCGCGGTCCGCGTCCTGCAGATGGCCCAGGACGAGGCCGAGCGGACCCGGGCGGAAGCGGCCGGTGCGTCCCAGGACCTGCTGGGCGAGGCACGCGCGCGTGCTGCGGAGCTGGAGGAGCAGGCCCGCGAGCGGGCGGCCCGCGTCACCACCGAGTCCGAGCAGCGGGCCGGTGAGCTCGACGAGCTCACCCGATCCCGCCGGGTCGAGATGTTCAGCGCGCTGGAGGCCGAGCGGGCCAGGCTCTCCACCGACGTCGACGGGCTCGGCGCGTTCGAGCGGGAGTACCGGAGCCGGCTCCGGACCTACCTCACCGAGCAGATCAGCCGGCTGGACGCGGAGCGCAGCCCGGCGGCCGACATCCCCGGCGACGCGGACGTCGACCCGGCGGGGCACCACACGATCTGAGCACCTCCAGCCCGTTGCGCCGCGCTCAGCGCGATTCGTCGATGATCCGCTCGGCCTGGACCAGCCACTGGCGCCGGGCCGACAGGGATTCCTCGGCGTCCCGCAGCGCCTTCGCGTCACCGCGGCCCCGGGCCGCGGTCACGTCCTCCTCCAGCCGCGCGATCGCCGGCCGCAGTTGCTCCGCGGTCCGCTCGGCACGTCGCAGTGCCTCCGGGTCGGTCCGGCGCCACTCCTGGGTCTCCGCACCGCGCAGCGCGTCGTCGACGACCTTCAGCCGCGCGTCCACCGAGGCGACCGAGGCCCGGGGGACGTGCCCGACGGCCTCCCAGCGCTCCCGGATACCGCGCATCGTCCGGCGGGCGGCCTTCATGTCGGTGACCGGCAACAGCGCCTCCGCCTGCGTGAGCAGCGCCTCCTTGGCGGCGAGGTTCTCCCGCTCGCTGCCGGTCCGTTCCGCGTCGTGGGCCTCACGCGCCTCGAAGAAGGACTGGCGGGCGGCCCGGAACCTCTCCCACAGCGCGTCGTCGACATCCTTGGCGGCGCTGCCCGCCGCCTTCCACCGCTCCATGAGCACCCGGTGCTTCGCGGTCGTCGGACCCCACTCGGTGGACGCCGCCAGACCCTCCGCCTCGGTGATCAGCCCCTCCTTGGCGTTCTGCACCACCTCCCGCGACGCCGTCAGCTCCGCGTAGTGGACCTTGCGGCGCCTGGTGTAGGTGCTGCGGGCGGCGGAGAACCGCTTCCACAGCTCGTCGTCGGTGGCCTTGTCCAGCCGGGGAAGGCCCTTCCACTCCTCGAAGAGCAGCCGGAGCATCTCTGGCCCCACCCGCCAGTTCTGGCCGGCACCGATCCCCTCGGCTTCCGCGACCAGGGCCGCCTTGCGCTCCCGCGCGGCGGCGGTCTCGGCGGCCTTCTCGGCCCGCCGACGTTCCCGCGCGACCGCGACCAGGCCGTCGAGGGCGTCCACCCGCAGGGCCAGCTCGTCCAGGTCCCCGACGGCCTGCGCCGTCTCGACCGCGTCACGGAGCCGGTGGACGGTGCTCTGGGCGGACTCGGCGCTCAGCGACCCCGCCCGGACCCGCGTCTCCGCGAGGGCGACCTCGGTCCGCAGGGTGACGAAGCGGCGGGCGAAGAACGCCAGTGCCTCCTGCTGTTCACCGACCGCCCAGCTCCCCACCTGGCGCTCACCGATCCGGGAGCGCACGAAGACGGCGCCGTCCTCGGCGACCCGCCCGAACGCGGCGGCGGCCGCGAGGTCGGCCTCGGTCGCGGCGGGCTCGTCCCCGCCCGCACCGGGCGCGCCGGAGCGGGACGGCCCGGCCCCGGTCGGACGGTGACCGGCGGGGCGCGGGCCGCCCGGCCGGGGGCCGCTCGGACGCGGGCCGCCGGGCCGCGGGCCCCCGCCCGGACGGCCGGGGGTCAGCCGGGCCGGGGCCGGCCGGGCCGGGGTCGGCGCCCCGGGGGTCGGCGCGCCGGCCGGCGGCGGAGTCCGGGTGGTCCCGGTGTCGGTGGCCGGCTCGGGCGTCGCGTCGGACG
>JAABUQ010002797.1_pt1 | contig 33517 bp, 8 predicted proteins | sample 5560001 | NCBI WGS metagenome assembly JAABUQ01 (sample SAMN10711888, study PRJNA513371) | rock metagenome | isolation source: Antarctica rocks | place: Antarctica: Victoria Land, Finger Mt nord | collected 2015-12-18
CAAGACTTGGGTCAAAAAAAATTCGAAGAATCGAATCGCTCAAAGTAGTTTAGTCGATTACTATAAGTAGTTTAGCGCGCTTCGCGCTAAACTACTTTGAGCGATTCGATTTCAAAAAATCGTCACGACTCGATCTTGGTGTCGGGTCGAACTAGAGGGGTGATATCATAACTTGGCCCAACGATCAATCTAGTCAATAATCAAATAGTAAATCTTAATAAAAACACTTTTTAATTAAAACAAAATCTCGATAAAAACAACGCAATCGAACTAGTAAATAAGCTAGATGCTATACATTATTGCGATCTCGAAAAAAGTATATAAGAGCTAATTAACGTTTTAAACAATTGTTATCGAAGAACTAGATTGCTACACTTCAATAATAAGATAATTAATAATATAAGTTTTGCAAAATAGAACAAGACTTAGTTTAAATTATATTGTTTAAATTTCAATTTAAATAAACAAATATTTATTGTCTTATATAGCAAAATTAACATTTAAAATACTTAAGTATTAAAAAAGAAAATTTGATTTAAGAAGCAATTAAAAAGCTAAAGAATACAAAAGATTTATACAATATTTTCTAATTCTTATCTTAGATTTAATTTAATTTTAATTATGTCTAACAAAGTATTAAAGAATTTAATAATTTAGAACAAATATATAATTAATAAAGCGACTCTTAAGTAAATTATAAAAAACGTATAAAGTAACGCAACGCAATATAATGTCGAGATACTTAAGATTTTGAAACAAAATCAACAATTAAACGTTGAATCGAATAAGATAATTGTAACAAGATTGCGCAATAAAGACGAAGTAAACAAAGAATCGATAAACGAAGTTGTTGTAAATTTCTAGCAACGACAAATCTTCTATTTAATCAAAATTGATTACAAATCTTCGACAAAAAGTAACAAGAAACAAAAAAAAATGCAAAAAAAAATGCAAAATCGATAGATACGAGCTTTGTTAATTAAGAAATAAGAGAAAATGTCGCATCGAAAGTTAAAGATTAACAAACATTAAGAGACAAACAAAATAAAAATTTCTTAAAAACGCTCTTAAGAATATCTAGAGTTTAAAGACAAGAGTTGCTAAGAAAGATTTCAAAGAATATTAATAAAAATTTATTGTTATTAAGAGATAAACAAGAAGCTAAGAGACAAAGAAAGAGATCAAGTTACTTAAACAATTATAAACTTAGTTCGACTATTAAATACGCGCAATGCGATTTTAACAATTCGACAAGTTCTAATAGAGATAAGTGCGACAATTGCGATAGACAAAATTGTGCAAATATAAATTTGAAAAATTGTAAGAAAGACTAAAGTGCGCGTTCTTTATTGCTAGATATTTGCGACAACAATATATTAAAAATTAAAGAAAATCAAGAATTTTTGTTTAGATTTAGAATCTTTTTGAATTTAAATTTGTTATTGTTGTTTGCGTATTCGATTTTTAGAATTTTATTATTGTTTATATTCTTTATTGTAACAAAGAATTTTGTTTAATATTAACAATTGTATTTAGCGTTGTTCTCGCTTAATTTAACGATGCTTATTATATATAAATTTACGATAAAAATTTTGAAGTATCGATTAATAAATTTTTTAATTAATAACGTTCTTGCTAGATGTAATGTTATACTCTATATATTTTTTAAGCTATTTTTTTTTAAATATTTGTTTGATTTGACGATTTTAAACAATTTCTTTATAGATAAATTAAGTCTTAACAAATATAAGTTTGTAAATGTTTAATTTTTAAGTAACTTGTTATTATTTTGAGAAAATATTAAACGTTTTTTTTTTGAAATATTTTTAGATTTAAGTTTAGCAATTTTAGCAATTAATTTATTTTGAAATTAAAATCTTTTCGATTTTGAAGATTTATTAAATTGTTAGTCAATATTGCATTTTGCAATTTCTTCGATATTGTTAATATATTAATTATGTAAAATACGCGCAATAATACTTGAACATAGTTTGACATGTTTGTTGTTTTTGTCTAAAAAACAATTGCAATCTTTCGAAAAACATATTTTAAAAATTTAATGTTTGCGTGTTTAATAATATATCGAAGTATTATATATAGCTTTATATAATTGCAAAAGTTCTAATAATTTCGAAATTCTTAATTAAGAATTAATAGAGTCGCGATAATTGATAGCGCAAATAATAATTTGTGAAGCTAATCTTTTATACGTCGAAGTAATTTTATTTAAAATTCGATAAATCTTTTGATTTAAGATTTGAATTACGTTAGAATATTGTTAATAGTTTTAAAGTTGTGCTTCTTTTAATAAGTTAAACGTATTATAATATCGATTGCGCGAGATTTATAACTTCATAAAATTGATTTTTTAATATTTTGAAAGTCATTAAGTTAAACGACGCGTTTGCGTTGTTACTTGTCAATTGCATATTAAAGACTTAATTTGTTTTTAAAACGCACGTTATCGAAGTAAATATAATAGATTAACTATATTATATTAAAGCTAAAATATTACAACTTAATTATTGACATTAGTTAGTCAAAGCTATCGAAAAAGAGTTCGAACATATATTTTTGCAAAACTATTGTCGATTTTATTCTTTTATAAGTTTTTAGATTACTTGCGCAAATTTGTATACTATTGTCGAATTACAAGTTGTTGCTCTTAAATTCAATTTACATAAAATAAAGATTGTTAATAATATTAATATTGTTAATTGTCGTATTTTTATTCTTGAAAATCGATTTTATAGAATAATACTTGATTTAATAAGATTTTAGCGATTTGTAACCTTCCTATATATACTACTTCCCGCGAATGTTTGCAACGCGCGAACACCTCTTAGGTGCTTTTGGCGCAATTGATTTAGATTCTATCCTGTTACACGATTGAATAAATAATATAGACGTCGATTAAAAAAATCTATTTTTTATCTTTTTGTACTTTGAGTTTATAAAGAGATCTTGTATAGCATTCTTAATATATCGTAATTAAATTTGCTTTGTTAATCGAACAATGCTAATCAATTTAATTATTATTTACGTCTATATTAAGTTTAACGTTCTCGATCTTTATTATAAGTTGTCGAATCGAAAGCAAGTAAAATCGAGAGTTTTATATCTTCTTTCTTAACGAAATTAAGCTAGGTTTGTAAGATTTAAATATAAGAGTCGTTGTAATAAACTTAAATTGTCTTATCTTATTAACTCTTTTATCTCTTCTATCTTTTGCATAATCGAAATTATTATATATTGAAATTGTAATTGAAAGTTTCTCTATTAATTTAAGTCATCTTTTAATCTTATTTGTTAACTTTTTTATATAACATTAAATTGTGCGATAAGATATAATTAAATTAACAAAGTATAGCAAATTAATAATTCTTCGACAAGCGTTATTGTGATAAAGATAAAGAGCAAAAATCGATTAAAAATTATTCGATTTGTTAAAATAAAATAGATAATATAGTTTTGATATTATTAAAAGTTAAGCTTTTAATATATTTTTGTTGCGATTGCTCTAGCGTCTTAAGCAATCAACGCTAGCAGTAAATTCTAGTTAACGAGAAGCATGTTTAATTGTTGTCTTTTTAACTTTCTCGAAGTTAATTAAAGTTTCTCAATTTATAATCTTTAAGAGTTTTTAATATTTTTCGAAGACTTTATTTTTTATTAACGCATTTAGTTCGAATTGCAATTTATTTATTGCTCAAGATTAATTGCAATAAAATGCGATAATAAACTTTTGTAAATTCACTAGAAGAAAGAATTCTTTTTTCTTATTTTAATTTTTATAAATGTAATCGAGAAACTTACTATATTGTTTTGCAAGTTTATTGCGATACTATCTTAACAAAGCTAGATATTTGACAACTATTAATCTATAACTTAATATTAAACTCGTAATATTTTTTACTTTTTCAAATTTGATTTTACGAGATCAACAAATGCTCGCGAGAAAAATTAAGATGTCTAGAGATAATAAACAAACGAAATAAATATTGTTAAAGAAATAATTTTGATTGTTAAAATCTTGCAAGAAAATAATAAAACAAGATTTAATATTAGCTTTTTAATAGTTAATACAAACTCGATAGAAAGAAAGACTATAATGCGAGAATTTTAATATAGCGAAAAATACTTTGAGTTTATATATTCTCGAATGTGTTAAAGAAAAGTTGTGTTTATTTCTAAATTAACAATATAACAAGAAAAAAGAATAAACTAAGCTAATTTTGCGCAATACTATTTTGTTTATTCAATTACGAACGAGCATTTATATTAATGCTTATAACGTTATTGATGCAACAAATTAGATTAAACTTTAATATTTTCGATTTCGTATCTAGATTGTTGCATAACAATTGTTATAAAATTTACTTTCTTCTTTGTTAAAAGTAATCTCTTCGCCAAATATTTAAGTCAAATAATCGAATTAATTTTTCGCTCTTTTTTACGTTCAATTTTGCGACTTTCGATACGTTATTTTACTATTAACTTGTTGTCGAAAGTTCTCGTCAATTATAGAAGATCAAAAGTAACAAGTTAACGTTATTCAATTCTATTAGATACAAATATTAATTGCAAAATATAAAGTTACAAATTAAATCTATTAATATACTTTAATTGTTAAATTTACTCTTAGATGCAAGACTTATCGCAAATATAATTTGTTTAATTTGATATCTTAAAGATATTTTATAAAACTCGAACAACGTCGCGTAACAATATTGTAATTAAGAAAATTGTTGCGTTATTACATAAAGATATTGTTAAATCTTTATAAAATATTTGCTCTTAATTTTTTTATCTTAAAGACTAAGTTTTAATGCACAATTTATATCTTTATTGCGATATAACGAATTTTTATCTATTTTTAAATTTGCTTTTGTTAAACAATTGTTATTAAGTATTAATATCTTTTATCGCGAACAAAAGTTATATATTATAATATATATTCTTAAGTTTAAATTATTAACTTTTGCATTGTTTGCAACTTTTAATTTAAGTTAATTATATTCGAAGCTTCGAATTTCTATTCTAGACAACAAATATAAAATTACTAAGAGTATAAAAGTTAAGAAAGTAAATCTTATATAACGTTGCGTTGTATCGAAGAATAAATTTACACAATTATATATAATTTCGAATTGTTAACAACAATTGCGAGCGATTTGCGTTTTCGAGTCGAGACTTCTTAATAAGTCGATTAAAATGAAATTGCTTTATATTTGTTTTCGATATTTGTATATTATTTGTTACGCTCAAGTCTTTGTTAGATTTTTTTTGCTAAGTTACTTCGAATTGTTTGTGAGTTATCTTCTTACTTTGTAACTAATAAACTATTAATATGTTAATCGAATAAGAGTTAACACTAATAAATGCGACGTAATTCTATATATTGTTTATAAAAAGAAATAAGACAATATCTAAGCTTGCGTTAAAAGTTTAAGAATCTCTATAATTCTTTTTGCTTTGCATTGCTATTTGCTCTTTATTTTTTTTTCTTAATAACGTAAGAATAGCGATAATTTGTTGCTTGCTATAATAAAGAATTTACTTTTTTTTAAATTCTCTTTGTTTTTTTGATAGCAAATATATATTTACAACTAGTTATTATTAAGCTAGTATATTTATAAATAAATATATCTCGACTTGCATTATTGCTTTTGCAACTTTTTCGATAATTTAAAATAAGCAACATTAAAATGCTTTATATCGAAGAGACAATACTTATGCAATATATGTCTCGATTATCTTTTGCAATTGATTTATACACAATTTTAATTAATATTGTTAATATAAGATATTATTAATATATTCTAATAACAAAATGCGAATGCTAACTTTATTTAATATCTTTTGAGCGCGCTCAAGAGTTTGCGATTAATTGCTTTCGAATTTAAGAATATATTATTTATTATTAGTTTCGCATTTGCTATCTTTTTTTAAATTCTATTTAATGTTTTGTTAATCTATTGATATTGTCGATTGTAATTAATTTTTAAAATTCGCTCAAGCAATACTTTTTTCTCGATTTATTTTAATTAAATAAAATAGCAAAACAAGACAAATTTTATTGTTCTCGATTCTTATCTTGTCTTTTTTGTTAAAAATCTTGAAGATTTAATTCGAACGCAATAAACTATATTAGAGATCTTGAAAATTTAATTCGAACGCGACAAATTATACTAAAGATCTTGAAAATTTAATTCGAATATTTTATAAACGTTTAATCTTCTTGTTTACTTAAGATTTATAAAGTTATCTTGTAGAGCGTATTCGCGCTCTAATTCGATTATATATATAAATAACAAAAGACAAAAAAAAGATATATCAAAGAAAAGATAAGAACATTTATAATATATATATTCGAAGTAAAATTAATTATAGACGTTTAATATTAATGCGTCTTATAAATTAAGAAGAAATAAATATATTTTGTTAATAAACAAAAGAAGTATAAGAATAGATTGCAACTCTAATTGTTCCAGAATTTACTTGTATTTAGACAATTAACATAGCAACTCGACTTTCGCGAATAAAAATCTTAATTTAGATTTGCGTTTAGATAATCAACATAATAACTCGACTTTCGCGAATAAATTTTTTAATTCGAACTTATATTTAAATAATCAATATAGCAATTTAACTTTTGCGCATAAAAATTTCAATTCAAACTTGTGTTTAAATAATCAATATAGCAACTCGACTTTTGCGCATAAAAATCTTAATTCAAACTTGTAGTTAAATAGTCAATATAGCAATTCGACTTTCGCGCATAAAAATCTTAATTCAAACTTATATTTAAACAATCAATATAGTAACTCGACTTTTGCGCATAAAAATCTCAATTTAAACTTGTATTCAAACGATTAATATAGTAACTCGACTTTCGCATATAAAAATCTCATTTCAAATTTGTGTTTAAATAATTAACATAGTAACTCGACTTTCGCGAATAAAAATCTCAATTCGAACTTGTGTTCAAACAATTAACAAATATAAGACAAACAAAGATTAATGCAATCAAGAATGTGCATAAAAATAATAATAATCGAGATATATTATAAGCAAATATGCGCAACGCGAAACTATCTTTGCGAGAGTTCGATTGCGTCGTAAAATTAACGCGTTAGAAATATATACATCGTATTAACTTTAGAGATTTATATTAGCAATAAAGCTAAACTATATAGAATTCAAGCACTTACTAGATTACTAATTGTGTTGCTAATCTTAATAATAAGATATAAAAGAGTTTGTATCTTACGAAGCTATAAACGATAACTATATATATTGTTAAGTGCGTTTGTCTATCTAGATACATCGAGATTTAATCGAGATTATTATATTATCTAATTATAGAAGCTAGTAGTAAGTAGTCTAAACATAAGTGCAATATTGTAACAATCTATTGTCAATCAGAAAATGTGCAGCGTTCTCGCTGTAAGTAATTATAGTAAGTTCGAAAAAATTATAGTGTTATATTATAAGCGTAAGTCGTAAGTCGAAGATGAAAAAAGCAAAAAAAAAATTATTAAAGACGATTGCTTTGTCGCAGAGTAAATGTCTAATCAAGATTCTTATTCGTTATCGATAGTATCGATATTTGTAGAAATGTCTTAAGTAATACGTAAATAAGTATTTGTAATCGACGAAGCATTACTTCTTGTTGCAACAACGTCAATAGTAATACTTCGATAATAGACGTCGCAATTTATCTTAATACAAATAAAATAATAGATAAGATCTGCTTCGTAGTTGTTTGCTTTAATAAAAAAACAATAGATCTTGTAACTCTAATTGATCGTTTCGTTATAAAGATGTTAGAAAAGTAAGTAAGCTTGTAATTCTTTATTAGATTGACAAACTCTTTAAGCGCAATAACAAACTTTTACTTATTGTACTTAAATTTGTAACTCTTTTAATATAAAAGATATTAAATTGTCTATATAGAATCTTACTTTCTAGTATATTTATTAATTAGCTTGTTTATCTTGTAAAACTTTATTTATAAGATATTAAAAATGTCTTTAACTTTAATCTCTAAAAAATAGTTTAAACGTAATCGATTGTAAAGATTGTCGCTCTCGAGAACTAATTTTAGTTAAATAACTAATATTACGAAATGCACGCGTTATCTAAATAATAAATCGAGTTCGTATACTAATCAATTTATGCGTCGCTTAATAAGAAAGAATTTAGTTTGCTAATTATTAAGCTTTCTATTATGCTTGTCAAGAAGTGTATAATTACAATAAAGTTGAAGAAATGCTTTGTCTTTCGATTTAAGTAATAACAAAGTATACATTAAATTGTATCTAATCTTAAATAGCACGCTAACGTAAAAGATAACATTCGCAATCTCTTATTAATATCGAAATCGCATTGCTTTGAGTAGATTGATTGCGTCAAGTCAAGTCATCGAGTTCGAATCAAGTTCTCGACTCGCCAAGACTTGGGTTAAGTTAGAATTTTGATATCAAAAAGTCGATTCGAGTCACGATGTTAATATCGAGTATTCGAGTCGAGTTACGATGTTGATATCGAATATCGACTCGAATTCTCGACTCGACTCGCCAAGACATGAAGCGATTTAGTAGTAGAATTTGTAGACATGAATTGTGTGTTAAATCTTATAATTTTTTTCTTAAAATGTTGCATAGTAATGCAATTAGATAATGCATTTGATTTCTTTGTGTAGTAACTAATTTAAGATTATTGTAATCTCTCGATTAGCTTCATTGTTATCAAAAAAAGTGCATGTTCGAACAACAATTTAGTTGACACATTTGTTAAAAAAAGTGTATAATCAAACAACAATTTCGTTGACACATTTGTTCGAAAAAGTGCATAATTAATGTATGTAGCGAAACAATACGCTTAGTAGATAATGCAACAAAATAATGCAATTGATGAATTATATAGCTAAATAGCTTGTATTCTTGCTATCTATTCTCAATTTTAATCATTTGAATATGACGAAAACATCTCGATTTCAAAATTTCGAATATCACGACGAATGTTTACTTTTTATCATTATTATATTGAATTTCTAGATTAATTATTAATTGCGTCATCAATCGCATATTTTTTTGCTAAATGATCTTACGCTTTGCGTGAATGACAAATAGATTGCTATCTACATACATAAAGCAAAACATTAGTAGATGTCGTAAAGAATCAACGATAATGCAAATGAATAATGCACTTATTGAAAAAGAGTTTAGTTAAAAACGTTTTAATAGTCTTTTGAAATGTTTTCAATGTCGAAGCCTAAATTTTGTAGTCTTCATTACTTAATTCGTTCTTGAATTTGTTGTTGAAAACTTTATTTTGAAGAATTTCTCGCACTAGTCTTTCGAAAGATCTCTTAAAGATCAACAAATTCGCAAACTTTTAATATTGACGAATTTCTCTTAGAGTCACAATTCCAAGCTTATATTTACGCTTCTTCTATTGCAAAAACTTAGCTAATGATAGCTTGTTGCATTACTTGTTTGCATTATTTTTTGAATTTCAAACGTCGTACTTTTAGATAGAGTCTTGCTCTTGTCTTTGTTAGCTTCTCTATCGTCGCGATCTCGTAATGCCATATTATCACGAATTGATTTCTTGATTTTCTTATGTTTTGCATTGAGCATGTTAGCAATTCGCAACAAAGAATGCATTATTCGAATGCATTATTCGTTTATTTAATACGCGTCATTATAAGATCGTAAATAAGAAATTGTTCACGTTAATTGTTTGAAAGAATTGTATCGACTTAAAGATAATTAAGTTAACGAACGATAATGTGATCAAATGATTGAAATAAGTGCTTAATTATATCGCAATATAAGATGAAAAGAATGACTTAATTAGAAGCAATAATGTGATAATTGTGATAACTTTCAATTGTGATAATATTAAATAAAGATGAGATTCTCAATTCTAATCTTGATCTTAAGTGCGAAAATTCACTTTATGATCGCGACATTTTTCTCTTTCACAAATTATACATTAATTAACACAATTTCTAAACACTTATTGCATAGATTTACATAGTTAAGTAAGCATATTAATTTGCATTACTTGTATGCACTATTATAAAGACTAATCGAAAGCGCGAAGTGTCAACTCTCTTTATTCTTTCTTAATTAATTGCTAGTCGAAATCGTATTATGATGTGAGACGCAAATCAAAAACTACTTGTACATCAAATAGAACGCAAATCGAATAGCTCTTCACAAACGATTAATAAAGCTTAGAGCTACAAATGTCTATTAAGAAGCGTTTAAAAACAAGCAAATAAATATAAAGAACAATGTTTGAAACTTAATCATTAATAAGCGAGTTAAAAAGAGTTTTCATAATAATGCATTTGAGTAATGCATATGTGTTCAAAAAGCTAATTATATAATAATTGAATGTTTCGAGACAAAATTGATAAAAAAGACTAAAGAAAAGAATGCTACGAAGCAAGCAACTATTAATGCGATAGCTATGAAGATAGCATTTGAAAGTCAACATTTGAACGTAACAAAGTCTACTTCTATTAATCAAGTATGTATTGTGTTTAATATAAAAAATAAGACTAATATACGTGTTAAACTACTACGAATCACGACGAATTTAATATTAATATGTCGAAATACATGATATCAATTATTTAAATCATTTAGTAACGTATTTTGCATTATGAAGAATTAAATGAGCTAAAAGCAACTTAAGACTTAAACGTAATCAATGAATTTAACAAGTTTGTGAGCACATTTTCTAGCGACAAAAATGTCGCAAATCGTGAAATATTCAATTCTCTCAAATCGATTAATAACGAATTGAAGAATTTGATTGAAATGAATGATAATAAGATTAAAGTTAAATACGAAAAAGTCGAAGATGATGCAAAAATGATAAAGAACAAATATAGGTCGTCGAAGTATAAAGACGAAGATAATGACAATAAAAATCAAATTAAGTATGAGATTATAACGATCTTAGACTAGTTAATTAAGATGATCGAGATTAAAAATAGTTAGCAAGAATTCAAGCTATTCAATTATGTAGTTCATCAATTGCATTATCTTGTTGCATTATCTATCAAACGCATTATCTTGCTACATGCATTGTTCGTACACTTTTTCTAGCAAATATGTTTATCAAAAAGTGTATTATGTATACACTTTTTCTAACAAATATGTTAATCACATTATGCACTTTTTTATTAAATATATTAATAAAAAAATGCATTATAATAATGCATTCAAATCATCTAGAAAGTTAGAATCAAATCATTAACTTGACTTTTCTAGTCAAAGAGTTCGATAATCTCGTTCTATATAGTCTCATTAAAGATTGCAAAAAAAGAAAATCAATGTATTTCGAGAAAAATTTGAATTTTCGATCTTTTAACTCGCGATAACAATGACACACAATCTACGATATAATCTCAAATAGCACAATAATGTTCTCGTAGATTATATCGTAGATAATGTGTCATTGTTATTGCAAGTTGAACGCGCTATCATTAAGTTATCAAGACTTTAATATTTGGGAATATTATATTTAAAAATATATAAAAATCTAATATTTCTAAATATTTAACATAGTTCTTAAAAAGTTAAATACATTAATTTAATGCAATGTAAGTAATTTAAATGCATTACTAAATTGCATTACTAAATTGTATTATTTTTTAACTATATTGTCTCGAGACATATATCGACAATGCAAAATTTTCAACAAATATAATGATATCGAATCTCTAAATACTAATCAAACGCAAAACATCTTGCAAATCTACTCTAAAAAAATCATTAAATTTTTCAATCGTTAAATTATCGTTTTTTTTCTTTTCGATAAATATCTTACGCTTTGATAATAGTCTCTTTAGAATTCAATTTTATAGTGCGATTATAATACTTAAGAAGCATTATTTGTTCGATCGATTTTGAAGTTATTTGTGATCAATTTTATCGACAAATTCTTCTAGCAAGACTAAATGTTCTTTCGATGTTCACAAAGAATATTGAATACGAAAGAACGTCTTTAGTTATTTAAGCTAATTTTGAAAAGTTCGAGACGTTATTTTTTCAAAACTCTCATGTTGAAGTCTCTTCGACAATGGCGTTAGTGCGAAGATATCGATCGTTCTTGCTTAAAAATAAAGATCGACGTTGACTTCGTTAAAGAAGAGTTCGTATAATTATCGCAATAAACTATAAAATTATCAACAAATAAACGATTGCATTATCAATTTACATTATTTTGTTAATCTCGCTAACTCGTTGCGTTTCGACTCTTGAAATCGTAATTCTCTCTTCATAATGACGACTAAAATAATTCTTAAACTCTTTCTTGTATTTGTCGTAATAAGAATGATCAATCTTATTGAAGTTTTACTCTTCGACATTCTTTGTGTCTTAATCTTGATACAAGTTTAACTTTTGAATAAAATCTAAAATCATAACGAGATTGTATATTAGTTCGTCTTTGTTCTTAATCTTAGAATAATATTTTGCGAGTTTTGTAAAAGTCAATTCGCAAGCTTTGATAACAAGTGTTTTTGAAGAACACGCATTGTCGCATATAATTTTTTCAACAACATTAAAATGATTGAAAAAAGCATTAAACAATCGAAATTTTAAATGCATGTTAACATTAGTTGTTCTAGACACAATTAAGATTAACTTATAGAAAGAACATAGCATATTGTTAATAAACAATACTAGTGATCATTCGTTATCTTCTAATCAAATAGCTTGAATCTTTGGATTTTCTAAGATTTCGTCGACTTATATATCGATTATATTGCGCAATTAATATGCACGTCAAAGCATCAAGTAGATAGAATTTCAACGAATGCAAATGTCTTGTATTAATGTTCGAAACTTTGTTTTAGCTTCAATTTGAAGCTTTTAAAAGTAAAGCTTTCGTTAAGAAGAACTATTGATAGCAATTGTAAAAGCGCGAATTTGATTCATTTATTAGCAAGTGCATTATCTCTTTGTATTATTTACTTTAAAAATATTTTTTTAACAACAATGCACAAATCATTGCTTGTGACTACATTCTTAACTTGATCGTCTTCTAATAACAACATAATGTTGTTATTTAAAGTCTTTAATTTAATGACTTTAATAAACTCTTAAGTCACGAAATTAATAATATAAGTTATACAAGAAATCGAATTTTGTGTTCTATTCCATGGAATGTCGCGTCGATTAAGCGTCTTTTCAAGCTTCTCTTTTAGAGTGTCATTGTTGCTTGCATTGTTCGTAACAACATTAAAAAGCTTATTTTTAATATTATATGTGTTCAAGATTTTAAGAAGCTCTTGCATCAAATGACGATCAATATGTTCAATTTAAAGAGACGTAAATTTAATAAGATGTTTACGATATTAAAATACAATATTTATTCAATATATTAATACTTCTAGATAGGCGATTTTTTGAGAACTAGATCATGCATTTAACGCAATGAATACACGTTGTAACTCTTTTAAATCTTGCTTTATCTTAATACGAATGTTATCGTATTTTGAGAAAATTATAAATAACAATTTAGTGCAATATACGAGAGTAAAATTTGAGCGAAGCATTTGTAATAATTGTCGAAAATGCTTATTTTTGATAATTCGAAAAGATAGATTCAAAGCAATCAAGATTTTGCACAATACTTGTTCTTAATTCTATTAATTGAATTGAGACGCTAAATCGATATAACTTTTCTTCTATTAATTTGTTAACTTTGCATTATTTATTTGCATTATTAAATTGAACTTATACGATCAAAAGCTAACTCAAGTTGTGAAAGAGAATTAAATCGTTTTCGTTTCTTGCAAGCAATTGTCTTGCGATGTTTGAGCATATTGATCGTATTAGAGTCACTTATAATTATAGAATAATCTAGAATTTTGAGGCAATTCTTACATATTATCTTAGAATATTCTTCTAGTGTCGAGGCCATTTGAACAAAAATGTTTTAAACATTGAATTGTTTACTTGCTTTAGTCTTCTTAGTTCAAAGTAAGTTCAATATTCTTTTTTGAGTCTTGTTTGTGACATTTTCGCCAATAAATGTTTGTAATCATCATTGTTGAAATTGAGCATTAATATCAAGACTTCACTTAACGTATTCGTTGTTTTCTCTTAATCTTAAAAGAGAACTATTTTGACAAATTCTATCGATCGCTTCTTGAAGAGCTTTTTTTTTTTCAAAAAAAAATTAATTAATATTTCATGAGTCTTGACTTGCGAATTGATTAGAATAAAGACTATTTAAGATTAAATTGTACAACATCGAGAAACTAGACTCTTTCTTAATCGAAGATATTAATGAATTGTATGCATCGTTAAAATTAGGCATTTTGCAATATATTTTGCAAAGAATAGCAATCTTGATAACAACAATAAATTATCTAAAGATAAACATTAGTAATGCAATAAAATAATGCAATAAAATAATGCAATAAGATAATGCAATAAGGTAATGCATATAACGAGAAAATGATAAAGAAGAAAACTGTTTCGTTCTTGGCGCATAGATCTCTCGAAAGTCGTGACGTGATAAATTCAAAAATAGAAATTCTTGACATTATGACGACATTTTCGATTGCTTGGCAATTCGAGTCGATGACTTAAATTGAGTTAGAAATCGAGTCGATATTAAGTTGAGTCACGATGTTGATATCGAGTATTTGGATCGAGTTACGATGTTGATATCGAGTATTTGGGTTGAGTTAGAAAGTTGATATCGATTCTCGACTTAACGATCAATCTAGCTTTGAGATTATTTAAATGTGTCTTAACATTTTTGTTTACGTTCTTGTTCAATATAATAAAGATATAAATTGCTTTCTTGAACTTAAACTTATAACATATCTTATTAGATAACTTTTTTGTTAAAGTATTAAATAAGTTATTGAAGCACATTTGCAAGCTAAGCAACGTCTTAATTTAGTCGATATCAAGATTGTCAAAAATAAAATAACAAAAAATTATTTCAAAGATCTAATTAATGCGCTTCGAAAGATTATTGATTTAAGAGTAATATGCAAAACTACGTAGCATTTGTACGTTCAATTTCTAAAGTATAATAATTTAAAAGTTTGATAAAAACTTAGAGTTGCAATTCGAGATAATTAAAGTTGATATATCTCAATTTATTGACTGCAATTTGTCGAGCATCTTGTTAACTTATTTAGTGACGTTGAACGTAAATTTGTCGAATATAAATAGAATTCTTATTAAGAACTTGTCAATAACGTTTAGTATACAATTATATAGTTGTAAGTTCGTTGTAAATAAAGTTAGAACAAAGTTTATAATTATAATATAAAACGAAATAAACGAGATAAACAAAGATATTAGTTTATTGTACTCGCGATAACGATATGTTTAATTAAGTTAACATTAAGAATAGTATCGTATATAGATAATAAGCTTTCTAAATAACTTATAAATATATATTGTTTAATTTAGTTTAATATATGTTCGATAATAATTAGTATAAAAGCAATTGTCGTGCGTTGCTCGCATTATTGTACTCTCAATATTGCGAAATATACATAATTATATTCTGTTATTCTTGATATAATAAGAAAGATTTTTTATTAGACAAAAATCGATATCTGTACAAAGTAATAATAAGAATTTGTTAATTGCAATAATATCGATAGTAAATAAAACTAACTTTGCTTTAATAACAAACGTAATCTTCGTTATATCTAAAAACTTTGCTTTTGTAAGAAATAATATTGTTTCGACAACAATAAGATTTGTCGTAATAGATAATGTCTTTGTAACGACAACAATAACAAATTTGCGAAATATCGAAAGAAACTTTTTTTACACGAAATTCTTTTGATACTTCTTCTAAATAATAATGCGAAAAGTATTATTTATTATTACAATTGCTTAATTGTATATATAGACGACAATCTTATCGTAATAATTATCGATATCAAGAGCGTCGATATAATTAATCTTGATAAATCTAATAGATAGTTTACTTAGTATATTAGATATTCGATTAAATTTGTCGAATCTATAATGCACGTTTAGACGAAACTAAAATAAATAGATAAATGCTTGTACAAGCTTTATGTTTAATCGATTAATATTGTTAGAAGTAAGCTTTGTCTAATTTACAATTAAGAGACTTGCGTTATAATTTATATATATTATTGTAAAATAATTCGAATTAACAATTATAAATTGTATCTTACAAATTGTTTATATTAATGCGATTATTTTTAACTTTGTTAATCAATATTGTAACTTTGCTTTAAAGAATATCTTATTAAAAAATATAATAAATTCGACGTTATTACGTCGAGAAGATTTAATACATTTTATAATTTTCTTGTTTCGCTTTACATAATATATTATTATCTTATAATCTTGCTTCTTTGACGCATTTATATTGACAAACAAGATTCTTGTTTTATTGTAATAAGTTAAAAAAAAGACTCTAATAAATACATTCTAAAGCTAATTAAATAAGTCGAGTTTAATCTAATTAGACGCAATAGTTATAATAAAACAAGAGTGTCGCTTTTTTATCAAGTCATTAATAGATTTTTTGAAAAGTAGATGCGTTTTGCGTTTCTAAAGTAACTTTATCTTTTGTATATAATAAGACACGTATTAACGTAGATAGTTTGTCTTGTCTAAATAGATTTCGAGATATTTCAAAGTTCTAAAAAATCGAAGCTCTCAAATTGTTGCAAGTTTATTTTCGACAATAATAAGTTCAAGACTATTAATCTTTTAATCAAGCAATGCAATAATAAAATAATTTAGAAAGATCTTGCTTAATTTAATAACAATATTTATTTGTTTAAACAAATTAAATATCTTGTTTAAATAACGTACATGCTCTTTCAAGATACTAAAATAAACAACAACATTGTTAATATAAACTTTAGCAAAATTATATAAACACAACGTAATATCTATTTGTCTCTATATATAGATCGAAGAGTTTCGATATCTTATAATAGTTACATTTTATTGCTAACTATTGCAACAATTAATTAAAATAAGCTTGTAACAATTCTAATATTGTATTAATTATTAATAAAGAAGTTAACGCAATTTATAATTGAGATGTAAGAAAATCTTATTATTGCAACTAAAACGTTCAATTGCAAAGACATAAAATAAACGTTAAATATAAAAATCTTGTTAAGATTTTTTATATTTATTACAACGCGTTTTTTGCGTTTTTTGTTAACAATATGTCACATTACAAAGATCAAATAGTTGTATAAAATAAACTAAATTATTTATAACATCTTTTCTTTTGTATATAGACGATTAAATTTTTTGTCAATTGTTTGTTTGTCTTCCGAACTTAAGAGATACATTCTAAAAGCGTCTAACTTCGCGTTAGAAAGAATAAATATTTGCATTTATTGTTTCTCAAATAAATTAACTATACTTTTAGAGTTGCAAAAAATGTTTTAATACTTTTTTGCGACAATAAATAGATAATTGTAAGTAGAACTATTATTGTAAATAATAATTTCGTTAAACATTATTATCTTTATTAATGCTTCGATAGAAGTAACAATGCTATTGCAAAATTATAAAAATAATAATTTAAACAATGCGATACTCGAATAAGAGATTGTTATTAAGAGTATTAACAACAATATTATTGCAATATCAATCTAAGATATTATAAATTCTTGAGAGATAAATATAATGACAATATTATTGAAGATAACAACAATTGCTAGATCTATTATAGAAGTATACTTTGCAATCTGCTTCAATTACTTAAATTATTTTGATAAGAGAATAATCGCTAGATATGCATTTTTCGAATAAGCTAAATAGCACTTATTTTTATCGTAATTTTGCAACTTTTCGACTAGAAGATTTTTCAATACAATAAAGATCTTGTTGAAGACATTTCTAATCTAAACTGCTTCGATATTGACGTTCACTATATAAGCAAAGAAACTCTCGCTAAATTCTAGAGTTATATCGAATCTAGATAGAAAGTTGTAATTGCAATTATTTAATATAATCTTGTTGCAATACTTTACTAATATTGTTATAATTGTATAAGCAAATATTGTAATTTGCTTCTAATTACGTAACTTATACTTAACGTACTTTCTTCTTAATGTTATAAAAAGAGATATTGTAACTTTACAATTATTTATAATAATTTGCTACTAAATTACGTCGAAAACTATAACTTCGAATCTTAATATATCGATATCAATAAGCACTTTTGCTTGTAAATTATTTATTATGTGCACTTCTTATCTAAAATATATAATAACAAGTGCTTTATTATATACTTCGATTATATAAAAGTTAAGCTTGCAATATTTCGACGTATTGTGTTTACGATTACTTATATTACGTATTTTAAGAAAAATAATAATATGTTTAATTATTTTATGTAATTGCGAAGCAAGAAACTCGCAATTAGCTAATAATATATCGTATTCTAAGTCGAAACACTTTTGTATCTTTTTACTCTTTATAAAGTAACGCATTACAACACAAATATAATGTTATAAACAAAAGTTATATTTAGACTAAATAGTAAATAAAGTAATAAACTTTATAACAATAATAGATGCAAACTTTATTAAAATTGCATTTAGATAATTGCTATAATAAGAATCGACAACATTTTTTTTCCAAAACGACAATAGATTCTAATATGCTAATAAAGCTTGTTATTAAAAGCGAACTTCTCTTGACAACGTCGACAAATAAAAGATAATTGTCTCGAGATTGTAACGAAGTAAACGTTAGTTATTTTATCGTTCGTAATATTTTAATTGCTATTTATATTATTCTTTGTTTTGTTAAATTGAGCAATGTAAGTCTTGTAATTATTATTATACTTCTTGTTATTGTAATAATTTTTGTCTTTATAATATGCATCTCGACTATAATCTTTCGAATAATTCTTTTGATTTTTTATGCTTCAATAAGCTAATTGCGTCTAATAAGAAGTTCGACGTTAATTATTATTATAGCATCGAAATAACTAACGCTAATTTTGATAAAAATTTAATTTGTTTAAGAATGCATTTTAAATAATAGAATTAATTGTAATTTGCTTCGATTGCAATAAAGCAAATAAAGCTTGCAATAACAACTAATTGTTTAAGAATTAATCTTGTTGCTAATATAATTGTTGCTCGTTCTAAGATTGATAAGTACGATTCTAATAAGAAAATAACAATGTTAATTGTTGCTAAAATACGAAATTCGCGAATTTTAAAATAAAGAACTAAAACGCGAGTTGCAATTCTAAACGAAAGAATTAATTATACTTATTATCTTGCTAATTAAAGCAAGATCTAAAGTTGTTTGCTAAAATATTTTTACAATTATAAATTTAATTATCTCTATTATAGTTTTTGTTATAACTCTTGTTCTTATTTGTCGCGAATCTCTTCTTTTGCTTCGATAATTCAAAATGTGCTTTTATAAACTTTTATTATATCTCTTTGCAATTATCTAAATTCTTAAGAAACGCGTTGAGAATAATATTGATTTGTAGCATAAACACGTTGCGTTAAAACTTGATATTTAACTTATTTTAGATAATTTGCAATTAATTGTAAATAGATAGCTTTGTCAATCTTATTGTTCGTACTATAATTTGAGCGTACTCTCGAGACTCTTGTAATTGACGAACGTTTTGATTGATATAACGCTTACTAGTAACTATTTTTATAATCTTAGCGAGAGACTTACAAAACTAACAAACAAGATTATTGATTTACTTGTCTAGATAATTATTATATTTGAGTAAGCGACGCTCTTCGTCAATAAGCTTCGAGATATATTAGATAAGTACTTGTTCTTACAAGCATGTAAAAAAATTATTGCGTACTAATTTGTTACTCTTAATTAATACAATATTTTTAATACAATTTACGAAGACATATACGTTACGAAAGATAATGTTCTTTTCGATATACTTAATAATAGAATCGCTTGATACGAACTTGTCGTTATAATAAGAATTAAAGAATTCAATATTACTATAAGGCTATGTACGAACGTGTGACAAGACGTCGCTACATCGACGCACTAAAGGCGAGACTACGTAGTATGTAGAATTGCAATTTAGAGAGGCATTAATTCGTGAGAATTTTGAAAAAAAATTCTTAGAAAGAAAACTCTACACAATGCCAAGTCACCACTACGATGACTTGGCACTAATGACGTGTTCGTTAATCATTAAGAACTAGCATCACAATTGTTTCTTTCTTTTGAATCTTAATTTCTAAGATTAATGTGTTATGACGAAGCCTTGTTTGCGCAATTACGTCGATCTTTTATCGAGTTCTCTTTAGAATTTTTTAAGATTTAATTAGATAGCAAGCAATATTTTATGTCTTCATGTGCGACGCATTTTCTAGTTTATATATTTCCTTGTTAGAGTTTCGAGGCGTTTATAAAGGAGATTTTTTGATTTCTTTCTTTATCTTTCTTAGACATTCGAAAGAGAGTTAAGAAATAACGATAGCTTTTCTCGTGTACTATTGCGAGACTCTATGTTGTTCGTTTTAAACGTCTCATCGTATATTGACTTTAAATCGACGAACAAAAAGATCTTTTGTTCTTTTGTTTCAAAGCGCAAATACGTTTTTAATCGCTATGTCGTTGCGTCGTTATCGCGACAAATATTTGACAATAATGTATCGCAATTCATTTGAATCTTATGAACTCTAAATTTAGCTTAACTTATTATTTGAGTAAATTATCTCGATTTTTTTTGTTCGATTTAATCGAATTAGCGCGATTAATTCGCGAATAATGTTTATTAATAGCATTATCATAATTTCTTTCTTCTTATATCACTTTTCAATTTATAATTGATAGATAAATGCGACGTTCTCTAAATTGTTCTAATGTTAACGACGATATTGCGCATAAATCTCGCATTTAATGTAAATTTTCTCAATTATTTTAACGTATCGCAATCTCTTTTCGATAAAGATAATCGTAAATTTTTATTGATTTTTCGTTATCGTAATAGCGAATTAACTACGTAAGCGATACTTTAACGAAATCTTATTGTGAGTAAAATTAATAAGAACAACAATATTAATCGAAATAACTCTTTTTGCTTTTTTTGTTTGTGCGCAAACGCAACGTTTCTTTTTTTTGTCTCTATTGTTTGCGATGCCTCGTTCGCATCGACAAAAGTGTTAATTATCAAATACGTTTTTAAGTTTTGTTTGCTTCGCAATCTAATAATATGCAATATATTAAACGAAAGAATATTCGCTATAAATATTGCGTTTCAAAGCGCAAGATCGTAAGTTATTTATATACTCTTGTATTTTAATTTAATTCGTTAATGTGTTCTTATTGTCACTCAATATATTAAGTGAGTTAACATTTTGTTAAAGTTTAGTATGCGAATCTTTGATAAAAACGATGCTAAAGTTGATTAAATTACGTTCGCTTCGCAAATGCGACGTTGTCTCACTATTATGTACGCATAACAACGAAAAAACAAATCGATTTCGCGTTCGATTTACAAGAATCTTTTAATTAATATTAATGTTAAGTTAAATCGTCTATGCGATATTTAGTAAAAAATGTTCGACGTAATACGTTATAAAACAAATCTTAATGTTCTTTCTTTAAAGAAATTAAACGAAAACGATAAGTTTATATTTAACAATATTGTTGTAAACGACGAACTTAAGAATTCGTAAATTTTGCGTAACTTAATGACTTCGTTAAGAACAACATTATTTGTCTTGTTCTTATTAATTAAATTTCTTTGAAAAAGAGCGACGTAAATGTCTAGGCGAGACTTTTCTTATATATTATAGTTGTTTCGATAGTTTATATGTTTAATTTAATTATGTTGAATTGTTTGTTATTAAACAAGAGCATTTAAAATAAGCAACTTTCTTGTTCAATAATATGAAAGCTAACAATTAGATGATCGAATTTCATTTATATTCTTTTGCGAATATTATATTTTCGCAATCTCTACGTAGAATTTATGCTTAAAAAATTATCATTTAAGATATACTTTCATTATGTTTAAAACAATAAAATTGATTGCGTTTTAAAAAATTGCGTTTCTTATTTTTGTTATTAAAAATTTATTTTTGTAATGTTTGTGCATTATCGAAGATAATTAAGCAACAACAATTGAAGAATTAACTAAGAAAGACACGCATAATTAATTGTGAATAAAACGTTAAATCTTGCATTAAATAACACGTGTACAAGAGCTTTTTATCGACGAAAATTAAGTGACGAAAACAATTAGATTTGAGTGCATTTCATGTTGCGTTTTTATAACTCTTAATGTTTAATTAATTTATTAAAAGAATTATAATGTTATTTACACGCATTACTTGTGTTATTGTTGTGTCTTAAGTGTATATAATTTAGACTAATTGCGTCGAGTTAAGTTATCGAGTTCGAATCAAGTTTCTAGCTCGCCAAGACTTGAGTTAAGTTAGAATTTTAATATCGAAAAGTCGATTTGAGTTACGATGTTAATATCGAGTATTTGGGTCGAGTCAAAGAATAGATATGAAGTACTTAGCGTATAACTTGGCTCAACTTGCTAAGACTCGAAAAATTTAGATTATTTTTAAAAAAGTGCATTAATTAACTTAATCAAGTTGATTAATTTAATTAATTTGTTTATAATATTATATAGTAATGCATTTAGATAATGCATTTGTACGTTATTTGTGCGTTATTATTTTTAAACTATTTTTAGTAATTCAAATAATGCGAATTTTTTTAAAAATAGAAAATCTTGGCATTTTGACGTCATTTTCGATTGCTTGGCGAGTCGATTAAGTCGAGTCAAAAAATCGTTGACTTAGATCGATTTCAAGTTGGGTCACGATATTGATATCAAGTATTTAGGTCGAGTTAGAATATCGAGTATTTGGGCCAGGTTAGAAAGTTGATATCGATTCTCGACCCAACGATCAATCTAGTATAATCGCATCAAATTTTACTTTTTATTGTTAAAATCTTTTTTGCGAATACGAAGTTTTAATTTTTTTATTTTCGCAATTAATCTTTTTGAAGATTTACGCGCATCGTACTTCTTGAGCTTTCGTCTCGCATTCGCGAGATAATTTCTTAATATTAAATTATTTTCACATGATAAAAATTCTTTTTATTGAACGAGATATTACGACTTGCTATATTTTGATTTATAATTAAAACATTTTTCACTTCTTACTTCTTATTTTTGTTAATCAATATTATGTTCTTCGATAGACTAATCGTTGGATCGGAAATCGATATCAACTTTCTAACTTGACCCAAATACTTGATATCAACTTTCTAACTTGGCCCAAATACTTGGTATCAACATCGTGACCCAACTCGAAATCGACCTAGATCAACGATTTCTTGACTTGACTCGATCAACTCGTCAAGCAATCGAAAATGACGTCAAAATGCCAAGATTTTCTATTTTTAAAAAAATTCGCATTATTTGAATTACTAAAAATAGTTTAAAAATAATAACGCACAAATAACGTACAAATGCATTATCTAAATGCATTACTATATAATATTATAAACAAATTAATTAAATTAATCAACTTGATTAAGTTAATTAATGCACTTTTTCAAAAATAATCTAAATTTTTCGAGTTTTGGCAAGTTGAGCTAGGTTATACGCTAAGTACTTCATATCTATTCTTTGACTTGACTCAAATACTTGATATTAACATCGTAACTTAAATCGACTTTTCGATATTAAAATTCTAACTTAATCTAGATCTTGACGAACTAAGAACTTAACTCGAACTCGATAACTCGACTCGACGCGATTAGTCTATTCTTCGAGATAACAATATTTGAATTACGATAATATAATTTTAGTAATGAAATATAAAAGACAAAATGAATACATTATTTAACGAAAAGATGCAAACAATACGTTTGCGAGTTAACGATATTTTTAATCTCGAACGATCTCGTAAACTTATAAAATAATTTCTTTTTCAAACGAACATTTAAAAGATTTTTGATAAAAAGTATAATTTTGTTATCGACTTAATATCTTTTTGAAGTAATTTTTTTATTGTGATCTCGAACTTGCGTTTGTTGCGCAATCTATAAACGATTTATTAATTAATTGCGTTCGTTTTACAAAGACTAAATTCGCTTTCGAACGACAAAAACGTTTAAACAATTTTCGTCGTTTTAATTGAAACAAAAATTTGCAACAAATTTAGACATTAATTCGAAAAATAATATCTTAATTGACGTATGCGATGCGCTATTGTAAGTATATTAAGTCAAAGCTAGCAACAAGTTTTAATTATCTTGTTTATAATTGTAGTAGCAACGCAAATAATGTTTTAACATTTAATTTTGTCTTTCGATTTGCTTATTAATTTAAAATTGAAAAGCAATATTTAGCTTTCGTTTAATGCGTATGCGATAATATATTGCGAATTAATAATTACTAATAAAGAGCAAATTACAATCGAAAATAATTTCACGAATTTCAAGATAAACAAGCAAAATTTTCTTAAATAAAGTGCCAATTAAGTTTTTCGTTAATTATATAGATTTGACAAAAATGTATAAAGACATTTTGAAATATTAATTGATCACTATTAGAATTGCGTTAAACACATTATTTTCGCAACGATTAATAGACAACTTCGTTATAAAGTTCATCGAAATCTTAATTCATAATCGAACGAAAATAAAGAGCGATATCAACTTTTTATAAAGACGATGACGCAAAATCTTATTTCGTTAACAAACGTCGCAATCTTTAATATATGTATTAATATTTGCGATCATCTTTGATTAATAGAACTTTTTGTTTATAAGAATAAATATCTTTTTGATTTTAAAGTGTTTTATTAAAACGTCATTATAATGCAAACATAGCAACTCGCTCTTTAATAATGTTTCGTTAAAAATTAAAATAATATAAAAGAAGAACATTATTTTTTTGTAAATTAATTAATCTTTTTTCGCACAAGTTTGACTTAAGACTTGCGACGTTAATTGTTTCTTAATTTTAAACGTTGTAACGTTTTTTTTTGCAACTCTTTTATTTTGAACAACAACAAAGATAAGAAAGTTTTTAAGTTGTTCTTTTTGTTGTACGCGATGCGAACGTCGTTGCGACGCAATTGTTAAGTTATTGCGCTTTAAGTTGTGTTTACAACTTTTTTCTTTTTAAATTTATTAATTATATTTTCTTTGTTTAAAGCATTTTTATTGAAAAGTTTAATGTTGATTTTTTTTCAATTTTTGATATTCGAATTTTGAATTCGTTCTCATTGTGTAATGTTAACGTTTGGCGAACGTCTTTAATAAGTATTGTTGTCATTTTAATAGCAACAATAGTGATGTTCTTCAACTTATTTTGAAGCGTAAATAGACAATTTTATTATTTAATTCGTTTTTATAATTAAGACGTCGAGAGAATTTATCAATTAAGTTTGTTTTTCTCGTGCGATATTTAATTTTGAAGTCGTATTTCGTTAGCGAAAGTGCTTATCGAAATTGACGAAAATTTAGCGTTGTTGTCTTTATAAAATATTGTAAATTATTATGATTCATTAATACAATAATTGAGTAATAACTACTCTTTAGATAGTGTTAATATTGCTTAAAGTTAATAACAATAACAAGCAACTTTTGATCGTAAATCTTGTATTAAATTTTTGCGAAAATCATTTTTCTTAAATAAAATATCATCGAATGTTACGTCGTCTAATTAATTTTTCTCGTAAAACAAATTAATTGTGATAGAATTGTTGCGATTGCGAATTTCGAAGCGTTTGTTTTAACGCAAATGTGATTTTTTAAATTAAAGTAAATTAGCATAGACGTTTGCGTGAAGATCGTAATAAATTTTCAAAAAGTCAAAATAACATTCTTGTTAAATACAAAAAGATCATTTTGTTTTTTTTGCTTACTATTCTTTAAAAGTTTCGTCAAAACTTGAATAATTTTTGCATAGTATTTCACAAATCGTCGATAAAAGTTTGCGAAGCTCAAAAACACTTGAAGCTCACGTAAAGTAATGAGCTAAAATTATGTTTTAATGAAGTCGACTCGTCGTAAATTTATTAATACGTTATAATTATTTATAATGTATTTTAGAAATTTAATCGAGATTGTGATAAAAGAGCATTTGAATAGCTTTTCGCAAAGCTTGTAGAAACGTAATTTATTAAGTACTTGACGTACGCAATTCTAGTGTCTCTCTTGTGTCTTAAAGTAAATTAAAATGTTATTAAAATAAATTATACAAAGATGATTTATCAAATTTTTTAAGACTTTGTTGATCAAGATCTAGAAGATAATCGATGCGTTCGCTAGTTCAAACAACATTATTACGTATTTAAAGTGTTTATATCGTGTTCGAAAGATTGTCTTTCATTTATCGCTTTGACAAATTCGAATTTAATAGTAAACGTTTTTCAAATTTAATTTCGTAAAATACGCGACGTTCATTAGACGATTTAGCGTCTTCTTTATAAGAAAAAGAAAACATCGATTCTTGATTATGATCGCATTGAGATCGCAATAATCAACGCATAATTTTAGACTTTTATTGTTCTTTAACACAAACAATATTGATGTTTCGATTTAATTAATCGATTTGCGAATTCTATTTAGAATCAAGTTCTTCAAAAGATAATTACGTAGAACAATTAACTCTTGTTCGAATAAAGTGTATAATAAGTTATAAAACGATTCTTTTTTAGAAAGCAAATTGATCTCATAATTTTTTTCTTCGTGCTTAGAGAAAATGAATGCATTTTTTGAGTCGAAGACATTGTCGTAGTTCTAAATGTTTTTAAATATAACGCGCATTGTTAACGTTTTGTCAACGTCGAAATCGCAACAAATTAGAGCAAATATCAAAATTTGTTTCTTAAGTTTTAAAAAACTCTTTAAGAATTTAATGACAATAATATTTTTCGTAACTTGATAGCGTCAAGTCAACGTATACTAATTGACATAAAAGTTAGCTTTCATTATTTAGAGAAAATTAACAATAATGTCGTGTGCGATTTTATCAAATGCATAGAAAACTTGTTTCGATATATATTTTCGTTTTTTATTGTCGCGAATCTTGATTTTTGCGATGTAGAATTTCACAAATTAAGTCTTTTAAGTAATAAAATCTTTCGTTTTAATTGCGAGTTGTTACGTCTTCGCAAGACGTTCGTTGATACAATTGATATAAGCGCTCTTATCAAGAAGATTTCTTCGTTTGTGTCATTTTTTGTCAACAAATATTGATAGCTTTGCAAAAAGAATCTTTGTTTTGTGTTTTTAATTCGCAATTGCGACTACAATTTTTGCGAACTCATTTAATTTTTCGAATTGTCGAAAATCTCTTTGATAAGGGAACGTAATAACGACGCTTTTAAGACGTTTGTTTTGAAGCTTTTTTAAAAGTTGTTAATTGCATTGATTTGCGAGTTGTCTTTAACAAATTTAAAACATTTTCCTTAAATATATTTCTTCTTGTCACAATTGTAGTAGATGCGCTTCTTTTACACATTTAAGTTAACTTTGTTAGAACTACTTAAAGAAAGTCTTGTCGTACTTTTTTGACAACTTCTTATCGTCAAAACGTCGCGAATCTTAATCGTCGACGTAGTCTTTTTCGATTTACGACTATACGAACTTTCTCTAGAGTTGTTGCGTGATCTCAAGAACGATTTAAAATCTAAAATTTTGTTCTTAACATCAAATCGAAAGAGTAGAGCGTTTTTCATGCGCTATGCTAGCGCAACAAGAGCGCCTCTCGTCTCGAGAATTTGAGTGTAGCGCCCCAGGGGTAATAGGTGCCCCGGGCCTCATCGGGCCAAAAGACCACAGTAATCGCGGCGCGATACCACCTATTACACATATATACTAGGAGTGCTGCCCCTGCGCGCCCGAGGGGCGAGCCCGGCGGCATGACAACTATCTCCCCCTCTGAATCCACGTCCGCGGGGATGAGTCAGGAGAAAGCCAGGCCAAGCTACGCTCGCGGCACACCTTCCCTGGTTCATTAGTACTATAAACAGGCCCCCAAGGGCGAGACAACCTTGTGAGCACGATCGAAAATCCCAAGGCTTGGCGAACATCCCACGGATCAAACCCACAACCTGGCGATTTTGCCCCTGCACCCGTCAGGTCGCGATTACTCTGTAGCGCCCCAAGGGTAATAGATGCCCCGGGCCTCACCGGGCCAAAAGACCACAGTAATCGCGACCTGACGGGCGCGATACCACCTATTACACATATATACTAGGAGTGCTGCCCCTGCGCGCCCGGGGGGCGAGCCCGGCGGCATGACATTGAGCCACGTTATTGATTTTTTTACGAAGGTCTTTTCTTAGACGATGCAAAAGATGATTACGTCGTTGACGTTTAATGTATTCGTTTAAAATTCGTTTTTAATGTTTTAATGTAAATCACGAAGTCGTTGACGCTTTAAGATTAACTTTGTTTGATTTTCTCGTACTTGCGAGAGAAGACGAAACGACGATTTGTTAAGTTCTTAATGAGATCAACTAGATATTGTGCGAATTATTCTTAATTTTACTTTTTTATTTTGTTCGTTCGTTTGTTCTTATGATTTTCTTATTGCGTCGTCGACGTATCGCGAAAATATTGTTAGATTCAACGAATCTTTGAGTTCTTCGTCGAAAATTCATTTTCATTGATTTTGAAAAAGTTTTTTGCACTTCAAGTTTAATTTTTTCATTCTTTGAAGTTCTTTTTGTAGTAGAGATTCAATTGAATCGATCTTATGAAACGATTGAAGCGTTGTCTCTTCAATGCTAGTTCGCTAATTTCGTTATTGAAGTGATTTTCGCGTGAACGACGCGAACTTGTCGCTTTAACTTCGTTCTTACGAAGCGATTTTGAGAGAAATTTGTATCTTGCTTGAGCGATGCGAAGCTTTCGCTTCGTCTAAAGTCTACGCTTCTTTGTTTTCTCTTTAATTAGAAGCTTTTCGTAGTCGATATCTTCGTCAAATTGCGACAACTTTTTAGCGTCGTTACTTTACAAAGCTTCTTTTTGTGATATAATGTAAATTTTCGTGATACTATTGAAGACAAGTTGATTATTCGCATTTTCGTCGCTTTGAGGGCGCTAAGACGTCGTCTATTTCTCGTTCGTCTTTAGATTTTGCCTTGTATTGCGTGCCAAATTGATCATTTTGTCGAACAATTGCCCATAAAGATTAAGACGAATTAATATTGTAAAATTGTATACAAACGTGTGACAAGACGTCGCTACATTGGCGCACTAAAGACGAGACTACGTAATATGTAGAATTGCAATTTAGAAAGACATTAATTCGTAAGAATTCTCTTCTAGAATTCTTAAAGAGAAAACTTTGCACGATGTCAAGTCGCCACTACGATAACTTGACACTAATGACGTGTTCGTTAATTATTGGGAACTGGCATCACAATTACTTACGTGTTATTTAGATAAACTATTACTTGCTTTATCTATCAAATCTAATAATTCAAAAGAATTAGATAATTTAATAAATTTTAAAGATTTCTAAGAATTGTTTGCACTCTAAAGCATTTCTTGCATACAAGTTAGAACACAATTTATTTCGACATTTATTGCAATATCAATTGCTATCTATATAATAGCATCAATAGATATAATAATAATGCTTTAAGAATTTATAAATATGTCGTAGATTACTTTCTTAATAAATCTCTTTTTAGTCTATAATTTAGATTTATTAATAACAATAAAATTAATTAATTTCGATATACTCTTGTTATGTTCGTAAATCGAGATATTGTTTAAATTATTAAGATATTTTATTTTAGATTGCGAAGCAAATACTTCGACTTTCAACAAAATGTTATTAATAAAGAACGAGCTATTTGTATTGTTCGAGAAATTGTAAGATTGCTAAAAACTTTCGTATATTGTAAACTAACAATACAAGACAATAACGTCGAAAAATTGTTAAATAATTGTTCGAAAACAAATAATATTAATAACTTACTTAATAGAGTAAATTGAAGATTTTGCTAAAATAGAATTTTTGATATTTTAATTAAATTGTAACGATGCTAAGAAACAAAAGTAAATTGCTACAATAGTACTCATAATAATAGTAATAGCGATAAATAGATTCTTGACGTACTAATAAGATAACTTAACGAAGACATTAATAACAAAGATAATAATAACAAAATTGTTATCAAGAATGATTAACTTAATACTAATGATAACTTAATTGCATCGTTAGATAATCTAATTAAGATTCTTGATTAACGCTATCAATTGTAATAGATAAGTACGATTGTAATCTCGCTAAAATAAATAAGATAAATAATAATAATTAAGTAGACTTTAATTATCTAGTTGACAGAAATAATAAGCATTATAAGAGTAGACATCGAGAGAATAATCGATAATTCTAAGAATTGATTGTTCGAAATAGTATGTAATGCTTACGAACTAATTGATTAAGATCAATCGTATAGAACGATAATAATCTATATAATTAAAGTTATTATTTGATAAGATATAAAAGAGTTTGTATCTTACGAAGCTATAAACAATAACTATATACATTGTCAAATGCGTTTGCCTATCTAGTTGCATCGAGATTTAATTAAGATTATTACATTATCTAATTATAAAAGTTAGTAGTAAGTAGTTTAAACATAAGTGCAATATCGTAATACTTAACAAAATTGATCGAAGACTAAAGTTAAGATAATTTACATAAATTGCGATTTGTTTAATTTGCGTTCAATATAACGTAAAAACAATTAAGATAATCGAAAAGCATTGCGAGAAAGAAATAAAATCAACTTGCAAGAGTTATTCTTAAGAAAAGATAATCAATTTATAATAACGAATTGCTTAATAACAATTTGATCGAATGCATTAAGTTCAATTGCAATATTATTGCTAACAACTGTTAGAACAATTAATCTAAGAAACCTTTTTCTTTTTTTTTATGTTCAACAATGTATAACAAGAAAGCAATAATATAATATATCATGTTTAGTTGTATTATAATCTAGCGCACTTATATAATAATAAGCTATAACGTATAAGACTAAATAAATAATTGTTATTTTTGCACAATTAAGAAAGAGAGCAAACTTGAATATTCTAGCACATTACGTGCTATCTTTATTTAATGTTAGAAAAAAGTTTATTTAAGATTAAGTCAAAATTATTAGAAAATCAAATTCGACTAAGTATTTATAGACAACTCTTCGACTTTACACAATAAAAAGAGTTGAATAAAGTTTAATTTACTAAAATTATTGTTTTTCTTAATTTTATTTGTTATAAATTTAGATTACAATCAAATTTACAAGATTGTTTATCTTTTTATTTTTATATATTGTAACAAGAGCATAAAGCGAGATTTATAAACGCGTTAATATTAATTTATTTATCGAACAAACAAAGTAATACTTAAACTTTATCGATATAATTAGATTGATCGTCGGGCCAAGTTATGATATCACCTCTCTAGTTCGACCTGACGCCAAGATCGAGTCGTAACGATTTTTTGAAATCGAATCGCTCAAAGTAGTTTAACGCGAAGCGCACTAAACTACTTATAGTAATCGACTAAACTACTTTGAGCGATTCGATTCTTCGAATTTTTTTTGACCCAAGTCTTGACATTTGCACGTGACATTTCCGAGTCAACGCGATTAGTCTATACAAAAGAAATTACAAAATTAGACAAAAACATATTTAAACGAATAAACTTACTTATTATTTTTAAATTTAAAGAAAAAAAGTCAAAGACAAACAATTAAATTATTTGCTCTATCGACGTTGTTAACAAGAACTTTTTTTTTATTTTTAAAATTTGATTTTGCGACATTTTTGTTTGCAAATTAAATAATCTAAAGTTAACTAAAACTTTAATCAAGATAAAGAAAAAACAAAAGAAGATTGTTATTCGATCAATTAAGAGCAAAACAAATAAGAGAGAAATTAACAATTATAAGAAGAGAGAACTAAATAAGAAGAAACTTAAGTTAGAAGACAATATTAATAAAGATAACAAGAGAAAATTCGACTTAAATACGAAGTATAATTAAAAGAAGATTAGCTTTGACAACAACTTATTTAGTTTAAAAAGCAAGAAAAAGTAATTAGAACGAGCAAAATCGCGTTTGCGCAATTTTGTTTTGTCGACTTTGTCGTATTTTTATCTTAATTAAAATAGACAATTGTTAACAATAAGTACTAGTAGTAAATTGTTACGCTACTATCTAGCAATTTAGAATATTAGAGAGGATTGTGCTTTGGAAAGATTTATAGGCGTCTTTAGACAATGCAAGCAATTACTTGATAACAAGGATTTGCAACTTTAGTAGTCGTAACAATAAGTCAAGACTTAAGATAAATTAAACATGATTTATAAAAGAGTTGTATTCGAAGATCTATATATACTAATAAAATTCTTTCTTGTTCGTCTTGTTCGCTATCGAGCATGTCGAGCCTTGTTCGCCTTGCTCGCTATCGAGCATGTCGAGTTCGTTCGCTAGCGCGTCGAACATTGCTCGCTTTGCTCGCTATCGAACATGTCGAACTCGCTCGCTAGCGCGTCGAACATTGCTCGTCTATCAAGTCGTCGAACATGCAAGTAGTCGTACTTCGTGCTACATATCTCTTCGTAGAATATGTATCAACTATAACGAGCTAGAGTCGTAACACTATTCTTTTTCTTGATTTTTTCGTTTCAAAAAGCGATTGTTTACATTTATTATGTCTTATTAACAACAAAGTTGTATTTGTTTTGCTTTCGAAATCGATCGTTACGATATATTGGTCGACTTTGCTTGTGAGCGTTGCTTTTGTTTTGATAAATTTTGTATTGTTATAAAAGATTCGTCGTCTTGTCTAAAGTGCTCGAAATGTGTTCGCGCTAATAAAGCGTGTGTTAACATGTCGTGAATTTCGCTAAATCGTATTAGAAAAGATCTATTCTCGAAGATTGCTAAGAATGAAGTTGTATTAACAATCGTAATCACGCGATTGCTACGAAATAAAAAAATGTTAAAGAAAGTTGATGCGAAAGCAAAGCGAAAGACACAATGTTTATTGTTCGAAGTGAAGAAGTCGAACGTCGTAGAGTCTTTTAACTATCTTGTTGCGAATGCTTTGATCGAAGCATCTCTTGTCATTTAATTCTCACTTGCTATGCTAAATGATTTCTCGAACGTTGATGAAATCTCTAGATAAGGGCGTCATAATCGTCAAGATTGCTAATAGATTTCTATGTGTTCTTTGTTGTAAAGTATTTCTTTCACTTAATAAGATATCGTTGATTTCTCTTTTCTAGAATTTTCTCAACTTCGAATCGATCCTCTTTTTATGAGTGATAATGAAAAGTTTCCTATATAGGCGTATTGAAATCGATTGATTTCAATAATAAAATATGAAATACTAGAAATACTTTGACGTTCTTGGGCAAGTCGAGTTCGTAGTTGATTGATCCCTTGACTACTTTGATGAAAAATGATTCGACCTTA
>JAABUQ010002799.1_pt1 | contig 33510 bp, 37 predicted proteins | sample 5560001 | NCBI WGS metagenome assembly JAABUQ01 (sample SAMN10711888, study PRJNA513371) | rock metagenome | isolation source: Antarctica rocks | place: Antarctica: Victoria Land, Finger Mt nord | collected 2015-12-18
GTCCTTGGTCTTCGGCTCCACGGAGATGTCGATCACCGGGATCGGGAACGACATGCGCTCCAGCACCACCGGGTCCTCGGCGGCGGCCAGCGTGTCGCCGGTCACGGTGTCCTTGAGGCCCACGAACGCCGCGATGTCCCCGGCGTGCACTTCCTTGATCTCCGCCCGCTTGTCGGCGTGCATCTGGAACATGCGGCCGATCCGCTCGCGGTGCTCCTTTGTCGTGTTCATCACGGTGTCGCCCGACTTCAGGCTGCCCGAGTACACCCGCACGAAGGTCAGCGTGCCATACTTGTCGTTGATGATCTTGAACGCGAGGCCGGCGAACGGCGCCTTGATGTCGGCGGGGATGATCCGGCGCTCGGCGCCCTCTTCCTCGTCCTCCTCGGCGGCCACCTTGATGCCGGGCACGTCGATGGGGCTGGGCAGGTAGTCCAGCACGGCGTCGAGCAGCGGCTGCACGCCCTTGTTCTTGAACGCGGTGCCGCACAGCACCGGGCGGAACGCGCCGCTGATGGCGCCCGCCTTGATGCAGCGCTTCAAGGTCTCGACGGACACGTCGCCCTTGTCGAAGTACTCCTCCATCGCGTCGTTGTCGACGCTCAGCGCGGTGTCCAGCAGCGCGGTGCGGTATTCCTGCGCCTTCTCCATCAGGTCCGCCGGGATCGCCTCGTCATGGAACTTAGCGCCCAGCTCCCCGCCTTCCCAGATGATCGCCTTCATCTCCACGAGGTCCACGACGCCCACGAAGGTGTCCTCGATGCCGATGGGGAGCTGCAGCGGCAGCGCCACGATGTCGAGCTTCTCCTTGAGCGTGTCGAACGCCCGGTAGAAGTCCGCGCCCGTGCGGTCCAGCTTGTTGATGAAGATGATGCGCGGCACGTTGTAGCGGTCGGCCAAGCGCCAGTTGGTCTCGCTCTGCGGCTGCACGCCGGCCACGCCCTCGATGATGAACACCGCGCCGTCCAAAACACGCAAAGACCGGTTCACTTCAATGTTGAAGTCGATGTGGCCCGGCGTGTCGATGATGTTGATGCGGTGGCTCTTCCACTCGCAGGTCACGGCGGCCGAGGTGATGGTGATGCCGCGCTCCCGCTCCTGCGCCATGTAGTCGGTGGTGGTGTTGCCGTCGTGCACCTCGCCGATGCGGTGCGACACGCCGGTGTAGTACAGGATGCGCTCGGTGGTGGTGGTCTTGCCGGCATCGATGTGCGCGGTGATGCCGATGTTGCGGATCAGGGCAAGCGGGTTGGCTTGGGTGTCGGACACGGTGCTACTCCATTCGAAAGCCGGGCATACGATGATGGGGCGCCGCCCGGCCCCTGCCAGACGCGCCCTGTCACGCACCCCTCGCCACGAACAAGTGCCCGGCGGGGGCCGACCAGATTGTGGGCTTTATGTGCGTCACGAAACGCGGAAATGCAAGACGAACCTACGCCGCAATCCACCCGTCCGGCCCGTCCTGCGCCCGCCCTTCCGCCCGCAGCTTCAGCAGGTGCGCCAGCACGTTGCGCTCTGCCGCCCGGCGCAGCCGCTCATCGACTTGCGAATACAGCGTATCCGTCAGCGCCCGCGTGCCCTGCGGCGCCGGGCCGAGCGCCGCCAGCAGCGCCGTTTCCCGCGCTTCCCGGTGCGCCAGCAGGTCCCGCACGAAGGCCCGCGGCTCCGGCAGCGGCGGTCCGTGGCCGGGCAGGTACATGGCGTCGTCCCGCTCCAGCAGGCGGCGCAGGCTGGCAAAATACGCCGCCATGTCGCCGCCGGGCGGGCTGACCACGCTGCTTGACCAGCTCATCACGTGGTCCCCGCTGAACAGCGCCCCGTTTGGCCCCGCGAAGCACAAATGGTCCGCCGCGTGCCCCGGCGTGAACACCGCCCGCCAGCCGTCCACAGTGTCCCCGTCCCTCAGCGCGACATCGGGCACGACCTCCGGCGCTGCCGGGACGTGCCAGGCGTGAACCGGCGCCCCCGTGGCCGCCCGCAGCGCCGGGAGCCCGCCCACATGGTCAATGTGCGTATGGGTCAGCAGGATGCGCGCCACCCGCCCGGCGGCGGCCAGCACGGCGGCGACGTGCGCGGGGTCGTCCGGCCCGGGGTCCAGCACAATCGTCCCGCCCTTTGCCTCGATCAGGTAGGTGTTGGTCCCATGGTAGGTCATCGCGCCTGCGTTCCCCGCCGCCACCCGGCGGATGCCGGCCGCGACCTGCTGCGCCACGCCCCGCGGCGGCTCCGGCTCCTCCGTCAGGAACGGCATCAGGCGGCGCCCCGGGCGTCAGGCAAGCGTCGCCTCCGCCGCCATGCACACGCGCCCGCCTTCGTCCAGGGTGCGGAGCCGCCACGCGCCGCCCTCCTCCCACGCTTCCGTCGCCAGCAAGGCGCGGTGGAACGCCGGGCGCAGGCCGCGGAAGCTGAACGCCGCCACCTCCCCGTTCGCCGTGCCTTGGGCCGCCAGCAGCCCGGCCAGCCATGTCGCCTGCAGCGGCCCGTGCACCACCAGGCCCGGATAGCCCTCGACCTCCCGCACGTAATCCAGGTCATAATGGATGCGGTGCCCGTTGCCGGTCAGCGCGGAGTAGCGGAACAGCAGCACCGGGTCCGGCCGCACCGTGCCGCGCCGGGCGCCCAAGGGCGCGGGCGCCGCGGGTTCGGCGGGCTTTGCGGCCGCCCCCTCCGCGCCGCGATACACGATGTCCTGCTCCTCCGCGATGGCCGGGCCGCGCGGCCCCTCGATGGCGTGGGACACGGTGACGAACACCAGCCGCCCGCTGCCGCCCTGCTTCTCCTTCACCGACAGGATCGTGCTGCGCCGCTGCACCGCGTCGCCCGCATAGAGCGGCCCGAGGACCCGGACCCGCCCTCCGGCCCACATCCTCCGCGGCAGGTCGTGCACGGGCGGCAGGAACCCGCCCCGCCGCGGATGCCCGTCGGGGCCGAGCCGGTCCGGCGTCACCCACTCCTGGAACAGCATCCAGTGCCACAACGACGGCAGCCGCTCCGGCGCCGCCACCCCGAGCGTCGCCGCGAGGCCCCGCAGCAGATGCGGGCCGACGGTGTCCGTGCGCGTCTCGGTCCGTCCAACGTATTCCTCATGCGTCATGCCGCCAGCACAGGCCGGGCCGGCGCCGGGGTCAAGCCCCGCGGCGGCGCTCCGGCAGAACTCGCTGCCAGATGAGCGGCCCTATGCCGCGCCGACATGTGCCGGTGCGGACGCCGCATTGGCTTGCACGGCTGCTCATCACCTTGTCTGGGCCTGGCGGCGCTGACGCCGCCTGCGACACGGAGACTGACCATGTCCATCATTCCTGCCCGCACCACGTGTGCACTCGCCATCATGGCGATCGCAGCCATTCCGGCCGGCGCGGCCTTTGCCGCCCAGGGCGGTAATGGAAACGGCGGCTTCAACGGCGCAGGATCGCCAAACCGTGGCGCCGGCCAGACCGTCTTCACGTCCCATGGCCCGGTCACCACGACCGGAGGCGCCGGCAGCTATCAAACGACGTCGCCTGCCAGGGGAGCGGGCCAGGGACTGCTGATGAACAACGGCAACGGCACGAGCACGCTGACCGGTCCGCGCGGCGTCGTCACGACGGTGCCCACCCCAGGGTAGCAGCAGAACGCTGGGCAGCTTGCGCGCCAGCAACTGCGGCGCGATCCGGAAGGCCGGACGGAGCGGTCCTCACTCCGTCTGGCTGTGTTCCGGCGGGTGCTTGGGCGCCGGCGCCGGCGGGTGCAAGGCGCCCGCCTCACCCGGCTCCGGAGCCAGTTCCGCTCGTGACGGAACGTTGGGCGGCGAGGGCATCGCAACCTCGCCGCGACGGTCCGGTTCGGGTGCTGGACCCAAACCGACGGAAGGCTTGGCGGCCTCCTTCGGATCGGGTGCCGGCACATCGTGCTGCGCCGGCGGGGTGAAGGCCGCAGGCTCGCCCGAATAGACGTTCGCGGGCATCGGGGAGCGCTCGTCGGCGATCCGCGCGTTGTATGGCAGAGCGGGCGCCGGGTCGCCGGCTGCCGATGCCGGCCTGAGCATTCCGTGGACATAGGGGGCGCGCACCACGACCACCGCGAGCAGCACGATGAGGAAGATCAGGCCGAATGGCCACCCCTGATTGATCGTCAGTTCCATGTTGATGGCGCCGGCGGCCAGGAGAATCGCTGGGAAGATCCAGAAGCGGGACTTCTCCGGCACCGCCTCGTACCGCTCGTTCAGCCCGGCGATCCAGTCCGCGCCGGCGCCCCCGATGGCCAGCCGCGGAGCGCCGGGTTCGCCGGATGGGAGCGCGTGGGCTGGCGTGATCCATCCAGCGACATAGGGGACGCGGACCGCGGCCACGCACAGCGCGCCGAGCAGCACCAGAAGGCCGAAGGGAAACCCGATCGACAGGCTGAGCAGCATGTTGACGACGCCCAGCGCGATGATCGGCCAAAGGATGAACTGAAACCGCCACTCCTGCGGCAATCCGTCATACCAGCGATTCCAGCCAGACAGGCGTTCGGCGACCGTCATGTCGTGCTCCTCCGAATGTTGTTGTTGCGGCAACTCCAACGAGCTCTGGTCTCGGTAGTCAGGGTGCACGATCACGGCCGGGAGTCTAGGGCGTGATGGATCGAAACGGCCGGAATCATCGCCCCCGAACGACGGGCTGGCATGGAAACACTGGCGCAACGAGAACAAAAAGAATACATTGGCCGTGTCCGAACCCCGCGTGGCCACGCGGCGCTTCGGGCCTCACGCTGAACCCGCTTTTTCCCGATGGGAAACGGCAATGGCTCCGCTGTGCCCGGCTGCGTCAATTCGCCGGGTCAACGCTGCCGCCGCCCCGGGTCGCAGGGTGCGTCAATTCCCCCTTGAAGGGGGAATTGACGCACCGGCTCCCAGCCGAGGGCGCGTTGGGGGCCGGACTTGATGCAAACACGCCGGAATTGACGCGCGACTTGATGCGCCGGATTGGCTTAGATCATTGATAATGCAGGATAAAAATTATCCCTCCACCCCAAACGAATTGATGCGCGAATCGACGCAGGAATTGCCGCACCGGACGACGCGGCCCCGGGTGCGTCAATTCGCGCATCAAGTGGCGCAAATGACGCGGCGGGCCTTCCGCTGTGCGGGGCGATCCTGGCCTATGCGCTCCTCAGCATCGCGCTCGGCCTTGCCCGATCAGGCGAACTGGCTCTCGGCCGGCTGCGCCGGGCGCGGCAGGATGGGGGGGAGCGCCGCGATGCCGGTGATCTCCACCCGCCAGGCCGGATCGGCGAGGCGGGCCTCGACGGCGGCCCGCGCCGGCTTGTGCCGCGGGTCGAGCCAGGCGTCCCAGGCCCGGTTCACCGCGGCGAAATCCCCCATGTCGGCAAGGAAGATCTGCACGGACAGCAGGTAGGTCTTGTCCGTCCCGGCCTCGTTCAGCAGGGCGTCGATCTGCCGCAGGATGTCCGCCGCCTGCTGCTCCGCGTCGCCCGCCGGGTTGTCGGCGACCTGCCCGGCCAGGTACACGGCCATGTTGTGCACCACGGCGCCGGACAGCCGGGCCTCCGGCGCGATGCGGCGGATGTTCATGGGCGGGGTCCTCCGGTGGCGGGGTTGCGTGCGGATTATGCCGGGCTGGGCGCCTGCGGCAAGGGTGGCCGAGCTGCGAACGGTCTGATCGGCAAAGCCCTTGGCGAGTTCATCAACACCATGCCAGGAAAGGAAGTCAGAACAGCGGGAGCAGCCAAGCCATCAGTGATCCCTTCCAGGATGCGGCCAACTCGCCCGACCCTGACAAGCGCCTTGAAGGCCGAACCGCTCAGGAGCTTCGGAACGCTGGGATAAACGTCAACAGCTTCCAAAAACAGATCGGGATCAACGGCAGCGTCGGCGAGATCGACGTGGCGCCCATATCGCTCGCAGCCCCGCGGAGCTTGTTAACCTTGTTCGTCGTTTGGGAGGCTGAGGCATGTCGGAACCCATCGCTCTGATCACGAGCGCCATCATCACAGAGCCTGACCTTTCAGCCCTTATCGTCCAAGCGCAGGGCCACGTGACGCCTGGCGCACCGTTGTTCAGCCGCTTCTCCCGCGGCGAAAGCCACATATGGATCGGATTAAGCACGGAGGAGCTGAGGGCCGTTATCGAGGACAAAGGAGAAGAATACGTGGCTCGCCTCGCCAGGCTGCTGGGCGGGCTGCCTAGAACCGATGTGACGGTGGAAATCAGCCGGACAAAGGGCAGCGAAGCCCTAGCCTTGGAGTTTGCGATCCCGTTCAGCGCGTGCTGGCCGACGGTTGTCGACGACCTGGCGGGCCACCTGCTCACCCGCAGCGACCTGTTGCACCGCTGTGCCGTCGGCCAAGGCATCCGGGCGCTCGCCGCAACGTCCCTTTGACAGCCCGCACGCAGGGCGCCTTGGCGGCGTTCCTGCCCGGGTTCACAGGCGAGTTGCAGCGGCGCAGGTAGGGCCAGAACCGGGGCGGCATCTCGCCTCGCCCCTCGCCACCCCGGCCATCTGTGCTATCCCCCGCCCCCATGGACGCCGCCGCCGACCCCGCCCTCCTCCCTCCCGCCATCCCCGAGCAAGACCGCATCGCCCGGCGGACGCTGCGCCGGCACCGCGCCTTCGCCACCGGGCTGCTGATCCTCATGGCGGCACTCACGCTGCTGACCTACGCCCTGCCGCCGGGCTGGGGCACGGACCTGCTGCAGGCCAGCGCCAAGGCCGGGTTCGTGGGCGGCATCGCCGACTGGTTCGCCGTGACCGCCTTGTTCCGCCACCCGCTCGGCCTGCCGATCCCGCACACGGCCATCATCCCGAACCAGAAGGCGCGGCTGGGCCGGGCGCTGGGGCGCTTCGTCGCCGGGCACGTGTTCACGCCGGCGGAGGTGTCGCGCGTGCTCGGGCGCATCGACATCTCGGCCATCCTGTCGCGCTTCCTGTCCGACCCCGCCGCCGCCCGCCCCGCCGCGCGCGCGCTTGCGGAGATGCTGCCCCGCATCCTCGCCACCGTCGAGGACGGGCGGGCGCGGCGCACGGTGGCACGCCTCGTGCCGCGCCTGATGGGCGGCGCCGGCGCCGGGCGCGTCGTGGCCCGGGCGCTGCGCAGCCTGGTGGACGGCGGGCGGCACCAGGAGGTGCTGGGCTTCCTGCTCACCGAACTCCGCACCATGCTCGACAGCCGCCATGCGGCGCTGCACGCCTTCATCCAGGGCAAGGTGCGGGCGCAGGGCGGGCGGCTGGTCGGCTGGGCGCTCGGCGCGCAGGTGGCGGAGCGGGTGCTGGGCGTGGTGCGGGAGGAGCTGGACCGCATGGGGCCGGACGGCAGCAGCATCCGCGACGCCTTCGACGTCTGGGTCAGGCGCGAGATCGAGCTGATGGAAACCGACCCGCAGCGCGCCGCCGAGATCGGCCGGGCGGTGCGCCGGGTGGTGGCGCATGAGACGGTGCAGGCCTGGCTGTGGGACGTGTGGGCGCGGATGCGCCTGGCGCTGGAGGCCGACACCCGCCGCCCCGGCGGCCACACGCTCTCCGCCATCGAGGCGGCGCTGCACAACTTGGGCGCCTTCCTCGCGGACGACCCGGCGGCGCGCACACGGCTGCAGGCGGCGGCGGAAAGCGTGATCGCGACGATGCTGCCGAGCGCGCAGGCGCAGATCGCCGGCTTCATCGGCGACGTGGTGGCCGGCTGGGACGCGGACCAGATCACCGACCGGGTGGAGCTTCGGGTCGGCAAGGATCTGCAATACGTGCGGGTGAACGGCACGCTGGTGGGCTTCCTGGTGGGCGGCGCGCTGTTCCTCGTGCTGCGCGCCGCCTTCGGGCATGTGGCGTTCTGAGGCTGGTGGCGTTCTGAGGCTGGGGCTGCCTTTACTCAGTTGTCCCTGTGGCCGGGTTGTAGCCGTCCGACAAGGTGTTCAGGAAGGCGACGATGGCGTCCTCGTCGCTGCCGCTCAGGCCCAGGTTGCCGGTCTGCGTATGGTTCACGGTTTGCGGCACTTCCGGCGCCGGCCAGCATGTCTGGCCGATGGGCGGGTTGACCCCTCCCATCTGCACGACCGAATCCGGGCAGGCCGGCAGCACGTCCCGCGTGTTGTAGAAGTGGACGAGGTCCTTCAGGTCCTTGAAGTAGCCGTTATGGGTGTAGTCCTTGAAGAACACGCCGGCCGGGCGCTTCGCGACGTTGCGGAGGGTCACGACCTGGAACCGCCCCACGAAGGTCGGCGCCCGGGCTTTCCAATCGGGATTCGGGTCGCTCGGGCTGGCCAGGAACCCGCCCAGGCCGGGGTCGACGTAGCTGAAACCGGACGGGTTGGGCACGAACCCGGACCCGTCCGGCTTGCTCAAGGGGTAGAACGGGTTGCCCGGGTTCTTCGGCAGGCCAAGGTTCGCCGTCGTCCAGTCGGTGAACAGCGGCTGCGCGCCGGACGCGGCGTGGCACTGGCTGCAGTTTGCCCGGCCGGTGAACAGGGCGTAGCCGGCCTGTTCCTGCGGCGCCAGCGTCGCCTGGCCTTTCAGGGCGTAGTCGAACTTCGCAGTGAAGGCGCTGACCTCTGGGCTGGCCTCGTACGCCGCGACCGACAGGCCCATCTGGTGGAAGGTCTGGATCGCCAGGGCGCGGTCGGTGGTGGACAGGTCCAGCACCGTCGGCGGACGGGCGGCGTCGAAGGTCGGCAAGGTGGGGTTGGCGGCCTCGTTGGACTGCGGCATGGCGCACTTCGCCGCCGTGTCGGCCGGCCAGTTGATGGCGAACACGCCGCTGCCCCACACCCGCTCGAAGGTGGAGCGGTACGGTCCGGCCGCCATCCGGTAGACGACGCAGGCCTGGTCGGGCATCGCCATCTCCATAGGGTCGAGCGGCGGGTTCAGCGCATGGTCGGCCGCCGCGTTGCCGGTGATCAGCCCGGTCGCGCGCAGGTCCCAGAAGTTGCCGCCGACGAACTGCCCGGTCCCCGCGTCGTAGTGCAGCACGGGAGCGAACGGGGCGTAGCCGTAGCTGTTCGGCTTCCGCTGCCCCCAGCGGTAGAAGACGGTCCCGGAATCCCACCCCGGCGCGAGATTGACGTACGACTTGCCCCCGGTGAACCCGGCCTCCTTCGCGTGGCAGCTCGCGCAGGCCTGCAGCTTGTTTGCCGAGATGTTGCGGTCATACAGCACCAGCTTCCCCAGCAGAACCGAAAGCTGCGCCTGGTCCGCCACCCCTGGGGCCTGCTGCAACGCCTGCTGCTCGATCGCGGTGATGCTGTCGTTGATCGGGGCGCCTCCGTTGGCGGCCTCCTCCGTCGCGCTGACGATGGCAGGGGGCGGCGCCGTGCCTTGCGAGCACGGCATCGTGCCGAAGCACGACGCCGCCGAGGCGTTGCCTTGCGCCATGGCACACGGCGCGAAGGCGCCGCCCAATGCTGTCGAAATCGAGGCCAGCACAATGCGGCGGCCTGCTGTACCGCCTAGAAAAACCGAAACTCGCGGGCGGGTATGTTTCTGTACATTCTGTCGCATTGTTCGACTCCGAAGCCTAAAGATCGCGCATGTACGGTAAGGAGCATGCTCCTCACCCTTCGGGGTCAATACATCGTAATTCCATTAAACTTACGGTCTCCGGGGTCACGATCTCGTTGTAATATAATAGTATCGTTCATTTCATGCGTCTATGTTAAAATTTTTGGTTTGTTGAATGAAATGAAGGGCGGGGCTGCTCAACGCCTTGGATTGACAAGGCGGGGCAGGCTGTCGAAACCTGCCGGTCCGGCCTATGCCCGCCGTCGCCATGCCGGACGCCCGGCTCGCGGCTGAAACCGGGACCGCACCGCGCCCCGGCGCGGCAGGATGGAATGCGCCCGCAGGCCCTAACGCGCGACCGGCACCGCGACCTCGTTGCGGCGCAGCAGCGGCAGGGTCCAGGGCGGGTCGTAGAACCACGCCACCGGCTCGCCCGCCGGATGCCAGGCGGTGCCGGACAGCGCCGCCGTCAGCGCCTTGGTGCGGTCCGCCACCGCGTCCGCCGTCGCGGTGCCGGAGAAGCGAAGCACGGCGACCATTTCCTCCGGCACGGGCGCGATCCGCACCCGGGCGTCGTTCGGCACGGGCGGGTCGGTGAGCGCGGCGGGCAGGAAGAAGCGGATCACCCAGCCCCCCTCGCCCGGCGCCTGCGCGACGGGGGCGGTCATGGCGATGCGCTCTCCCGGGGCGCTCGATTGGGCCACGGGCGCGGTCATGTCGATGCGCCGCCGCCCGGCGTTCGCCCCGAAGATATAGCCGGCCAGGCGGCGGAAGCCCTCACCCCGGGCGTTGTAGGCGTCGCCAGGCACGGTGGTCTCGGCAGCGAGGCGGGGGGCGTAGCGGCGGATCTCCACGTTGCCGAGGCGTTCGACGGCCGTGTATCGCGGTTCCTCGGTGCCGCCGCGGATGCCGAAGGCCGAGCACGCGCTGAGCAGCAGGCTTCCGAGCAGCGTTGCCATAAGAAACGCCTTCTTCATGGGCTACCCCGCCGCCAGCAGCGACGCTGGCGTGCTGGCCAGCGCCGATTGCAGCGCCTGCGCGAGGTCGGGGAGCTTGTAGGGCTTGCGCAGCATGGGCATCCCGCGCGGCACGGCGGCGGCGCCTGCCCCGGTGTAGCCGGTGGTCAGCAGCACCGGCAGGCCCGGGCGGCGGCGCCGGGCTTCCCGCGCCAGCGCCAGGCCGTCCATGCCGCCCGGCATCAGCACGTCGGTGAACAGCAGATCGACCGACCGCCCGTCCGCCAGCGCCCCCAGCGCCGCCGCCGCCGTGCCCACCCGGGTCGGGCGGTGGCCCAACTGCTCCAGCATATCGACGGCCAGCGCCGCCACGTCGTCGTCGTCCTCGCACACCAGCACGGCGGCGCCCCCCGCCGGCTGCGCTTCCGCCGCGTCGCCCGGCGCCGCGGCGGCACGGGGTGCCGTGTCCGACACCGGCAGCAGGATGGACACGGTGGTGCCCTCCCCCGGCCGGCTGCGCAGCCGCACGCCGCCGCCGCTTTGCCGGGCAAAGCCATAGACCTGGGCGAGGCCGAGGCCGGTGCCCTGCCCCACGCCCTTGGTGGTGAAGAACGGCTCGAACACCCGGGCCTGGGTGTCCTCCGACATGCCGGAGCCGGTGTCGGCGACGGACAGGCGGACGAACCCGCCGTGCAGCCCGTCCGGATCGGTCAGGCCGTCGAGCGTCGCCGGCTCCGCCGCGATGCGCAGCGTGCCGCCGTCCGGCATGGCGTCCCGCGCGTTCACCGCGAGGTTCAGGACGGCCAGCTCCAACTCGTCCGGGTCGGCCTGCACCGGCGGCAGGCCAGGCGGCACGCGCAGCTCCGTCTGGATGTCGCCGCGCAGGGCGCGGGTCAGCAAGGAGGCCGCACCATCGTTCAGCCAGGCATGGAGGTCGATGGCCTCCGGGCGCAGCGACTGCCGCCGCGCGACGGTCAGCAGCCGCTTGGTCAGCTCCCCCCCGCGCTGCGCCGCCCGGCGCACGCTGTCGAGCAGATGCGCCCGGCGCTCCGGGTCCTGCGTGCGCTCGACGAGGGTGAGGCCGCTCAGCACGACCTGCAGCAGGTTGTTGAAGTCGTGCGCGACGCCGCCGGTGAGCTGGCCCACCGCCTCCAGCTTCTGCGCCTGGCGCAGCCGGGCCTCCAGCGCGTTGCGGGCGGTCACGTCGCGGAACACCGCGAGCAGCCGGGCGATGCGCCCACGGGTGTCGCGCAGCGGGGTCAGCGTCACCTCGAAGGTGCCGGACAGCTCCGGGAAGTGCAGCTCCGCGGTGAAGCCGAGGCTGGCGCCGGCCTCGACGCATTGGCGGAACTGGGCGGCGACCGCGGCGGCGTCGGGCGGGGGCAGGACCGCGTCGGCCGGGCAGCCCAGGATCTCGGCGGAGGCCGTGCCGACGGCCTGCTCGGCGACGGGGTTCGCGGCCTCGAACAGGAACGCTCCGCCCTCCGTCACGCGCAGGGTGAACATGCATTCGGGGAAGCTCTCGAACACCGCGCGGGCCTGCGCCTCGCTGGCGGCGAGGGCCTGCGTGCGCTCCTGCACCCGCGCTTCCAGCGTGGCGTTGAGGTCGCGCACGGCGAGCTGCCGGCTGCGGGCGCGCAGCGCCGCGCGGGCGGCGCTGACCAGGCTTTCCCCGTTCAGCGGGCGCTCCAGCAGGATGGCGTTGCCCAGCCGTTCCAGGACCGCGACGTGGCGCGGGGAGCGCGGCCCCGGCTGCTTGGTCGCCAGCACCAGGAACGGCAGGTCGGACCAGGTGGGCTGCGCCGCGGCGAGGTCGAGCAGGCGGCCGAGGTCCGGGCCGGCCAGCGCCTCCTCCGTCGCGATCACGGCGGCGCAGGCGTCGAGATCCGCGACGACGGCGGGGAGGCCGGGGACGGGCGCGGCGGCGATGCCGGCGCGGGCGAGCACCAGGCCGATCACCTCGGCGTCGCGCCCGCGCGGGGCGAGGATCAGGATGGGGCGCCCGGCCATCTCAGGACCCGGCCATCTCAGGCCGGTTCGTCGGCCAGGGGGATCGTCGGGCTGTCCCAGACCGGCACGCCGCTGAGCACGCCGTGCAGGCCCTTGAGCGGAGCGCCCACCAAAATGCCTTGGGGGCCGATGCTCAACTCCCGGACCGTGCGCTCGTGGTTCACCGTGCGGGACTTCATGACGGAGATCACCTTACGCACCTCGCCATCAGCCTCGAAGTAGCGCAGCAGCACGACGCAGTCCGCGAGGTAGCTAAGGTCCACGGCCGCCGTGACCTGCTGCCCGACCATGCCATGCTGGCCCAGCACCACGACCGTGATGACGCCCTGCTGGTTGAGGTAGGTCAGCAGCTCGTGCATCTGCAGCAGTAGGTACTTCTCGCCGGGCATGCTCCGCAGGTAGGAGTTGAGGCTGTCGATGACGATGAAACGCGCCTCGTCGCGCTTGATGGCCAGGCGGACATGGTGGGCGAACTCGCCGGGGGACATCTCGGCCGGGTCGATCTGGCGGACGCTGAGCTGGCCATTCCCGACGAAGGGGCGCAGGTCCATGCCGAGCGCGGCCGAACGCGCCATCAACGTGGGCAACCCCTCGTCGAACAGGAAATATGCGGCGCGGCTGCCCCGGCGCAGGGCTGCGACCAACGCGGTGATGGCGGTGGTCGTCTTGCCGGCGCCCGACGGGCCGATCAGCAGCGTGTTGGTCCCCGGGTTGAGGCCGCCGCCCAACAGCTTGTCGAACCCGGCGTTGCCCGTGCTGACCAAGGCGGGGTCGAACTCGCTGTGATGCTCGCTGGCGACCAGGCGCGGATAGACGGCGAGGCCGCCTGACTGGATGGTGAAATCGTGGTAGCCGCCGCGGAACGGACTGCCCCGCATTTTCATGATGCGCAGCCGCCGCCGCTCCGCCCCGTAGTCGAGCGCGATCTGCTCCAGCGTCACGACGCCGTGCGCCATGCTGTGCAGATCGACGTCGGCGCTGGCCGATGCCGGCTCCGCCGAGCAGCATGACCGTGCAGTTCTGCTGCGCGAGGAAGTATTTCAGCGCGAGGACCTGGCGGCGGTAGCGCTGCGGGTTCTCGGCCAGGAGGCGGATTTCACTCAGGCTGTCGAACACGACGCGGGCTGGGTTGAGGGCGCGCACCCGTTCCATCACGGCGCGCGCCGTTTCGCCCAGTTCGAGTTCCGCTGGATGCAGCACGCTCTGCTCGGCCTCCCCGTCCAGCCCGGCCTTGGTGACAAGCTCGAAGATGTCGATGCCGTCCAGGGTCCAGCCGTGGCTGGCGGCAACGGCTTGCAACTCGTCCTCGGACTCCGAAAGCGTGACATACAGCGTGCCATCTCCCTGGCGGACACCCTCGAGGAGAAAGCTGAGGACCAGCGTCGTCTTGCCGGTGCCGGGCGTCCCCTCGATCAGGTAAACCCGGCCTGGATCGATCCCGCCGCCGAGGATGGCGTCAAGGCCCGCAGTCCCGGTTGAGAGCTTACGCTGCGATGACGGTTGCGAGGCCATGCCGGTAGTCATCCGTCATCGCTCACGCGACATCAATCTTCGTGCGGTCCACGTGCTGCGTTCAGCGCAGCCCACGTTCAGCGGGTGCGGTAGTGAACCGACCGCGAACCACCAGACACGCCCCGGCGCCAGGCACGGTACTTGTAGGCGCCCCAGGCGACGACGGCGGCGATCACCACCACCGGCAGCAGCAGGGCCGCGATCCACAGCGCCAAGGCGGCCACCGCGGCGGCCCCGGCGAGCACGGCCACGATGGTCGCCCCAAGCAACAGCTTGAACGACAACGGCGCGCGCATCCCGGGCGGCTTGGTGCGGAAGGTGCCGTCGGGAGCCATGTCGATGACGGGCGGGATGCGGTTCATGCGAACCACGTGGCCCCGGGGTATTCTGGTTCAAGTATCGCCCAGGGGCGGCGCGCAAATAGGCTCTACCCGGGACCGCCAAGCGGGCGGCGGTCCCAGCCCAGGATGTTCAGGCCGGCGTGCCGGACGGCTTCCGGTCCTTCGCAGGCTCCAGGTTCTCCGCGCCCGCGCGGGTGCCGCCGACCTTGTCCGCGCCGCCGGTATCGGGATTGCCGGGCTTCTTATGGTTGCCGGTGTCCTGCTGGCCGTCCGTGTGGTCGATCGTCTCTTCGGTGTGCGGCTGCTTCATGGCGCTGCTCCGTTCGGGGGTTCCGGGGTTCACAACGCGCGCCGCGGCAGAGGTTGCATCCACTGCCCGGCGCGACGCCCCTGCGTCGTCCCGGCGACGGGACGTTCCTGCGTTGTCGTCCCGGCGACGGGACGCCAGCGCCATGATCCCCGCGCCCACCAGCGCCGCCAGCAGGGTCACGGTGCCGACCATGATGCGGACCCGGTGGGCGACGCTGCGCGCTTCCCGCCCCTGCTCGTCCAAGACGACCCGGCGCTGGGCCGCCACGCGGTCCCAAAGCTCGCCGGGGCCGGACAGCACGGCGTCGGCATCCGGGCCGAGCGCGGGGCGCAGCGCATCAAGCCGCGCCGCCGCGTCCGGCGTGCGGGCGGCGGCCAGCACCTGGTCCAGCACCCCGGTGCGGATCAGCGCGCGCTCCAACGGGATGCTGGTGGCGTAGCTGGCGAACAGGCCGGTCAACCCGACGAGGGCGAAGCACATCAGCAGGAACGCGGTCCAAGTGGCGCGGTCGTTCATCGCGGGGGTCCTATGCGGGGGCTGCCCGGCATATGGGTCGGATGCCGCCCCCGATGACCCTCCCTTGCGCGATCCCAGCCCCGCTGGCGGATCGGCCGCATCACAACCTTTCGACATACATCATGTATATCTAATGAAAGACGCCCCGACATGTCACGGACAACGCTTTTTCTTACCAACAAGTCGCAGGCCGTGCGGTTGAACAAGGATGTTGCGTTCCCGAAGGGGGTGCGCGAGGTCACGGTGCTGCGGGACGGGCCGCGCCGGGTGATGGTGCCTTCGAACGCGGTGTGGGACGACTTCTTCGCATCGCCTGACCTCGACCTTGGAGAGCGGAGCCAGCCCCCGATGCAGGAGCGTGAAGCTTAGATGCTGACCCAAATGCGCAACCCTGCGCGGGCGCGTCCTTGACGCCGCGCCCCCTGGCCAGCAACCAATGCGACCCGTCCAATTCAACCGCAATCCCGGGCCGTCGCACCCCGAAGGCCGTGCAATGCTGGCCGGGGCACGCCCGCGCGATGGAGGGCGGGAGGGGCCTTTGCCCGGGCCGCCCGCGGACGCTTCACCCGGCGGTTGCCGGATACCCCACCGTCGCGGCCGGCGTCACGGCCGGGCTGGAGCTGCTCTGGCAGGAGCTGCTGGGAGACGCCAGCAGAAACGCCTGCAACGGCCGTTGGCAGAACGACGTTCCCGCCGCTGGAGCCGCTTGTCCGCTGCTGGACAGGCCTGGGCTGGAAGCGATTGTGCCGAAAGAGCTTGCGACGCCGCCGAACGTCGTGCCGAGACTGCCGCCGAGCAAACCCGCGGCCAAGATAAGGACGACAGCGAGCAGCGCGGCGGTGAAGCCGTATTCGAACGCGGCGGCGCCCTTCTCGTCCTGCTTGAGCCGCGTCAGCGCAGCATGGATGCGACACATTTTCCCTGGCCTCCGCCTCGATTTCCTTCTCAAATCGTAAACGAAATCTTAAATTTGATCCAGAAGTGCTTTCGTTATCAGTTAACAACAATCCGTGAAGGCGGGGTGCGGGCTACCCGCGGGCGCCCGCATCCTTGACACCGCGCGCCCCGGTCAGTAACCAGCGCGACCCGTCCAATTCAACCGCAATCCCGGGCCTGCTGGCCCCGAAGGTCGTGCCATGAAGATCCGCAACAGCCTGAAATCGGCCAAGCTCCGCGACAAGAACTGCCGCGTGGTGCGCCGGCATGGCCGCGTTTACGTGATCAACAAGAAGAACCCGCGGATGAAGGCCCGCCAAGGCTGACACGCGCCGCCACACCGCGCTGAACGCGCCCCGGGGCTGCCGCACGCCCCGGGGCTTTTTGCGTCTTGCCGACTTCGCCGCCCGGTTCCATGTTCAGGGGAAGCACGGGGGAACACACAAAATGATCGCGCAACCGCCGCCCAAGGCCGACGTCATCGCGCGCCGCCCCGAGATCGTGGCCGGGCTGCAGGCGTTGCTGCCCGCGTCGGGCGTGATCAGCGAGGCACTGCGCCTCAAGCCCTACGAAACCGACGGCCTGCCGGCCTACCGGCAGATCCCCCTCGCCGTGGTGCTGCCGGAAACCACCGAGCAGGTCGCGGCGGTGCTCGCCTTCTGCCACAAGCACGGCGTGCGCGTGGTGCCGCGCGGCGCGGGCACCAGCCTGTCGGGCGGCGCGCTGCCGATGTCGGACAGCGTGGTGGTGGGGTTGATGCGGATGAACCGCATCCTCGCCATCGACTACGCCGACCGCTGCGCGACGGTCCAGGCGGGCGTGACCAACATCGGCATCACCAACGCGGTGGCGACGGAGGGCTTCTTCTACGCGCCCGACCCCAGCAGCCAGCTCGCCTGCATGATCGGCGGCAACGTCGGCATGAACTCGGGCGGCGCGCATTGCCTGAAGTACGGGGTCACGGCCAACAACCTGCTAGGCCTTAAGATCGTGACGATGCAGGGGGAGGTCCTCGACATCGGCGGGCAGCACCTGGACGCCGCCGGCTACGACTGGCTCGGCCTGATGACCGGGAGCGAGGGGATGCTCGCCATGGTCACGGAAGTCACCGTCCGCATCCTGAGGGCACCTGAGGGCCAGCGCGCCATGCTGGTGGCGTTCGACGCGAACGAGACGGCCGGGCGCGCGGTGGACGCGATCATCGGCTCCGGCATCATCCCGGTCGCGCTCGAATTCATGGACCGCCCGGCCATCCACGCCTGCGAGGCCTTCGCCCACGCCGGCTACCCGCTGGACGCGGAGGCCATGCTGATCATCGAGGTGGAGGGCAGCGTCGCCGAGCAGGACGACCTGCTGGGCCGCATCGCCGCCTTGTGCGAGCCGTTCCATCCCCTGAGCCTGCGGGTCAGCCAGTCGATGGAGGAGAGCGTCGCCATCTGGAAGGGCCGCAAGGGGGCGTTCGGCGCAGTGGGGCGGATCAGCCCGGACTACCTGTGCATGGACGGCACCATCCCCACGGGGCAACTGCCCTACGTGCTGCGCCGCATCGGCGAGATGAGCGACGCCTACGGCCTCAAGGTCGCCAACATCTTCCACGCGGGCGACGGCAACCTGCATCCGCTCATCATGTTCGACGCCAACCTGCCCGGCAATTTCGAGGAGGCGGAGGCGTTCGGCGCGGACATCCTCAAGCTCTGCGTCGAGGTCGGCGGCTGCCTGACGGGCGAGCACGGGGTGGGCGTCGAGAAGCGCGAGCTGATGCGCGTGCAGTTCACCGAGACCGAGCTGAACCAGCAGCGCCGCATCAAGTCGGCGTTCGACCCGGAATGGCTGCTGAACCCGAGCAAGGTGTTCCCGCTGCTCGACCCGCCCATGGCGGCCCCTCTGCCCGTCGCCGCCTGAGCGCCGCGGCATGAGCGTCTCGTTGGCGCCGGTGCATGAGAGCGGGGTCGTGGAAGCGGTCCTGGCCGCCCGCGCCACGAAGGAGCCTCTGCTGGTCCAGGGGCGCGGCACCAAGGCGGGCATGCTGCGCCCGGTGCAGGCGGCGCGCGGCCTGTCCACCCGCAACCTGACCGAGATTTCGCTGTATGCGCCGCAGGAGCTGATCATCTCCGCGGGCGCCGGGGTCACGATCCCCGACCTGGAGGCGAAGCTGGCGGAGGGCGGCCAGGGCCTGATCGCCGAGCCGCCGGACCTGTCCGCGCTTTTGGGCACGGAGGGCGTGCAGACCCTGGGCGGCGTGGTCGCCACCAACCTGTCGGGGCCGCGCCGGGTCGCCTGGGGGGCGATGCGGGACCACGTCATGGGCGTGCGCGCGGTGAACGGCGCGGGCGAGGTGATCCGCTCCGGCGGGCGCGTGCTGAAGAACGTCACCGGGCTGGACTTGTGCAAGCTGCTGACCGGCAGTTACGGGACGCTTGCCGTCATCACGGAGGTGACGCTCAAGGTGCTGCCGCGGGCGGAATTGACGGGCTCCCTGCTGCTGCCGGGCCTGGACGCGGTACGCGGGGTCGCGGCGCTGTCCGCGGCGCTCGGTTCGCCGTATGGCGTGTCCGGCGCGGCCTGGCTGCCGGCGGACGCGGCGGAGCGGGTACCCGAACTCGCCGGGCGTGGCGCGGTGGCGTTGGTGCGGATCGAGGACTTCGCCCGCAGCGTCGAGTACCGCCTGGGCCGGCTGACCGGGGGCCTTGCACCGTTCGGCGCCGCGGTGCTGCTGGACGACGCGGCGAGCCGCGCGGCCTGGCGGGCGGTCCGCGACGCCGTGCCGCTGCGGGCCGAACCCGGCGACGCCGTGTGGCGCGTCTCCGTCCGCCCGTCGAGCGGCCCGGCAACGCTCGCCGCCCTGGACGCCGCCGGCGCGCGGGGCTTCCTCGATTGGGGCGGCGGCCTGGTCTGGGCCGCCGGCCCCCCTGCCCTGCACGAGCGCGTCACCGCCGCGGCGCGCGCCGCGCACGGCACCTGGGCCGTGCTGCGCGCGCCCGAGCCGATGCGCGCCGCCGTCCATGTGGTGCCGCCCGAGGCCCCGGCGCTCGCCCGCATCACCCGGCGCGTCAAGACCGCCATGGACCCCGCCGGCATCCTCAATCCCGGCCGGCTTTACGCCGGCGTGTAGGACAACCATGCAAACCAACTTCACCGCCGGGCAGCTTGCCGACCCCGACACCGCGTCCAGCAACCAGGTGCTGCGCACCTGCGTGCACTGCGGCTTCTGCACCGCCACCTGCCCGACCTTCGTGCTGCTGGGGGATGAGCTCGACAGCCCGCGCGGGCGCATCTACCTCATCAAGGACATGCTGGAGAGCGGGCGCCCGGCGACCGAGGAGGTCGTGCGCCACGTGGACCGCTGCCTGTCCTGCCTCGCCTGCATGACGACGTGCCCGTCCGGCGTGAACTACATGCACCTGGTCGATCACGCGCGGCAGTACATCGAGAACACCTATACCCGCCCCTGGCACGAGCGGATGCTGCGCAACGTCCTGCAAGTCGTGCTGCCGCGCCCGGCGCTGTTCCGCATGGCCGTGCTGGGGGCACGCGTGGCCCGCCCGGTGCGCCGGCTGATCCCGCGCGGCAGCGTATTGGGCGACCGGATGCGCGCCATGCTGGACCTGGCGCCGGCCAAGCTGCCGCCGTCGAGCACCATGCAGTCGCCCCAGGTGCACAAGGCGGAGGGCACGCGGCGCGGCCGGGTCGCCCTCTTGGCCGGCTGCGCGCAGACGGTGCTGGCGCCGTCCATCAACGAGGCCACTATCCGCCTGCTGACCCGGCACGGCATCGAGGTGGTGATCGCCCGCGGCGTCGGCTGCTGCGGCGCGCTGACCCACCACATGGGCCGCCACGACCCGGCCATGGCCAGCGCCCGCGCCAACATCGCCGGCTGGACGCGGGAAATCGAGGGCGACGGCCTCGACGCCATCTTGGTCAACACCAGCGGTTGCGGCACCACGGTCAAGGACTACGGCTTCATGTTCCGGGCGGAGCCGGCGGAGTGGGCCATGCGGGCGGAGCGGGTATCGAAGCTCGCCATGGACATCTCGGAATACCTGGCGACCTTGGACTACGCCCCCACCCGGCCCGCGCCCGGCCTGCGCGTCGCCTACCACGCCGCATGCAGCCTGCAGCACGGCCAGCGCGTGCTGAACGAGCCGAAGGCGCTGCTGCGGAAGGCCGGGTTCACAGTGCTGGAGCCGGCGGAGGGCCATCTGTGCTGCGGCTCCGCCGGGACCTACAACCTGGTGCAGCCGGCCATCGCCGGGCGGCTGCGGGAGCGCAAGCTCGCCAACATCTCGGCGACCCGGCCGGACCTGATCGCCGCCGGCAACATCGGCTGCATCACCCAGCTTGTAGGCGAGACGCCGGTGGTCCACACGGTGGAGCTGCTGGACTGGATGGCGGGCGGCCCAGCGCCGGCGGGGCTGCCGGCCGTCGAGGCCGTGCCCGCCTGATGCTGCGCCGGGCGGCGCTGCTGGTGCTGCTGGCCGGCCCGGCCGCAAACGTCGCGCGTTTCGGCGAGGCGTTCGGTCAGGCGCGGCCCAACCCGACGCTCGACAACCTGCTCACCGCCCTGCACGACGCGCCGAGCGAGGAGGCCGCCGCCGCCCTGGAAGCCCAGGTCCGCACGCAGTGGGTCGAGGCGGCCAGCCCGGCGCTTCGCCTGCTTCTGGTGCGCGGATTGCGGGAGATCGGGGACGGGCAGCCGAACGACGCGGCGGACAGCTTCGACGCCGCGCTCGACCTCGATCCCGACCTGATCGAGGCGTGGCGTGGCCGGGCGCAGGCGCGGGCGCGGCTGGGCGACATGGCGGGGGCGGTCCGGGACATCCAGGAGGTGCTCCGTCGCGAACCCCGCAGCTTCGCAGCATTTCAGGACCTGTCCCACATGGCGGAAGCGCGCTCCGACTGGCGCGGCGCGCTGGCGGCGCATCAGAAGCTGTTGGAAATCGACCCCCACAGCCCCGGCGGCCAGGCTCGGCTGCGCGACTTGAAGCGCCGGGCGCTGGGGGACGACACGTGAGCTGGGACCGCTGAAGACCGTGCAATCATTGAGCGGTTGACACGGTATCGTCCAATACGGAGGGTTATGCCTGGGCAAGCTTGCCACTCGCACCAGGAGAACCCCCTTGGCGCCTGCGAAGAAGAGAGTTGTTCCCCAGGCAAAAGCCCAGGGCCGCCGCAGGCGCCTCCGCCGCATCGCCGCGCGCCTGCCGGTCTACATGGCCAACATGCGCGACAATCCCCAATGGCTGGCCATGTTCGCCCTTGGGCGTTTCCTGCCGGTGCGGCAGGCGCTATGGCGCTTGGCGCATGAGGGCGCGCTGCCCGATTGCAGCGGCTCCATGTTCGGGGGCGGCACCGTGCCGGGCGCGGTCGGCGCGCTGCGGGCGGAGGGCCTGTTCACGGGTTTGCAGATGCCGGCGCCCGTATGCGCGGACATTCTCCGTTTCGCGCAGGCAACCCCGTGCTTCGCCAACCTGAGCCGCCGCACCGAGTTCCTGCCGTCGGCGCACGGGGACGCCGTGGGCCGCATGGACCGCCCCGTCCTCACGGGCCACTACTTCGACCGCGTCGAGGATTGCGCGGCCGTAGCGGCGGTGCGGGGCGACCCGCTGCTCCATGCGGTGGCATCCGGCTATCTCGGCCACCAGGCCCGCGTCATCAGCACCCGCCTGTGGTGGAGCTTCCCGACCCGAAACGCGAGCGACGCGGACCTGAACCTCGCGTCGCAGGAAAAGCTGCACTTCGACCTCGACGACTGGCGTTCGCTCAAGTTCTTCTTCTACCTGACCCCGGTGGACGGCGGCGGGGGTCCGCATGTTTACATCCGGCGGACGCACAACCGCCGGCTGGCGCGGCACCAATGGACCCTGGTGGTGGGCCATCCGAACGAGGAGGTCCTCCATGCCTATGGTTCCGAGAACAAGACCACGGTGCTGGGCGGGGCCGGGCACGGCTTCGCGGTGGACCCGTTCGGCTTCCACATGGGAACAGTGGTCCGGAACGCGCCCCGGCTGATGCTGGAGGTCGGCTTCGGCGTCTCCTCCGCGCTGGGCCGCCGCTTCCACGGCGAGCCGGCAGGGTAGTCCGGCTCCGGCCCTAAGCCTCCGCCGCAGGCGGCGTGCCGGGCAGGTCCACGTCCTCGTAGAACTCCTGGACGGGCACGGCGATGCCGAGTTCGGGAACGTCCAGGGTTTCGTCGGCGGTCAGCGCGGTGGCGGTCCAATCGGCTGTGCCTTCGGCCCGCGAGAACACAGTAAGGCCGGCGTGAGGTGTTCGACGATGACGTAGCGACGGATGGATAGGACGGCGCGGTACTCACGCAATTTGTCGATCCGGTCGGCGTGACCGGAGGTGGGGCTGAGCACCTCGAACACGACGACGACGCCCGGAACGAGCAACGCCGATCCGGGAGGCTTGGCGCACGTCACGAGGGCATCGGGATAGCGGACCGCGTCGCCAACCGTGGCAAGGCCGGCGCCCGCGCCAAGCACTATGCAGCCGCTGCCGCGAAGGCGGGTGCGCAGGGCAAACCAGATATTCTGGCAGATTTGGCTGTGGTCCGCCGTGCTGCCCGGGATGGCGACCGGCTGGAAGCCGTCGAACTCGTAGCGCCCTTCTTGGGCTTGCACCCAATCGAGGAACTCGTCCCGGGTCATGGACGGCCGGCGGGGCGCGGCGTTCATGGACGCGACCGTAGCAGGCTTCAACCGGGATCGAGAAGCACGGCCATGCGGGACGGCGCCCGGAACGCGGCGGATGCCTTGAGAGCGTGCCTGGATTAAGCTACGGGCGGCGTGCCGGGCAGGTCCACGCCTTTGTAGAATTCCTGCACGGGCACGGCGATGCTAAGTTCAGGCATGTCCAGGGTTTCATTCGCGGTTCGATCCAGTCGGCGCGGCCGGAGGTGGGGCTGAGCACCTCGAACACGACGACAACGCCGGGAATGAGCAGCGACGAGCCGGGAAACTTGGCGCACGTCACCATGGCATCGGGATAGCGCACGGCATCGCCAACCGTGGCGAGGCCGGCATCCGGGCCGAGCGCCTCGCATCCAGTGCCGCCAAGACGGGCGCTCAAGGCGACATGGAGCTTCCGAATAATCCGGCTGTGGTTGGCCGTGCCTCCGGTCATGGCAACCGGCTGGAAGCCGTCAAACTCGTAGCGTCCCTCCTGCGCCTGCACCCAATCGAGGAACTGGTCCCGGGTCATCAGCGGCTGGCGGAGCGCGACATTCATGGAGGCGATTATAGCATCCCTCAGCCCGGGTCGAGAAGCTCGGCGATATAAGGCGGCAATTGGAACGCGGCGGCGTGGACCTCCGGCGACCAGTACCGGGTGCGGCCCAGGATGCCCGCCGCGGCGGCGCGGGCGCGGATCGTCTCAACCGGCACCTGCCCCAGGCCGGCCGCCTTCGCTGCGATCCCAAGCGTCATGAACCCGCCGACATAGGTGGGCACCGCGGCGACGTAGGCGGACACGTGCGGGAACGCCCGGGCGCGGCGGCGGCTGGTGTCCCGCAGCTCGTCAGGCTGCATGAACGGCACGCCGCATTGGTTCGCCACCAGCCCGCCCGGCCCCAGGATGCGGGCGCAGTCCGCGTAGAACGCGTCGGTGAACAATGCCTCCCCCACCCCAACCGGATCGGTGCTGTCCACGATCACCGCATCGAACGACCCGGCGCCGGCCTCCGCGACATAGGCGATGCCGTCGCCCACGATCACCTGCGCCCGCGGATCGCTCCAAGCGTCGCCGCCGATGCCGGGCAGGAATTCCTTCGAGAGCCGGATAACCTCCCCGTCGATCTCCACCATGGTGGCCTGCTCCACCCCACGGTGCTGCAGCACCCGGCGCAGCACACCGCCGTCGCCCGCGCCGATGATCAGCACCCGCCGCGCCGCGCCGTGCGCCAACAGCGGCACATGCGCCAGCATCTCCTGATAAACGAACTCGTCGGCCTCGGTGATCTGGATCGCGCCGTCCAGGGCCAGCACCCGGCCATGCCGCGCGCTCTCGAATACCTCGATGGCCTGGTAGGCGCTGCTGGCCTGCGCCAGCACGCGGACAACCTGAAACCGCTGGCCCCAGCCAGGGTGCAGCGTCTCGTCGAACCAAGATCCGGTCATAGCGCCTCCGCCCTCCCGTCAACACGCAATGCGGCCCGTCCCGGAGTTTCCCCCGAGCCGGGCCGCACCGGGTTGCAACGAGGTTTAGACGACGCGGCCGCGCCGCTGCTCGCCGAGGTCCACCCGGTCCGGATGGAACGCCGCGCGCAGCACGGGAACCGCATCATGCGGGTCGCAAGCGCCGCACATGAAGATATCGACCGCAGCGAAGTTGCGCTCCGGCCAGGTGTGGATGGAAATATGGCTTTCGGCCAGCACGACCACGCCCGACACCCCGCCGTTCGGGGTGAAATGGTGGAAGTGGCTATGGAGGATCGTCGCCCCCGCCTTGACCGCCGCGGCGCGCAGTGCCGTGTCGATCAATGCCGGGTCCGCCAAGTTGGTGGCTCCCCAGAGATCCACGAGAAGGTGCATGCCGGCATACTTCATGCCGTCCCTCTCAACGAAGTAATCCTTTACGTCCACGCCCTCAAAGGACGGAAAGCTTGCAATCGTCGTCTGGTTTTCGCTCGGAAGTTCCGAGACCATCCCCAGTTGAGCAAGTGCGTTCATCACGTACCCCCAAACCAGTAGATAGCCTGTTGGACGGGATCGTCCCCTTGGGCCAAGAGCGGACGGAGATAGGCCCTGCGGGGGGTTTCCGCAAGTGAATTTAGGCCATTCGGCCCATCCAGAAATGCAGGTCCGGTCCCCGTTCTGATATCATTTCGTGTTTTGGGCGGACAGGCTGTGCAAGCGGTCCGGCAGCGTCCGGGCCATAGCCAACTCCGCCGCGGCGCGCGGCAGGTCGGCGGACGATTGCAGCGGCGCGGCGGTCAGCACGCGGAACAGGTCGGCGCGCGGCCCGGCCAGCCGCTCTCCGTCACGGCGCGACAACTCGGCAAGCGTCGCTGCGTCGTGCGCCTGCGCCGCCGCGGTGGCCTGCCGCAGCACGGTGTCCTGCATCCCGTCCGACAGCGCCCCCTCGACCGGCACGGTCTTGGCCGCGAGGTCGGACAAGGCGGCGAGGCTGCCGGGCCAGTCGGACGCCTGGCTCAGCAGCGTGGCCCGCAGGTCGTCCGCCGCCGGGGTGCCGAGGGCCTGCAACCCGGCGGCGGCGCCGCCCAAGTCCCCCTGGGCGGCGCGGGCGCGGGCGAGCGCCAGCGTGCGCTGCTCCGCCAACGGCGCCGGCAGCCCGGGCGCGTCGGACGCCTTCAGCGCCGCCTCTGCCGCGGGGGCTGCGGCGTTCTCAAGCTGCACCTGCGCCAGCCGCGCCCCGATGCCGGCCCGCACCGGCCCGGCGGGCGCCGCCGCCATCAGCGATGCCAGCACCGGCGCCGCGCGCCCTGGCAGATCAAGCGCCATCAGCTTGTCCGCCAGCACGGCGGACAGGCCATCGCCCGCACCGTCCGGCAGCAGGCCCGCATAATCGCTGACGATCGTCACGAGTTCCAGCGGCTCCACCGCCTGCGGCTGCGCCAGCATGGCGCGCACCACGCCGGCCATGGCGGCGCGAATGGCGGGCTGCTGCGCCGGGAACAGTTGTTCGGTGTCGCGCAGCATCTCCAGCGCCGGGCGGAACGCCCCGGCGGCGGCGCGCAGTTCGGCGACGCGCAGGCGCATCCGGCTTTCCCGCGCATCGCCGCGCCAGATTGCCGCCTCGCGCTCCAGCACGTCCGCCGCCTGTGCCGGGGTCAGCGCGCCCTCCCGCAGCCGAAGCTCCGCCGCGCGGACGCCGGCCCGCACCTGCGTCAACTGGTCACGCCCGGCAGCGAGCGCGTCGTACGCCGCCAGCGCCCCCGCCGCGTCGCCGTCGCGCTCGCGCTCGCGCTGCAAAGCACGGGCGAAGTCGAGGGTGTGGTCGTCGGCCTTTGCCAGCGCGCCGGCGACCGCGGCCCCCTGCGCCGTAGACACGGCGGCCTCGACGATGAGGGGACGGAGGCGGTCGCGTAGGGCCGCAGGGTAGGCGTCCGCCAACGGCAGCAGCCGGGCCAGGCCGCGCCCGGCCTCCGCATCCGTTTCCCGCATGGCGTCCCGCACGCCGCGCCACAGCGCCACGTCGTCGGCGCCGTCGAGCCGCGGGTCGTCGAGGCCCGCAGCCTCCGCGCTGCGTCCGGCCAGCAGGGCGGCAACCGCCATCAAGCCGGTCAGCTTGGGATCGGCCGCGGCGATGGGGTCCTCGGCGGCGATCAACCCCAGCACGGCCTGCGCCTCCGTCGCCAGGCCGAGGCACAGCAGGCTCTGCGCCACGGCCATGCGGCTCCCGGTGCGGGCGCGGGGCGGGGCGGCGGCTGCCGCGGCCTGCTGCGCCGTGAGCCGCTGGGTCAACGCGGCCACCGGCAGGTCCGGCAGGTCGAAGCGGCGGGTGAAGGCCTCGGGCGGCAGCGCCGGGGCGGCAACGGCGGGCAGGCCGGGCGAGGACAGGGCGAAACCGCCTGGTGCCGGGCGCAGCTCGATCAGGTCGGACACCGGCTCAACCACGACGCCGAGCCAGGTGGGCGCCAGGGCATAGCCGGGCGTGCGGCGCGCGGGCGTCAGGGCCGGGCCGGTGCCCGCGGCGGGGTTGACCGTGCCGACCAGCAGCGCGAGGCCGGTCGCGGGGTCGGCCACCGTCACCACCCGGCCGGGGTTGCCGAGCTTCAGCAGCAGTCCGCCCGGACTGGGTTCAGCCTCGATGGAGGCGGGCGGGGCAGCGTCATCGGCCAGGGTCACGCGCCAACCCCCTGGCTCCCTGGACAGCGCGAGGCTTTGCGATGCCGGAAGCGGCACGGAAAGCATGGTGCTGGCCTGGCCGAACCGGACCGAGGCCTCGGCGAACACCGGGCCGCCGCCAAGCGCCGTAAGGTCAAGCGGAACCCGCTGGTCGAACACCACCATGCCGACCTCCGCCCGGCGGAAGGCGGCGGCGCCGATGCCGGCGTCAAGGGAGACCAAGATCGAGGCAGGGCGTGCGGCGGGCGGCGGCTCCTCCGCCTTCGCCGGCACCGCGGCAATCGTGGGCACGGGCGGCGCGGCCGGTGCCGGCGTAGGGGCACGGGCCGCCTGCGCAGCGCGCGCCGGCTGGCCCGGCACGGGGTCCAGCACGTCGATGACGACGCGGGTGCCCTGCCGGGTGGAGCGGATGCGGGCGCCCGGGGCCAGCAGCAGCGTCGCCGACCCGGCCGCGCCCTCGATGGCCCGGACATTGCGCGGCAGGCCCTTCGCCTTGCCCAGCGCCGGAGCGCCGGTGAACGTGACCTGCGCCCGCCCGTCCGCCTCGGCCACCTCGAAGCCGGTCGGCCGGATGAACTCGAACACGATGCGGCCATAGCCGGGGAAGCTGCCGACCTTGACCGGCGCCTGTGCCCAGGCCAGGCCCGGCGCCAGCAGCAGCAGGCCGAGCGCCAGCCAGCGGAGCGCAGTCACCGTGCGATCACCCTTGCGGACTCAACGTCGGGGCGGCGACGGAGCGGCTGCGGGACTGCGCCAGCGCGGCCGTCGCCGTGCGGGCGCGATCCGGCTGCATGGCGGCCAGCACGAGGGCGGCCTTGGTTTCCTTCATGCGGTCGAGCACCTGGAGCAGCACGGGGGTTCCATGTCGTTCAGGATCACCGCCGCGTCGCGCGGGCGCATGGCCTCGTAAGTCTTGACCAGGCCGCGCCAGTTCGCCTCGTCCCGCTCCCGCCGGGTCTGGTCGAGCTGTTCAAGGCGGGTCTGCAAGGCGGTCAACTGGGCGACGCGCTCGTTCAGGTGCTGCTCGGCGGCGGCCTGCGTGGCTTCGCGGTTCGCCAGCGCCTGCTCCCGCGCGTCCAGCACGGTGCGGCGGGCGCGGAGGTCGAGCAGCAGGGCGCGTTCCGCCTCGTTCACGGGCGGCTCCGCCGGCGCCGCCGCGGGCGCTGCGAACGGCGGGGCGGGCGGCGCGTCCTTGCGCGATGCCTCCTTGGCCGGCCCCAGCTTGGCGAGCGCCTCCTTGGCTGGCGCTTCCTTGGCTGGCGCTTCCGGGGCCGCCGCGTGGCTTGCGGCGGCCTGGGCGCGGGGCAGCACCGCCTCGCCGGCGCTGGCGAGCGCCGCCGGGGCGCCGCCGGCGGCCTGGATGAGGTGCGCGCTTTTCAGGACGAGCAGGCCGCCCATGGCGAGGATCGCCAAGGGCAGCACGCGCGGGCGCAGCCGGCGGCGGGGCTGGGATTGGCCGCGCTGGGGCTGCGGGCGGCGGAGGCGGGGCAGCGCGCGCATCAGCGTGCCCCCATCAGGGCTTGTTGCAGGTCACGCTCGGACTTGCTGCGCGGCTTGATCGGCGCGGCCTGCTCGGCGCGGACGGGCGCGGCAGCAGCGGCTGGCGCAACAGCGGCGGCGGGCTGTTCCCGCGTCCGCCCTGGGTCGAGCGCCCGCCCGGCGCGGATAAGCTGCTCCAGCCGGTCCGCCAGTTCCTCCCCGCGCTTGGCCAGGAACGCCAGATCCTCCTTCAGCGCGGCCGCGCCCTCGACGGTGCGGGTCGCCTGCTGCGTCGCCTCCTGCGTCATTGGGTGCAGCCGGCCGAGGCCGGTTTCCGCCTGGCGGGTGCTGCTGTCGAGGCCGGCCACGGCCTCCCCCAGCGCCGTGCGGTCGCGGCGCAGCAGGCCCAGCGCACGCTCCAGCCGGACGGCGTGCACCAGGGTCAGCGCCAGCAGCGCGATCAGCGCGATTTCCAGGAACCAGTCCATGCCACCCATTTTGGTCCTCGCGAGGTTCAGGGTTCGTCGGGTTGGAAGGTCAAGGCGGGCGGCGCCGCGACGGCGGGGGGCCCCAGGGACGTTTCGAGCGAGGTTTCGAGGCGGACGGCAACGCGGTTCTTCCGGTGGCCGATCCGGCCCTCGAACAGCCGGGCGCTGCCGCAGCGCACCTGTACGGCGGCGCCCGGCACGGCGGTGAGCATGATGCGGCTGCCGACCTCCAGCCTCATCACCTCCGAAAGCGGCATGACCTGCTCGTCCAGCACGACGTCCAGCTCCACGTCCGTGCTCAGCAGCTCCTCCGCCAGGTGGGTTTCCCAGATGCTGTCCCGCCCGAACCGCTCGCCCATGAACTGCTGCAGCAGCAGCTCGCGCACCGGCTCCAGCGTGGCGTAGGGCAGCAGCAGGTCCACCCGGCCGCCGCGGTCCTCCATATCGATGCGCAGCCGCACCAGCACGGCGGCGTTGGACAGGCGGGAGATGGCGGCGAAGCGCGGGTTCACCTCCAGCCGCTCGAACCGGAAGCTGACGGGGCTGAGCGGCTCGAAGCTCGCGGACAGGTCGTGCAGCACGAGCTGGACCAGGCGCTCGACCAGCTTGCGCTCGATGCTGGTGTAGGGCCGGCCCTCGATCCGCATGGCGGCGGTGCCGCGCCGGCCGCCCAGCAGCACGTCGACGATGGAGTAGATCAACGCGCTGTCGATCACCATCAGGCCGTAGTTGTCCCACTGCTCCGCCTTGAACACCGCGAGCATGGCCGGCAGCGGGACGCTGTTCAGGTAGTCGCCGAAGCGGAGCGAGGCGATGCTGTCGATGCCGACCTCGACGTTGTCGCTGGTGAAGTTGCGCAAAGATGTGCTCATGATCCGCACCAGCCGGTCGAACACGACCTCCAGCATCGGCAGGCGCTCGTAGGACACGAGGCCCGAGTTGATGATGCGCTGCATGCCCGACAGCTCAGGCCCGCCGCCCGAATGGCCGGGTTGGCCGAGCAGACTGTCGATCTCGGCCTGGTCCAGGATGCGGTCGGGGGCGTCGCCCGGCGCCCCCCCGCTTGCAGCGTCTCCGCTCATTGCACCAGCAGTTCCGTGAACAGCACGTTCAGCACGTGGGCAGGCTGCGCGGCGATGCTGGAACGGGCGACCAGTTCCTCCCGCAAACGGTAGGTGCCGGCGGTGCCGCGCAGCTCGTCCGGGCGCATCTCGCGCAGATAGGTCTGGAACAGGTCGAGCACGCGGGGCATGGCGGCCTGCACCACCGCCTGGTCCTCGGGCCGGGCCAGTTCGAGCTTGGCCTTCAGCTTGATGAAGGCGGTCCGCCGTGGCCCGGCGTTCAGGTTGGCGACGATGTCCGGCAGGTCGAGGAACACAGGCGCCGCCGGCACCTTCGCCTCGGCGTGCGCATCCTCCTTGTGCCCGCCATGCGGCAGCAGGCCGGCGAACCAGGCGCCCCCGCCGCCGCCGGCCAGCAGCAGGACGCCCGCGCCGATCAGCAGCAGCTTGCGCTTGCCGCCGGGCTTCGTGGCGGGCTTGTCCCCCGCCGTGTCCGTGATCGCCGCTGCTGCTGCCATGAACCGTGCTCCTTGGCCCCCACCATAGGCCGCGCGGGTTAACGTTTCGTTTCGATTTCGAGCGTATATCACAAGCGCCGCCTGCCGGTGGCGGAGCGTGGGCAAGACGCCTGAAAGGAATTGTCATGGAAGTGCCGAGCTACATCGCCTTGTCGCGGCTGGTGGCGCAGAGCCGGGCGCTGGAGGTGACGGCCACGAACATGGCCAACGCCAACACGCCGGGCTACAAGGCGGAGCGGACGCTGTTCAGCGATTGGCTGAGCAAGCAGACCGGCGCCGACGCGCCGCGCGGCGGGCGCACTGTGTCCTTCGTGCAGGACCGCGCGACCTACCGGGACCAGCAGGCCGGGCCGATGCAGCACACGGGAAACCCGTTCGACCTGGCGCTCGGCGGCGACGGGTATTTCAGCGTGGACACGCCGCGCGGCCCCCGGCTGACGCGGGCCGGCCGGTTCACCCCCATGGCGGACGGGCGGGTGGGCGACGGGGAGGGCAACGCGCTGCTGGACACGGCCGGGAAGCCGATCCGGGTCGGCGCCGCGGACCAGCACATCACGATCACGGCGGACGGCACGGTCAGCAGCGAGAACGGGCGCATCGGCAAGATCGGCGTGGTGCGCCCGTCCGACCCGATGCGCGTGACGGCGGAGGGCGCGCGGACCTTCCGGGCCGACACGGACACGGTGCCAGTGGCCCAGCCCCAGGTCGTCCAAGGCGCCGTCGAGGACAGCAACGTGCAGCCGGTGCTGGAGATGACCCGCATGATGGCCGACCTGCGCGAGTTCCAGTTCACCACGCAGTTCGTCCAGGGCGAGGCCGACCGGCTGCAGTCCTCCATCGACAAGATCACGCAGCGCAAAGCATAGGGACGCACACCCATGAGATCGCTCGACATCGCTGGGACCGGAATGCAGGCCCAGCAGACCAACGTGGAAGTCATCTCCAACAACATCGCCAACATGACCACCACCGGCTTCAAGCGGCGGCGGGCCGAGTTCCAGGATCTGCTGTACCAGAACCTGCGCCGGGTGGGGTCGAACACCAGCGACACCGGAACGGTGGTGCCATCGGGCGCGCAGGTGGGCTTGGGCGTGAAGACGGCCGCGATCTATCGCATCAACGAGCAGGGCAACCTGCAGCAGACCAGCAACAGCCTGGACGTGGCGATCAAGGGCAACGGGCATTTCCAGGTGACGCTGCCGAGCGGGGAGACGGCCTACACAAGGGACGGCACCTTCAGCCTGTCGCCGGACGGGCAGATCGTGACCGCGGACGGCTACCCCATCGCGCCCGGCATCACCATCCCGCCCAACGCGCACGACGTGACGATCAACGCGGGCGGCGAAGTGCAGGTGAAGCTCGACGGCACCACGGCGCCGCAGACGGTCGGCACCCTGCAGCTCGCGACGTTCGCCAACGACGCCGGTCTGGAAGCCCAGGGCGACAACCTGTTGATGGCCAGCGCCGCGTCGGGCCAGCCTGCCACCGGCGTGCCGGGGTCGCCGGGCTTCGGCAGCGTGATGCAAGGCTTCGTCGAGTCATCCAACGTCAACGTCGTGTCGGAGATCACCAACCTGATCACCGCGCAGCGCGCCTACGAGATGAACAGCAAGGTGATCACCACCAGCGACCAGATGCAATCCACCCTCACGAACCTGCGGTGACGGCGATGAAGCTCCTTTCCATGCTGCTGGCCTGCGCGGCCATCCCCGCGTCTGCGGCGACGCTGAAGCCGTTCACCACGCTGTCCGGGCCCGTCGTGACCCTGGCGGACCTGTTCGACGGCGCAGATGGCCGGGCGCTCGGCCCCGCCCCCGCCCCCGGTGCGCGCATCACGGTGGAGGCGCGGCAGTTGGAGGCCATCGCCCGGCAATACGGCGTCGATTGGCATCCGATGGGCGCGGGCGACCGCGCGGTGCTGGACCGTCCGAGCCGCACGCTGGGCCGTGACGAGGTCGCGGGGCCGCTGCGCACGGCGCTGACGGCGGCGGGCGCGCCGCGGGACGGCGACCTGGAGCTGCCGGGCTTTACGGCGCCGGTGGTGGGCATGGGGGCCAAGGCAGAGGCGGAGGTGACGCAGTTGGAGTTCGACGGCGGCACCGGGCGCTTCACCGCGCTGGTCAGCGTGACCGCCGACAGCGCGCCCGCCGCGCAACTGCGCCTGTCCGGCCGGGTGCTGGAGATGACGGAATTGCCGGTGCCGCGCCGCCGCATGATGCCCGGCGACGTGATCGAGAACGGCGACCTCGAATGGGTCCGGGTGCGCGCCACGCTGGCGAAGGGCGAGGTGGTCCATGCCATGCGGGACGCGGTGGGCCAGGCGCTGCGCCACGCGGTGCAGCCGGGCCAGCCGATCCAGTTGGCGGATCTGGGCCGCCCGGTGGTGGTTCAGAAGGGCACGCCGATGGTGCTGGCGCTCGACACCCCCGGCATCCAGTTGACGGCGCAGGGCGTCGCGATGGAGCCGGCGGGGATGGGCGAGCGGGTCCACGTCGTCAACCCGGCCTCGCATGTCGTGGTCGAAGCGGAGGTGACGGGGCCGGGCCGGGCGCGGGTGCTGCCGGGCAGCGCGCCGGTGAACAGTACGGGCCGGCTGCCGCAGGTGGCCTCGCGATGAAGAGGATCGTTCTGGCGCTCGTGCTGCTGCTGCCCGGCTGCGGCGCGCTCACCCGGCTGTCGGAGATCGGGCGCCCGCCTGCGATGACGCCCAGCGGCGATCCAACGGCGGACCCGGCCTACCGCCCGATCAGCATGCCAATGCCCCGACCGCAGACGGCGCCGGCGGAGGCGAACAGCCTGTGGCGCGCGGGCAGCCGGGCCTTCTTCAAGGACCAGCGCGCCGCCAACGTCGGCGACATCGTGACCATCCTGGTCAACATCACCGACGCTGCCGACTTCAAGAACCAGTCGAACGAGGCCCGCACCGGACAGGAAAGCTTAGGCCTGCCCAACCTGCTCGGCTTCGAGGCCGCCCTGCCTCGGATGCGTAATCGGGGCAAAACTCCGGGCGGACACGGTTTCAGGCAGTCTGGCAGCGGCATCGGATGAGGTGGGATAGAGACGGGACGGCGGGAGCGGCGGCGACACCGAGCCTGGCGCCCAGGTAGTCCC